>Ga0307509_10011298_pt1 | contig 10829 bp, 8 predicted proteins | sample 10_EM_MG_FD_202245 | JGI IMG/M metagenome (GOLD analysis project Ga0307509, IMG submission 202245) | Populus trichocarpa ectomycorrhiza microbial communities from riparian zone in the Pacific Northwest, United States - 10_EM | ecosystem: Host-associated > Plants > Roots > Unclassified | place... | reverse complement strand
AGAAGCTAACACTGGTGGAACGCTGTCGAAGCAACCATTGTGTTAACAATAGCGTAAATGTGTTTCGCCTTATGCAGGAACGAAAGTATGTATGTGGTGAGCAGCTTAAAATAAGAATTCTCCAACATTGTTGAGGTTGTAGCCGCTCTGGTGGGGGTGGGGGGTGGCGACCTCAACAGAGGAGATTTCTTGGGATATACTCCGCTTTCATGGGCTGCTTGTAATGGACATCAGGAGGTGGTGAAAATATTGCTTGAACAAGAAGCGGTCGATCCCGACAAGTCAGGTAATGGCGGCCGAACGCCACTCTGGCGCGCCACCTGTGGTGGACATGAGGAAGTGGTAAAATTGCTCCTCATGCGCGAGGATGTTAGCCCTGACAAGCCAGACGGGCGCGGCAGAACACCGCTCTCGTATGCCGCTTGGGAGGGACATGAGGGACTGGTGAAAATACTCCTCCAACGGGACGATGTTCACCCTGAACATCCAGACAATCACGGCAGTACACCGCTCTCCCTTGCTGCTGAGCGTGGCCATGAGGATGTGGTAAAAATACTTCTCGGGAGTGCACAGGTCAATCTGGAGAATCTAGATAATGACGGCGGGATAGCACTCGCTTGTGCTGCCTTCGGTGTGAGGGAGTAGTAAGAATACTACGCGAGTAGGAAGGGGTTGATCCTGACAAGCCAATTATGCCGGTCAAACACCGCTCTCAATTGCTGCTCAAGGCGGATTTGAATGAGTGGTACAAATATTACTCGGGTTGAAAGAGGTAAACCCTAAATTGGCTGATAATGATAGCCAAACACCACTCCGGTATGCAGCCAAGCATGGCCATCATGGAGTGATGGAGTTACTGCAACATTACGAGCGGTAACCCACGGCGCGGTCTCAGGTCGTGGAGGGGGCACCCCTTAGCGATCACCGCCATTCCATCCCATTCGCGAGGGTTGCTCGTAGCGGCCTTCATTAGACACCATCCTTCCCCGCAAACGGTGATCCCCTGTGACCAGGGCGCATATGAAATAGTTCATATCACACTCACCTGAAACCTTGTCTAACTTGGGTATGTGGGGGCGCAACTTCATGCTCAGAGAGTACACTAGCTTCAGGTCGGCGGGGTGAAATTGTTTTATTATTCACAGAAGCCTCAGGTTATGTCCTGCGGTTTCCATCCTATCTTATTCAATCCTCCACTACTTCCTAATTCTTACCTCCGCCTTCTTTCCTTTTCTAACCTCTCTCCTTTCACCTTCTTTCTTCTCTACTATTTTCTCTCTAATATAACTCTGAGTGATAGATGAACTGGATTCATATCTTTTTGTTTTTTGAGATAGAGGAAGCGGTGTAGCATAACGCAGGGGTTCTTGAGGCAATTGTGAACTATATCCCGGCCCCACCTACTATAAGCCACCAGTTACCGTAAATGACTTGACTTAATTGGTTGCATGGATATTACCCTTCGAGGATACCTGATTGCCCACCCCCCCCAGCGAAACACGTTAGTATGAAAGGTGAGGGGTACCTAGTCGATGGGCATATGATGGCGCTCACTAATTTCACGGAAGGAGGGATCTACTTGATAGCGTACAGCATGTTAGTTGTGAGCCCACTATGAAGACAGGTTGTAAGTTAGTGAATAGTGACAGACGATTTCGCTCTTCCCGTTATCACCTAGACCAAGACTAAATGGCCAATTAAAAATTCGCGAAGCTTCCGTATCTCGCACATATCATAGTGGAAACACACACGGCGGACGGCTGAGAAGACTTTCTTTTCGACAATGTTCCATGATTGAGGAATATGGTATCAGTAGTGCCGTGGTGTCATTGGCTCAGCTTTCAGTCAAAGCAGCATTTTTGCTCGAGGTGTTTTAGGAATCAGCACAAGGGAATAAAAGAGGCTTGGAATTAAGTTTTTCTAGGGGTTGGAACGGGTCGGTGTCGCACTATGATCAGAAAACAAATGAACGGTGTCGTCGGTGTGAGGACTGCAGAGGATGGCAGAAGATGAGGGAGATAGTGTTAGGGGATGAAACCAGGGGGCGAGATAAGGGAATAACAATATTGGGAAAGTTCGAAAAAGTGGAGGGATGAAGAGGTTGACAGAGGATGGGAGAAATTATGTGCGATTATGCGGTAGAAGAGTTTTTTCTGTAAATTCAAGATTGTGTGTATATAGGACAAAGCAGAAGACATAAAATCAAAAGGATCCGGAGACATTCTCTATCGAACATAGCCTAATTTTATGTGTGGATGCGTCTGGGCAGACTCAAGTTATTTTTTCGCCTCGGATGGTTTTCCGCAATGCACTGTGGCTTTGGTGATGAACTTGATAGATGCATCGCAAAAAAACCAGAAGAGCCGGTAGTGAGTGTGAAAGAGTTGGATGTCGGGAGACAAAGAGAAGCAGGAATCTTTGCCTCTCCCTTAGTACCGAGTATGCAAAAGAGAAAGGGAAACATGTCTCTACAAGAGTAGATGTGTGGTGATCCGTTGAAGGGGTTGACGATGGGTTCGCTGTAGGATATATACTGCAGTCTTCCAGTAGTTAGTTGGGAGAGAACGGGAGAGGGCGAGACATAGAGGACAGGCGAACTTCGCCACTCACTCCACAGTCGTGAGCTGGCGACGGTATATTGGTGATAACTCTCGCTGTTTGGTTGCTGTCACGGTCAATCTGTTCAAAAGAAACTCAGGTCAGAAAACCTTCAGGCGAAATGAGGGAAGTGCGGACATGCTTCAAGGAATCGCCCGTTTCTCTTGGATTTTCATTCTAAAATCCGCGGTCCTTGTTTCAGGTGTAGGAAGACATCGAAATTATGGAAAGATTGGTTGCTGGTCGCATCTTGAGATCTTGCTGATTGTATGTCTCGGCTAAGAATAGTATTGCAGAAGTTCCCTTGCTGTGTTGCATAATTCTCCATAGGGTCTGGGGTTTTTTTATCGGACTGTTACTGCACTAGCAGCGCACCGGCGGGGATGACGTAGTTTTCACTCATTCAGGGGTGGCCTAACCAGAGTTTGCTTCCTCACGAGATGGTGGTTTCTGCAACGACACAAGTGCACCTCCTACTTCTTTAAGTTCCACAAACACCTCAACCAACTATACCCACAACTCCTCATCTTCAACGGTTCAAGAAATAGAGGGTGGAGCATGGCTCAATATACCATCAACGGTGGGAACAATTACTTCAATTGCACGAACTCTCCTCATACTCGGGGGGAGAGCTGGGAATTTGCCGATTACCGCTCTCAACTCCTGACTTGGCTATCACCCTTGGAGCCCAGATTACAGCACCGTGACATTCAGGAGCGCCGTGTTACCGATGTCGGAGAATGGGTTTTCCAAACCGAGGAATTTAGAAATTGGTGCGGACAGGGTGGGGAACCTGAAAGTTCTAAGCCCATTCTCTTTTTCTACGGAGATCCGAGAGTCGGCAAGACATTTATTAGGTAAGTAGGATTATTCTCCGGGGAGGGAGGGTGAGGCTGAGCTAACAAGCTGGGAGGATAGTTCGCTAGTGATAGACCGGTTGTGCGATCAGGCCAAAGGACAGAACACTGCCGTCACATGTTTCTATTTTGACTGGGCAGCCGGGAAAGATCAGTCTGCAATCAGGATGCTAGGTTCCTTGCTGAAACAGATGGTTAGCCGAATGGAGATGATTCCGGAGGAAATATTGAGGGCCTTTGAAGAGGAGAAGAAGGTCATTGGTGGGCGTGGGCCTCAGCTGGTTGATATTGTGAAGATGTTGCAGCTCGCCGTTTCCTTGCAGCCCACATTCATGTGCGTTGACGGCCTGGACGAGTGTTCGGGGGCGCAGGTAGTCAGGATCATTGATTCGCTCAAACAAATTCTTGACAAGTCCCCGGCCACTCGAATATTTTTATCCGGAAGGTTCCATATAAAGGCCCAGGTCGAAAGGGCTCTGGTTGGGCAAGTGGTTAGTGTATCCGTAGCTCCTACCGAGAGTGACGTTACCGGATATATTCGTGCCAGGCTGAGGGAGGACGAAACACCAGATGCCATGGACGAGATTCTCGAGGCAGATATTCTGGCGAAGGTTCCTCATTGGATATCTCAAATGTGAGTAGGAGCAGCGATGCCAAAGATTCCGCTATACAGTATTGGCTAATAGGTGTTTAGGTTTCTACTTCTCTCAGTAAATATCGAGGAAATATTACAAGAACAGACGATATATCGGAGACGAGAGAGGCTCAGCAAAATCAGCGATGGGTTAGAGTTGGGAGATGCTTACGGCACCATGATCGAACGGATAAGGGCTCAGGGAGCGAGTAAGTCGAGAATTGGGATGGACGCTTTAATGTGGATCAGTCACGCGGAACGGCCGTTGACACCGGGAGAGCTCTGCCAAGCCCTAGCTGTGGAGCTTGGCTCTAACGATTTCAACGGCGACAACGCCCCTTCGATATCCGCAGTGGTGGCCTGTTGCCAAGGCCTTATTACTGTGGATGAGGAGGGATCAACCATACGATTAATCCATGTTAGTCTCAAAGAGTATCTTTCTGCCAGTCCAGATATTTTCCCTAAACCTCATGCGGCGATGGCAGAGATCTGCCTCACCTATCTCAATTCTGAGACGGTAAAGGCCTTGTCAGCCGATACCTCTTCCAATAGCACTGATACACCCTTGCTACACTATTGCTCCGTCCACTGGGGAGTCCATGCTAAAAGGGAACTCTCGGACAATGGAAAATCACTTGCGCTGGATCTTCTTCGTGAATATGATTCCCACATTTCCAAAAAATTGCTTTTAAAGCAAGAGGAGTGCCTGGAAGCGAGAGATTTTTCTACGTTTTCCCCATTCAGCGGACTCCACTGTGCGTCGTTTTTCGGAATAACTGAGGTAGTAGCTTCCTTGATCAAGATGGGGTGTTATGATATCAACTCAGGAGATTTTGGAGGACATACATCACTTGCATGGGCTGCTCACAACGGACATGATGATGTGGTAAAAATGCTACTCGAGCTTGAGCAAGTTGATCCCAACAAGCCAAACACTGAAGGCCGAACACCGCTCTCACATGCCGCTGGGAATGGACATGACGGAGTGGTAAAAATACTGGTTGGCAGGGAAGAAGTTAAACCTAATATGCCAGATGATGATGGACTAACACCGCTAGCTTGGGCAGCTCAGGCGGAGCATGCGGGTGTGGTAGAAATACTGCTCGGGAGGGAAGGGGTCAAACCCGATAAGGCTGATGATGAGGGCCGAACACCTCTCATGTGGGCGGCTGACGCAGCGGATGAAGAAGTCGTTAAAATATTGCTCGGGCGGGAGGGCGTTAATCCGGACAAGGCTGATGATTATGGTTGGACACCGCTCTTTTTTGCCGCTTCCATGGGACGTGAAGGAATAGTGAAAAGGCTCCTCCGGCGGGATGAGGTCAACCCCAGCAGGCCAGAGCTTGACGGCGAAACACCACTTTTTGTTGCTGCGCGCTATGGACATTCGGAAGTGGTGAAACTACTACTCGGGATGGAAAGCGTTAACCCCGACAAGCCGGATAAGCACGGCCGAACGCCTCTCTCAGTGGCAGCGGAGAGGGGACATGAGGGAGTGGTAAAGATACTACTCGAGCAAGCAGGGGTTAACCCGGACGGGTCAGATAATGTAGGCAAGACGCCACTATCCTGGGCGGCTCACGAGGGACATGCGGGAGTGGTAGAGATGCTGCTGGGGCGGAAGGAAGTCAACCCTGGCAGACCCGATACTCGTGGTCAAACACCGCTCATGTACGCAGCTAGTGGTGGCCATAAGAGTGTGATGGCACTACTTCAGGTTCACCAAGGGGTACCCCCTGCCGCCATTCGAGCCCCCCCGGGCACCGCCCCCTCGAAATCACTTCCCACCCCCGATCCCGTACGATGTTGTTAATAGGGAATGCATTCAGACCTTATACTCCATAGATGAAGGAAATCCCTCTAGATAGCAAATGCGCATACTTTTCTTACTCCCACCTGAAGCCACGTGTCCATCTTGGTTGAGTGATGATCTATGCATTTCCGTTTTCGTAGTCCGATAGGGACTGGTTTGTGGGGTGAATTAGTAATAACGTGAGAGATGATAGTTATACAGTGTACCCTTTCCCTCCCCCTTATCGCATTTACTTCCCATGCCGGTAAACTATTGTGAGGACCTTGTTTTCCTCTCTTGCTTTCCTCCCCTTCCCACCGGCCCTCCACGGCGGTAAACCAACTTCATGCGGGGGGTTCTCGTAGAAAAGGAAAATATTACTGGTTTGAAAGGGTGAAAGAATGCTCGTCGAGATTGCGGAAAAGTACACAAACACAACACGTACCTCAGAGGACGGACTTCCCCACTTGACATTTTGAAATGAATTAGTCGGAGGTTGTGGTTCAAGGATACCTACGAACACCCCGTGTTATGTACTGTACACCAGTGTTCCCAACGGGCCCGGCCTGTCCAAATTCTCTCGGATCTAGCCTAGCCCGAGCCTGCAGGCCTGGTTAAGCCTGAACCTGGCCTGGCCGAGCCCGCCTATAGGCCATATAGGCTTTTTCCCGACTGCCTGATAGGCCGGCCTGGCCTACCGACCCACTCATAGCGAGCGGCTGCTCTGTTTCAACAGCAAAATTCACGGTAAATGTTTCCCAATTACGGAATATGATTAAAAATAAAGTAACGGTTTCGCTTATTAGCAAAAAAGACACAAAGAAATACTAGAGGTAGTGAATTAATTAGTTGCCATTGGTGGATCAACTGTGGGCAGTAGGACGGTGACTATTTCGAAGGCATCAATAAGAGAGGTTGACTGTAAATAGTTTACAAAATAGGAGGGAGTGATGGTATTATGGGTTGTGCTCGTGGCCTTTGAGGTAAATTTCTAAGGCTTTATGTGTTGGTTGAGTATCACTCGTTTTGTGATTAATTAAGAAGTATCATAATAGCCGAAGGTAAAAGAGGAAAAAAATCAAAGGCGATAAACTGGAAAGATAGGAGGCGGGGTGGGGGGTTGAATACCCTTAACGCAATCTCTTCTGAAGGCTAATATCCGGGCCTATAGGCGCCTGTCAGGCCTGATATGCTTTCATAGGCCGATCGAATTTGGCCTGTATGGGCCTAGGCTGTCTGCCGGAGCGGCCTGGCCAGTTGGGAACCCTGCTGTACAAGAGTCCAGGGAGTCTTGAATGCTCCCGGCAAACCGGCGTTCATGTCAATCCTCGATCTTCCCTGTCCCGCGCTTAACTTGGTTAACGGAAAATGTGGCATTGTTGAACATGTTGGAGATTTCTGATTTTAGGCTGCTCACCACATACATACTTTCGTTCCTGCATAATGCGAAACGCATTTAGGATTTGTTAACTAGACGGTTGCTTCCACAGCGTTCCACCACCGCTAGCTTCTTGCGATCCAATGCCACCACCCTGCATACCGGATGCGACACCATCAAACACTGATCGCCTGACCATGAAACACGAACAACACTAAATAGCCGAACATCTATCATACCCGCGGCCATCAACTCGATCCGAGGCATCTGGCACAACTGTACCCTCGGCCAAGCAGTGGACACCTCCGAAGTGTTTTCGCAACGCGAAACAAAAGGACGACCTAGAGATGGAATGTGGGAGAAGAATCTGGCATGGGCAGGAAGTATGCCGGGGAAGAAAGTTCTCTGTTGATAAGGATATAAGGCAGCCTGTTCTTCCCTTTGTTTGTTTAGTAGTTCATCATCACTCATCGCATCTTTCTCTCACGGTTCTACGGTCTTCACTTGTCTTTTCAAAGCCATTCGTTCTTGCACACGATTTCTTTATTCTTTGTTGTTGCTCTGATAGCTTTCTTCTATTATCATTGTTCGTATCAATAAAAGTTTTGTGTCGCTCTGTAACTTAGGATTGGATCCACTGCGCCTAACCACGAAATCATTGTTCAAAAGAACAGTGCGCAGGCGATTTCGGAAGTGCTATAAGGAATAGATTTAATCCGACCGGAAACAAAGTGACCCACAGTTTCACGGGACAATAATCCAGGGGTAGGACGTTATCGAGCCGGGAGCGTTGAGTGTGAGGGCATGGTGTCGGGTTGGGAGAACCCAGTACCAACTAGGCAAAGGGCATAGGGTATCACTCACACAAAAAGGCGCGCCTCGGGAGTCGTTGGGAAAAGTTATAGCCGTTCGCTTGTCAAGCGCGCGGCCCAAGCTCAGCAACTAGGGATCTGTGTACATACAACCGGTACATATACGATACTATCCCCGATCTCCCCCGACCACGAGATCACCAAGCTCCCTACGCCTGGCTTACTTTACAGCTGTATCCTTTATTGTGCCACCAACCTCCCCTATCGGACATCGAAGCGCCCCCATTGTCATCCTGGGATACATCGGTGTCAACGATCTCCAGCGACAAGGGTAGCGACAACCTCACCAAAGCCTCCGGCAACGGAACGATTTTATCGCTCAAAGAAAAATACGGCGAATGTAGCTTGGTGTTTCTTTAGCTTCCAATCTTTTCCTCATTCTTTGTGTTCTCTGTTTTCTATCTTCTCAGTTATGTTCTTAATACACTGGATGGGCTGGGCTTGTGAAAATTGTTGGGGGTGTTGAGAAGTGTGCAAGCGATTGAGACGGCTGGCGAAATCAGAACAGGTGCAAAGTGATCCCATTGAGAGGTTCTCCCACACTGAGTACTGTAAGAACTATGGATCAAGCACCGAAAGCCGGTGGGTGGCCGGGCCAGGCATGGCTTTGCTGTTGGAAGTCCGCACTCAACCTTAACGATAATACACAGAAATTGTATTCATAATAATAATTAGGGCCCGTTTACCTATAGACGGCCGTCTAGCAACCAGAGGCAGTGCCGACGGTCGGAGAAAGTCAGTTATGTAAACAGGCTTCCAGTTATATACTAGACAGTATATTAGCTAGGTGTGTGACAATTCTGTTTTCTTTACTTACATTCAACTGTCTGTCTCTTTCTAAAAATTAAATTTGTAATTGTGGTCATACTAGACGGTGGCGTCTCCAGCGTTATCTGGCAAGCAGCGCAAAAGTGTTTGACAAATTTCCCACGGTCCTAGATTCTTGTAGCTAGATGGTCAAAAAGTTCCGTTGCCTACTCTAGCTAAACGCTATCTACTCTGGCGTCTTATTTTTGTAATATATATACCGATCGTATGCGAGAAGGCTGGCTTAAAAGAGACGAATGATTGTGTATAAAAGATAGACTATTTTTCTGTGACTTACCCTTCAACACTCGAGGGCGAACGAAACTCTTAAGTACAAAAAACAATAACTACTGATGCCCAAATATCAGACCACTTTTCCATCTTCTCACGCCACCTTCTTTCTCCTTGGTACCCCGCTTTCCCCTCATGCCCCGCTTTGCTTCCCTGCTTTACTACATGTCCTACCCCGCATCTCGCAATGTTCTCCGAGTTCGTAACTCAGCGGTGAGTTGTCTGAAAGTCTTCTAGCATCTTCCGTCCTATTAAATGAATGTCGATAGTGTGGGGGTCACGGTCGGTGAGGAAATGAGAAGTAGCGCCGGTGATTAATAAGATGGCGCACACTCCCCCACTGTCAAGCCCCGCTTAACGGTGGGCTTCGTTTTAGGCTTTTAGACGGACGTCTATAGGTAAACGGGCCCTTATTATCATATTATTGTCTTGAATAAATGAATATAAGGGGAGCATTCGCGAAAGTCAGGCTATTTTATATTCATTGAAGAAACGAATTAATTGATAAAGGAAAACCTGAAATTACCCTATCTCGCCCGCAACCCGGATATCGGAAACCTTTCATAACACTCTTTATTTCTGTTGCCGTGAACCTGTCGTGGATAAGAAGCCGATAACGGCAGGAGTATTCAAAGATCTAGCCTGATCTGCAGATATCTGCCTGCATCTCCACATATCTGCAGTCATCTTTGGACAACTACAGATATTCTTTTGCGGGCATCTGAAGATCTCCGATGCGTATAATCAAAATATTTACTAACCTAATGAAATATTCCGGAAGCCTCTCTGTCCCGCTGGGGATAAAGGAAGCCTGCAGGCTTCCCGAAGACTTGGTCGTGCCGGACTGTACATCTACTGTAGAATCACATGAAAGTCGGAATGGCGCTAGTGATGATTTTCGTGACCCCGCCCAATCACCACTCTCTATATGTTTAAACTGTGGCGACTTGGTGTTCTCCATACCTTCATGTTAGTTCGGCTGCCTTAGTTCCACCTCATTTCGCTTTAGCGCCATTCCCATTTTTATAAGATTCTACACGTACGGTACCTGCTATCTGCAGGCTAGCCTGGTGGATGCTGTCTCGGACAGTGGAGGACACTGCGCATCGTGTGAAGCCTTGGGTAAAGATCTGGCAACAAGGGAAATCACCTCTGTACTGGTACAGTGCACTACCCACTAGTACTACCTCACTTTAATAAGAAAAAAGCTATGTATACAAGGCAATGAATAAGGAGAGGGGGAACAGCTGCCTTCTCAAGATAAAAAAACAATTTTTTTATATTATTATTTTTTACTTTTTTTTTACTACTTTTTTTTTACTACTTTTTTTTATTACTTTTTTTTATTTCTTCTTTACTAACCCCCCGTCCCATTTGCTTCTGCTACCCGCCGATCGCCAACCTTTAAGGTCTAGAGTCGGACTCTACCACCTCGTAGCAGGATTGTTAAACCCCACAGCCCTATTGATGAGGGCTAAGTTCTTCAATCTCCCAGTTCCCATAGGGCAGGATTTTTTAATTCTCCTGCCCTACATGACGGATCGTTCAATAATAACTGATTGTCAGCATGGATTGAACTCCTGGGCTCCCGCTATTGCGA
>Ga0307509_10011297_pt1 | contig 10830 bp, 10 predicted proteins | sample 10_EM_MG_FD_202245 | JGI IMG/M metagenome (GOLD analysis project Ga0307509, IMG submission 202245) | Populus trichocarpa ectomycorrhiza microbial communities from riparian zone in the Pacific Northwest, United States - 10_EM | ecosystem: Host-associated > Plants > Roots > Unclassified | place... | reverse complement strand
GTGCTGAGCTTCGTCATCGGCCTCGCCCACTAGCTGTTTTCTTGCTCGCCCCGCGTTTCGGGGCGATCCAGGACGTCGATGGCGGACGACCCGGGGCTCGCGGAGGCAAGGCTGGCGCTCGATCGCGAGCGGCACGCACTGGACATGGAGCTGCGGCGCGAGGAGCTCGACCTCAAGCGCACGGTCGAGCACCGGCGCGGCTGGCGCGATCCGCTCGTCCTCGCGATCCTCGCCGCTTCGATCGGGCTCGTCGGCAATGGCATCGTGACACTCGTCAACGCGTCGACCCAGCGCGCCCTCGAGGATCAGAAGGACGAGGCGGCGCGGATCCTCCAGAGCCTCAGCATCGCGGATCGCGAGCAGGTGAAGGCGAACCTCCAGTTCCTCGTCGATACCGGCCTCGTGTCGCGGAACGCACCAAAGCTCGTCGCGTACCTCCAGAGTCAGGGTCTCGGCGAAGGCCCATCGATCGCGGCTCCGAACGCGCCCAACGCCCCGACGCTCCTCGCAGTCGCCGAGGACGACGCGACCCCGGATGCGACAGATGTCCGCAAGGCAATCGGGCCGGCGTGCGCGATCGAGGCGAACGGAAGGTTCCTGAACTGCGGCTATGCAACGGTCGAGGCTTGCCAGCAGCAGCTCGCCACGATGCCGCCGCAGGCCCGGACCAAGCAGTCGTGCGTCGCGAAGCCGGAGAAGGTCTACTGCTTCGCCGCGACGTCGGGCACCGGCCTGTCCCTCAGGAGCTGCACCGACACGATGGAGCACTGCAATGGGCTCCGCACGAATTACCACCGCATGGGGCGCACGCTGTCGTCGCTCGGCAAGACCTGCGAGACGATCGACCTGTAGATCGTTCGTGCCGATCGGTCCGGTCGCGCCGACCTGGATCGACATGCGTACCGCGCTGGTCGTCCTCTTGCTCTCCGCCTCCGCCTGGGCGGGCCCACGTGCTCGCACCGCTGCCGTCGTCCGGATCGAAGCCGATGGCGACAAGTGGAACGTCGTCGCGAGCGTCGGTTCGAACGACACGATCACCAGGAAGATGACTTGCGCGTTCGTCGACGCGAAGGACCAGCTGATCAGCGAAGACTGCCGCCTGTTCCGGATCGACAAGGCCGAGTCGACTTGCAAGACCTCGACGCGCTTGCCCGAGGGCGTGCGGGTGCGCTTCTCGACTCCCTAGCGCGGGTTCGGCAGATCGCCGACCGAGCGAGCGAGGGCAACGAGCGCGAGGTAGTAGTCGTAGCGCGCGGTCGCGAACGCGAGGCGAGCGCGGCCGACGTCGGTCTCGGCGTCGAGCACGTCGGTCGTGGTCGCGGCCGCGTTGTCGAGCTTGACCTTCTGGAGGCGGTAGGCCTCCTCGGCGGTCTGCTGCTGCTGCTGCGCGACGGCGAGGCTGTCGAACTGGGTCTTCGCCTCGAGCCAGCGCCTGCGGACCTCGAGCTTGATCTGATCGGCGAGCGCGGTGGTCTGGAGGGACGCGCGCGACTTCGCGTGCTCGGCCTCGACCACGGCGTCGTGGGTCGCGCCCCAGTCCCACACGTTCCAGTTCGCGGTGAGCCCGACGTACTCCTCGTTCAGCGGCTGGAACGGTTGGACGCCGGTGAAGTGCTGCCACGCGGCGACCGCGCGGATGTCGGGGAGGTAGCGCTCCTTCGCGGCGACCCGGTTGGCCTCGGCCGACGCGAGCTTCTCGCGCGAACCCTTCAGCTCCGGGCGGGTCTGGATCGCGCGTTGCTGAGCCTGGTCGAGCGTCATCGCGAGGATCGGCGGCTGCGGCGGCAGATCGTCGGAGATGTCGATCGGTGCACCGTCGCGCAGGCCGAGCTGGACCGTGAGGTTCGCGAGCGTGGTCTGGGTCGCGGTGTCGGCGCGAAGCGCGGTCTGGTCCGCTGCCGCTTTGGCCGACTTGAAGCGGAGCACGTCGATGTCGGTGTACGTGTCGGCGGCGCGGAGCTGGTTCGCGCGCTCGAGCCCACTCGCGATGTCGGCGACCGTCTGGTGCGCGACGTCGGCGCCGGCCCGCGCCTCGAGCACGCGGATGTACGCGTCGGCGGTGCGGTAGGCGGTCTCGAGCCGCGTGCGATCGTAGTCGGTGCGGACGGCGTTCGCGTCGTGCTCCGCCGCGCCGACGAGCTCGCTGAGGTACGCGAGGCCGGTGAGCGGCTGGTTCAGGGCGACGACCGTGGTCGTGGTGAAGTCCTCGTGGAGCGTGAACGTCTCGGTGCCGAACGGCAGCGAGTACGCCTCGCGCCAGCGGTTCGCGCCGGCATTGACGTTGAGCGCGACCCAGCGCCGCGCCTTCTGGCCGGCGGTGTGAGCATCGGCGCCGGCGACGGCTTCCTTGGCGATCGCGACGTCCGGGTTCTGCGAGAGCGAGATCTCGATCGCTCCCTGGAACGTGAGCTTCTCGGGCGGCGTCGCTGCGGGTTCGGCATGGGCCGACGCGGCGACGAACAACAACAGACCTGCGAGGCGTTTCATAACTCTTCTAGTGTTGGAGGTGAACCTTGACCTCGACGGAGAGGCCGGCGTGTAGCTTCGAGGTGTCCTGGCCCGGATCGAGCTCGATCTTCACGGGCACGCGCTGCACGACCTTGACGAAGTTTCCGGTCGCGTTGTCGGGCGGCATCATCGAGAACCGCGCGCCCGTGCCGGCCGAAATGCTCTCGACCTTGCCGTGGAGCGAGCTACCGCCGAGCGCGTCGACCTCGATGTCGACCGGATCACCGGCGGCGATTCGATTCATCTGGGTCTCCTTGAAGTTCGCGACGACGTAGAGCTTCTGCGGGACGACCATCACGAGCGTCATGCCGGGCTGGACCATCTGGCCCTCGTGCGCGCCGAGCTTCGAGACGTAGCCCGAGGCCGGCGCGACGATCGTGGTGTAGCCGAGCTGGAGCGTCGCGAGATCGAGCGCGGCCTTCGCACTCTGGACGCGCGCGTGGGCGAGCTTGGCCGCGGCGGTCGCCGACGCGATCTGGCGGTCGACCGGCGTCGACTGCTCGACCCGCCCGGCGGCCTCGGCGACGCGCGACTGGGCCTGCGCCTGCGCATCGCGCGACCCGGCGAGGTTCGCGTTCGCCGCGTCGAGCGAGGCCTGCGCGCCATTCTTCGCGGCCTGCGCGGTCTCGAGTGCCTGGCCGCTCACGGCGCCGGCGTCGTGCAGCTTGGTCGCACGGTCGAGATCCTGCTGCGCCTTCGCGAGGTCCGACTTCGCACGCGCGACCTGGGCCTGCGCCGCGTCGATCATCGCCTGGGCCGACCGCACCGACGCGCCGGTGCCCTGGAGCTGGGCCCGCGCCGACGACAGCGCGCCGCCCGAGGTCGACTTGACGATGTCGACCTGCGCGTCGGCCGACTCGGCCTGCGCGGTCGCTGCATCGAGGTCGGCCTTCGCTGCCTCGACCTTCGCCTTGTAGTCGGCGTCGTCGATCTGCGCGATGACCTTGCCGGCCTCGACCTTCGCGTTGTCGCTGATGTTCATCTTCAGGATGACGCCGCCGACGCGGGTCGCGACCGGCGTGACGTCGGCCTCGATCTGCGCGTCGTCGGTCTTGACCTCGTCGCGCGTCGCGTAGCCGTGGATGAAGTAGACGCCGAGCGCGACGACCACGAGGCCGAGCAGCAGCATGTAGGCACGGCGCGCCTTCGACTTGCGCGGGATGGGCGCCACGACCTTGGCCGTGGCGGCGTCCGCGGGCGCTTGTGCGCCGCCGTTTCCGTTGGTTCCGTTCGTACGAGGTTCTGCAGTGGCCATGGGTTACTCCGCGGGCAATTCGACGTGCACTTTTTCCCCGACGACGCGGGGTACACGTAAGAAGAACAACAGGGGAAGGACGAAGAGGAACAGGACCCCTTGGAACATGAACACGCGATCGAAGCTCAGCACCGTTGCCTGCTGGTACATCGACACACCGAGCGTGCGCGCTGCCTGCATCGCCGCGGTGCCGGCGTCCACACCGTGCGCCATCGCGAACGCCTTCAGCTCCGCGAGCCGGGTCACGACCTCGGGCCGCAGGATGGTCAGGTGCGACGCGAGGCCGGTGCGCGCCTCGATCGCGTAGTTCGTGAACATCGTCGCGAAGATCGTGAGGCCGACCGAGCCACCGATCTGGCGCATGAACGAGTTGAGGCCGGCCGCATCGGCCATGAGGTGGCGCTCGATCTTCGACAGCGCCGCGGTGGTCAGCGGCACGAACAGACACGCGAACGCGACGCCCGTGATGATCAGCGGCACGACCATGTCGTTCGCCGAGGTCTCGAGCGAGATGTGCGACAGCAGGAACGAACCGAAAGCGAACAGGATGACGCCGAAGCCGACGATGAACGCGGGCTGGACCTTGTTGTAGAGCCGGCCGACGAATGGCGATGCGAACATCATCGCCAGCGTGCGCGGCATCAGCACGACGCCCGACAGGGTCGCGGTGTAGTGCAACGACTCCTGCGCGAACACCGGCAGCAGGAACATCGATCCCATCAGCATCCCGAACATCACGAACGACACGAGCGTCGCCGACGCGAACGTCGGGTCCTTGAACAGGCGCAGGTTGACGACGGGGGCCTTGGCGGTGAGCTCGCGGATCACGAACGCGATGATGCCGACCACGCAGGTGATCGCGGCGATCCGGATCTCCAGCGAGTCGAACCAGTCGTCCTGCGGGCCTTCCTCGAACAGGTACTGCAGCGCGCCGACGCCGATCACCATGAGGATGATGCCGGCGATGTCGAGGTTCTTGCGCATGACCTCGGCGCGGGCGCGATTCGCGACGCGCACGTCGTCGGGCTCGTGCACGTTCTGGACGGTCATCATGATGCCGATGATTCCGACCGGCAGGTTGATGTAGAAGATCCACGGCCACGAGTAGTTGTCGGTGATGAAGCCGCCGAGCACGGGGCCGACGGCGGGACCGATCATCACGACCATCGCGAACATCGCCATCGCGATGCCCTGCTCCTCGGGCGGGAACGTCTGGCGCAGGATCGCCTGCTGCGACGGTTGCAACGCACCGCCGCCGAGACCCTGGAGGATCCGGTAGAACACCAGCGCGGGCAGCGTGCGCGCGGTGCCGCACAGGGCGCTGCCGAGCACGAACAGCACCATCGAGATCAGATACACGCGCTTCTGGCCGAAGAACCCGCCGAGGAAGCCGGTCAGCGGCATCACGAGCACCATCGCGACCATGTAGGCCGTCGAGATCCACGTGATCTCCTGGATGCTGGCGCCGAGCTCGCCGCGGATGTTCGGCAGCGCGACGTTGACGATCGACGAATCGATCGTCGCCATCAGCGAGCCGAACGCGATCGACACCGCGACCAGCCACTTGTTGACCGGCGCGCGCGGCAGCGAGTTGGCGGTGATGACGCTCATCGCGCCATCCCGCCGAGAAACGTCGTCACGATCGACTCGACCATGTTCTCGATCGGCTGATCCTTCTCGAGCTGGAACTGCATCATCATCTTGAACGACCCGAACATCATCCGCGCGTACTCCTCGGACCTCGCGCCGTAGACCGGTTGCATGATCCCGGTCAGGTTGGTGAGAAACGTCTCGAGCACGATCGACTTGTTGGTCGGGCCGAGCCGGCCCTTGATCGGGGTCGCGCTCTGATCGGCCGACATCGCGACCCGGCAGAACCGGCGATAGCCGTCGAACGCGCGCGCGACCGACAGCATGAACAAGCGGAGGCGCTGCTCGAACGGACCGTCGAGCGCGGCAGCGGCGGCGGCGGCGACCAGGCGAGGCACCATCTCGTCGCGCCGCCACTTGAACAGCGCGGCGAACAGCGACTCGCGATCGGGAAAGTAGTTGTAGAGCGTGCCGACCGCGACCTGCGCCCGCTCGGCGATCGCCGCGATCGAGGTCTGATCGACACCGCGCTCGGCGGCGACGTGTTCGGCGGCTTCGAGCAACGCGGTGGCAGCGGCCTCGCGGGCCCTCTGCTTCATCGTCGGGTTGCTCGTCGGCCGACCTGAACGCGTACTCACGGCGATGAATCTACGCTCAGTTTTTTGGTTTTACAACTCACTCCCGTTCGCAGCCAAGGTAGGTCCAGCTCATCCGACGAGCGTGATGTACCCGTCCGAACGGACAGGATCGCGGACCGGCTCGGGCTGCGGCGCGCCGGCGAGACGCGACCACGTTCGCCAGAGATCCCGCGCACGTGGCGGGCAGGTCACGCCGTCGACCGGGCGCCGTTCGATCGCCGCACACGCGTGCGCCCAACCGATCGAGATCTCCTGCGCGAGTCGGTCCTCGAGCAAGGAATCTCGGTTCAGGTCGCTGAACATGCCTGCGGCAAGCCGCTGCTGACCCTCGGGGAGGATCGCCCCAAGGGCGTGGACGAGCATCGTCAGCTCGCGCAGCACGACGGCGAGCCGGTTCTCGATCGCGATCTTGAACTCGTGACCGAGGTCGAGCGGCGCATGAGCGAGCGCGCGCGCGATCCGGACGTCGTGGTTCTCGTTGCGCGCTCGCCGGTGCGGCGCCACGGGATGATCGCGCACGAACGTCGCGAAGTCGGGCCCGAACCACGGCGCGAGCGAGCGAGCGAGCTTGCCGGCGACGAGGCCGTACGCGAAGCCGCCGAGCGTCTCGACGAGCAGCTCGACGACGTGGCGCGCGCGCGCCGGCTCGCTGGTGGTGGGTTCCTCGAGCGCCGCGGCGACGGCCTCGAGGTTGCGCTCGAACATCTTCGCGATCGCGGCGAGGTACTCGGTCATGGGGGCGTTATCGGAGCGGCCCCGTTGCGGTTGCGCGATCGGCTAAGCTCGCGTGGATGATGCGGATCTGGCTGGTGGTCATGCTCGCGGTCGGATGTGACTCGGGCAAGCCGGTCGCCGGATCGGGCTCGGCGGCGGCGCCGGTCTGCTCGTTCGACGGCACCTACCGGCTGCGCTTTCACTCGAATGGCGCCGACGGCTGGTGGCTGTTCCTGACCGTGAAGGACTCGGCGGTGCAGATCACCGGCGGTCAGCCCGAGATGATCGGGCTCGGCTGGGGAAAGGTCGCCGCGACGCTCGACCCGACCCGGTGCACGATCGTGCTCGCGAGCCAGACCCCGCGTGCAGGCGACATGAAGCTGACCCTCGTGCCGACCTCCGACGGCACGGTGAGCGGGAACATCACGCGCACCGACGCGTACGGTGTCGCGAACGAACCGAACACACCGGTGAAGGGGCGCCGGGAGAGCGCCCCCCAGGTGACGCCCGCGTGTCTGAAGGTCGGTGTCTACAAGCTCGAGACCGATCCGAAGACCACGTGGAAGCTCGATGGCACGCCGCGCGTGCCGATGGGGTGCAAGGAAGCCGCACCGATCAACAGCGTGTCCTACGTCCGGGTCTCCGTGCTCGGCCCCGAGCTCTACGTCGACGAGGTGGCGCCGGGGCAGCCATGGGACCAGCGCTTCGGTCGCGGCATCGTCACGCGCGACGGCGACTGCGCGATCACGCTCGCGTTCGACAAGGAGGACGTCCGGTTCACCAACGCGAAGCTCGTGTTCGACGGCGGCGTGGTCACCGGCACCGCCGGCACCATGTCCTACGACTTCTTCGAGAACGGCGAGGCCGGCGAAAACCACTGGAAGTGCAGCAGCACGCAGGTGAAGCTCGCCGGGACGCGCGTGGCCGACTGATCCTTTGATACGGTCCGCGCATGCTGCGCCGCCTGCTGATCGTCGTCCTCGTCGCCGCGTGCTCGGGCAAGGCGAAGCCTCCCGAACCCGCGCCCGTCCCCGCTCCTGCGCCCGAGCCGGTCGGTTCCGCCGCACCCGCGCCGGCGCCCGCACCCGTGTCGGGGTTGCCCGTCGAGAAGAAGGCGCTCGCCGATGTCGGGCTCGAGCCCGCGTCGCTCGATCGCTCGGTCGATCCGTGCGTCGACTTCTACCAGTTCGCGTGCGGCGGCTGGCTGAAGACGACCGAGATCCCGGCCGACCGCCCGCGCTGGGGCCGGTTCTCCGAGATCGACGAGCGCAACAAGACCGCGATCAAGCAGCTGCTCGAGGACGATGCGAAGGGTGGCGACGCGGCCGCGAAGAAGCTCGGCGACTTCTACACCTCGTGCATGGACGAGGCGGCGATCGAGAAGGCCGGCACCCGGGGGATCAAGCCGCTGCTCGATCGCGCGATGACCGTGAAGGACAACGCGTCGTGGTTCGCCGCGCTGACCGACCTCCACAAGGCCGGCATCCGGGTGATGTGGCGACTCGACAGCGGTCCCGACGCGAAGGATTCCAGGAACGGCGTCACAGGGCTCGACAGCGGCGGCCTCGGCCTCCCCGACCGCGACTACTACCTCGACGCGAAGTTCAAGGCGAAGCTCGACGCGTACACGGCGCACGTCGGCCGCATGCTCGCACTCGTCAAGGTGCCTGCCGACGCGGGCGCCGACGTCGTCGCGATCGAGACCGAGCTCGCGCAGGTGACCAAGACCGCGGTCGAGAAGCGCGACGTCCCCGCCGCCTACAACCCGACGGACCTCAAGGCGCTCGCGAAGCAGGTCAAGTCGATCGACTGGAAGGCCTACTTCAAGAAGGTCGATGTCACGCCGAGCGCGAAGATCATCGTCGGCACGCCCAAGTTCCTCGACGCGATCGACGGCCTGCGCACGAAGTTCAAGCCCGCGCAGTGGGCGCACTACTTCACCTACCACGTGCTGATCGGCACCTCGTTGACACTGCCGAAGGCGTTCGACGACGAGGCGTTCGAGCTGACCAAGGCGCTCACCGGCGTCGAGAAACAACAAGATAGGTTCAAGCGCTGCATCGACTCGACCTCCAACGCGTTGCCCGAGCTCCTCGGAAAGCAGTACGTCGACAAGTACTTCCCGGCGACGTCCAAGCAATCCGCGGTCACCGCATTCGAGGGCATCATCGCGTCGCTCCACGACGACATCGGCCAGCTCGACTGGATGTCCGATGCGACCCGCCAGCTCGCGCTGGGCAAGCTCGGCAAGGTCGTCAAGATGATCGGCTTCCCGGACAAGTGGCGCGCGTACGACTTCGCGGTCAAGCGCGACGACTTCGCCGGCAACGCGCTGCGCGCGCGCGCCTACGAGCTCCGTCGCACGCGCGGCAAGGCCGGACACCCGTGGGATCGCGGCGAGTGGCAGATGAAGACGTTCGAGGTCAACGCGTACTACGAGCCGTCCGAGAACAACACCGCCCTCCCCGCCGGCATCCTCCAGCCTCCGTTCTTCGGCGGTGACCGCAGCATCCAGGCGAACATGGGCGGCATCGGCATGGTGATCGGCCACGAGCTCACCCACGGCTTCGACGATCAGGGCGCCCAGTTCGACAGCGATGGCAACCTCGCGAACTGGTGGCAGGACGCCGACAAGAAACAGTTCGAGACCAAGGGCACGTGCATCGCCGACCAGTACTCGTTGTTCGAGGCGATGCCGAAAGGCTTCGTCAACGGCCGGCTCACGCTCGGCGAGAACATCGCCGACCTCGGCGGCGTCAAGATGGCATTCCACGCGTATCGCGCGGCGAGGAAGGGCGCGGACAAGCAGGTCGTCGCCGACGGCTTCACCGAGGACCAGCAGTTCTTCCTCGCGGTCGGCCAGGCATGGTGCTCCAAGGATCGCCCGGCCGAGATCCAGCGCCGCCTCACCGTCGATCCGCACTCGCCGCCGAAGTTCCGCGTCTACGGCGCACTCCGCAACCTTCCCGAGTTCGCGACGGCGTTCTCGTGCCCGGCCGGAACGCCGATGCATCCCGCGAAGGCGTGCAGCGTCTGGTGAAGCTCGCGGCAAAGTAGTTCCGATCCTGGCAACGCAGATCCTTGCCGCGATTGCCGATACGGCCCGAGCTCGCGAGCGCAGTACGACTCGGGCATGCGAACGCTCGCGATCCTCACCGCGTGTCTCGGCTGCTCTTCGCCTTCCATGCCACCTTCCGGCGGCGCACCCGATGCCGCGAGGCAGGACGCTGCCCCCGACGCGCTCCCCGCCGCCACGCCGGGCGTGTTCGCGACGATCACGGGGGGTAACCACGCCGGCACGTACGCGTTGACCACCCTGGTCGAGTGCAACGTCGACATCGAGACTCACGCCTATCGGATCTTCGGCAGCAACGACGCGATCGACCTCTCCCTTCACACGGTGATGCAGCCGGCAGCAGGACAGCAGCTCTCGAGTCCTGACTTCTGGGTGATCGTGTTCGGGCATCCAGACGCGACGTACTACCCGCAGGATACCGGTGGGAGCTGTAGCGCGTCGATCGATGCGAGCTGGCCCGCGGCGCGGCTCCACTTCACGTGCACCGGAGGCCCCTTCGCGATCACGGGCACCGGCGTGTGTCCGCCCGGATAACGACCGCGTATGCTGGCGCGACGACGATGCCGCCGTCGACCGGATACCTGCGAGCCGTTCGCCTGGTGCGCGATCGCGTTCGCCATGACAAGGTCTATCCGTTCTCGATCCCGGCCATCCAGACCCTCGACGTGCTCGAGCTGGACGCGAAGGTCACGTTCCTCGTCGGCGAGAATGGCTCCGGCAAGTCCACGCTGATCGAAGCGATCGCGGTCCTCGCGGGCTTCAACCCCGAGGGCGGCTCGAAGAACTTCCGGTTCGGCACGCGCCGCTCCGAGTCGAGCCTTCACCAGTTCATGCGCCCGGTCCGCAGCCATCGCCGGCCGAAGGACGGCTTCTTCCTGCGCGCGGAGAGCTACTTCAACGTCGCGACCGAGATCGAGCGACTCGACAAGAACGAGGACGAGAGCTCACTCGTAGGGCCCTCTATCATCAGTGCGTACGGCGGCGTTTCGCTGCACGAGCAGTCCCACGGCGAGTCCTTCCTCGCCCTCGCGACCCACCGGTTCCGGGGC
>Ga0307509_10011296_pt1 | contig 10832 bp, 7 predicted proteins | sample 10_EM_MG_FD_202245 | JGI IMG/M metagenome (GOLD analysis project Ga0307509, IMG submission 202245) | Populus trichocarpa ectomycorrhiza microbial communities from riparian zone in the Pacific Northwest, United States - 10_EM | ecosystem: Host-associated > Plants > Roots > Unclassified | place... | reverse complement strand
GGCGCTGACCGCGCCGGCGTGGGCCGCGCTGCGCGCCCGGGCGGTGGTCGCGGTCGGCGTCGAGCGCGGCGCGGCGGCGTTCCTGGTCGCGCTCGATGACACCGCGGCCTACGACAACCCCAACTTCGCGTGGTTCCGCGCGCGGTTCGCGCGGTTCGTCTACATCGATCGCGTGATCACCGCGCCGCATGCGCGCGGCCGCGGCCTGGCGCGCGCGCTGTACGGCCACCTGTTCGAGCGCACGCTCGCCGCCGGGCGCGCGCTGGTGGTGTGCGAGGTCAACGCCGAGCCGCCCAACCCGGCGTCGTCGGCGTTCCACGCCGCGCTCGGGTTCGAGGTCATCGAGCGCTGCACCGTCGCGGCGCAGCACAAGGTCGTCGACTACCTCGCGAAGCGCCTGTGAGAACCCGCGCGCGGGGGTGGTGCGCCGCGTCATCCCGCGATACACGGAGGAGCCATGCCCGAGCGACGCCTGATCGAGACCGCGGCGGGAGCGCTCGCCGAGCGCGCGGTCGCCGCGGCGCGCGGGCTGACCCGCGACGGCCACGCGATCGACGACCACCAGGTGGTGGTCGAGCGGGTCGCGTACGCCGCCACCGAGGCCCGCGTGATCGGCGAGCTCGCGGCGGCGCCCGCCGAGCTCGCCGCGCTCGCCACGTGCGCCGCCGCCGAGCTCGCCGCGGCGATCCGGTACCGGCTCGCGCCGGTCGCGCCGCTGCTCGGGCTGACCACCGCGTACGACGCCGAGGCCGAGGCCGCGATCGCGGCGGGCATCGCGCCGGCCGCGGTCGAGCGGGTCGGCGCGGCGGCGATCGCGGCGCGCGGCCGGCTGGGCTGGGCGCTCGACGAGATGCTCGGCGAGGTCCGCAGCAACGTGCGCGCGTTCGCCGAGCGCGAGGTCGCGCCCCACGCGGAGCGGATCCACCGCCACGACGAGCTGGTCCCCGAGCGGATCATCGAGGAGATGGCCAAGCTCGGCTACTTCGGGCTGTCGGTCCCCGAGCGCTACGGCGGCCACGAGCTCGGCAACCTGGCGATGGTGCTCACCACCGAGGAGCTTTCGCGGGTCTCGCTCGCCGCCGCCGGATCGCTGATCACCCGGCCCGAGATCCTCGCCAAGGCGCTGCTCGCCGGCGGCACCGAGGATCAGAAGCAGACCTGGCTGCCCCGGCTGGCGGCGGGCGAGATCATGGCGGCGATCAGCGTGACCGAGCCCAACACCGGCTCGGACGTCGCCGCGGTGGCGTGCCGCGCCGAGCCGACCGACGGCGGCTGGCTGATCTCGGGCCAGAAGGCGTGGTGCACGTTCGCCGGCCGCGCCGACGTGATCGCGCTGCTGGCGCGGACCGGCGCGGGCGGCGCCAAGGGCCTGACCCTGTTCATCGTCGACAAGCCGCGGTTCCTCGGCCACGAGTTCGCGGCGGCGCAGCCCGGCGGCGGCACGCTGACCGGCAAGGCCGATCGCACGCCGGGCTACCGCGGCATGCACTCGTTCGGCCTGGCGTTCGATCGCTGGTTCGTCCCGGCGGCGCAGCTGGTCGGCGGCGACGCCGGGATCGGCCGCGGCTTCGCGCTGCAGATGGCGGGGTTCGCGGCGGGCCGGCTGCAGACCTGCGGCCGCGCGTGCGGGCTGATCCAGGCCGCGGTCGAGGCGACCGCGAGCTACGTCGCCGAGCGCAGCCAGTTCGGCCGGCCGATCGGCGACTACGGACTGACCCGCTACCAGCTCGGCCGGATGGCGGCGCGGCTGGTCGCGGCGCGCGCGATCAGCTATGCCGCGGCGGGCGAGATGGACCGCGACGAGCGCGCCGCCGCGACGCTCGCGGCGATGGCCAAGCTGTTCGCGTGCGACGTCGCGGTCGAGGTCACCCAGCTCGGCCAGCTGTTGCACGGCGGCTGGGGCTACGCCGAGGACTACCCGATCAGCCGCTACGTGGCCGACGCGCAGGTCCTGCCGATCTTCGAGGGCGTGAGGCCGATCCTCGCGCTCAAGGTCGTCGGCCGGGCGCTGATGGCGCCCCGTGGTTGACGGCGACCCCGCGGCGCGCTGCCCGCGCTGCCTGCTGCTGGTCCGGGTCTGCCTGTGCGCCGCGATCCCGAGCATCGCGACCCGGACCCGGATCGTGATCGTCCGCCACCACCTCGAGCAGTTCCGGTCGTCGAACTCGGGCCGGCTCGCCCACCTGGCGCTGCCCAACAGCGAGATCGTCGAGCACGGCGGCCGGGCCGGGTTCGCGGTGCTGCCGGCGCTGGCCGGCGCGTGGCTGCTGTTCCCCGAGGGCGAGCCGGCGGCGGCGCCGCCGGTGCCCGCGCCGCGCGCGCTGATCGTGCTCGACGCGACGTGGTCGCAGGCGCGCCGGATGTACCGCAAGCTCGCCCCGCTGCGCGGGCTGCCGATCCTGCGGCTGCCCGACGCGCCGATGCCGAGCGCGCGGCTGCGCGAGTCACCGGCGCCGGGCCGGGTCTCGACGCTCGAGGCGATCGCGCGCGCGCTGCGGCTGCTCGAGGGCGACGCCGCGGCCGAGCCGCTCGAGGCGCTGTTCGCGCTCGCCGTCGCGCGGGCCGCGGCCACCGGCCGCAACCTCCCGATCGCGGCACGGCCGGGGTAGGCTCGCCGCGTGACGCTCGCAGCCTCGTACCCGGCCCACCTCGAGTACCTGCAGCGCGGCACCGAGGCCGCGCTCGCCGCCCACGGGTTCGACGCCGTGGTGCTGTGCAGCGGCGCGGCGGCGTCGCGCAACCGGTTCGACGATCAGTTCTGGCCGGTGATGCCGACCCCGGCGTTCGCGCACTGGTGCCCGCTGGTCGAGGCCGACGCGTTCGTCGTGGTCCGGCCCGGCGCGCGGCCGCGGCTGGTCCGCACCGTGGTCGAGGACTTCTGGGAGACCACCGCGCCGCCGGAGAGCAACCACTTCTGGCCGTGGTTCGAGCTGGTCGAGGTCGGCCCCGGCCACGCCGGCGACGCGCTGCCCGGCGGCCGGGTCGCCGTGATCACGCGCGACGCCGGCACGTCGCCGCCCGGCACGGTCAACCCGCCGGCGCTGATCGCCGCGCTCGACGCCCTGCGCACCCGCAAGACCGCGTACGAGATCGAGTGCCTCGCCGAGGCCAGCCGGCGCGCCGCCCGCGGCCACGCCCGCGCCGCCGAGCTGTTCCATGCCGCCGCGCCGTCGGAGCTCGAGCTCCACCTGGCCTACCTGGCCGGCTCGCAGCAGGACGATCTGTGGACGCCGTACAAGGGCATCGTCGCGCTCGGCAGCCACGCCGCGGTGCTGCACTACGTCGCGTACACCCGCGAGCGGGTCACCGGCGACACCTCGCTGCTGGTCGACGCCGGCGCGAAGTGCCTGGGCTACGGCAGCGACATCACGCGGACCCGGGTGCGCGGTGACGGCCCCGCGGCGCGCCGGTTCGCCGAGCTGCTCGGCCACATGGAGGTGCTGCAGCAGGAGATCATCCGCCGGATCCAGCCCGGCCTGGCGTACGAGGACCTCCACGACGCCTCGCACCAGCTGCTCGCGATCGCGCTGCGCGAGCTCGGGATCGGGCGGGGCAGCCCCGACGAGCTGGTCGCCCGCGGCATCACCCGCGCGCTGTATCCCCACGGCCTGGGCCACTCGCTCGGCGTCACCGTGCACGACGTCGGGATGAAGCCGCGGCCGCCGCGCGCCGAGAACAAGTTCCTGCGCAACACCTCGGTGATCGAGCCGGGCCAGGTGTTCACGATCGAGCCCGGGATCTACGTGATCGACGCGCTGCTCGCCCCGCTGCAGGCCGACGACCGCCGCGAGCTGGTCGACTGGGCCGCGATCGCCGAGCTCCGGCCGTTCGGCGGGATCCGCGTCGAGGACAACGTGGTGGTCGAGCCGCGCGGCGCCCGCAACCTGACCCGCGAGGCGTTCGCCCAGGCCTGATCGCTGGCGCGGCGCGGCGCGGTGCCGTATGTTCGGCCCCGCCATGCGAAGGTCAGTCATCCTACTTGTATCCTTGGGATTGTTCGCGTGTAGTCGCGACAGCGAGACCCGACCGCCGGAGCCGAGCCCGGCGCCGCCGACCCAGACCGGATCCGGCTCGGGCGGGGTCCGCAAGCAGCAGATCCCACCGCCGTTCGATCTGAAGGCGCCGCCCGCCGACGCCACCAGGACCGCGTCGGGGCTGATCTACAAGAAGCTGGCCAGTAACCCCGGCGGCGTCGCGCCCAAGCGCAACGACATCGTGCTCGTCAACTACACCGGCTGGCGCCAGGCGACCGGCGAGACGTTCTTCACCAACCAGGGCCGCGGCCAGCCGATGCCGCTCAACCTGGCGCAGTCGGCGCCGGGGTTCACCGAGGCGCTGCAGCTGCTGCGCACCGGCGAGAAGGCGGTGCTGTGGATGCCGCCGGAGATCGGCTACAAGACCCCGCCGAGCGAAGGCAAGGCCGAGACCCTGATCTACCTGGTCGATGTCGTCGAGGTCCAGCCGGCGCCGGCGATCCCCGACGACGTCGGCGCGCCGCCGGCCGGCGCGACCGCGCTCAAGTCCGGGACCAAGAAGGAGGTCGTGCGCGCGGGCACCGGCAAGGACCTGATCCGCCCGTACGACACCGTCGCGTACAGCTTCACCGCGTGGGCCCCCGACGGCCGGATGATCGACAACAGCGCGACGCGCAAGAAGGCCACCACGATGCAGCCGTACCGCACCTCGGTCGGCGTCGCCGAGATCCTGACCAGCATGACGGTCGGCGAGCGCGCGCGGTTCTGGGTCGATGCCGAGAAGCTGGTCAGCGACGGCTCCAAGCCGCCGGGCGGGATCGAGCACGGCACGGTGTGCTACGAGCTCGACGTCACGCAGGTCACCAAGGCCGGGCGCGAGCCGCCGCCGACGCCGGCCGACGTGGCCAAGCCGCCGGGCGACGCCAAGAAGTCGCCCAAGGGCGTGTCCTACAAGCTGCTCGCCGCCGGGCCGGGCAAGGATCCGCGGCACCCGACCGAGAACGACACCGTGAAGGTCAACTACACGGGGTGGACCACCGACGGCAAGATGTTCGATTCGTCGTACCTGCGCCCCGAGCCGGCGACGTTCGGGCTGCACAGCGTGGTGGCGGGGTGGACCGACGGTATCCCGCTGATGGCGGTCGGCAACCGCATGCGGTTCTGGATCCCGCAGGAGCTGGCGTACAAGGGTCAGGCCGGCAAGCCGGCCGGCATGCTGGTGTTCGACGTCGAGCTGCTCGAGATCGTGGAGCAGACGGGGCACTGATGGTCCCCGACGAGGTCGCCCGCGCCTGGGGCTGGGGCGCCGGAGACGCCGTCGACCTCGCCGAGATCGCCGAGCTGCGGGGCGGGCTGATCAACGCGACCTACGCGGTGCGCCGCGCCGGCGAGCCGATCGCCGTGCTGCAGCGGCTCCACCCGATCTTCGCCGGCGAGGTCAACCTCGACATCGAGGCGATCACCGCCCACCTCGCCGCGCGCGGGCTGGTGACGCCGCGGCTGATCCGCACGCGCGACGGCCGGGCCTGGCTCGATCACGGCGGCCGGGCGTGGCGCGCGCTGAGCTGGATCGACGGCACCACGGTCAACACCGTCCCGGATCCGAGCTGGGCCGAGGCCGGCGGCGCGCTGGTCGGCGCGTTCCACCGCGCGGTCGCCGACCTGTCGCACGACTACGCGTTCGCGCGCGTCGGGGTGCACGACACCCGCGCCCACCTCGCGCGGCTGGCCGATCACGTCGCGGCCGGCGGCGATCCCGCCGCGGTCGCGCTCGGCCGCGAGGTCCTCGCCGCGGCCGACGGCCTGCCGGAGATGCCCGACGTGCCGCTCCGGCACTGCCACGGCGACCTCAAGATCTCGAACTTGATGTTCGCCGCGCCGCCGGTGCGCGGGGTCTGCCTGGTCGATCTCGACACGCTCGGGCTGTCGACCCTGGCGTTCGAGCTCGGCGACGCGATGCGGTCGTGGTGCAACCCGCACGGCGAGGACGCCGGGCGCGTCGCGTTCGATCTCGCGGTGTTCGCCGCGGCGATCCACGGGTTCCGCGAGCTCGCCGAGCCGTTCGTCACCGGCGACGAGAAGATCTCGATCGTCGTCGGTCTCGAGACCGTGTGCGTCGAGCTCGCCGCGCGGTTCGCGATCGACGCGTTCCGCGACGAGTACTTCGGCTGGGACCCGGCGCGGTTCGCGTCGCGCCGCGCCCACAACCTGGTGCGCGCGCACGGTCAGCTCGCGCTCGGCCTGGCGGTCCGGGCCGCCCGCCCCGACGCGCTCGACGTCGTCCGGAGCGCTCGCACGGCGTGAAGAACGTCACGATGTCCAGTCGTTAGCAACGCTACGCGGCGGTGATCGGGCTTCGCCGCGGGCCCCAGGTGCGGTCTAATAGCCGGATGCAAGCTCGCGGCGCGGCCGTGCTGGTCGGCAGTCTCCTCGCGACCACCACCGCCCACGCCGCCGGGCCCCGCGCTGCAGCGATCCAGGCCGACACCCTGACCGCGATGCCGGCGGCGCACGCGGCCAAGTCGCTGCGCGCGCAGCGCGACGTGCGGTGGTCGCCGCCCTCGACGGCGGCGTGGCGCAAGTTCGCGGCGACCGGCAGCTGGCACGCCGCGTCGGATCGGGCCACCGGCGTGCCGAGCCGGCTGTGGGGCGCCGGGATCGCCGCGCCCGGCGCGATGGCGTCGCCGGCGGTCGCCGAGCGGATCGCGCGGGCGATGCTCGCCGACCACATCGCGCTGCTCGCGCCCGGCGCGTCGCCCGGCGACTTCGCGCTGGTGTCCAACAGCTCCGACGGCGACATCCGCTCGGTCGGCTTCGTCCAGCGCCACGCCGGCCGGGTCGTGGTCGGCGGCCAGGTCAGCTTCCGGTTCAAGCGCGACCGGCTGTTCGTGATCGGCTCCGAGGCGCTGCCCGACATCGCGCTGCCGGCGCAGCCGCGCGCGCGGCTCGCGAGCTCGGTGGTCCGCGATCGGACGGCCGCCGCGCTGCGCCGCGAGCTCGGCCTGGCCGACGCGCCGGTGACCCCGCCGGGCGACGAGGTCGTGCTGCCGCTGGTCAGCGACGACGCCGTGCTCGGCTACCGCGTCGCGGTGCCGGTCACGGTCGACGGCGGCGCCGCCGGCCGCTACCTCGCGTACAGCGACCCCGCGACCGGCGAACTGCTCGCCGTGCAGCAGCTCAACCTGTACTCGACCGGCGAGGTGCTGTACCGCGCCGTCGATCGCTACCCCGCGCTGCCCCGCCACGACCTGCCGGCGCCGCGCGCCCACGTCGGGTTCGACGGGGCCCCTGTGATCACGTCGGCGGTCGGCGAGCTGTCGTGGGCCGACTCCGCGCCGCACACCGTGACGACCTCGGTCGCGGGCGATCTGGTCGCGATCGTCAACAAGGCGAGCGGCGGCGCGCTGGCGAGCACCCAGCTGTCGCTCGCGCCCGGCGGCCAGATCGTGTGGGACGCCTCGGCGGCGGTCGAGGACGACGCCGAGGTCCAGACCTACCTCAACGTCAACCGCGCCAAGGAGTTCGCGCGCGTGCTCGATCCGGCGATGCCGATGCTCGACGCCCAGATCACCGCCAACGTCAACATCGCCCAGGACTGCAACGCGTTCTTCGACGGCAAGTCCGTCAACTTCTTCCACGCCTCGGCGCGCTGCCAGAATACCGGCCTGATCCAGGACGTGGTGTTCCACGAGTACGGCCACGCCGTGCACACCGCCGAGATCATCGACGGCGTCGGCGCGTTCGACGGCGCGATGAGCGAGGGCGCCGCCGACTTCTTCGCCGCGCAGATCACCGGCGACCCCGGCATGGGCCGCGGCTTCTTCTATACCGACGCGCCGCTGCGCGACCTCGACCCGGCCAACGCCGAGAACCGCTGGCCGCAGGACATCGGGGAGATCCACAAGACCGGCATCATCTTCGGCGGCACGTTCTGGGATCTGCGCAAGGCGCTGATCGCCACGCCCGAGATCGACGGCGTCGCGCTGACCCAGAAGCTCTACCTCGGCGCGCTGCGCCGCTCGGTCAGCATCCCGACCAGCCTGATCGAGGTGCTCGCGGCCGACGACGACGACGCCAACCTCGACAACGGCACGCCGCACGAGTGCGCGATCCGCGACGCCTACGGCCGCCACGGCCTGCGCACCGCGACCGGCGTGATCCTGGCGCCCGACCGGATCGCCGAGCCCGGCGCGTCGACCACCGTGCACATCGCGCTCAGCGGGCTCGCCACCCGGTGCGACGGCGACAAGCTCGACCACGCCGAGCTGGCGTGGAAGCCCACCGCCGACGGTGGCCCGGCCGCCGGATCGGTCGCGGCGGTCCCGACCCCGAGCGCGCCCAACGAGTTCGACGCCGAGCTGCCGCTCGCCGCCGACGCCACCGTGCTGTACCAGGCGACGATCGTGTTCAAGGACAGCTCGCTGCTCACGCTGCCCGACAACCTCGCCGATCCGTTCTACCAGCTCTACGCCGGCACCACCGTGCCGCTGTACTGCACCGACTTCGAGGCCGGCGATCCGCTGACCGCCGGCTGGACCACCGGCAGCAACGACAGCTCGCCGTCGCCGTGGGTGTGGGGCGTGCCGCACGGCGGCGCGACCGATCCGCACGCCGCGTTCAGCGGCCAGCACGCGCTGATCCAGGTGCTCGATGGCGACTACGCCGCCAAGTCGTCGTCGTTCGTCAAGATGCCGTCGATCGACGTCGGCCGGTGGTCCGACGTCCACCTGCAGTACCGCCGGTGGCTCGCGGTCGAGGACAGCCACTTCGACCAGGCCCGGATCTCGGTCGGCGGCAAGCAGGCCTGGGTCAACTTCACCCAGAACATGGGCGACTCGAGCTCGGCCCAGCACATCGATCGCGAGTGGCGATTCCAGGACGTCTCGGTGTCGGGCTACCAGTCCGGCCACACGCTCGATATCACCTGGGACCTCAGCTCCGACGAGGGCCTGCAGTTCGGCGGCTGGGCGCTCGACGACGTCTGCGTGGTCGCCAACATCCACAGCGTGTGCGGCGATGGCGTGCGCACCGCGCACGAGGCGTGCGACGACGGCGCGGCCAATGCCGACGAGCCCAACGCCTGCCGGACCTACTGCCAGCCCCCGAGCTGCGGCGACAAGATCGTCGACCGCGGCGAGGAGTGCGACGACGGCCCCGCCGGCGATGGCTACTGCACCTCGACCTGCCAGCTGGTCGGGCCCCCGTCGCTCGGCGGCTGCTGCTCCGCCCAGCGCGGCGGTGGCGGTGGCGCCGGCGCGCTCGCGGCTGCCGTGCTCGGCCTCGTGCTGCGGCGGCGCCGGCGGCCGCGTCGGTAGGCCAGGTCACTCGTCGCGGCCGCGGTCGCGGTGGTCGCGGTCGCGGGGCACGCGCGCGTCGCGGTCGTCGAGCCAGCCGTCGCCGTTGCGGTCGAGCCGCTGCAGCCGGCGCGCCATGCCCGGCGGCATCTCGTCGGGGCTGACCACGCCGTCGCCGTTGCGGTCGAAGCGCTGGACCAGCGCGCGGATCCGCGCCTCGCGGCGGGCACCGGCGTCGGCGCGAGGTGCGCCGGCGGCGCCTGCGCGGCGGTCCTGCATCGCCATCCGGCGGGCGATCCGGCGGAGCGCGCGGATCGCGTGGCGGCGCTCCTGTGCGTCGAGCCGGCCGTCGCGGTCGCGATCGAAGCGCTCGAGCAGGAGCTGGCGGAGCTCGCCGCGGGGCTGCGCGGCGGGGCGATCGACCGGACCGGCTGCGGCGACGGGTGGACGAGTGGGCCCGACCGGGCCAGGGCCCGCCGGCTGCGCGCTGGCGATGCCAGCCAGACCCAGCGTGGCGGCGAATGCGAGGGCTGCGAGCTTCATGCCCGACTGACTCGCCGGCGCGAAGAACGTTAAGCCGATGCAGCGAGCGCCGTCCGCGCGGCAACCGGCCTCGCCGTCAGCCCGAGATCGTCGATCGCGGCCGCCGGCGGCGCAGCGGCTCGCGCGCGGCGCCGCGCACCAGCTCGAGCACCGCCGAGCCCAGCCCGAAATCGTCCGGCAGGCAGGCCACCGCCGCGTCGGCGAACAGCGCGCGGTCGCGCTCGGTGATCTCGCCGACCAGCACCAGCCGCGGCTGGTGCTCGGTCTCCAGCCCCCGCGCGTACATGCACAGCTCGTAGGCGTTCATCACACCGCGCAGCCCGGCCGACACGAACACCAGGTCCGGCAGGTCGCGGTTGAGCTTGTGCGCCGCGTCGGTGCCCTCGCTCGCGAGCTCGACCTGCGCCGCCGCGTAGCCCCGGCGCGCCAGGCTCCACAGCCAGCGCCCGTGGGTCGCGTGGTCGTCGACCACCAGCACGCGCAGCGCGCGCGACGCCGTGCCCAGCCGGTCGACGATCGCGTCGACCTGCGCGAGCACGTCCTTGGCCGACGGCGGCCGCGCGACCGGCCGCTTCTCGAGCAGCCAGTCCACCAGGTCCGACAGCTCGCCCGGCAGGTCGCCGCGGATCGCCGACAGCAGCGGCGCCGGCTCGCGCGCGTGGCCGCGCAGCTCCGCCTCGCGATCCGGGCTCGCGAACGGCGGCTGGCCGCGCGCCAGCTCGATCGCCACGCAGCCCAGCGCGTACAGGTCGAGCGCCTCCGCCGCCCCCGGGTCCGCCGCCTCGACCTCGCCGCGCAGCACCTCCGGCGCCAGGACCCGGCCGTGCGGCCCGAACGCCGGCACCTGCGACAGCGACAGCCGGCCCAGCACCAGGCGTCCGTCGTCGGCGACCAGCACCGTCGCGCCCGACAGCTCGCCCACCGCGATCCCCGCCTCGTGGGCGCGCGCAACCGCCGCCGCCAGCCGCCGGAACTTCGCGAGCAGCTCCGCCGCCGGCACCGGCTGGGCCACCAGCTGGGC
>Ga0307509_10011295_pt1 | contig 10832 bp, 8 predicted proteins | sample 10_EM_MG_FD_202245 | JGI IMG/M metagenome (GOLD analysis project Ga0307509, IMG submission 202245) | Populus trichocarpa ectomycorrhiza microbial communities from riparian zone in the Pacific Northwest, United States - 10_EM | ecosystem: Host-associated > Plants > Roots > Unclassified | place... | reverse complement strand
CGGCGGCGAAATCGAGCGCCGATAGCTCGCGCTGGTTGCGCCAGGTCAGCGCGTTGCGCACCGACAGCCACGGCGCAGGGCGCGCGGTCACCGTCGCGACCGCCAGCAGGTCGATGTCTGCGGCCGGCGTGCCGAGCATCTCCCCGGAGGCCGGCGTATCCGGGACGAGCTGCGGGTTGCTGTCGAACTCCGGCTCGATCAGCAGCGCCACGGCGAGCGCGCCGTCGCGATGTGCCAGCCGGAGCAGCGCGGTCGCGAGCGCCGCGTAGTCCGGGTCGTCGCGCGCGCGCTCGAACGCGCGGATCGCGGTGGCGGTATCGTGGCGCTCGAGCGCGATCAGCCCGGAGAAGAACTGCGCGCCGGCTGCCGTGCTGCCGCGGGTCCGCACCAGCTCCGCGAGCGCGGCGGCGGCGGCGGCGCGGTCGCCGGCGCGATACCTCGCGATCGCGTCGAGCAGCCTGGCGGTCTTGGCGGCATCTGTGGCACCGCGACACAGCGCGGCCAGCCCGTCGGCGGCACGCCGGTTCGTGGCATCGAGCGCGATCGCCTTGCGATACGCGACCACCGCGGTTCGCAGATCATCGGCGGCGCGCGCCGCGTCGGCGACCTCGGTGTAGGCGGCGCTGTCGTCGGGGTCCGGGGCCGCGGCCGGATCAAGCGGCGCGCCGCACAGGTCAGCGAGGACAACCGCCGCGGCGAGCACCGGCACCCCACCAGCATATCGAGTCGCCCGGCGGTAGGGTAGCCGCCGGGTCAGTGCGGTGGGGCGGCGCGGAGCTCGACCTTGCGGACGTTGTCGTCGGAGTTGCGGTCGATGCGCTTGTTGTACGGGTCGACGCCGGCCCACGCGGGAGGCTTGTCGACGACGACGGTGATGGTCTGCTTGCCGGTCTTGACCGGGTGGCGCTCCATGCGGAGGACCGACGCGGCGGTGAAGCCGGTGGTGCCGGGCTCGGCGGTGAACACGCCGATGTCGAACGGCTCGTCGAGCGGGGCGTCGGTCTCGACGCCCTTGCCGTCGGCGTAGAGCTTGCGGGCTTCGACGTCGATGGCGACGTCGTAGTGGCCGTCGGGGCGGGGGGTGGCGGTGGCGCTGGTGGCGCGGACATCGACGAGGGTGATCTTCTCGAACAGGTCGGTGATCAGGGCGTCGTGCTCGGGGCCGGCGATGCCGCGCAGGATGCGGAGGAAGTCGCGGGTGTTGGGGTAGGGCGCCGCCTTGAAGGCGTATTGCTCGAGGAGCGTGGCGAGGGCGCGGTTGACGGTGGGCTCGCCGACGACCTCCTTGAGCCAGTACATGGCGAGCGAGCCCTTGTAGTAGTGAATGTAGGGTTGGTTTTCGACCCGGGCGAGCGGGAGCTCCTCGACGACCTCGCCGCCGCGGTTGCGGAGATAGCGATCGAGCTCGTACTTGAGGAACTTCCGGATCTGCTCCTTGCCGTACATGCGCTCCATGACGAGGAGAGCGGAGTACTGGGCGAAGCTCTCGACGAGCATGGTCGCGCCTTGCTGGTTGCTCGGGACGAGCTGATGGCCCCACCACTGGTGGCCGATCTCGTGGGCGGTGACGTAGGTGGCGACGTCGATCTTGTCGGAGTCGCCGAGCTGGGACAGAAAGCCGAGGTTCTCGCTGTAAGGGATGGTGTTGGCGAACGACTGGGCGAAGTTGGCGTAGGACGGGAACTCGAGGATGCGGGCCTGGCGGAACTGGTAGGGCGAGAACTGCTCGCTGAACAGCGCGAGCGACTGCTTCATCGCCGTGAGCATGCGGTCGACGTTGTAGTCGTGGCCGGGGTGGAAGTAGACGGCGAGGTCGACACCGTTCCATTCGCTGTGGCGGACTTCGTAGCGGGCGGACTGGATCGAGAAGAAGTGGTTGATCGGCACCTCGGGCTTGAAGTGGACGGTGCGGCGCCCGGCGGTGGTGGTGTCGCTGATCGTGTAGCCGGGGGCGATCGGGGTCTGGTCGGCGTCGGTTGCGACCGTGATGTCGGCGGTGACCCAGTCGCTGTCGCTGCGGAACGCGCTGCGCGCGCGGCCGGAGTCGTCCTCGAGGGTCGGCGGGCGGAGGTCGGGCGGCAGGCCGAACTTGCGGCGCTTGGCGCGGTCCTTGAGCAGGCCGTCGCGGGAGATGCCGAGGCTCGGGGTGATCTCGGTGCTGTCGAGGAAGCTGCCGTTCTCGACGATGCGGAACAGCGGGTTGGCGTTGGGGAAGCCGCGCTCGGCGAGGGTGGTGACGAAGCGTAGCTCGCGGATCTCGTCGGGCTGGAGCGGCGGCGACAGCTTGTAGATCCGGTAGTGGAATTCGGGCCACTCGCGATCGAGCGTGGCGCCGGCGAGCTCGAGGTCGTCGAGCGTGGCGAGCTCGGGATAGGCGAGGTGGAGCGCGGCGATCGGCGCGGTGGTGCGGTTCTGGATCCGGTAGGTGCCGGTGGTGACGGCGCGGACCTCGCGGGGATACAGGTGGACGTCGAGGGTGACGCCGGTGATCCGGGGCTGCGGCAGGTTCTCGTACTGCAGGAACTGCTTCTCGAGGTTCGCGAGCATCGCGTCGTGCTCGGGCGCGCTGACGTAGTGGTTGAGGATGTTGGTGTTGTAATAGATGAACGCGCCGCTGCCGAGCCAGACGATGACGGCGGCGGCGAGGAAGACGCGTGCGCCGCCGTGGAGCCGGCGGCCGAGGCGCGCGAGCCGCGGGCGCAGTGCGACGGTCGCGCCGCGGCGCCACAGTGCGTAGGCGATGGCGCAGAGGATCATCGCGAACGCGGTCCAGTAGAGCTGGAACCACGCCCGGCCGATCCAGAACCGGCCCAGGCCGTTCATGTCCGACAGCGGCACGGCCGGGGTGCCGGCGTAGTCGTAGAGGTGGTGCTCGAAGCCGGCGGCGCTGAGCGCGATCGAGGCGACGATGTAGATCACCATGACGCCCCAGCCGATGTAGCGGTGCGAGACCAGGACCTGGACGAACACCGACAGCACGGCGAGTTGCACCGCGGTGATGAACATCGGCACCGCGAACCACGACAGATAACCCCCGAGCTCGAAGTGGGTGTAGCCGCGGAGCAGCTGGACGACGATGCCGGTCGCGACACCGGCGATCGCCGTCGCCCCCAGCACCAGCGTGATCGCGACGATCTTGGGCACCAGGTGCACCCAGTCCGGCGCGGCGGTGGCATCGACGATCTCATGGACGCGCCGCTCGCGGTCGCGCCATACCAGCTCGCCGGAATAGAAGATCGCGATGATGACCGGGAACAGGGTGAACGAATCCCGGAGCGCCTCGGCGACGATGCGGGTGACCGGGTACGGCGAGCTGCCGTACCACCGGTTGGTGAACCATGCGCCGAGGCCGGCGTTGATGATGCCGAGCACGAGCAGCACGAAGAACGCCGGGCTGCGAAACACGAACGCCATGTCGAAGCGCGTGAGCTGCCACAGCTGGGTCCAGGGCGCGGTGGCGCCGCTCGCTGCGGCCGGCACCAGGCTCGGTGCGAGGCGCGGGCGGGTGCGCGCGACGGTGGGGACGGCGTTGGGGTCCTCGATCGCGGGCGCGGCGGACGGCTGCTCGAAGCGGAACCGGCGATACGCGATCACGAACAGCACGAGCGCCACCACCGCCCACAGCACGCGGTTGGCGAGCAGGACGCCGGTCATCGGCGGCAGCATCGTGTTGCGCTCGACCGCGGTCCAGTACTTGGTCACCACGCTCACGGCCGACAGCCCGAACGGATCGGACAGCGCCGAGATCGTGTCGAACTGCGGATCGGCGAACAGGCGGCGCGTCACGAGGTAGAGCACCAGCGTCGCGGCGGCGCCGACGTAGGTCCACATCATCGAGCGCGTCGCGGTCGCCAGCGCGAAGTAGCCGGCGGCGATGATGAGCAGCGTGGGCAGGCCGAACGCGAACAGCGCATACAGATAGTCCCCGATACGGAACGGCCCGAGCTTCTCGGGGTCGAGCCACGGCATCGCGGAGCCGAGCGCGATCGCGAGCGGGATCGTCGCCAGCACGAGCAGCGCCGCGGCGGTCGCGCCGACGAAGCGGCCGACCAGGTAGCCGAACTTGGTGACCCGCGTTGCCCGTATGATCGGCGCGAACCCGGTCTCGTCGTCGCGGATCACCACGTTGGCGACGATCGCGACGATCACGAAGATCGAGAACAGGCTCATGATCCCGAGCGTCTGCAGCATCGCGAGCGGCGCGTTGATGAACACGTTGCCGCGGGCGCCGATCTGGATCTGGTCGACGGTGACCGAGCCGAAGGTGAACAGGAAGAACAGCCCGCAGCCGACCCAGAACACCGGGCTCTTGACCTGGTAGCGCCACTCGAAGCGGGCGATGTGCCCGAGCATCGAGCCCCTCATGCGGCCTGCCGGTGGCGATGCAGGGTGGCGAAGTAGACGTCCTCGAGGTTACTCGTCACCGGCTCGAACGCCGGCTCGGGCGCCGCGTCGGCCAGCACGTGGATCTGGGTGCGTCCGGCGCGCAGCCGCGTCGCGATCAGCCCGTAGCGCTCGCGGTACGCCGGGAGCTCGGCCTTGTCGATCGTGCGCGCCCACACCTTGCCGGTGAACGACTCGATCAGCGCCGCGGGGGTGTCGTTGGCGACGATCCGGCCGGCGACCATCAGGCCGACTCGCGAGCACAGGTCGGTGACGTCGTCGACGATGTGGGTCGACAGGATCACCACCATGTTCTCGCCGATCTCGGCGAGCAGGTTGTTGAACCGGTTGCGCTCCTCGGGGTCGAGCCCGGCGGTCGGCTCGTCGACGATGATCAGGCGCGGCCGGCCGATCAGGGCCTGCGCGATGCCGAAGCGCTGGCGCATGCCGCCGGAGAACCCGGCGAGCGCCTTCCTCCGGACGTCCCACAGGTTGACCTGTTGCAGCAGGGTCTCGACGGTATCGCGGCGCTCGCCGCGCGCCGTGATGCCCTTGAGCACCGCGAGGTGATCGAGCATGTCGTACGCCGAGACTCGCGGATAGACGCCGAAGTCCTGCGGCAGGTAGCCGAGCACGCTGCGCAGCCGCTCGGGCTGGGCGAGCACGTCGATGCCGTCGAACTCGATCGCCCCGGCCGTCGGCAGCTGCAGGGTCGCCACGCAGCGCATCAGCGTGGTCTTGCCTGCTCCGTTGGGGCCGAGCAGTCCGAACATGCCGCGCGGGATGTCGAGGCTGACATCGTCGAGCGCGCGGGTGCGACCGTCGTAGCTGTGAGACAGGCCGGAGATCGAGAGCATGCGGGCTCCTGGTGGTGGGGCGGTGGCCTACGTAGCAAGCATGGTGCCGCGGCTGGTCGCGGCGGTTGCGCGCGGAAGCCGGCGATGAGCCGACAGGTTCGCGCGGGGCGGGCCCCCGGCCCAGCGTCGCAACCGGCAATCTCCGCAGGCGAGCCTGCCGCACCCGGCGGCAGCCGCCCCGCGGCGAACTGCGGTGTCGCGGCGGCGTCGCTGTCGCGGTCGCTCGGCGCACCGCGTTGTCGTCGGCGGCGGCGGTTGCCAGCTAGGTGCGCTGCAGGAGCAGCGAGCCGAGCGAGTAGCCCGCGCCGAACGACGCCATCACGCCGTACGAGCCCGATGGCAGGTCGGCGTTGTACTTCGAGAACGCGATCAGCGAGCCGGCCGACGCGGTGTTGCCGTACTCGTCGAGGATGATCGGCGCCTCTTCGCGGGTCGCGTCGCGCCCGAGGATCCGCTTGGCGATCAGCTCGTTCATGTTCTGGTTGGCCTGGTGCAGCCAGTAGCGCGAGACCTGCGCCGGCTCGAGGTCGTACGAGGCGATGTGATCGGCGATGAACTTCGACGCCAGCGGCACCACGTCCTTGAACACGCGCCGGCCGTTCTGGTGGAACAGCTTGTCGATGTTGTTCTCGGTGCTCGGGTCGCAGCGATCGAGGTAGCCGCGGTTGTTGCGGATGTTGCTCGACCACTTCGACATCATCCGCGTCGACAGGATCTCCCACGACCCGGGGCGCGCGCGATCGGTCGGCTCGACGACGAGCGCGACCGAGGCGTCGCCGAAGATGAAGTGGCTGTCGCGCTCGCGCCAGTTCATGTGGCCGGTGGTCAGCTCGGGGATCACGACGAGCGCGCACTCGGCCTGGCCGAGCTGCACCGCCTGCGATGCGAGCTGGGTGGCGCCGGTCGCCGCCGAGCAGCCGAGCAGGATGTCGAAGCCATAGCCGTGCGCGCCGAGCGCTTCCTGGACCTCGATCGCGAGCGCCGGATACATCCGCTGCAGGTTGGAGCAGCCGAGCACGACGAGATCGACGTCCTCACCGGCGCGCCCGGCGACCTCGAGCGCACGCCGCCCGGCGTTGAGCGCGTACTCGGCCTGGATGCTGAGCTGGTCCTCGGCGCGATCCGGGATGTTCGGGCACATCCGCTCGGGATCGAGCAGCCCGGTCTTGTCCTCGACGTAGCGCCGCACGATCCCGGATGCCTTGACGACCCATTCCGGCGTCGACTCGCGCAGCGGCTCCTGCAGCCCGGCGGCGATGCGCTCGGCGTTGCGGGCGTTGTCGCGGCGAACGAACTCGTTGAAGGCCGCGCACAGCTCGGGGTTCTCCAGGACCGTCTCGGGATTCCACACGCCGTGCCCGGTGATCGATGTCTTGGTCGTCGTCCGAACCATGACGCGCACCTTACCCGAGGGAATTCTTCGGCGGAAATCGGTGCTCCGCCATATCTCCGGTCCGACCAGTATGCGAACGCTGCGCGCGCAACTCCAGGATATTGCGCGGTCAGGGCTTTTTCGACACCTCGGCCTCGACCTCGCCGAGCGCACTGCGCAGGAACACCGACCCGGGATCGCTGGCGATCGCCATCTTGAGCTGCAGCACGGCGGCGGTCAGCTCCCCGCGGCGCAGCGCCAGCTCGGCCTTGCGGTAATAGATCAGCGCCTTGCCGTTCATCATCTGCGTCGGGTTGGCCGGCACGTCGGCCGGGACCGCTCGGTTCGACGACGGCGAGGTCGGGATCACGGTCGTGGTCGCCACCGGCGACGCCGGGTTGATCGCGTCGCGGATCGGCTTCATCCGCGTGGTCGAGACCCGCCCGCCGCCGCGCAGCTCCTGGTACGCCGCCGCGGCGCGGGCATAGGCCGTGGTCACCAGCTCGAGCTCGTCGGGCGGCAGCGTCCGCCGGAGCAGGTCCGGGTGCGCGAACCGCGCGATCTTGTGGAACGCTTCCTGCGCCACATCGGCGCCGGATCCCGCCGGGATCTCGAGGATCTGCCACGACGTCGCGCCCTTGCGCCCGAGCACCCGCTGCGCCCACAGCAGGACGTCGGCGCGCGCGCTCATCGCTTGCTGCCGGAGACATCGCCCGGATACTCCGGGGAGACCGGCGCGCCGAGCACCTGGAGGTGGGCCTCCTGCGCCTGGCCGGACATCTGATCGCTCGCCTTCACGTGCAGGATCCCGTCGGCATCGACCCGGAACTGGACCTCGATCTTGAGATCGCCGCGCGGTAGCGGCGCAAGGTCATGGAGGAGCAGCGTACCGAGCGGCTCGTTCTCGGTATAGCGCCGGGCTTCGCCGCGGCAACAGTCGATCTCGACGCGGGTCTGGTTATCGCGCGAGGTCGTGAACACCCGGGTACGCTCGATCGGGATCGGTGCATTCTTGTCGAGCAGCCGCTCGGTGAAGCCACCGGCGGTGTGGATCGCCAGGGTCGCGGGGTTCACGTCGAGCAGCACCGGCCGGCGGGCGGTGATCTCGGGCAGCGTCACGGCTCCCTGCGCGAGCGGCGAGTGCCCCGCGGTCGCGACCGCGTCGCGCGCGCCCATTCCGGTGCCGAACGTCAGGCCCCCGGTCAGGCTGCCGGCCTGGATCGCGGCGCCCTGCGCGACCACCTCGTCGGGGTTGATCGCGATGTTCGGCTCGCGGCGAAAGATCTCGGCGAGCTGGCGGCGCACCATCGGGATCCGCGTCGAGCCGCCGACGCACAGGACGTCGCTGATCATCCGCGGATCGATGTTCGCGGCGATCATCACCTGGCGGGTCACCGCCATCGTGCGCTCGACGTAGCCGGCGATCAGCTCCTCGAACTGGCCGCGGGTCAGCGAGAACGGCAGCGTGCCGACCTGGCCACCCGGCAGGTCGAGCCCCTCGATCTCGCCCTCCGCGGCCTCGTTGTCCGACAGGTGCATCTTGATCGCCTCGGCGCCCATCATCAGCTTCATCATCAGCGCCGCGTGCGGCCGCGGATCGACCCGCAGCACGCGGTGGAGCTCGGCCGCGAGGTTCTCGGCCAGCGCGCGATCGAGGTCGTCGCCGCCGAGGAAGAAGTCGCCCTCCGACGCCAGCACCTCGAACACCTCGCCGTTGAGCTGGAGGATCGACACGTCGAACGTGCCGCCGCCGAAGTCGAACACCGCGATCATCTCCTCGCGGTCCTGGCCGAAGCCGTAGGCCAGCGCGGCGGCGGTCGGCTCGTTGATCAGCCGCAGCACCTCGAGCCCGGCGAGCCGGCCGGCCTCGCGGGTCGCCTGGCGCTGGCCGTCGGTGAAGTTGGCCGGCACCGTGATCACCGCGTCCTTGAGCGGCGTGCCGAGCTGGCGCTCCGCGGCGCGCTTGAGGTGCAGCAGCACGTGCGACGAGATCTCCGGCATCGTCATCCGCCGGTCGCGCATCACGACGATCGGCTGCTGGTTCGGCCCTTCGACCACGGTGTAGCGCACCCCGGTCAGGGCGAGCTGGACCAGCGGCGCCCGCGTGTTCTGGCCGATGAACCGCTTGGCCGAGTGGATCACGTTGTGCGGCTCGCTCAGCCGGTAGCGCTTGGCGTCGCTGCCGACCACCACGCCGCCGCTGTTGGGGAACGCCACCACCGACGGGTGCACGCGCTCGCCGCGCGCGCCGAGAATGAACTCGACCCCGGTCTGCGTCGCGATCGCAGCGACCGAGTTCGTAGTCCCTAGATCGATGCCGAGAGCGACCGCCACTCTGCACGAGTGTTACGCAAAGACGGGCGCAACTGTCGAGTTTTCTTACCTCGCGCCCGCGGGTCTTACATCCCGGCGTGCGTGCCGGCGACGTAGGGCCCGCCGTTGCGCCGGGTCTTGACCGCCGTGGCGAGCAGGTCGCGGCACGCGTCGGTGCAGCGCCGGCATGCGGTCGCGCAGACATCGCAGTGCGCGTGCATCGCGGCGTGGCGGCGACATTCGTAGGCGCAGGCATCGCACACGGCGGCGCACAGCTGCAGCGCCATGCTCACCACACCGAGGTCGGGCGCCAGCTGCCGGCTGAGCACCCGCGACGCGACGTGGCACAGATCGGCGCAGTCGAGGTTGATTCTGATACATCGGCCGAGTGCGCGATCGTGTTCTGCGACGCAGGCGTCGGCGCACGCGGTGCACGCCTGGGCGCATTCGACACACGCATGGATGCACGCGCTCATCATCTCCGGGGGACCAAACGGCAGCTCGGGATTCGTGCGAATCATGCGCTCCACGGTGCGTTGCATGGCGTCCTCCTCCGGCGCCTGCGCCGGATGCCCCAGGTCGTGCACGCCACGTGCCCCGGCTCATGTCATCCCGTCCCGCCGAATGTTCCGCCGAGCCCTCGGCTAGCGCCGCGTGCGGTCGGGCTTCATCGCAATGTGCCCCGGCTCGGCGCGCACCCGGTCGAGCCAATCGCCGACCCCTGCGCCGATCGCGAACCCGGTCGCGCCGGCGGTGTGCGTGTACGCATAGAGCGCGATATCGGCGATGCCGTAGCGCTCGCCGGTGAACCACGCGTGCCCGGCCAGATGTCCCTCCATCACCTCGAGCGCCGCCTGCCCGCGCTGCTTCCACACCGCGATCTCGTCGGGCCGCTTGCGATGCAGCCCGCCCCAGATCGTCCAGAACTTCAGCACCGCCACGTACGGCTCGTGGCTGTACTGCTCGAAGAACATCCACGCCAGTGCTCGGGCGCGCTCGAGCGCGTCGTCGGGCAGGTACGGGGTGCCGCTCGCGAGCCAGTACAGGATCGCGTTGCTCTCGGCGAGGAAGCTGCCGTCATCGAGCTCGAGCAGCGGGATCCGCCCGTTCGGATTCTTCGCCAGGTACTCGGGCCGCCGCGTCTCCGGCGGGTCGGCCAGGATATCGAGCTCGGTCACCGGCACGTCGATCCCGAGGTGCGCCAGCAGCAGCGACACCTTGTACGCATTGCCGGACGGAATCGACGATTCGTAGAGCCGAACGGGGCGCATGGCCTGACTCTACGCCGCGGCCGGGCGGCGCGGGGTACAGCTGCCTCCGGCCGCGGGCGCAACAGCGAGTCTCAGCCGCCGCTCGGATTGATGACCGAGGTGCCGCTGGTCCCGATCGTCGCGACGCACGGGCCTCCAGTGCAACCGTTGGTCAAGACCGGGCAGATCGTGGTGTGGATGGTCGTGTTGACCAGGATGGCGCCGCCGCCGATGCGGTCGAGCTCGGGGCTGGTCAGCGTGCGGAGGGTGGTGCGGTTCAGCTTCAGCTTCTTCATGGTGGTCTCCTGTCGCGATGCCGCGGGCAACCCGCAGCACCGATTGCCGGTTCCGATGGTCCGGGATCGCCGGAACAGCCCGGCCGTACGTTCCATCGCCATCGGAACGTCGGCTCGACGGAATCTTCCGGCAGGAGTTGTCGGCAACCTCAGCGTTGCTACGTCGGATTCTGGCCGGTGAGGTGCCTGGCGATGATCCGGCGCTGGATCTGCCCGGTACCCTCGAAGATGTCGTAGATCTTGGCGTCGCGGTACCACTTCTCGACCGGGTGGCCGGGCTCGAGGGCCTCCTCGCCGAGGAGGACCATGGCGCGGTGCGTGACGTTCTGGACGGTGCGCGCGGCGTGCGCCTTGGCGGCGG
>Ga0307509_10011294_pt1 | contig 10833 bp, 8 predicted proteins | sample 10_EM_MG_FD_202245 | JGI IMG/M metagenome (GOLD analysis project Ga0307509, IMG submission 202245) | Populus trichocarpa ectomycorrhiza microbial communities from riparian zone in the Pacific Northwest, United States - 10_EM | ecosystem: Host-associated > Plants > Roots > Unclassified | place... | reverse complement strand
GGAACTCGAACGACGTCTCCGAGACCAGCCACTTCGTCACCGCGATGCTGAAGAACAACGGCGCCACCGCGATGGCGATCAAGGGCGGGAACGCGCAGTCCGGGAGCCTGACCACGATGTACAGCGGCTCGCTGCCGAGCGGCTACGACCCGATGGTCAAGCAGGGCGGCATCATCCTCGGCAGCGGCGGCGACTGCTGCGAGACGAACACGAACACGGACGAGGGCACGTTCTACGAGGGCGCCATCGTGAAGGGCTACCCCTCCGACGCGACCGACGCCGCGGTCCAGGCGAACATCGTCGCCGCCGGCTACGCCACGATCTCCACGCCGTTCACGTCGGGCGCCGAGGTCTCGCTCCAGGCCACCACGTCGTGCTGCACCTCGGATTACCTGCAGCACGATTCGAGCGACGACAAGGTCGTGCTCGCTGCCGTGACGTCGAGCAGTTCCGCCACGGCCAAGGCCGATTCCGACTGGATCGTCAAGCCCGGACTCGCGAACAGCAACTGCATCTCGTTCGAGTCGGCGAACGAATCAGGCTATTACCTCAGACACTCCGGCTTCGAGCTCTACCTCGAGACGAATGACGGCACCACGCTGTTCGCCGACGACGCCACGTTCTGCCCGCATCCCGGCAACAGCGGCACGGGCTACTCGTTCCAGTCGTTCAACTATCCGGCCAAGTACATCCGCCACTACAACTACGTCGGCTACGTCGCCGGTGACGGAGGCTCCAACGCGTGGGACACCACGTCGACGTGGGCACAGGACACCAGCTGGCTCGCCGACTCCGCTTGGTAAGCGGCGGTAGCCGACGACGCGCAGACCTCCCGGCTATCCGGCGAACGCCGGGGCCGGGAGGTCGAGCACGACGTACGGCGCGCCGAGCACGGGCTGTGAGACGTTGTAGACGGGGATTCCGCCGGGGGTACGGCCCTCGTGCGTGCCGCGGCGTGCCATCGCGTGCACGGCCACGTCGGCGCCGGACGCGTCGATGCCCGCGCCGAGGATCTCGTTGCCGAGGTTGGCCCGGATCGTCTCGCGCTCTCCGTTGAGGGTGCCGGGGACCGGCGAGAAATGCGTCAGCGCGACGCGGAAATCAGCACCCTGCTCCTTCAGACCGGCCAGCGCCTTGGCGAAGCGCGCGTTGTGCATCTGCTCGCGGTCGGCCTGGCGATGCTCGCGGACCACGTTCCACAGCTGGTAGTCGATGCCGAACCCGCCGGGGAAACCGGTGGTTCCGGCGATGCCGAGCCGCATGCCGCGCACGTCGAGGACCACCGAGCTCGCGTCCAGCACGGTCCAGCCCAGCGAGGTCAGTGTGGCGCGGATCAACGACTCCTGGCCGATCTCGTGGTCGCGGGCGCCGAGCACGGCCACGATCGGTACGCCGACGGAGTCGAGATCGTCGGCGAGGGTCTCGGCCTCGGAGACCAGGCCCGAGGCGGTCAGGCCGCCCGCGAGCAGCAGCACGTCCGCGGACTCGGCCACGGACGCGAACCGGGGGCCGAGCGAGTCGCGCCGCTCGACCGCCATGCGCAGGTCGCCCACCGCGGCGAGGCGGATCCGCCCGGCCGCGGCGACCTCACCTTCCCCATCGCGCTTCAGCACGCTCCGCAGCGTAGCATTAGTGAATCGGTGTTCGTATTCGCAGCGCGACGTGTCCCGCGGCGTGTCATCGGGGCGGCAGTGCGGGCAGTTTCGGCGATTCGAGCCAGCGTTCGAAGAAGGCGTCCGGATGGCTCATGACGGGGGCCTCCCCCGCCGTCACCAGCTTGACGAAATCCTCCGTGCGCACGCCGCCGAGCCGGTGGGCGGTCGTCCACTGACGCAGGATCCTGAGGAACGCCACGTCGCCGATGGTCAGCCGGAGCGCGTGCAGGGTCAGGGCGCCGCGCTTGTAGACGCGGTCGTCGAACATGTCCGCCGGACCAGGGTCGGCGAGTACCAGGTTCTGCGGCCGCTTCGCGATCCGCTGGTGCCAGCGGCGGGCGTGCTCGTCGGCGGAGCGCTGGCCGGAGACCTCGGACCAGAGCCACTCCGAGTACGCGGCGAAGCCCTCGTGCAGCCATATGTCGCGCCAATCCACGATCGTCAGGCTATTGCCGAACCACTGGTGGGACAGCTCGTGCGCGATCAGCCGCTCGTTCTCCCACGCGGGCGCGAGGTGGTTCACGCCGAAGATCGACATGCCCTGCGCCTCGATCGGGATCTCGAGGTCGTCGTCCGCGACCACGGCCGTGTATCCGCCCTCGAACGGATAGGGGCCGTAGAACCTCTCGAAGACCTCGATCATCCGCGGCTGCTTGGCGAACGCCGTCTTCGCGCGGCTGACGAAGCGCGGCGGCACGACGACGCGCTGCGGCACGCCGCGGTTGGAGAGCTCCACGCTGCGGTACTTGCCGATCTGCACGCTCGCCAGGTACGTCGCCATCGGCTCGGCCTGCCGGTACGTCCAGGTCGTGTTGGCGCCGCCGCCCCTGCGGCTGAGCAGCACGCCGTTGGCCACGACGTGGTAAGCCGACTGCGTGGTCACCGTGATCTCGTACGACGCCTTGCGGTCCGGCCGGTCGTCGCACGGAAACCAGGAGGGCGCGCCGATCGGCTGGCTGGCCACGAGCACGCCGTCGGTCAGCTGCTCCCAGCCGAGGCCGCCGTAGCGGCTGTTCATCAGCTTGGGGACGCCGCTGTACCGGATCTCTATCTTGAACGCGTGCCCGACGGAGATGGGCTCGGTCAGCACGACGCTCAACTTGTCGGCGCGCTGGGTGTGCCGGGCCCGGGTGACCGTGTGGTCGTCCCGGTCTATCGCGACGCGCTCCACGCGTAACGCATTCGACAGGTCGAGCGTGAACTCGCGCAGCGGCTCGGGGCCGGTGGCCGTCGCGGTGAGCACCGCGCCGCCGTCCAACCGGTTCGAGGAGACGCGGTAGACGAGCCCCAGATCGTAATGCGTGACCTGATAGCCCTCGTTACCTCGTTGCGGGAAGTACGGTTCAGACATCGTTCTCTTCGTCGGCGGCTTCGACAGTCCAAGGGGCGATCGGGTTTCCGGCCCAGCGGGTGCGCGCGGGCACTGCCTCGCCGCGCATCACCAGCGAGGCCGGACCGACGGTTGCCGAGCCGCCGATGCTCGCGGCGGGCAGGATCACGCACTGCGGGCCGAGCGTCGCGCCCTCGTGCAGCGTGACGACGTCCATGCTCATCACGCGGTCGTGGAACAGGTGGGTCTGCACGACGCAGCCGCGGTTCACCGTCGCGCCGTCCTCGAGCACGATCAGGTCGGCCTCGGGCAGCCAGTACGTCTCGCACCACACGCCGCGGCCGATCTTCGAGCCGAGCGAGCGCAGCCACAGGTTCAGCGGCGCGGTCCCGAGCCACTGCTCGGCGAACCAGGGTGCCGCGATCAGTTCGATGAAGTTGTCGGCGAGCTCGTTGCGCCAGACGAAGCTGCTCCACAGCGGCTGGTCCTCGGCCTTGATCCGGCCGACGAGCGCCCACTTGCCGGCCGTGGCCAGCGCGGCGCCGAGCGCCCCGACGCCGAGGAAGACCGGCCCGGCGAGCAGCGTGGCGGCTATGAGCCCCGCGCCGACCGCGATCTCGACCTCGATCGCCGCGGCGAGCAGCACCAGCGCGGCTGTGAACGCGGCCGGGATCACCCGGCACAGCTCGACGGCGGCGCGCATGGCCTTGAGCTTGCGCGGCGGGTTGTAGGTGAGCGAGCTGTCCGTGTCCTGATTCGCGCGGCGCAGTCGTTCGGGCGGCATACCGAGGTAGGACTTGTTGCGTTTGGCCTTGCGCGGAGCGGCCGACAGCACACCGACGAGGCTGCCCTTGGGCAGCTTGCGGCCGGGGCCGACCATGCCGGAGTTGCCGACGAACACACGCTTGCCGATGCGGACCGTGCCGACGCTGAGCCGTCCGTCGGACAGTTCGTACGGCGCGATCATCGTGTCGTCGGCGAGGAACGCGCCGTTGTCCACGGTGGTCATCGCGGGCACGGCCAGCACTGTGGACAGCTCCACGTCGCGGCCTACCTTCATGCCGAGCAGCCGAAGCCAGGTCGGCGTCAGGATGGACGCGTAGAGCGGGTACAGCCAGACGCGGGCCATCGCCATCAGCTGCGTCGTCGTCCACACGCGCCACGCGGCGAGGCTGTGCAGCGGGTAGTCCCCCGCGGTCATCCTGATACTCAGAGCCCGTACACCGGCGAGCACCAGCAGTCCGAACAGCAGGAAGAACACGATCACTGCCGGGAGCACGCCGGGCAGCGCGCTGCCGAACGCCGACCACGCGCTGCCGCTGCCGCTCGCGAAGTCGCTCAGCACGAAGAGCGCCGGGATCGCCGCGGCGAGCGGGAGCAGGCCCAGCACGGTCGCGGTGGCGCCGTAGAAGATCGTCCAGTGCCGCGTGTACGGAGCACGGATGGCCTCGCGCTCGCTCTTGCTGAGCTTGCCGACGCGCTTGGCCGGGGAGCCGGCCCAGTGCTGGCGCGCGGGCACCTCGTTGTCGACCGCCGAGCCGGGGGCGACGCGCGCGTGCTCGCCGATGCGGGCGCCGGGCAGCAGCGTGGAGCGGGCGCCGACCGACGCGTTCGCGCCGACCCGGATCTCGCCGACCCGCAGCGTGCCGCCGTCGATCCAGTACCCGGAGAGGTCCACCTCGGGCTCGATCGCGGCTCCTTCAGCCAGACTGAGCATTCCGGTGACCGGCGGCGGTGAGTGCAGGACCGCGTCCTTGTGAATGCGGGCACCGAGCGCGCGGGCGTAGAGCGGTATCCACGGCCCGCTCGCGATACTCACGACCGCCGTGCGCAGGGACAGCTGCTCGGCCGCCCAGAGCTTCAGGTGGACGTATCCGCCGCGCGGGTACTGACCCGGCTCCACGTCCTGCAACAGCGCGCGGGCACCGAGCGCGGTCACGGCGATTCGCCCGGCCGGAGTAACGAACAGCAGGAATCCGACGGCGATCCACGCCCACGCTACGTGCGGCGCCCAAGTCGGCGAAACGATATTCGTGATCGCGGCCAGCGCCGTCAGCCAGCGCAGCGAACCGATGATGCCGAGCGGAACCATCGCCGCGACCTGCGCGAGCTGGAAGCTGAGCGAGACCGGCGTGATCACGACGTCGCCCTGCGGCTGAGCCGAGGTCGTCGAGGTGGCCGGAGTCAGCTCGGTCAGCCGCGCCGACAACGCGCCGAACGAGGGATTGTCGTAGACATCGCGCACGGTCACGGTCGGGTGCTGAGCGCGCAGCACGGACACGAAGCGCGCGGCCGCGAGGCTGCCGCCGCCGGCGTCGAAGAAGTCGGCCTCGAGGGTGGTCGGACGCTCGCCGAGGACGGCGGCCCACTGTTCGGCCAGCGCTTCCTGCTGCGGAGTCAGTTCCGCGGCCTCCGCCGAGTCCTCGCTGCCCGAGTCCGGCAGCGGCCAGGGAAGTGCGCCGCGGTCCACCTTGCCCGAGGTGCGCGTGGGCAGCGCGTCCACGATCGCGATCCGCGGCACGAGCGCGGCCGGAAGCTTCGAGGACAGCAGAGAGCGCGCCTCGGCCGCGTCGAACGGGATCGGACCGAGCTCCGCGTTCTCGTCCAGCGAATCCGGCACCGGCTCGCTCGGCACGACGTACCCGATCAGCACCTGGCCGCCGGCCGGGCCCTTGACCGCCGCGGCGGCGGCCGCGACGCCGGGCAGCGCCTGCAGCGCGGCGTCGATCTCGCCGAGCTCGATGCGGCGGCCGCCGAGCTTGATCTGCTCGTCCGCGCGGCCGAGGAAGACCAGGCCTTCGAGGTCGGCGCGCACGAGGTCGCCGCTGCGGTACGCGCGGTCCCAGCCGACCGAGGGCAGCGGAGCGTACTTCGCCGCGTCCTTCTCGGGGTCCAGGTAGCGGGCCATGCCGACGCCGGCGATCACCAGTTCGCCGGACTGCCCCGGCGCGACGGGCTGACCGTCCTTGTCGATGACCGCGAGCTCCCAGCCGTCCAGCGGCAACCCGATGCGCACCGGCCCTTCGCCGGTCAACTGCGCGGCGGTGGCGACGACCGTGGCCTCGGTGGGGCCGTACGTGTTCCACACCTCGCGGCCGTCCACGGCGAGGCGCTCGGCCAGCTCGGGCGGGCAGGCCTCGCCGCCGAAGATCAGCAACCTGACGTGGTCCAGCGCCTCGGAGGGCCACAGCGAGGCGAGCGTCGGCACGGTGGAGACGGCGGTCACCCCGTGCTCGACGAGCCACGGACCGAGGTCCACGCCGCTGCGCACCAGCGAGCGCGGCGCCGGGACCAGGCACGCGCCGTGCCGCCACGCGAGCCACATCTCCTCGCAGGACGCGTCGAACGCGACGGACAGCCCGGCGAGCACGCGGTCACCGGGGCCGAGCGGCGCGTTCCGCAGGAAGATGCGCGCCTCGGCGTCCACGAACGCGGCGGCGCTGCGGTGCGTGACGGCGACGCCCTTCGGGGTTCCGGTGGAGCCGGAGGTGAAGATGATCCACGCGTCGTCGCCGGGCCGCGGCTCACCTGCGGGCGCCGAGGCGGTGACGGCTTCGCGCAGGTCGATGCCGTCTCTCAGGTCGATACCGGCTCTTACGTCGATACTGAGGCCCTCGCCGATCACGGCCCGCACCCGGGCCTCGCCGAAGACCAGCCGTGCGCGCTCGTCCGGGTCGTCCACGTCCACCGGCACGTACGCGGCACCGGCGGCCAGCACCGCCAGGATCGCAATGTAAAGGTCCACGCTGCCGGACGGGATACGCACACCGACGCGGTCCCCGCGACCGACCCCCGCCAGCGCGAAGCGCTCGGCCAATTCAGTGACCTCTGCACGCAGCGTCGCGTAATCCAGATGGCGGACACCGTCGTCCAGCGCGGCGGCCAGCGGGTGCCGCTCGACGGTCGCGTCGAGGATCTCCAGCAGCGTACGGGCGGGTGGCGCGGTGGCGGCGGAGCCGTAGCGCGCGGCGCCGGCAAGCAGCTGTTCGGGCATGGGTGAGGCCTGGATCCTTCGCGGTCGGCGTCGGCTGAATGCGTGATGAGTACCGTTCAGCGTAACAGACGTGTGCCGCGACAGCCGATTCTCTGGTATATGCTTTGATATTCGCTACAGTGCGTGCGACTGGGAGTGATCTGCGGCTCAGACGGCGTGACCTGCGACGGAAGGGGCCACCGGCGGCATGGATGTGGAACGATCTCGACTGGATCAGCGAAAGGTGCTCTACCCGCTGGTCGACCTGGAGACGATCGACGGCCATCTGAGCGACTGGGTCCGCGAGTACCGTACGCATGCGGATCTCCAGGTGGAGTACCCCGACGGCTACGACCCGATCTTGATCCGCCCGGACGGCCGCGAGGTCGACACGTGGCGCCAGGACTACCCGTACGACAGCCTGCTGCGACGCGCGGAGTACGACCCGACCAAGCGCGCCCTGCAGATCGAACTGCTGAAGCTGCAGACGTGGGCCAAGGCCACCGGCTCACGGCTCGTGGTGATCTTCGAGGGCAGGGACGCCGCGGGTAAGGGCAGCACCATCAAGCGGTTCATCCAACATCTCAATCCGCGCGGAATCCGCGTCGTGGCGCTGACGAAGCCGAACCGGCAGGAGCGCACGGCGTGGTACTTCCAGCGCTACGTGGCGCACCTGCCGTCGGCGGGCGAGATCGTGCTCTTCGACCGCTCCTGGTACAACCGCGCGACCGTCGAGCCGGTGATGGGCTACTGCAGCCGGGGGGAGTACGAGCTCTTCCTCAAGCAGGCGCCGAAGTTCGAGCACATGCTCGTGGACGACGGCGTGATCCTGGTGAAGTTCTGGTTCTCCGTCTCCCGCGCCGAACAGCTCACCCGCTTCGTGATCCGCGACGTGGACCCGGTGCGCCGCTGGAAGCTCAGCCAGCACGACCTCGCGTCTCTCGACCGCTGGGACGCCTACACGAACGCCAAGGAGGCCATGTTCGCCGCCACCCACACGCCGTGGGCGCCGTGGACGGTGGTCAACGGCAACGGCAAGCGGCTGGCCAGGATCGAGGCGATGCGCTTCGTGCTCTCGCAGGTCCCCTACGAGGGCAAGAACGACGACCTGGTCGGCCGGGCCGACCCGCTCATCGTCGGCCCGCCGTTCCTGTCGCCTTCGCGCATCTCCTCAGACCACTGAATCAATACCCGTGTTCAAGCCCGATTAGATTCACTCCACGAACTCGAACTCGGTGACGTCGTGCACGGGCCGGAAACCGATGCGCTGGTAGACGCCGTTGCTGGTCGGGTTGTCCAGGTCGGTGTGCAGCAGCACCCGCTCGGCCCCGTTCGCCAGCGCGTACTGCGACAACGCCCAGGTCAGCCCGGCCGCGTACCCGTTTCGGCGGTGCTCAGGCGGCGTGTAGACGGCCTGGATGCGCACCATTGCGGCGGCGGGCGGCGTGTGCATCGCCTGCGCCACCGGCCCGCCGTCCACCTCCCACATCATCTGCCGCCCCTCCTCGATACGCGCCCGCACGAACGGCTCGCGCAGCCCGTCGTGCGCAATCCCGCACTCGGTGAGGAACCCGAGCTCCCACCTCGTCGCGATCCGCACCTCATCGGCCGTCGCCAGCCGCCCCCGGCCGCGCGGTGCCGGATCCGGCGGCGTCGGCTCTTCAAGCGAGAAAAGCCGCATCGAATGCTGCGCCCGCGCCCGATAGGACCCACCCGTAAGCTCGACCCACGACGCCGCGATCCCCTCTGCGGTCGCGACCTCGCCGAACACCCCCGCCGGCCGCGCACGCGCCGTCTGATGCCAGGCCGCCGCCAGTTCCCCCGCCGCCCGCTCCGGCACGGACGCCGAGAGCGTCACCGCGTGCCCCACCGCGGCGAGAAACGCCGCCCCGACGGCCCCCGCGTCGTCCTGCCACCACCCGTAGCAGTCATCCGCTTCCGGCTTCCGCACCGCTACCGGGAGCCGCACGACGTTCCCGAGCAGCACCGTGTTCCCCACCGGATCCCGCTCCAGGAACCCGCGGACAGCCGCCGCGAACTCGAGGCGGCGGTCCGGTCCGACGATCGTCCATCCCGTCTCTGGCATGCGCCATCCTCAGCAGCTCACGCCATCGAGGTCAACCACATTTCGGCTGGGAGTATTTCAGCCTGCTGCGACCGCCCGCTCAGACTCCTGATCCACCGGGAGCTCACTCGCGTCGAGGACCGCGCGAATGGGGCCCACCGCGTCGCGGACGGCGGGGTCGGCCAACTGGTCGACGAGGACGGAACAGCCGACCCAGGAGGCGCCGCACTGTTCGATCAGCGCCTTGACCGTCAGGGCCTGGTTGCCGGTCTCGATCCAGTCGTCAACGAGCAGGATGCGGTCCCCCTCGGCGACGGCGGCGCGCTGAAGGCGCAGCGTGTGGCGCAGGCCGCGGTAGTCAGGGGCGGTCTGGCCGAAGGTCTTCTCACCAGGGAATAGCCCCGTCCCCTTGCGCACGGGCAGGAAGCCCGCGCCGAGCTCCACCGCGACGGCCGCGCCGAGCAGGAAGCCGCGCGCCTCGACCCCGCAGACGGCATCCACGCCGCCCGCCTCCCGGAACGGATCGGCCAACGCGGCGACGACGGCGGCCAGCGCCTTGGCGTCGCGGAAGACGCTCCAGACGTCGGCATGGCCACTGACCCAGCGGAAGCGATCGAGCACGAGCTGCCGGGCATGAGAAGGGGCGGACATGGCGCGAAGTGTGCCGCGCCAGGGTGGCGCACGTCCAGCGAAATGGCGCGATCGCCGGTCAAGGTTCGGTTTCGAATTCAACTAACGCTGCATCAAACCAGGTTCGCTCGGCTCGGCACTGAGCGGACGTGAGCCTACGCGGCTTGTGTGAGGATAGCCCGATGCGCATTGTCGAGACGGGCTTCACACCCAGCGAGTATGTCGAGCAGCTCCGCACGGCGGAGATGTCGTTTGGCACGTACCTGATCCCGGTCGGCGGGGTCGATGAGCAGACCCCGCATGCCGAGGAGGAGATCTACGTGGTCGCCAGGGGCAGGGCGCGGATCGTCACCCCGAGCGGCTCCGCTGAAGTCGGCCCCGGCTCGGTGATCTTCGTGCCCGCTCGCGAGGAACACCGGTTCGTGGAGATCACCGAGGAACTGGCGCTCCTGGTCTTCTTCGCTCCCCCGTTCAGGTCCCGAGCATAACTCCGGGTGTCGCCTTCCCGACCGCGGCTGGTCACGCGTCAGGCGCACGGAGCGGGCGTAGATCGAGAGACGGCACTGACGAGCGGACTTATCGCAGGGTGTCGACTCCCGCACGAAGCTTCGACCGGGCCGCACCGGGAGCGTAGCCGTTCTCGAGCTCCGCGACACCGCCCAGGTCACGCTGTCTATGCGCGGCACGCATGCGGCGCGCCAAGGTATCCCGAAGCGCGTCATCGAGTTCGTCCGACGGAAAGAAGCGGTACTCCGAGAGTTCGTCGGCGGGTAGGCGGATCGCAGATTGCTGACGCTCATCCAGCGTGCCGCCGTCGAACACGTACATGATGCTCGGTCGCGGCCGCGCGGGACGGGCGAGACAGAAGTCGACGACGAGGACGCGTCCCGGCTCGATCGCGAAGCCCAGTTCCTCCACGAGTTCCCGTCTCAGGGTCTCGCGCGGGTACTCATGCGGGTCCATCGAGCCGCCCGGAACCTCCCAACCGGGCTTGTACGTCGGCTTGACGAGCAGGATTTCGTTCGCCGCGTTGGTGATCAAAGCGCCCGCGCCGACGTAGACGGCGGGGAGTCGGGCCAGGAAGTCAGTGTCGGAGCCGGTGTCGGAGCCGGTGTCGCTGTCGGTCGCCATCTCTCATCCCGTCTTGAAAGTTAGGTAAGCCTAACCTAAGCTCCACCTC
>Ga0307509_10011293_pt1 | contig 10833 bp, 16 predicted proteins | sample 10_EM_MG_FD_202245 | JGI IMG/M metagenome (GOLD analysis project Ga0307509, IMG submission 202245) | Populus trichocarpa ectomycorrhiza microbial communities from riparian zone in the Pacific Northwest, United States - 10_EM | ecosystem: Host-associated > Plants > Roots > Unclassified | place... | reverse complement strand
TGTATCCGCCATCGCCTCGGGGTCCTCCTCCTCTAGAACAGTGAAACCGTCTTCTGAACGCATAAGACCCTTGGCAATACCAGAGAGAATCTCGAGTTGGAGGATTGTAGCGGCGCGCGCTTCGTCGGAGAGCTAGATGGGTGCAAGGATAATAAGGAATTTGAACGCGGAACATAAAAAATCACTGACTGATGAGGACACTTGCAATACCTCGAAGAGTTTTTGCACGATCGGATTCACGATGGCCTCTTTGTTCAAAGTGGAACGTTCAACAAACGCTTTCCAACAACCAAACCAACCCACCTCAACAGTCGAAATCTCCTCAACAGGCTGAACAGCTTGCACAACACTCGCAATAGACTGCAACATTTCACTCTTCTCAGAATCCTATCAGAAAAAAAAAAGAAAAAAAAGCCCCAAAATCAGATCAAAGACCAACAACCAACAACAACCATCGCCAACATCGACCATAGATCGACAAACCAGCAACAACTAAAATCAAAACTCACCGGCACATTACCCAACCCCGCATGCAGCTCCTCAAACGCCCCGATATGAACCGCCAACTCTTTCCTATTCGCCTCACACAAGTTCCTCAACGCAACCGCCGCAGGCAAGCTGAGCGCTGGATCGGGTAATGCCGAGACGACATACGAAAGTACCATCAACAACAGATTCGGTTGAGGTTCTCCTCCCAAAGCAGCAGGTGTCGATGTATAAGTTGATGAAGCCGCCTGTGTATGCGTCTGCGTCGCGAACCAAGACGAATACGCGCCTAAATAGATAAAAATCAGGAATCAAGTTTTATTCGAGGAATAAACCCGTTGAAATTGAAAAGAAGACCCACCAATAACACCCAACGCTGTTCTCCTAACTCTCGACCGACCCGTGGATGGGAGCCTTCCGAGGATAGCAGGGCTGAAGAGCCGATCGAGATGAGCGACGTTTTCCATATCGACAGCTTCTTGTATCGACATGATGCAGTGTAACGAGGCTTCGATGTCCTGTGAGATTATTATTATTATGATTGGACTTGGTATAATAAATGAAATAAGGCGCATCTGCCAACCATCACCTTCCTGGTGCAAAGATAACCGCTCGGCGATGTCATCTACAAAGTATCCCATCATACGGTCTCGAAGCACATAATATCTGGGATTTCTCAAGGATCAGAACTTAGGAATATGACAGAGTAGAGAAAGGGACGTTTACGCGTTGATAAGCGTGTCGCCGACATCTCTTCGATACCTGAAAACAAGGACCATCAAGGACCCCAAATTAAATTAAATATTAAAAATAAAAATAAACACCCACACTTGGAATTTCTCCACTTGATCTGGGCACATCACAATAAGCATCGAAAAAAAATAAGAAAATAAATGATGAGAAAACCAACCTCGGGACCACCCACTCCCCGCGGGAGGAAACGCAACCTTCCTTCTCAAAACCTGCACAAGCTCACTAAATACAACTTTAGCCATCATCACCTGCTTCGGCTGGGCCCCGCCCCAGCCCCAGCCGCTGCTGCATCCTTTCCTCCGGCGCAGGCGATTACAGCCTTCCCTCATCATGCGCATACAAATTAGTACTCCACAAAGCCTCTTGGAAGAGATACCAAAACCCCAACGTCATCTCGCTCTCTTCCTCATCTACACCGTAATACCCCGGAAGACCTGTATACGATAACAACAAACGGAGGAAATTCTGCGTCATGTGTCCTTTTGTTATTGTCGTTGGCAAGATGGGCATGGCGGATGAAATGTTCTGTGCGATGTACGAGGTGGAGTGGTCGCCCAGGGCGACGAGCAATTTGTATAAAGAGTGCGAGATGGGCGATGTGTGGTCATCGTTGGCCAGTGCGTTTTTGATAATTTTGTTTCCCGTTGAATTGAACCATACCATGAGAGGTTCGGTGAGGGTTTTGGTACCAGCTCCGTTGGATAGCGGGGATTTGCTGGTTAGTTCTTGTAAGGCGTCGGAGGCAGCGATGAATACCGAGTCATCGGGGAAGGATGGATCCAGAAGATTGATGAGCAATGGGATCAGAGGCGTGAAGTGGCTGAGAAGAAAGAAAGTGGGTCCATGACAAGAACCGAGGTAGGGAGAGTGACTTACTCGGCACGGAAAAAGGACAGCCAAGCTGAGGGCAGATATATACTGGTTTGACGGAGTCGTGCCGAGTGGCTGAGTGATTGTGGCTGTAATGGCCTGTACCACTATGGCAGATGCATCGTTTGCTGCATCTGCATCCTGTCCATAATCAGCCCTCGTTGTTGCGTAGCCACAACGAAATGACCTACCTAAAAGATCCGCATTACCCACTTCTTCCGCAGCAATTGCCAGAAAATCATGGAGATGCTCCGCCGACGCGCCTTGGTTGGAAAAGGTTGAGATGCAGGACGATATCCATGCTGGCCAGCGAGACGGACGACCTGGGACGAGTTTGAGGGCCAAGGAGGTGAGCTGATGAAATCATATCACGATGACGTGTGGATGGACATCGAAAAACGGGGTGTACAGCGACGAAAAGCTTGCGAAGGATATCGAGTTGATGAACAAGGAACAAGCAAGGCCCATCCACAGTAGCTGTTGGTTGTAACCACGGTAAATGATTATATAATGATAATGTTTAGTAATCACGGCTCCAGGTATCGCTGCTATACACAACAAGTCGCTGCCACTCTATATTTTTTTTCGTGGAAATTATCGGGCACATCCACCAATCTAACGAGGTAAAATTTCAATACGCAACCTCAGGCCTCATTCACTATCTGGATTATCTCCATCGCAACCTCTGACCCCGCCCAGATGTCAGTTTCAAGTTCGCATTCGGCTGAAGAGCTTCAAGAGGTCCTCCGAGGCATCCTAAAATACCCACCAATCGATTACTTCGCAGAACGATGTTCGGAATCAACGACACTTGGACGAATTTGTGGACCCTGCATGCAACTTGAAGCCGTTGATGCGAAGCTATACACGTACTTGGAGGAGATAAACAAGTTGCTCAAGATACAAGCGGAAGCGAAACAGCATGTCAACCAACATCATGACCCCCTCACTCGGCACCTCCCTGTAGAGATATCCTCGTATATCTTTTCCATTTACACCGACGACGTAAATTCAGATTTCGATCCTCAATCTTCCATCATTGGGCGTGACGGGCCGCTGCTTCTTGCAGCTGTTTCTCAAACCTGGAGGCGGGTCGCCTTCAGCACGCCCGATCTCTGGAGCACAATTAACATTAACATCCGCTCAAGTGACAACCTCCGGACAAAAGTCGAGTTGACGAAGGAATGGCTAGATCGATCGCGACGGCTTCCTCTACATCTCTCACTGATTTACCGCACATCGAATGTGGTTGAACCAGAGCCCAATCCATTAATCCCCCTTTTCAATTTGATACAAAACGTCTCCCCTCGGTGGCACAAGCTCGTCTTGAGCATTCCTCCTACATTTTACACCGCATTTTTTGGGGAGGTAACCTGCGCCCGAACCCTTGAAACTCTCAAACTCATTGATGATGCAGATGAGGAAGGGGATTTACATCTGCCTCATACACCCTCGTTGAAACACCTGGACATTCATCTATGCATCCCTTTTTCTGCCATATCCATTGACTGGAGTACCCTCACGACCATCGAGGCCAATATAATCCTGATGGAAGAATATTTTGACATTCTTCGACTTTCTGAACGGTTGGAATCCTTTAGGTTGCGTGGCCTTATTGGACAACCAGAATATTCTCTACCAACCACTCCCATCATGCACTCTGCTTTGAGGGAATTATATTTGGAGACAAGTGATGAGTCGCGGATGGATACTTCGGAGCTGGTAACCATGCTCGACCTTGTGACATTTCCCTCCTTGGAACGGTTTGGATATGATTCCGGGAGTAGGACTTCATTTCCCAATAGCGCCATTCCATCTATTTTCAATCGTTCTCGTTGTCGACTCACCCATTTTGACCTTTGCGGAGACCTACGGAACGGCACGACCGACGATCTTATTTCCATTCTCTCCGACTTACCTACACTCACGCATTTCAAGTTGGAAGACAAATACAGTCAGCGTCTGGACGACGCTCTTATGTCGAACGAGTTACTCTGTAGGCTCACTCCGATCGGTCCCAGTGAATTCATTCATATCGACAGACTGCTTCCTCGCCTTGAGTCACTGGAATTTGTGGGATATAAAGCATTTTCGTGGAGCTGCCTTGCAAGCGTGGTTAGCGCCACCACCTTGTATGGCGGTCCAGATTTACGCGTTACTCCAGAGAGACCGGAATGCACAAATTCAATCCGCTACATTTCCTTCAGCGTCTATATCGTGGAAGACATGGAACGCATCGATATACAATCGCTCGCTCACCTCCAGGGCGCTCACCGGGCTGGAAATTTTCATTGTCAAGTCTTTAGAGGGGATTTCGAAGGTCAAATGATTGATCCACTTGGTTGCCATCGTCATCCGTAAATTTCTTTACTGTTACGACATGTGTGCCCTCTCCGGTTGTAAAGCAAGAGAATTTTGAAGGCGAAGCTTTTTCATAAGTTTTCCGTCCGCTGGAAAGGTTACTGTTTATCATTGGTAGAGAGAAAATCGGCTGATCCGAAGCAGGAGCTCATTCTCGGAAAGGGTACTTTTCCGTTCAGGCCCCCCAAAGTACGGCGTTCTTTCCAAATCCCAGATTCTTTGTACTTTTTCGTCAAGGCTCAAAATTCTATGCATAGCCGATCACATCCTACAGTATACTGAGGGCCAATGGAATTGACATCCGGCATCGTGAAACTATCAACAAAAGATCAGAATGCCAGGTACTGACCAACAATTCTTACAAACGTCAGAAGTTTACTTACTTCGTTCGAACACCAGCAACTAAAAGAAAAAGACAAGGTCAGTGACTCGAAGGTAATTCTAAATACAAATACGCACCTTCGATGAAAGCGGCAGCCCTGCGCGGGAATCCACCTGGGAAACACGCCCACATCTGTTGTTGTTCCGCCATTACCATGCTCTTCCCAGACCAGACCCATCCTTGCTTTTCAGTTCAATACCAGCCAGGTACGATACCCCCTCATTGAATTTGTCGAACCGGAAGAGAAGGTCTAGATGGGAAGATGCGCCGCCTCTTCCGCCAAAGTCAGTGTACCGTCGTTCTAGTCAAATTTGAATTTTATTAAATACATAGTCAGAGGATGAATTTCGTACTCGAGTCCAGTACAACGGACACTTCAACCCTAATTGATCCACAGGCGTTAAATGGGTACCATCTCAAGAGCATATAATATTCGCATCATCTCCGAGCTCGCGAGAGGAGAAACCAGTGCTCAGATTAGTTAAGTGGTCAGTGAGGATCAGCAACCTACATACACCAATAACAACGACGTTCCTCAGGCCCTTGTCCTAGCTTGCTCAAAGACCTCCTCTTGGATATCATTGATGATCTGACCAGATACCCACATCTGCAAACCCACCGTGAATTATAGCGGTATGGCCATGAACGATATTCTTCAAATCTATAGGAAATCGATAACTTTGAGAGGAGTTAACGTTAACATGGTCAAGAGGGCCACATGAATAATTTACCGATGGGCATTCTGTCGTATATGGGGCTTCAAGACGGATTACCGCTGTGGCGAACCTGGTGGATTTGAGCTGCACGACGGTACTGATAAAATGCTTTTAAACAAATGCGTGATGAGCCAATCGCAGTATCGAAACCCCATTTACTGCCAACTCGATTCCCGTAGTGAAGTCCGCAGTGGTTGGATGCTTGAAAGCCACGACAACACCTCTTGTAGATGGATCTTCACTGGGCGTTATATCAATGATATCACCACTGGTATTGGCGCCTAGAGAGATCAATGGGGCGAAATCCACAGCGTCAAAAGTTATCACAACCAGATACATAACCCAAGATCAACCTCCTACATTGACACCAATTCGGTACTTGCTCCCGGAAATCATCATCGATATGGATTATGCGGATCGTGACCACCCATGAGTCACATAAGGCTCCAGTTTGTTTTTTGCCAGCGAGAAGCAGCCACCTGATATTCTAGGATCGTCGCATGCGTATGGGTAGGATGATGTAATGGAGGTTGCACCGTGACGCCAGGAAGAAACGTGCAGATAGATAGCCGTCGACGATAAGACCGTAGAAGGTCACTGACCAATCTTCGAAAGTTCAAACAACGCATGATCGAATATAAGGAGATTGCGTTAACATTTGTATTACTTATGAAGTAGAGTCGATTGTGTTGAGAAACGAGGCGGAGATGCGAGGACGGGGGGATAACGAGCATATATTCGTGGTGGTACAGGTTCAAGAAGCGTCCATAGGAAGAAAAAACGGGGGCGAAGGAAGCTTCACCCATGTATCTACCGTGACACGAGCAAACAGAGTGGTGGCTGAAAGAAGCGCGCACCGAATTGGACAGACGGAGCCAAATCTCAACAGATTGAGCCCAAATTGAGCCAAGAAAAAAAAAACTATAACATATACATAAAAAAACATCCTACTCCTGCGGCGCTCCCATCCCTTGAAGTCGGCGCTTCAGGCAGACAATCTCAGCCTCCGCCGCTTTTAACTGGTCATCCTTGGCTTTCAGCTCGTCATCCTTGGCTTTCAGCTCGTCCTCCTTGGCTTTCCGCTCGTCCTCCTTGGCTTTCCGCTCGTCCTCGCAGTCTTGAACCTGAAGGCAAAAACCAATAAGTACTTATCATTGACCAGAACCAATATTTGAAAAACGTACCGGCTTTTTGAAAGCTGCCAAATCCTTCTCAAATTTCGCTATCAACGGCGCCGTGTTGATCTCCTCTCCAGCATAAATTTCGAAATGATGCCAGCTGCCCGCCTTCAGTTCCTTCCCCTTCCCCTTCATCCAACTCGGTATCCGTGATCGCCTGTCTGTCGCTTCAGACCCAGTCGTCACAACTACCAACTCCGGATGGTACTGTTCCTGGAGCACCTTGATGATTGTCCCCGCGTAGTAATAGCAATTATTTGATAGCAAGAGGTATTCAGGCTTTGAGGTATGGATAGTGTTGGCCAGTACGGCAAGTTCGTACAGACGTAAGGGCAATGAGGGGGGAGGTGGGGGTGCAGAGGATGAGGATGAAGATATAGCTGGGGCTGGGGGTGCAGAAGACGACGACGAAGGTATAGGCGCAGACGGCGATGACGAAGGTATAAGCGGGAGTATAGGCGGGAGTGCAGACGACAATGACGAAGGTATAGGCGGAGGTGCAGAGGGCGATGACGAAGATAGGGGCCCGGGTATGGAGGGGGGAGAAGTTGAAGGTGGAAGTGTTGGGGTAGGTGCAGGGAAAATTAGCGTGCGGAAGAGCGTATGTTTGCCTTTGTGCTTTCCCATCTCCAGAAAGGTGACTTTATCCTCGGCATAGCGCCTGCGAAGCGACGAGTCAAAGGACCGTAACCTGGAGGAAGACGGGGGTATATGAAAGATCTTGGAAATCGTTGGGGCAATACCAGACGAGGAGGGTGGAAGAACCTTGGCGTAGTTATGAGATTGGGATGCAGGCTCGGGTGGAGGGCCTAAAGCACCAGAGGGAGCCGAATCGTCAGGCAAACCAGACTGAGCCTGAGTTGACGTGTCATCGTCGCCTTCTTCGTAAGTAGCCTTGTCGATCGTTTCACGCTCGAAGGCGAGGAAAAAGGACGTCCCATCCGGAGCTCGCACTTTGGCAACGAGGTATTCATGCTTCGACTTGCCACCAATTACTCTGTAAAGCTTGATTTCGTGCACGTAACAATCGTCCATCCGTCCCAATCCTTCGAGGTTATACTGAGCTTGGAGCCGATCGCAATAAACCTGGATGAGGACGCAACCGAGTGGGATTTCGCACCATTGGCCCGGTTTGCTGGTAGAAGACATCGCGAGTAGGCGAAGAACGTTGTGGTAGATGGTTGGGATAAAGTTGAGGGACATTTTGGCTGAATAAAAGGTGCGGATGTGACTGGGCCAGTCTGCAACCTTTGTTAGACATGGACTAGGCGAAAACGTCTATGTTTACCTTTATTTACTGACGTCGGCGCGTAATGGAGTCCAACTTTGCAGACGGTAATTGGGATGAAATACGGGGTGTCGACGACCCTGGGATGCATATGAACGAGGGTATTCGATGCCGCGATGTGGGATGGACGTGGCGAGTTGTTTAGGTATGGGTGGGGATATAGTTTCTGCCCACATCGCTGAACCCAGTTAATTACAAGCAAGAAGGCTTCAATTCAAAAGATCGGCTCACCTTTTGTTGGTCTGCAGGACTTGGATCGCGGAACATTTCATCAAGATATCAAGAACTTGAATTAAAATGCTGGCAATACACCGAAACCAAGGTAGGACGAGGAACGGAGTTTGCCCAGTTGTCATTCTGCCTGAACACTGCAGTAGATGTGAATTATAGCGGGATCTGCCTCATGTGTACTGATAGATACGGCGGAGCAGAGATTATTAGGGTGCTCGTGGTTGCTGATGGTCGCTGGGATGACGTTCTTTAGGTACAGCCAGTCGCGACTTTGGATGCGAGGATGATCACTGGGGAAGTGTGGGCTAAAAAATTAGTCGGAAGTTGCTTCAGGCTGAAAATGAATGAGTTGGTATACTCACCTAACATGTGTGAATGCCGAAAGAAAAAGCGGCTGGTTTACAGCACAGATTGTACCTGACTCGAGACCGCCAACGGTGTCGTGGCGGATATTTGTTGTATAAGGTCGTTTTCGCAGATTAACCCTCGGACAAGGTCCCTTTCATGGGGTTATAATGAATTGGGTCAAAATAAATGAAGGCAGGTGTGGAGGTGGCACGGCGTGACCTTCTGCCAGCCCTGGATTCCTGAGGCGGGCGGTCACATGGTATGAATATGCCGCCGTACAAATTCTCTGCGGTCCCGAGCCGAATTTTCGAAAAATGCAAACATACCAAAGGTTGCACTGGATCAATTTTATTTTCCATCTCCATTAAGACAATTGAATCCTTCGATCTGGATCCCATTCCTTGATCAAGGCTGGGTAGAAGGAATGTTTGGGTTAGATTCAGAAAGAATGCAACTGGCCAGAACAGACCGTTTAGCATGTAATGGAACCTTCAATAACAAACGACTTCGCATCATAACATTAGTATACCCCCAAATTCGACACTTCAAGCCCTCTCACAACTAACATAAACTGTTGAGCCGCCTGTCTAGTCTTCTCAACGAACGTGATCTAATCGCGAAAGAAAGAAGCGCGTCGGTCCAAAATTTGAACCAGGGAGGCCGATAGATGTTCACTCACCCAGTAACAGCTTCGATTGTTGAGAAATGAGGCGGAGACGCGAGGACGGAGGGACAACGAGCGTGTACTCGTATTGGTGGTGGTACAGGTGATCATGAGAAAAACCGTCTATAGAAAGGATAACACACCTAAGGGTCCCACGTTATAAAATTACTAGCAGCAACGAGCGAATACCATTCCTGGAGCGACAAAGCACTGATCACGAACTGTACAAGCTCATCGAGCAGCCCAGGTAGGAGTGTATAAAACACATCCGTAAAATCGGCAGCAGCCTAAAAATCAAATCAAAATCAAACGTCAGCTCCAGCCAAAAACATCTAAAACGCCCAAATATACCCTCTCCATACACGCAAAAAAACTCTTGTACAACATCCGGATTCTACACCCGCTAAATTAATTGATCAAACTCAAACCCTCCATATACCCCTCCGCGCCAAGCACCTCCATCCCACACCGCACCAAAACAGGCAACAACCTGCTCACCACCTCAACCGCCTCACTCGTCGGCCCACTCTTCACAGCAGCAGCATTAAGAGACAACACGGCCGGATTGAGCTGCGCGATCAAGATCAAAGCAAGTGAGAGCCACACGGCAGTGAGCTGCCGCTGAGCAGCGAAACATACGATTTCTAATAGAGGTCTGGCTGGGGGCGATATCAAGGTGATACCAGTCGAGAGAGAAGTGACGGGTTTGAAGACGTCGCTGAGGGCCTTTTTGAAAAAAAATTTAGGTATATGAACGCATACATTCGGAAGAAAGCAGCAGAAAGAGAGAGAGAGAAGAAACGCACATGGGTAATCTCCACATCCACCAACCAAAGCTCAGGTTGGAGGATTGTAGCGGCGCGGGCTTCGTCGGAGAGCTGAGCGGAGGAGGGGATAGTGAGTAGTTTGAACTTGGAATATAAAAGATCGCTACCGATGAGGACACTTGCAATACCTTGAAGAGCTTTTGTACAATCGGATCCACGTTGGCCTGTTCAGAGGTTAACCATCAACGACCCCTTCCAGTAAATCTCAAGCAAAAAAAACAACTCACTTCAACAGTCGGAATCTCCTCAATAGGCACAACACACGCAATAGACTGTAACACTTTACTCTTCTCGGAATCCTATCAGAAAAAAAAACGACCCCAAATCAGATCAAAGATCAACAACAAGCAGCATCGACAATAAATCGACAACAACCAGTGCATCAAAACTCACCGGAACGTTCCCTAAACGCCCTAATATGAACGGCCAACTCCTTCCTATTCGCCTCGCACAGATCCCTCAATGCAACCGCCTCAGGAAAACTGAGCGCTGCATCGGGTAACGCTGAGACCCAATACGAGAGTACCGTCAGCAACAGATTCGGTTGAGGTTCTCCTACTAAAGCAGTAGGTGTTGATGATGAATGCGTTGATGAAGCCAACGACTGTGTCTGTATCGCGAACCAAGACCAATACGTGCCTGAATTAAAAATCACGTCGAGCAAGGGGTTGGAATTAGAGAAAGAACCCTACCAAGAACCCCTAACGCCATCCTCCTAACCCTCGACCG
>Ga0307509_10011292_pt1 | contig 10833 bp, 11 predicted proteins | sample 10_EM_MG_FD_202245 | JGI IMG/M metagenome (GOLD analysis project Ga0307509, IMG submission 202245) | Populus trichocarpa ectomycorrhiza microbial communities from riparian zone in the Pacific Northwest, United States - 10_EM | ecosystem: Host-associated > Plants > Roots > Unclassified | place... | reverse complement strand
AATCGAGAAGTCTCAACGTGATGAAATGCAGAACACAATTCATGCATTACTCCCTCGCTATAAGGAGCCATGGTGTAAGTCTAATACAGAATATTTTTCCCTGAGCCCATGCTTGGTCAATCTCACACAGCCATATGTGGATTGGGGTGGTGTGGAATGGGCAATGATTTCGCCATTCGGAAACTTTACAGGCGCCGGGCTTTGTATCGCCGATATCGAACGCCGTTTTGCTTTTCAGGAAGGACACATAGCCGCGATATGGGGCAGGATACTCGTTCATTTTACACCAAAATGGGTTGGCTCTCGCATATGCTTGGTATCTCTATGCCCAGCGCCCCCATGCGACAAGGCGCAGAAAAGCATGATTCTGGAGATAGCCGTTCTGGGAATGTATGTGGGGCAACCGGGTAAGGCAAACTGGAGCAGAAAAGGGCCAAGCGGAGATCAGCGAGGGTGGCAAAATTGGGGGCTCGCATGTCTGTGAAGGGGCAGCAGGATTGGCTCCCTCCGGAATTAGTCTACCGGTTTTCCTTCTTGATGGTTTGTGATCGCGTGGTCAGCCCCTGCCTCTTTCTGTGCTGTTCGCATACAGTATTACCCGGTGAGAAGCTGTCTGGTGCCCTATGTTTGACTTGGATACTCCCAAGTTCCCTCTCGAAGTCTTGATAAAATTCCCTATCCTAAGTCGGTATGGCCAGGACTAAGCCTTTCAAGGTCCTGGAATTGACCCAATTACTTGTCGCCTTCTTTTTACATGATTGAGCGGCTTTAGATATTACGCCCTGCAGTGACTTCAGTCTCCTGTTTGTAAGCCTAGTGTGATGGGCAAACGAGGGGGTTTCGCAAGGCACCTTCTGTTCGACCCCAGTTTATTTGGGGCGTACGCAGTTGTTTTTTTCTTTCCCCTAGTATTTTCTCTATGGAAGAGCTCTCTGTTTCCTTCTGTCCCTTGTTCTTCATGCCGCAAATACATGTATATTCTTTTATCTCCCATGGGCCTCTTTTTTCAGATAAATTTTACTAGCTAGATTGGAGCCGTGAGCCCAGTTACTTCAGACCCCTCTAATCTAATGCAAACTAAATTATCGTATTGTGCCTTAGCAAAAGTAACCGAACATTTGCCGCCGAAACGTTCCACCATACTCGAATACTCTATCGCAACCCAGCCCTCACTCCTGAACACACCACACCTTCATCACCATAAAAAATGTCAATCAAGTGGGTAGATAGCACACAAGGATTAATTAGAATCATAGCCGGATTTTGAGGGGTTCCGGACCGGATGAAAATTCAGATATCTCTAACCCCTGTGCATATAGAAAATATATTCAGTATCCCGGGTTTTCTCTCAATCCTATCCTGAAATATCACATCACAACTGCCCAAAGTAGACAACAGAGCTCATTGATCTGCAGCAGTGTTAGACAAAGGTTCTGTAGTGTTGTCCGCTTTTTGCGTCTGTATGCAAATCTTGCTGGTGGTATCGGGTGGGCTCTGAGTCGATAATTTGCCTTGATCATTTGAGATAAAATACTTCTATTCAAGTTTGGTATTGGGGGGTTTCTTAAATTCTCTCTACTTGTTTTCCACTCTACCCCCATTTAAACCTTATGTAGAATAGCTGGAAGTCATACCTCCACAATTATCGCTCGCTTTTCAGTTTTTTCAAACACTATTTTTATCAACTATTTCGCTCTCCCGGATACCTCACAGTCCCGGATGGTCCACTCCTGATTTTGGCCATCCAGGCCAATGGGGTGCGACTATGTTTCAACAGGAGGTGTGACACTCGGGGCGAGTGACTAGTTGTGATGGCGGGTGATAAATCTACGCTGGACTGTAAATTTGGCGGATGCGCAAAGAAATATGCTAGCCTTGCATCATTCCAAGCGACAGTAATTATTATCTGATCACTACTTCTCACTAAAACACAATTCCCCAAAAAATGAAGGAAAAGAAAGCTTTATATCATCAACCCTCCCCCGATCCAAACCCCACAAAACCTAAAAACAGAAAAGGCACTGCCGCCGCTAGATAATCCCACCGGTGTCCAAACGCAAATCAAGTGAATAATCGGACAAAAGCTTGAAACATCCCAACCAGCAGGCAAATCTTCTAATTTTGCGTCTTTAGTACTCTTCTCGCCCTTGGCCCCATTTCCATTCCCGCTACCACCCTTTCCACTCCTTCTACCTCTTAGGGAATTTAGATTAGCCTGTAGGGGGACAGTCCTCCAAGAGTCACCGGAAGCCAGCGGGATCTATAAGATCACCTGCGGACCACCATGCAGCTAATTTGCTGTCCTGCCGCAAACATGACCGCCCCATTGGGAGACTAGTTATCTGTGGATGTAATTGTTATAATGAGGCTCCGGTGGAGTCCTGTGTTTATAACTCTTCGGTCGAATTCCTTCACACCCACGCCCCGTCCCTCCATCGCGTGGCGGGTGTGGTCTGTCGGGGTCACTGAAGCCATCCCCCGTGGGAGTTGAGCTAAAATGTCTCATGAGTTGGGGTGGTGTGGGTGCGGGAGTGAACCTACCAGAAGTCACGCTGGTAGGAGGGAGCTCAGTTAATTCACCGTGTTTTTGATTGCACGATTAATTGAGGGTTGGTGGGTTTCCGTCCACTCAAGATGGGAAACATCATTCCGCGGAATGGGAAGCACCGGTCGCTGAGCGTTGGGCCACTCAGACAAGTGAGGTGGTCAAAAACTACATCTAATTTCGTCCATCTTGTGGTGGTGGTCAGGCTGGTGATACTCGCTCTGGTATCAACTGGAAAAGGCTCGGGGGAGATTGGAGTATCGGGAACTTTGTAAATAACGGCAACGTTTGTTATCTAGAATTCAGGATGGACGTGCTTAATTTCACAGCTCCGGACCCACTAGCATTGGAATCCCCCTCCGCAGAAACTAATTCTGGGGCAGCACAACATCTATTGCAATTCCCCCCATCTTTGTGATGCCTCTCTTTTAATCGAAAAATACAATAGAAAAGTCTGGTAGTGGATGAAAGCTAACCAAACCAATGTCCAGACCTCATAATCACCATCGCCATGGAGAGAAACTTGCCAATGTTAGTCAAGAACAACGCTCCCATTCTCATCTCCCTCAAGCCTATTGTTCTTGCCTCCGTCTGCCATCCGCCCACCTGGAGCGTTCTCGTCAAGTTCCCTTAAAAGGCGGTCTACCGTATTCGCTAAGCGCACAGGGGAATCGCATCGCTGAAGATTGGATATTCCAAGGTTGGTGCTACTCGTGGGTGGCGACAGGGGTGGAGGGGAACGGAATCAGATCTAATCAATGTTTAAGGTGGGTGTTAGAGGAATCAAATGGAAAGAATAAACGTCTACCGTTAACGAGCATACCCTGACCATTATCAGGCCGCCTTACAGGCCGTTGGAAGGAGTAAATAGCTCTTGCACCAGAACCAGCCTCGTTCTGACCGTGACTATTCCCGATGTTCGTACCGGGTAGGATGTATTCATTATCCGGGCTCGCCCGTATCTGTTGAGGAAAGTTTCCCAAGGATTTGCGTAAGGTGTCCTGGAAGTGCCGGGAGTTGTAAGGCGGGTGAGAGGTCATATACAGGTCCTGAACAGCCTGATCCGCAGTGGCCTGCTGGAGTTGAGATATTAATGTCCGGCGTTTGAGTTTATCATACAGTTCCTGTACAGTATTAGCGCAAGGTCTCTCGTTATGGGAATGGTAAATATGAGCCAAGAATACCTGTGTTTGTGCCTGCCTTTTCGCCTTCTCTCTTCACCCTTGCATCAACTCATGGCTCTTCCTTCCCAATTTATCTTCAACAACCCCCATACCAGCAAGCTTATTCAGTAGGGCAGAGATTTCAGGATTAGCATCACGAATATAATCTTCTCATTCTCCTCGTGAATTTCGGTTGTCCGTGTTCGTCAGGACATTGCGAGATTTTGTTGATAAATTCTATGCCATGGTCAACTCCTCGTCTTACTGTAGGAAGGGAGCTAACCCAGACATTTCCTGGATCACTTGATATGTCCTGAAGGCGAGCCCACGAGTGCAGATTTCTATTATGAGACTCGGACTGAGTCCACTGAGAACACTAGTCTTGTAGTCGTCGCTTTGTTTGCAAACTGCGGTTACTGCGTCGTCCGGCTTGGAAAGTGATATACCGCAGGCTGGACCGGTTCGCGGACAGTTCGGAGGGGGTTGGGTAAGCTGTACAGCGGCAGCACATGGGAGGCAGTAAATATGACTGTAGGAAGTGAGGAAAAGATGGTCAACTTAGGGCTACTGAGGAATAGGTCCTCCAAGAGTGGGGTGAACACGCTCGGGAGTTCAGTAAAGAAGCGGAAGACAACCCGCGCTTATCCGGCAAGAGTGTATATTTCTGTCAGGACAAGGAGGTTGTTTTCCGATTTTTACTGACACCCCCGAGTAGTGTGATGGGTTTATTCAATAAAATCAGGGAGGTAATTACCTGCAGGTAGTCACACCGGCGCGGGCACAACATCGGAGATCGTTACATGGGAGGATAAAGCCATTCATCCTAAGGTGGTATTTCGGTCAAACGAGCAAGTAGTTGTGGCGATGGGGGGAACAATTGTCGGTTTCGGCGTTCAGAAAAGAAAAGAATAGATGATTGTGGAAATTCAAACTTTCATTCTTCGAGCATGTGCGGCGTCGAGGTTAGGCCCGACATGTACGTGCACTTGAAATGGGATAAAGCACCCAATCATCAGTCTCATTGAATTTCTCCTAGCAACAAAACATACGAAGGATTTTACATCGGAGTCAACCATTAGTCTAGGTCCCGTATTCCATGTTAGCAAACAAGCGAAAGGTAGGAAAAAAGAAGCAAATATCATATCCAGTACCATACCATATTTTTCAGAAGAACCTCCTGATAGTACATTATACCATCTCTAACCCGGGAGCAGCCAGAGCAGACTGCCAAGAAGGAGGCTAAACCGAAAAAAATGCATTCCCACCCATATCCCGCCGAACGATGATCGAGTAATCCTTAGTGGGATCAAATTCCGTCCACACGCGCACTGGGAATATGTACTTATTCCCTTCGTACCAGCGGCGATCCACCACTTTTGTCATTGTAGGATCATCTCGGCAGGGATTCGGAGCGCAGGTTTGGCAGGTGAGCGATAGAGATGACGGGAAATCAAACAATAATTAGAGTTCGTTACAGGGCGGGGCGGGGTGGGGAATTGGGCCGGGGGCCCGCGTTTTTCGGGGCCCCATCGTGCGATTGACGATAAAACTGTAGAATTCCAAGTTAGTGTTTGCGACAAGAGAGGAAGGGGTGGAAGAAATACGTGAGGTATTATCAGTTCACCGCGAACAATCAGTAAATCATCGACCGAAACGCTGAACCACTCCCAGCGTTCAGACATTCTCCTAGCACGTTCGAGAAAGAGCCATACCGCCTCGCCTTTCTTAACCATCACTCCCTCTTCGGTGGACGGAGCAACATTAGTCCCTAGTGGGTGTTAGCCATATGTCAACTCCAGAAATTGGAGCATGCACGACACCTACCATCATAAAAAATGAACGGAATATTGATCTTTTCATTCTTAATCTTTTCCTGCAAACCCAAAAACTCCCTCCTCAGAGTCTCACGTTCCTGAGCCTCCCTCAAAAGTGGATTCTTCGTCAAGACCTTCGGAGCCGGTAGTTCCAGTTTTGGATTAACCTTCCGCTTCGTTATCTCGTTCACCTCGCCACTCCTATTGTTATCCTCACTATTAGACGTTGTCGGGTCGGTGGATGAAGGGTAACCGCCATCATCCGTGCCATCATCACCATCACCCTCCCTAGCAAATGATAATTTCCCTTGACCACCTCCTTGCGCTTCTGGGTTCCCTTACCACCACTGCCGGTGGGCGCCTCACTACCTTCACGAGACAAGCTCGCAGGTCCTCCGCCCCCGCCGCCGCTCTGAATCGGTTGTAGTTTTTCGGCTGCTTCGCGGTCCCGCTGTTCCGCTAGTTCGACGCGACGCTTCTTGAATTCGCTTAGAGGCACAAGACCGACGGTCTACGTCTTTAGCACAGCCTCCCGGTTTCGCTGTTTGCGATAAAACCTGATGGGGTGCTGGTGGTTGGGTTGGCCATGGTACCCACTGGTATATATGCGCTGATGGTGGGGTTTGCAGCTGGGATGATTGGAATTGGTGTTTGGGAGGTTGGTTTCAAGTAAGATTTGAAGCGAGTTGGTAGGGTTGTTGGGGTATTGATCTGCGGTAAGGGGATGATGGGTGATCTGGAACCGACATTCGGCTAGACGATGATGTGCGTGCCTTCTCAGTGGCGTTGTGGTTAGTGTCCCTTTCAATTTTTGGCGGTAATCGTCCCACGTGACCACCCGTCATAGGACCTGATAACAGTGATAAGCCGACCAACTACACCACGAAACCACATGACACCTTTGGTGGGGTGGGGGGCTTTCTCTTCACCTTATCGCAACACTATCCCAACGGTCCACTGTCCCGCTTCCCCCCCCGCTGAATAGCCGAACCTCTTCCCCGAACCGCACTCCCATCTACTTCCTCACAGCTGCCGCACAGCATTTTCCTCCGGATCGATCCTCGACCGATGCGGTAGGAGAGCCAAGCCGGCGAAGCTCGACCGGATATCTTGTTTGGTCCAGCTCTAATGGCACGCCTCATCGGAATTCCATATCCTTCTTGATTAGTGCCCTGAAATTGCTTCAGGATCCTGGTAAGCCTGGAAACCTTACCCACAATGATGCCTCCCATTTTGCTGTCCTCCCTTCGGTTATCCCGCCCGCCCCGCGGCGAGCCACTCAAGCCTCTTAGAATGACCCTGCCTCTTCCTCTTCGCGTCATGGCAGCCTCGGGCCTCCGGGGAGGCGGCCGCCTTCACCAATCTGAAACACCGCATTACCTCACATGCAGAGATCTGCATTCCTGCAATCCGCTTCTGGACGACTGGCCTCTTCTCCCCTGGTTGCTCTTAACTAGATCTCCAACCAAATAACCAACGATACCGGTCTCCTACTCGATTTAGAACATGCCTACACCAAGCTCCAGATGACACACGCGCAGGATCAAGGGGAGCTTCTTCGCCAATGTTGCTGGAGCGCAGGCCAATTACCTCTTTTGAGGGGGAGCATGTCCGCGCTGGCACTGGGGAGTCATTAACGAGGGGAGGGTGTAGGAGATTGAAGAGGGGCTAGGGTGATGTCGATGAACGTGCAGTGATCATAATTGGTTCCTCCAATGAAGACGAGGATAGTACCGGTAGTGCCGAGGAAAGCGTTGGATGAAATTCGCCTGTGAGTGAGGTAGAGGGGAGGGGAGGGAGGGCCGCTGCGCTCAGAAACGCCTCCGGCACCAGCAGTAAAAGTAGCACCGCGAGAACGGAGGAGACGGTAGAGAAAGGTCCAGGTATGATGAAATTATGATCAGGATTGTGGGCGATTCCGATGGGGGCGGAACTAAGTGAAAACAGAAAGGAGGTTAAATAGATGCCAGGAAGGGGGTTATTAGTATGCGGAGGACAAGCATGAGTTTACTGGCTGCTGCGAAGGCAAGACGTATGTACTAGAGGGTAGGCAAAAGTCGGGCGCACCCCATATACAGTAACTAGGGGTTTTCCACCATACAAACGAGGTTTCTTAGCATTCATCAATACATGTAACGGGTAGGTGCACCACTCGTAACCGGTACGACTGATGTAGACTGACATTGTTAAAAAGATTCCTTACCCTTCCACAGGCGCCCGAAACCGTCTTCCTTAATACCAGTAGCCGCTCATGGTCGGCAGCATTGCAGAATGCGGATCTGTTGACACAGCTATCGTCGAAACATATGGCGACAATCTTCGCTGTGCAGGACTTTGTGCTGGACCCGGCAAATCTACCGGGGTCGGCCGATCTAAACCGGCTCATCAACGACGGCCTTTCATACATGCCCGATATGAGGGATAGACTTTGCTTAGCCACGAGTAGTGGCGGCTCATTGCGTATTACTCGGCAGGGCAGCAACGTACTCGTCAGCGGCGTCCGGATATCGAGGCTCGATGTCTCCAAGAATGGCGTTATCCAAAATCTGGAGGTATGCTATAAATTTTTTCTGCTCTTGCACTTCTTTGTACTAAATAGCATTTGGATTCCGCCGTCAGAGAAATGGACGCTCTCTGACTCAAGCGCGGGGGGGCAGAGTGTTAAAAATGTCTGCTTGGTCTGCCCCGGTTGTCTCCATGATGGCCGTTTTTGGTTTATCAGTTTCTAGTCTTGTGGCGTATTGCTGTGTTGCTTGTGAAACTCCCTTAACGGTTGCCGATGCAAATCCCGCAAGGTACCGGCCATGGAAGCCCTTCCTCGTAAGAGCCGCGGTGGAAGTGGATGGAATAATATGTAATAAGGTGGGAGCTGAACTGTTAGATTAATTTTTGTTTAAAATCTAAGATAATGAGTGACGCGCAACCCAGATTGATGTGCTTCCAGCGCCCTAAATGAAGTAAGGGGATACTACTGTACTCGTACTCGTACTCATTGTTTCCGTACGGGAGGGGGAGCCGAAATCATCTGATTGGATAAAAGGGAGCTCCTGTGAGGTGGAAGGAAAAATATGGGAAGGCCATTGCTCCCGAGGTAGGCACGTTTAAAATTTCCACCCCGACACTCGCAGTGGTATCGCAGCAAAATTCCTAGTGCCCGCTCTTGTGTAACCAGTGTTGCCACAAGGTGGCCCGCCTGTATCCTTCGCAACAGACGACAGCTGCTTCCCACTCTACTCAGTACTGCCAAGATGAGGCTCGTATAAGGCGGCGTTCCATCCTTTTTCACCGATTAGATGCTTGCTTCAGCCACAAACTTTATTTCGACGTCCTTGTGCCACTGTTTTCCCTAACCGTGCCAAGGCTCCTGCCGATTATGTACTCGAGTAGTTGCGCGCAGTAAGGGTATTCAGAGTTGATCAACGGAAATTTTTGTTGAAAACTTGGAGGTTGAAAGGTGCATAAGTGTGAGCACTATTGGCTTAATAAAGTTAGGTTGACAAAAAAATTGTGAACAAGAATATTTGTAGACACTCATTGTGGAGAGCTCGGTAGAGAGTAAGTTGAGCTGGCTGGAATGGAACTATGTTGTCATGATCTTTTATCATAGCGATACCGTCCAACCGCAATCCCGTTCAAGACCAATCTCACTCAAAACTCACCATGTCAATACCACAGAAGAATACTGGTGATTGGAGCTTGGAAGAGACTGATATCGCCTATATTTCGCTTCTCTTGATCTTGGTCATCATCATCATCAAACACCTGGCTTTGAAGCAAAGTTGCTTCCAGAAAGGCATTGGTATCTTTTTGGATCTGGTTCTTGTATGTTTGCCGGGTCATTGTGACATGTGGGAGGAGGAATTTGTAATGTTCACAGCGTCCTTTGCCACCGCAAAAATTTAGCCCAAGAACCTTTTTTCCGCTCTACTCTTCTACCGTCATTTTCCGTTCCCAACTTTGAATACCCTTAGTAGTTCTGTCGAACGGCCATCCACAGCAGTCTGGCTACCACCCCTGGTAAGCCGCTCTGACACCACCCTTTGTTTTTCTTCATTTTTTTGATTTTAACCTTACCCTATTTCAGCATTGTCCCCCACAAAAGTAGCCGCGCACGAGGCAACCCCAAAAACTTCGGCCATGCCAACCGCACCCGCCCCGCTACTTGTAACATTCAGCCAAAAAACAAGAAAAACATTCAAAGTGTAAATACACAGTAAATTGCATAGTAGAAATTGATCTAGATAAATTTCTTTAGGTGATGTTAGAAGCACGCAGTTCACTTCCCCAAATCCCTACTAATCCTCGTGGCCGATCACCCGCACCTGTGATAGGGTACTTGTACTTGTATTTTCATCGCGTATTCGGAATCTGGTATTACAGTATTAAGGCTTGTTTTTGGTTGTCATGATTGGTGTCTCTACTGGTGCAGGGATGAAAATGATCAGGTTGCGAAAGATCTTAAACCTGGGCTGTTGCACAAGTCGTTGCATATCCATTCAGCACTCGCCTTAGCGAACTGTGCAGCAAATAGATAAGTTTAGACGACGGTGTAGTGGAGTACAGGTATTTTCTTCTTTAAACCATCCAGCTTTCTAATATCTCACAAGCCCATTTTGTTGCTAATCATTTTTCCGATTCCCCCCCCCCCATTCATACTCTAGTACCAATTTTAACTCACTTTGAGACACATTGTAGGGACCAGATTCCGAATACGCGATGAGAATACAAGTATATATACTTGTATCCACCATGTCCACGCCTTGACGGAACGGGGAAGCCCGCGGTAGCTGTCAGGGGTAGATGTTCATTCTTGGGTAACGGTGGGTTAATTTGCTAAGACTATCTTCACTTACAGGTTAAGGTACTAGAAAATATTCATTAACTGTCCTCTCTATGGAAGTTAACTGTAATTAACCTATTGTGGACATTTATCTTTTTTCCACGAAAATTTTACAACATTTTAGGCGCTTCTGTCTCCATGAAAGCTTGAGATAATTATATTTTCTCTCTATTAGTGCATAGAGAATCACGCAATCTATCACCTAATAAATCCATAATTCTCATTACACTGGTGGTTGAAAATGCTTTGGTGGTTGAAGACGGATAATTCCTTGGCAACGTAGTTGCCTTTTCCCCCCCGTTACTACTGGGTTACCCGGTCTCGCTTCTCCCGGGTGTCTCGCTTGTTTTTTTTTTTTTTGTTAAATCCTTGAATTTATTTGTAAAAATACGGGAAAATCCCGGCAAGCACCCTAAAGTATGGCCTAGAAAACCCAAAAACATAAAAAACTTCATCACCGCCTACATAAAA
>Ga0307509_10011291_pt1 | contig 10833 bp, 8 predicted proteins | sample 10_EM_MG_FD_202245 | JGI IMG/M metagenome (GOLD analysis project Ga0307509, IMG submission 202245) | Populus trichocarpa ectomycorrhiza microbial communities from riparian zone in the Pacific Northwest, United States - 10_EM | ecosystem: Host-associated > Plants > Roots > Unclassified | place... | reverse complement strand
TCGTCGGCGCGCACCAGCCGATCCGCGCAGCCCTCGCCATAGAACGCGTACGAGGGCACGCCGTGGGCATCGAGCCCGATCAGGCTCAGTGTCGTCGGCGCCTCGAGGCGGGCGACTGCCTGCGTGTCGACGCCTTCGTCGACCAGCACGCGCATCAGGCGCTCGCCGGCAAAGCCGGTCGAAATGGCGCTGAAGAACGCCGCCGGCTGGCCCAGCCGCGCCAGCCCGACCGCGAGGTTGAACGGCGAACCGCCGACGTTGGCATCCAGCGCCATGCCGGTGCGCGTTTCAACGCCCTGAAACACGTCCAGCAAGGCTTCCCCACAGATCATCAGCATCTCGGTCTCCACAGTTCCTGCGCGCGCCACACGCGAATGATGGCGGCAGCTTCGCGCCATCGCGCGGCGGCGAATATCCGGGTTTTCCATTAATAAATCAAGTTGATTTATTAAAATTCAGTACCGATAATTTGCCCACATCAACCCCCAACGACAAACCGGAGACGAGACATGACCCGTACGCAATCCACCTCGCGCCTTGCCCTGTCTGTGCTGACGCTCGCGGCGCTGACCGGTGTCGCCGCGGCTGCCGACCAGCCCGTGATCGGCCTGATCACGAAGACCGAGACCAACCCCTTCTTCGTGAAGATGAAAGAGGGCGCGCAGGCCGCGGCCACCGCCAAGGGCGCGAAGCTGCTGACCGCCGCCGGCAAGGCCGATGGCGACAACGCCGGCCAGGTCACTGCGATCGAGAACATGATCGCCGGCGGTGCGAAGACCATCATGATCACGCCGAACGACTCGAAGGCGATCGTGCCGGCGATCAAGAAGGCGCAGGCGCAGGGCGTGATGTTCATCGCCCTCGACAGCCCGACCGACCCGATGGAGGCGACCGACGCGCTGTTCGCGACCAACAACTACACCGCCGGCGAGTTGATCGGCAAGTACGCGAAGGCCGCGATGGCCGGCAAGCCCGCGAAGATCGCGACGCTCGACTTGTTCCCCGGCCACCCGGTCGGCGCGCAGCGCCACAACGGCTTCATGTCCGGCTTCGGCTTGAAGGCCTCCGACGCGAAGAGCAACGAGCTCTCGAAGAGCGCCGAGATCGTCTGCATGGCCGACAGCTTCGGCGACCAGGCCAAGGGACAGACCGCGATGGAGAACTGCCTCCAGAAGAACCCCGACATCAACCTCGTCTACACCATCAACGAGCCGGCCGCTGCCGGTGCGTACCAGGCGCTGAAGGCCGCGGGCAAGGAGAAGGGCGTGGTGATCGTGTCGGTCGACGGCGGCTGTGCCGGCATCAAGAACGTGAAGGCCGGCGTGATCGCCGCGACCTCGCAGCAGTACCCGCTGAAGATGGCCTCGATGGGCGTCGAGGCCGGCGTCGAATTCGCCAAGGGCGGCAAGAAGGCGAAGGGCTACACCGACACCGGCGTCACGCTGATCACCGACAAGCCGATGGCCGGCGTCGACAGCAAGGACACCAAGGTCGGCACCGACCTCTGCTGGGGCAACAAGTAGTCGTTCACGCATCAACCTGCTGCGCGGGCCGGGGTGACGGCTGCGGTGCTCGCCGTACGGTAGTACGGCTCCGCTCCTCGCCGCCACCGCGACCCGCTCGCGACGGTTTCTGCGCGAACGACGCGTCGCGCCACCAAGATCCATACAACGGGAACGAGTCATGTCCACGACGACCTCGAAGTTGCCGCCCATCGCCACGCTCGGCCCGCTGATCGCGCTGGTGCTGGCGGTGGCTTTCTTCGCCACGCAGAGCGACCGCTTCCTGTCGGTGCAAAACTTCTCGCTGATCCTGCAGCAGGTGATGGTGGTGGGCACGATCGCGATCGGCCAGACGCTGATCATCCTGACCGCGGGCATCGACCTGAGCTGCGGCATGGTGATGGCGCTGGGCGGCATCGTGATGACCAAGCTCGCGGTCGGCAATGGCATGAATGCGAGCCTCGCGATCGTCTGCGGGCTGCTCGCGTGCATGGCCTTCGGCCTCGTCAACGGCCTGCTCGTGACGCGCATCAAGCTGCCGCCGTTCATCGTCACGCTGGGCACGATGAACATCGCGTTTGCGATCACGCAGCTCTACTCGGGCGCGCAGACCATCACCGACCTGCCGGCCGAGATGACCTTCTTCGGCAACACCGTGGCGATCGGCAGTGCGGCCGTCAACTACGGCACCGTGTTCATGCTGCTGATGTACGCGCTCGTGTGGTGGGGCCTGCGCGACACCCAGCCCGGCCGCCACGTCTACGCGGTCGGCAACAACCCCGAGGCGACGCGCCTGACCGGTATCGCGACCGACCGCGTGCTGCTCGGCGTGTACGTGCTCGCCGGCGCGTTCTACGGCCTGGCGGCGTGGCTGTCGGTGGCGCGCACCGGCGTCGGCGACCCGAACGCCGGGCAGACCGAGAATCTCGATGCGATCACCGCGGTCGTGCTCGGCGGCACCAGCCTGTTCGGCGGCCGCGGCATCGTGCTGGGCTCGCTGCTCGGCGCGGTCATCGTCGGCGTGTTCCGCAACGGCCTCACGCTGATGGGCGTGCCCTCGGTGTACCAGGTGCTGATCACCGGCGTGCTGGTGATTCTTGCGGTGGCGACCGACCAACTGTCGCGCAAAGGAGCCCGTTGATGAGCACCCAACCTCTGGTGATGGAGGCCCGCGGCCTCGTGAAGCGCTACGGCCAGGTGACGGCGCTCGACGGCACCGACTTCGAGCTGCGCGCCGGCGAGATCCTCGCGGTGATCGGCGACAACGGCGCCGGCAAGTCCTCGCTGATCAAGGCGCTGTCGGGCGCGACCATCCCCGATGAAGGCGAGATCAAACTCGACGGCAAGGTGATCCACTTCAAGACCCCGGCCGACGCGCGCCGCGAGGGCATCGAGACGGTCTATCAAGACCTCGCGGTGGCGCCGGCGATGTCGATCTCGGAGAACCTGTTTCTGGGCCGCGAGATCATCAAGAGCGGCTTCATCTCGAAGCTGCTGCGCATCATCGACAAGAAGCAGATGCTCGAGCAGAGCGTCGCGCGCATGAACGACCTGAAGGTCGGCATCCGCTCGATGACGCAGGCGGTCGAGACGCTGTCGGGCGGGCAGCGCCAGTGCGTCGCGGTGTCGCGCGCTGCGGCGTTCGCGCAGCACGTCGTGATCCTCGACGAGCCGACCGCGGCGCTCGGCGTCAAGGAAGGCAACATGGTGCTCGAGCTGATCCGCCGCGTGCGCGACAAGGGCCTGCCGGTGATCCTGATCAGCCACAACATGCCGCATGTGTTCGAGATCGCCGACCGCATCCACGTCGCCCGTCTCGGCAAGCGCTGCTGCGTCGTCAACCCGAAGACCATCAGCATGAGCGACACCGTCGCGGTGATGACCGGCGCCAAGCGGCCCGACGAACTGCCGGCGGAGTGCCTGGCCTGATGCGCACGCGCAGGGTGCAGCGGTGAGCCCTGCCGGCGCCGAGAGCAAGCTGCGGCCGCGGGGCTCGAACCATGTCGGCATGCGGCAGTTCAACGAGCGCGTCGTGCTGCAGGCGATCCGCCTGCACGGCAGCGTGCCGAAGGCCGAGATCGCGCGGCTCACGCGGCTGACCGCACAGACCGTGCAGGTCATCATCGCGCGGCTCGAGGCCGACGCGCTCGTGACCAAGCTCGAGCCGGTGCGCGGCAAGGTCGGCCAGCCCTCGGTGCCGATGGCGCTGAACCCGGACGGCGCGTTCTCGATCGGCATCAAGATCGGCCGGCGCAGCATGGACATGCTGCTGCTCGACTTCACCGGCGCGGTGCGCGAGCGCGTGTCGCTGGCCTATGTCTTCCCCGACCCCGACACCTTGTTCCCCGAGATCGAGGCGCGGCTGCAGCAGCTCATGCAGAGCCTGCCGTTCAAGCTGCGCACGCGGCTGCACGGCGTCGGCATCGCGGCGCCGCTGTCGCTCGAAGGCTGGCATGCGGTGCTCGGCATCGGCCGCAAGCAGGCCGCGAAGTGGGCCGGCATCGACATCCGCGAGCGCGTCGTCGCGATGACCGATCTGCCGGTCGAGTTCGTCAAGGACACCGCGGCCGCGTGCGTGGCCGAGCTGGTGGCCGGGCGCGGCCGCAGCATCGGCAGCTTCTTGTACGTGTTCTTCGACACCTTCATCGGCGGCGGCCTGGTGATCGACAGTCAGCTGCGCTCGGGCCTGAGCGGCAACGCCGGCGCGGTCGGCTCGCTGCCGCTCGGGCTGGCGCGCGCCGGCAGCGCGCACGCGCCGGATCAGCTGCTGAGCCACGCCTCGCTCGTCAACCTGGAGGCCCGCTTCCAGGCCGCCGATCTCGACACGGCCGCCGCGACCGATGTGCGCGCGATGCAGAAGCCGTGGTGGCCGCACACCGAGCAATGGCTGCGCGAGGCCGCGCCCGCGGTGGCCTTCGCGGCCAACAGCGCGGCCTGCCTGCTCGACCTCGACGGCGTCATCATCGACGGCTCGTTCAGCCGCGAGCTGCTGCGCGCCACGCTCACCGCGGTGAACCACGCGCTCGATCAATACAGTTGGGAAGGCGTGTCGCGGCCGGCCGTGTTCGAGGGCACGATAGGCTCGGACGCGCGCGCGATGGGCGGCGCGCTGCTGCCGCTGTACGCCAACTTCGCGCCGGACCGGGAGCTGTTCCTCAAGCTCGGCGCCTGATGCATCGGCGGACTGGCGGCGGCACAATGGCCTGACACAGGAGCCCGCATGAACGTCACCTCGGTCACCACGCAACCCATCGCCGGCCAGCGCCCCGGCACCTCCGGCCTGCGCAAGAAGGTCACGGTGTTCCAGCAGCCGGGCTACCTCGAGAACTTCGTCCAGGCGATCTTCGATTCGCTCGACGAATTCAAGGGCGAGACACTGGTGCTCGGCGGCGATGGCCGCTTCCACAACGATGCGGCGATCCAGACCATCGTCCGCATGGCCGCGGCCAACGGCTTCGGGCGCGTGCTGGTCGGCCAGCACGGCATCCTGTCGACGCCTGCGGCGAGCTGCGTGATCCGCAAGCACCAGGCCTTCGGCGGCATCATCCTGTCGGCCAGCCACAACCCGGGTGGGCCGGACGGCGACTTCGGCATCAAGTACAACACCGGCAATGGTGGCCCGGCGCCCGAGAAGACCACCGAGGCGATCTATGCGAACACGCAGACGATCACGCGCTATCTGACGACGGATGCGGCCGATGTGAACCTTGCGCTGCAGGGCAAGACGATGCTCGCCGGCATGGCGGTCGAGGTCATCGACTCGGTCGCCGACCACGCCGACCTGCTCGCGACGCTGTTCGACTTCGACCGCATCGGCGCGCTGCTGCGCTCGGGCACGTTCCGGATGTGCTTCGATGCGATGCATGCGGTCACCGGCCCGACCGCGCACGAGATCTTCATCAAGCGTCTCGGCGCGCCCGCGGCCAGCGTGATGAACGGTGTGCCGCTGCCCGACTTCGGCGGTGGCCACCCGGACCCGAACCCGACCTATGCCGAAGACCTGATCAAGGTCATGTTCTCGGACGATGCGCCTGATTTCGGCGCCGCGAGCGACGGCGACGGCGACCGCAACATGATCGTCGGCAAACACTTCATCGTCACGCCGAGCGACAGCCTCGCGGTACTGGCCGCGAACGCGCAGCTCGTGCCCGGTTATGCGAGCGGCCTGAAGGGCGTGGCGCGCTCGATGCCGACCAGCGCCGCGGTCGACCGCGTCGCCGAGAAGCTCGGGATCCAATGCTTCGAAACGCCGACCGGCTGGAAGTTCTTCGGCAACCTGCTCGACGCCGGCGAGGTCACGCTGTGCGGCGAAGAGAGCGCCGGCACCGGCAGCGACCACGTGCGCGAGAAGGACGGCGTCTGGGCCGTGCTGTTCTGGCTCAACATACTCGCGGTGCGGCGCGAGTCGGTCGAGCAGATCCTGCGCGGCCACTGGCAGCGCTTCGGCCGCAACTACTACTCGCGCCACGACTACGAAGGCGTCGACAGCGCGGCCGCGAACGGGTTGATGGCGCACCTGCGCGCATCGCTCGCGACGCTGCCCGGCCAGACCATCGGCGGTGCGGCCATCGCGACGGCCGACGACTTCGCGTACACCGACCCGGTCGATGGGTCGGCGAGCACGGCCCAAGGCATACGCATCGGGCTGACGGACGGCTCACGCATCGTGTTCCGCCTGTCCGGCACCGGCACCGAGGGCGCAACCTTGCGCGTCTACCTCGAGCGCTTCGAGCTCGACGCCGCCCAACATGCGGTCGAGACGCAAGCAGCGCTGGCACCGCTGATCGCGCTGGCCGACCAACTCGCCGGCATCCGCGAACGCACCGGGCGCGAGCGCCCGACGGTGATCACCTGACTGCGTTCGCCTGTTGCGGCAGCACGCTGGCTGTCGGTGAACGGGCATCGAAGACGATCTGGTTGTCGACGACGTAGAGCTGGCAGTCCTGTCCCGACTGGCGCTTGCATCCGGCGAGTGCACGCGCCGACGGGTCGGTCGGCAAGCTCTTGTCCAGCGGCACGTTCGACCATGCCGTGGCGTAGTGCCCGTTCTCTGAAATGGCAAACGCGCGCGGCAACGTGTGGGTCAGGAAGACCTGGTACTCGGCTTGCTGGCCTTCGTTGAGATACGGCACCTTCGCTGCGGCAAGCACAGGGTCGGGCGTGGTCGCGCCCGGGCTGGAACGCACGCCCGCGGGCTGCGGCTGGGGTGGCAGGGCCTGGAAGACGACGGTGTTGTCGACCGAATAGAGCTCGCAGCCCACACCGGCCAGACGGCTGCAGAGCAACAGCGCTCGCGTGGCGGGGTCGGTCGGCAGCTTCTTGTCGAGCGGCGAGGTCGACCACGTCGCGGCGTAATGACCGCTGACCGAGATCGCGAAGGCGCGCGGCAGCGGCCGGGTCAGGAAGGTCCGGTACTGGGCCTGCTGAGCGTCGTTGAGGTAAGGGACCGGCGCTGCTGACGCCGCGGCGCTGGGGCTGGCCGGACTGGCGCTCTTGCTCGCGCCGGTAGTGGCGCTCTGGGGCGTGTCCAACCGTGTCGTTCGACCCATGTCGACCGGGATCGCGTTCGGGTAGTTGTAGGCGGCGCCGGTGGCGATGTCGATGCCGGCACCGATGCCGCCACCGAGGAGGATGTTGCCGAACACCGCACCGGTGGTCGATGATTTGACGGCGACCGCCCCGTCGGGCAGACCCGCCAGCTTGCAGCTCACGGTCAGGTCGCCATAACTGCGGTGCACGCTCACCGAACCGGGCGTGGTGACGTACCACACACCCTTGTCGTTGGTCAGCGAACAGTTGGCACCCTTGACGTCATCGCCCTTATTCTTGGCGACAACCGAGACGCTCTGGTTGTGTCCGTTGACCACCGAGGCGCAGCCGGTGAGCCAGAGCGTGGCGACGGCTGCGACGCCGATCATGAGCTGGCGAATCATCGAAGAAGCTCCCGGGTGGTTTGTTGGTCGTGTTCTCGTGGCAGCGTAAGCGCCAATGCGCCGCGCGTGCGCACGGCGGCATGCGCCCGCCACGAGCTTCCGTGGAATTTCTGACGCAAGTAGCAGAAGACTTGTTGGCGATCACCTGTCGGCGCCGCAGCGCTCGCATGAAGGTAGCGTGATCACCTGCCTAGAATGAGGCATGAACAAGCAAGCAATCCCGGTGCGGCGGACGCGTCGCGGCGACAGCACCGCCGCGGCCAAGCGCTCAGCGCTCGACCGCTGAAGGAGCGTCACCGCATGTCATCAGAGAACAAGCCCCCGCTGACAATCAGCATGCACGAGCGCGACAACGTCGCGATCGTCGCGAACGACGGTGGCCTCGCGGCGGGCACGGTGCTGGCGTCCGGCCTGGTGCTGCGCGACCGCGTGCCGCAAGGCCACAAGGTCGCGCTGGTCGATCTCGCGGCCGATGCGCCGGTGCTGCGCTACGGCATTGCTATCGGCTATGCGCTGAAGGACATCCCGGCCGGCAGCTGGGTGCACGAGCGCCTGCTCAAGATGCCCGAGGCGCGCGAGCTCGACAACTTGCCGATCGCGACCGTCAAGCCCGCGCCGCTGCCGCCGCTCGAGGGCTACACCTTCGAGGGCTTTCGCAATGCCGACGGCTCGGTCGGCACGCGCAACATCCTCGCGATCACGACGACCGTGCAATGCGTGGCCGGCGTCGTCGACTTCGCGGTGCGGCGCATCAAGGCCGAGCTGCTGCCGCGCTACCCGAACGTCGACGACGTGGTCGGCCTCGAGCACACCTACGGCTGCGGTGTCGCGATCGACGCGCCGGGCGCCGAGATCCCGATCCGCACGCTGCGCAACATCAGCCTGAACCCGAACTTCGGCGGTGAGGTGATGGTGGTCAGCCTGGGCTGCGAGAAGCTGCAGCCCGAGCGCCTGCTGCCGCCGGGCTCGTTCGCGATCGTCGATGAGCGCAGCGTCGCCGATGTCGGCGCCACCGCCGAGCAGCCGCTCGACATGGTGTGCTTGCAGGACGAGGGCCACGTCGGCTTCATGTCGATGATCGACTCGGTGATGTCGACCGCGCAGCTGCACCTCGAGCGCCTCAATGCGCGCGTGCGCGAGACGGTGCCGGCGAGTGAGCTCGTCGTTGGGGTGCAGTGCGGTGGCAGCGATGCGTTCTCGGGCGTGACCGCGAACCCGGCGGTCGGCTTCTGCACCGACCTGCTGGTGCGCGCTGGCGCGAGTGTGATGTTCTCGGAGACGACCGAGGTCCGCGACGGCATCGATCAACTCACCTCGCGTGCGACGACGCCCGACGTGGCCGAGGCGATGATCCGCGAGATGGCTTGGTACGACGCCTACCTGACGCGCGGCAGCGTCGACCGCAGCGCCAACACCACGCCGGGCAACAAGAAAGGCGGCCTGTCGAACATCGTCGAGAAGGCGATGGGCTCGATCGTCAAGTCCGGCACGGCGCCGATCTCCGGCGTGCTCGCGCCGGGCGACAAGCTCAAGCGCAAAGGCCTGACCTATGCGGCCACGCCGGCCAGCGACTTCATCTGCGGCACCTTGCAGCTCGCCGCCGGCATGAACCTGCACGTGTTCACCACCGGCCGCGGCACGCCGTACGGCCTGGCCCCGGTGCCGGTGATCAAGGTGGCCACGCGCAGCGACCTGGCGCGGCGCTGGCACGACCTGATGGACGTCAACGCCGGCACCATCGCCGACGGCACGGCGACGATCGAAGCCGTGGGCTGGGAGCTCTTCCGCCTGATGCTCGAGGTTGCCAGCGGCCGCAAGAAAACCTGGGCCGAGCACTGGCAGCTGCACAACGCGCTGGTGCTGTTCAACCCCGCGCCGGTGACCTGAGGTTCAGCGCGAGCCGAACATCATCTGCCGCGCCAGCGCCGACTTGATCGGCGACAGCAGCTGCAGCGCCGCGATCCCCAGCCCGCGTGCCGCGCCGGCACCGGGCAGCGTCCAGGTGAAGCTGCGCGCGAGGAAGTCGGTCGCGGCGATCATGGCCCACCGATCCGGGCCGCGCTGCCACTCGAGGCGACGCAGCACGGCGTCGACATCGCCATTACGCGACAGCGATTGCACCAATTCGAACGCGTCGCGCAAGCCCAGGTTCAGGCCTTGGCCGGCGACCGGGTGCAGCGTCTGCGCGGCGTTGCCGATGCGCACGGTGCGGCCGTCGGTCAGCGTGCGTTCGGCGTTCAGCCCGAGCGGGAACTGCTTCAGCGGCGAGATCGATTCGATGCGCCCGACGGCAGGGTGGAAGATGCTGTTGAGCACCGTCACGCGCTGCGCGTCGTTCAGCTCGCGCACCGGATCGTCGTCGCTGGGCACGCACCACACCAGGCCGGCGCCGCCGCTCTTCAAGGGCAGCAGCGCGGCCGGGCCGTGGCGCGTGAAGCGCTCGAACGCGACGCCGTTCGGCCGCTCGCGCGACGACGCGGCGTCGAACTGCACGGTGCCGACCCACGCGGTCTGCTGGTAGTCATGAGTGACGGCCTTGCGCGCCTGCTCGGCGAACACGCCACCTTCGGCGACGATCGCGAGATCGAAGCGCTCGGCGATGCCGGCATCGACCTCGACCCCGCCGGCCACGTTCTTCAACGCGGCCACGGCCTGGCCGAAGCGGCTGTGCAAGCGCGCCGGCTCGGCCGCCACCGCAGCCATCCAGACCTGCTGCAAGGGTGCGACGATGCTGCCGTAGCTCAGCACCGCGCCGAGCAGCGGCACGGCCTCGTCGACCGCGCGGATGCGCAGCTCGGGTTCGCCGAGCGCGGCGCCGAGGCGGCCCGGCAGCAGCAGCATCGACGGCGGCTGCTGCGACACATGCACTTCGAGAATCGGCTGCGCGAGTTCGGGCCGCCACGCGCCCCGGCGCTCGAGCAGCTGCACGCTGCCGAGCGAGAGCGCGAGCGTGCGCGGGTCGGCCGACACGTCCTTGTCGGCGGGGCGCGTGTCGAACACGGTGATGTCGGCATCGGGCAGCGTGCGTGCGGCCTGCAATGCGAGCGCGAGGCCGACTGGTCCGGCGCCGATCACGGCTATCTGCAAAGGCGCGGTATCGGTCATGAGGCACACCCTTTTGGCGGGGTTGAAAAGCAAACGTCCGGCGTATTATTCGCCGCACCCGGATTCACGGGGCACCTCTGAGGAGTTGGCTGTCATGGCGCTGATGGATTTCATCAAGAAACAGTTCATCGACATCATCGAGTGGATGGAAGCCGGCGACGGCACGCTCGCCTGGCGCTACCCGATGGAAGACCGCGAGATCCAGAACGGCGGCTCGCTGACGGTGCGCGAATCGCAGATGGCGGTGTTCGTCAACGAAGGCAAGATCGCCGACGTGTTCGGCCCCGGCCGCT
>Ga0307509_10011289_pt1 | contig 10834 bp, 13 predicted proteins | sample 10_EM_MG_FD_202245 | JGI IMG/M metagenome (GOLD analysis project Ga0307509, IMG submission 202245) | Populus trichocarpa ectomycorrhiza microbial communities from riparian zone in the Pacific Northwest, United States - 10_EM | ecosystem: Host-associated > Plants > Roots > Unclassified | place... | reverse complement strand
ATCTAAGAGCCCATAGAATGTGAGGCAATCGACCTCTAAGTTCTAGGATGACTTTGCCGGTGAAGGTAGGGTAACTTGGGTTCCTCAGTAGGGTAACTGGGACCCATGGGCATAATAACCAAATTCCTAAGGTAGGGTAACTTTGCCCTCTTATGCCTTTAACCGCTCAGGAACGCCTCCAGTCGACCACAGAAGTCGTCTCGGAGATCCGTGTAACATCCCCATAATTCCCTTGATCTTATGCGAATGTTTTCCCGAAAGGTTACCCTGCCTAATAGAGTACCTCTAGGCTACTCAACTATTCCCTAGGCCTTATACTAGGTTTAGCAGCTATGTATATACTAAGTATACGAGACCATACCACCTCTGGTTACCACTTGGTATACCATTTGGGCTAAGGTGATAATGATTGTAGCTACCTATCATAGGGTCGTTACACCAGCAGGAGGATAATAGGTGACAGTGAATGTTTCTTCCTGTTTCTGACGAGGAACCTCCACCACGTTGTCTACTTGGACCACTATCAGTCATTTTGGTGATATTAAAGGGTAAAACTTCCTCAAAAAAATGATAGGCACTAGGGTCAGCACTTCACCCAGACTTTTGCTGTATTTTTTATTTGAACACCAATAGCCTTCCCAATTACCAAAACTCGTTCAAGACAAGCATCACTTCTCGCTCAAAACAAGTAGGACTTAATGTTCAAGAACAGGCACAATGGTGTTCACTACTGCGCAGACTGAGTGTGTTGAGGGAAGAAAGCAAGTTGAATTGCAACCAGGGGATCACTACCCTTTAAGATAGGGAAAAAGGTGTTGCGACGCCGAGAGCAATACCAAGAGATTTCTGTTTCCACACAACAACTCTAAGAAGAAATAGAAAAAAGCGGTATGTACACAACAACAGTTGCTAGGGTGGAGGTAGGTAGTCGATTGCAGTTCCTCGCTGTAGGGTGGAAGCATGTGAGCGTATTTCTTATAGAGTAAGAAGGGCCCGGGCTCATAACCTGTTCAAAATGCAAACGCCAAAAGCACAATCTATTCTTTGTGGATAATACTACGCAAGTGCAAGGGGGGTTGGGTGGCATACTCAGCGAGGAGGAATGTGTAGTGTGAGAGCAGATTGGTAGGAGTTCTGGTTCTTATTCCTCTAAGCGAGGTGGGCGGTAGCAACCATATTTATACAAAAGTGCGTGCCCATATAAGCGATAGAAATATAGGGAAAACAATATAAGAAACCTAAGGGCAAACATGTTTGACCCTGAAAACCTTCCAAGTAAATCCCAAATAATATGCCTGAATACATGAGGGTGTAAGGAGATTATTAGAAATATCATGAACAAGAGTGGTGCATAAGAGATGCATAAACAACCTTAAATCCTAAATACCTGATAGGAAACCACATGTTAAATTCCCAGATATAACCCTGAAATAAACAATAAAACACTATAATATAGGTCTTAGCTGTCGTAATGTAACTGGTGGACAGGTGTAGCCGAAACACAAACTAAGTAAAGAAATACACTATAGTGTCATGAAATATACTAGGAAATATACAGAAAATTTCAACAATTTGGCCATCACCGGTGGGTGGGGGTCTGCGGGGTACTACAACGAGTGAAGCTTCGATGTGCTGGTAAAGTAGGATAGAAATATTGAAGAAGCACAGAACCTCAAGATACCCCATTAGTTCTTCTTCCATAACTAGTTCTAGATTTCCATCACTTTCTTTAACTGCTTGTGTCATCCTGCAGCCAAGACTGTAAAATAATAGGTGACACAAGCCCAGGGTTATGGTTTTGATTGGAGAAATATGTGCGGTGCAATGTTAGAATAGATAAAGAATTAGGCGGTTCCAGAAAAAGAGCTCGGGGAGTAGCATTCCCAATGCCGATGTCGCCTTTATATTTGCCTCCACTGTTGTCTAAGGATTTGGACATACCTTCTGCTGAAATAGCATCAGCTAATACTAGTTGCAAAAGAATTTCTTTTATTGGGCTAGTGTTGAGCAACTAATACACGTCTAAAATACCACCAAAATGCATAAGGAGAGGGTTCTGAGAGGTCATACTAGGACACTATGCCTATCGAGCCCAACTCTCTTCCACCTATTCATGAATTTCACCAAAAGATCTCCTTCTTTTGGGTAAGATTCCAGGGCTACTAAGTAGGGTTTGAGACCCTATTCTTATCCAACATGCACCTGCCATATATCCTACACATCATACCGTTTTATACCTACCACAGACACTGACAATGTCGTTACGTTAAATTCCACCTAGTGTAATACTTCGGGCATGCTAAAAAGCTAGCCAGTCGCAGCTTATACGAAATCTTACAAACAATTTATTCGGTTATCTACAGACCCACTCTCAACTTAGGGCTAATAGTAGTAGCCCATATTACCCTACCATAATGCTAGTATAGAATCCTCTTCCTCTTTCCCGGATACCATTTCTATCCGAAGTTTTCGGGACCGGAGTGGTTAAAATATTGGTTGAAGATAGGAGCGGTTTGGGTAGCTCAGTTCATCGACATTTGAGTAGTGTGGTGGAGGTAGAGATGTTGGACGAATGTGGCCTTCTTTGTTCAGGAGACATGCACACGGAATGGATAGTAGTGCATCTTCAACAATAGATTTTACTCGCCATGTATTATCTTTGTATTAACGGGAGGGTATGAAGGAACAAGGTGATAGCGACACTCTGATGGCAACTCGCTCACAACCCAATAATGACTGGGGTAGCGTAGGTAACGGCGCGAAGCACGGAGAAAAGCACGTAGGTGGTGGTTCCGGTATGTGATGATAACGATGTGGATGTTCGATGTACGATACATGAAGCTCTCTACTGGTAGCTCAGACTAGATACAGAAGAGAGCGCACAAACACACAAAACAGGAAAAACCCACACAACGGGAAAAACCCCCAAGTGGCAGTCATGACCCTAAACCGGTCGTACCCAGACTAACTATCATACCCTAACAACTATGGGATTCCAGCTATCACAAGGGCATGTGGGAAATTCAGAGAGAGGTGTGGTAATCCATAGAAGGGTCAGCGTGTGGTATTTGTGTTTTACTTTGACACTTGTATCTACCGTTGGCTTGATTTCTAGTTGGAGAGCAGAGTTGAGAGTGAGAGCTAGCGAATGAACTAAGTACCAGCGATAAAATTTACCTTCCATATCGATCCCCACAGTATCTAAACCCCACGGGAATTCTCTGAGTCTACCATCTACTTCCGTGCGAATCTCATTTCCCATTTCGACAGAAGAATTTGAACTCTGCCGGATACCAACAGGGCTGGTGGGAAGAGTTGTAGGTAGTGTTGCAAAGAGAGGTGAGGGTGACGAGTGCTCTTCAAGCAGTATTGGACTTATAGAGGGCACCTAGGGCCATGCGGATTGTCTGGATGATGAAGGAAGCCAACATTCCGACGGTAAATGTCAAAAAGGGTTCCAGATCAGTCACCGGAAATAGCGAGGCAGGTGGCATCAACCCACTTCCTTCTCTTGTTAGACTATGCTCATGGATCGGGAAAGGGGAGCCCATACATTCTGGATCCTACCGCCTGATGTCCAGTTACGTGCTCCCAATTGGCATAACCCACCGTGGCCCCCCTGGCGTTGAACACAATAGATTCCTTGAATAATTCCATTATTGCTGATTTACCATTTCTCCGCGTCCTTGGGCCCGCGGTATTCACTGGTCACTGTATATATGGAGGCTCTTCCATTACTGAGGGGGGTAGTTAGAGAGAATATGGAGAGGAGCACAAGAAACATTATTAAACCTATGTTCTTACAGAAGCGTTTGTGAGACACATCTCATGTTAGTCATGGAGGCTCTGCCAAAGGGGAAATGATTGGATGGAGATTGTTGCCACAACAAGCCACATCGCCAGGCTCTTTTCAGCCCTGATCAAAGAATAATCTCAAACTCCCCTACCGGTAGTCCCCCCTACAAATCGCTGCAGTGTTTCCCCGTTCAACTAACATTTTGGATGGGGGTACCATGGCCCAAGCCTCATGTTCAATCAATATCGGCGACGGTAATATCGACAACGGCCACATAACAAGCAGCTTCAACAACACTTTCCGTAACTTCGACGAGGATGTGCAGATTCTGGGTCAGTTATCTCCACCCGAGTCGAATGATAGACACCAAGACATGCGCACCGATCGGTTCGACCGTGTAGGGGATTAGGTTTTGGAGACTCTCGAGTTCCGTGAATGGAGGGGTATGGTGGGTGGAGTCGATACGGCTATCTTGTTATGCTCCGGGAATCCGGGAGTCGGCAAAACATATCTGAGGTGAGAGGTGGGATTCTTTGAAAGAAGCGAATACCACTGATAGCCAGAAATACTAGTTCGTTGGTTATCAACCACCTGTGCGATCAGGGGGTGGGGGGGGGGGGGATATTGGGGCTGCAGCCTTCCACTCGACTTCCTTTCCCAGCAAGAACAGACGATCAACAATGTCGTGGGATCTATTTTGAAGCAATTAGTAGGTGGAAGGGAGGTCGCTGAGGGTCGACGCGAGGCGTTTCGAAAGGGAAAAAAAAAGAGGTTCGTGGTAGAGGGCTTCTACTCATGGATCTGATCTGGATGTTGAGGACCATTATTGCTGCACTACCCCAGATTTTCATCGGCATTGATGCCTTAGACGAATGTTTGCTGAAATTCCTGCCGGAACTTCTCGAGTCTGGGAGAGATATTGGTCGGGAGTCCCCTAGCACGAGAGTATTCCTCACCGGGAGGCCAATGTCACAGAGGAGATATTCAGAGATATTTCGCCAAGATAGTCGTGATCCCATCAACCCCGACACGGACGACATCCTGAATTATGTGGAGATGAAGTTAGACGAGGATGCCGAGCCGAAAGCGATGACCGACGATTTCCGGGCGGATATCGTGGGAGTTATCCTGGAAAGGATATCTGATATGTGTGTAGGGCCATTTCGCATTTCCACTCTATCAGTGATTATACTTACCAAGGATTTCGCTTAGATTCCTCCTTGTTTTTCTCAGCACCAACGCTGTCCTAGGAGAGGTGACAATTCGCCAGAAAAGAAAGAAACTAGAACAGATCACACTTATCAATGAATTGAGTGAAGAAGAGAACGTTAATCCTGACCAGGCAGACACCAAATATGGCGCAATACCACTCATGCGGGCGGCTATGAAGCATAAGGGAATGGCCAAGACACTTTTGGAACTAAAAGACGTCAATCCCAACGAAGTAGGCACTGGATCTGGGCCGACACGACTCTCGTGGGCTGTCGGGGGTGGATAGGAGGGAATAGTAAAGATTGTTTTGGAAGGAGAAGATGTCAATCCGAGCCTTGCAAACACCGAATATAACCGGGAGCCACTCTGGTGGGCGGCTGAGAATGGGCACGAAGTGATAGTAAAGATTCTTATAAAACGGAAGGATGCCTGCGCCGCTGTGCCGGAAAACACAAACCAAACCCTACAGCCGTCAGCTCTCACCAAAGAACATGATGCAGTGGTGAGCATCCAACGGTAACACAGCAATATCAATTGCGTCACAGCAGATCCCGTTGACCCGACATCCTCCCACTCTCCACTGTGACCCGGGACTCGTGTGTGTGCGCTGGGGACTCAATTCCAACGGGTTTGTGGATAGTGATGGATAGTAGAGTACGGTACCGTTGCAAGCGGTCGGGTTGGAATAGATGGTAAGTCAGAAGACACTTGTCCTAGGTTCGCAATCACCTAGTTTATTTCCTCTACGCAGTTCCCCTCACTGCCATGAAGCAGTCTCCCGCGGCTCCCTTTATCGCCCATCACATCACCTTACTGGCTCTGCTATAAGATATCGGAGGAAGTCCAAATTCTGCGAGCGACAACCCTCCCTACTTACTAGAAATCCTCTTAATACGCGTGAATGGTCTAGTGGCAACAAGGCGGTGGGGCGACGTTTTTGTGGTGCTGACTAGCCAAGCTAGACTATATAAACGTAAGAGATCGTGAGTTAGCCTACACTGGTGGGAATATTTGCGGGGTACGGTAATAGGTGTTGTACGGATACAGCATAGAAATATTGCAGAAACGGAAAGAAATTATATATAATATATATCTTCTTCAGTGCCAACTAGTTCTACAAAACCGATCTCTCCCTTAGTGTCGACCTACTGTGTTCCGAGTTCTACTTTGATTTAATCTTTCTCTCATGTCCCCTCTTAGTCAGTCGCCCAGATATGTAACTTTGCTCTGATTTGTTTTCTCTTATCTTCCATACTGCTCGCTTTGATTGCGTTTCCGCTGCTGATATAGCTGTGCTTTACTGCATAAATAGCGGATCTTCCTAACTAGCTCAAATAGAATGAAGTTCTTGCGCATCTCTCGCTCTCATATGATTCCGGTATATAGCAAGGAGCTATGGCATCCCCAGCAGAATTAACTGATTTATAACAATCGTACCTAATAAATGTAGATCGACGACGACAGCTATATAGCGACCACGAAACAGGGCGAGTGACGAACGGTGGAACGAATCGAAACGCCAAGCATCCCACAACGAGAACCATCGCCCACTCGAGTGCGGGGAAAAGCTTTTCATTCAACAACAACCATGAGCTTACGCTCAATGATAGCTCCATGCTCGATACTCAACTAAGGGTGATCACTAGGGTAGATATCAACAACAAAGATATCGTATCCATCTACGAGGCACCGCACTGCTCCGTGTGAGTCTCCCCTTCTCCCGTGAGCACCCCCGGGCTAATTAAAGTAAAACAAACCCTCACACCGCCACCGGGCTTCCAGCTCTCTTACACTAGCTTTACAAAGCTTCCACTTTTCTTCCATCTTTTGTTCAGGCTTTCCCGAAAGCTGAGCGATCTCAAAACTATCGCGAATTCCTGAATTCCAAATGCTTTTCACAAACACAAGCCTGAATCTTCAGTGCATTTTCCCGAACTACAAATAAGCGCGCTCACGGAAGCTATCCGAACAGCAAAGGAAGTATCATGAGAGAATGCCGAGCCGCATCATTTCCAACAGTAGCCCGTTAGGAGGCCCCAGGAGACCATCTGGTGAACTTCTTAAGTTCCAACTGGGCCGTGCTCGAACTACTCCACAACCCCGATCGTGAGGATCTGTCAGGAGATCGCGACAGTGGTGGCCAAGAATATATCTACGCTGCCGACAATTCCTCTTCCGCCTCCCAGCGCTTGGATCGGCACGAGTGCGACGAAGACTTTCCCCCGGAGAGACTGCTACTCTCCCCCGTTAGACCCCACTTCCGCTAAGCCGCAGTTGGATAACCCCCGATGGCCGCCCAGGCTCCAGCCCAAGTTCCCGTTCCCGTGACGCAGCCCCAAGGAACACAGCCGATAACACAAAGGCGTCTCTTCATTTCTTCCCTCTTCCAATGCTAATCACGTGAAAGAAATACTAAGTGATGAGACCTAGGCGCCTCCGCTCTGGCCCGCTCCGTGGGCATTGCTTCCTGTGGCTCGACGGGCTTGGGATCAGGTAGCGCTCCTGTCGTCCCGGTAGCTGGTGGCAAGTAGCCCTGTCGCTTTGGCCCCGGTCCGAAGGGAGCTGGCGTATCAGGCCTAGAGCCGCGACATGGAAAGTGCTGAACCCCACTACAAGGGTTGCTGGAGGTGTAGACTTGTGAGAATTACTGGCTAGGGGCAAAGGGGGGGATCACGAAGGTTAAATTATGTGGTTTATTCGGTACGTTCGTTCTTGGGCCCGCTTTTCCCACTTTGTATCGATTTGCTTGTTTGTTGGTTCTCGCTGCCGGATCTGACTTAATTTGATTGTATGATAATGTACGCTTGTTTTGTTAAAGTTCAACGGTGGTAGCGATAGGATACACGACGAGTGACGAGTGATGAAACGAAACGAAGGTCAAGCAACTCACAACGAAAAGGATCGCCCACTCAAGTGCAGGAAAATCTTTTCACTAACAACCACAAGCTCACGCTCAACGATTCCACGATGCTCTATCCTCAACTGACTAATCGGTGAAGACAGGAGTATATATCTACAATACCACCCTATCCCCCATGAGCCAGTATCGTACTCCCGAGTCTCTCCTTCCCCATGAACACTGCCTGGCTGACAAAAGGAGACAACCACTACTGCTCACAACATCCGCATAGGTTCCCTTCGGATGTCAAACCCTTTTACATCCTTTCCGGCTCGTCTAACAGCCTTCCTGCTTTGCTTCCCATGGCTGCATTCCTGCCCAGGAAATGCTTTACCGAGCGTCCAAAACAAACCTCCCAAAACGGAAATATGCCCGAAGTCAAAGCGAGTCTCTGAAGACAAACCCATGCCCAAACCCAGAGCCATATGTCCGAATCCTAGGCGCATAGCCGAGGCCACGAATAAGCGCGCTCCCGGAAGATATCCAAACAACAAAGGAAGTATCAAGAGAGTATGACGAGCAGTACCATTTTCAACATGTTTTTTTTTCACACAAGCAATTAATTTATTGTCGCATTTTCTGAGTGAGATAATGTGAATTGACGTAGTGCTCGGGCACAAATTAAATACTCGAAATGCCAGTGTCCACAATCGTCCTTATTTTAAATCATCAGCATGTGAAAAGTAGCACAACTTAGCACTAGAAAAAAATAAGAAAGTATCTATTCCACAAAACAACCTTAGAGAAAAACAACTGTGGGCAAAATAATAGTGAAAAGATTCGAGGATGTGGTTGTTGTGCCAGTAGGTAGTGGCGAGGTTGGTACGGTAGTGTCGGACTCTCTCTCGGCAAGGCGTTCTTTTGTGGGATGTGGCAATTCAAAAAGACACACTCGATGAATGGATAGCAGGAAGAGAAAATTGAAGATGGAAAAGTGATCAAACTCAATGACTTCCAGGATGTCGTTGTCGTTGTCTTCCCTCCTCCGGTTTTTCCCCCCCGAGTATACAAATTTCAACTACACTAAACCACAAAAGTAATAGTATAAAAGATCCACGATGTTTACCGTGCTCCAGCGTAATTTCCCACCCGGTCACCCACGTGACTGGCAGTAGTGTATCTCGTGTTGGTCATGCATGCTCCCAAAGGAGAAATGATTGGATGGGGATTGTTGCCACAACAAGCCACATCGCCCGGCTTTTTCAGCTCAGATTACAGAATCTTCATTAAAACCCCTTTAGTCCCCCCTACGAATCGCTACACCATTTTTTACGTTCAACCAACCTTTTGGATAAGATATCATGGCCCAAACTTCATATTCAACCAACGTCGGCGATGGTAATAAATACTCCGGGAACATAATAGACAAAGTTAGTGTTAGTGTCAGCAACACTTTCAATACCGCGGACGATGCGCAGATTTTGTATTGGCTCTCTCCGCTAGAGCCGAGAAATAGACACCAAGACGTGCGCACCAATCGCTCCGAGGGTGTAGGAGATTGGCTTCTAGAAACTGGCGAGTTTCGGGAGTGGAGGGGTGGTGAGGGTGGAGCTGATATGGCTGTTTTGTTTTGCTCTGGGAATCCGGGGGTTGGCAAAACATATCTGAGGTGAGGGACGGCATCCTTGGAAAGAAGCGAATACCACTAACAGTTAGAAATACTAGTTCGTTGGTGATCGACAGCCTAGGCGATCAGGAGGGCGAGGAAAATATGGCGGTTGCAGCCTTCTACTGCGACTTCCTTTCCCAGCAAGAGCAGACGGTCAACAATATCGTGGGAGCAATTTTAAAACAACTAGTGGGTAGAGGGGAGATCCCCCAGGGCCTACGGGAGACGTTTGAAAAAGCCAAAAAAGTAGTTGGTGGTAGAGGGCCGCTACTTGCGGATCTTATGGGGATGTTGAGAACTGCTATTGCTTCACTACCTAGAGTTTTCATCTGTATTGACGCCTTGGACGAATGTCTACCGAAGTGCCTGCCGGAGCTTCTCCAGTCTCTGAAAGATATTGTTCAGCAGTCCCCGAGCACGAGAATATTACTCACCGGGAGGCCCCACGTGAAGGAAGATATTGAAAGATCTTTCGCCAAGATGGTCGTGATACCCATCAGCCCTAGCCCGGACGACATCCGGAATTATGTGGAGATGAGATTGGACAGGGATCCAGAGCCATTGGCAATGACAGACGACTTGCGGGCTGATATTGTGAGAATTATCCTAGAAAAGATATCTGATATGTGCGTAGAGCCATTTCGCATTTCCACTCCATTAGTGATGTATACTTACCAACGATTTCGTGTAGATTCCTCCTTGTTTCACTCAACATAGACGCAATTCTAGGTGAGGTGACAATTCAACGGAGAAGAAGGAAACTACAGCAGATGACGCCCGGCAATGGATTGAGTGATGCCTATACGGCAACTCTGGCTCGACTCAAAGCCCAGAAGGGGTATAAATCAGTACTCGGACAGAAAGTTCTGTTGTGGGTATTGTATTCGGAACGGCCATTACGAGCCCTGGAGCTCTGTCATGCCTTGGGGGTGGAGACAGGATCCGAAGGTCTGGATCCGGAAAGCATTCCGGCGTTACGGACACTCGTATCATCATGTCTGGGCCTTGTCACGGTCGAGGCGTCTTCATCCATAGTCCGACTGGTACACTTTACTCTTCAAGAGCACCTCGCAAGCGATCCGACCCTCTTTCATAATCCTCACTCAGCGATTGCCGAGGTTTGCTTGACATACCTCAATTTTCGATGCATCAGGGATCTTTCGCTCACTCTTCACTCGGAACCCGCAACAACCCCTTTTCTAGAATATGCTTCTGTGTACTGGGGCGAGCATACCAGAAGGGAGATAACGGAAGGTGTCAAAATACTTGCGCTAGGGCTTCTGGGTAGATTTGATGAGCATATATCTGCTCAACTACA
>Ga0307509_10011288_pt1 | contig 10835 bp, 11 predicted proteins | sample 10_EM_MG_FD_202245 | JGI IMG/M metagenome (GOLD analysis project Ga0307509, IMG submission 202245) | Populus trichocarpa ectomycorrhiza microbial communities from riparian zone in the Pacific Northwest, United States - 10_EM | ecosystem: Host-associated > Plants > Roots > Unclassified | place... | reverse complement strand
TACCCCAGTACTAGTACAACTGTAGTAGTTGAATGATCCTGTGTGCTGCTGCACAGCTGCAGTTAGTTGGTGTTCAACATTGATCCGACACCCCCTGGTGAAGAATGCTCTTGATGTGCAATTTCATGGTAGAGCCAGGTCATCCATTGCAATTCAGATAATGTTCACATTTACTCTAAAATCAAGTTTGAGTGTGCAGATTGAGGCCAACACCCCAGTGTTGACCTCAATCTTGGGAGGTTAGCTGGGAAGTGTAAGACCCACAACTGGCAAGTATGGTATGGACAAGCTGGAGACCCAAATCTCAAATACTAGTGGAATTAGGTACTGGTGCGACTACAGCAGTTACAACATGACAAGTGACCATGATATCCAGAACAAGACATGATGAGGTGGCAGGACCTCAAACAGGGGAACAAATTAGACCCTGATCAGAAAATGCCGACTTGAGGGAGAATGGTGTTGTAGATGGTGATGGACAGGCAAAATCTGACATCTCGTGCCCCTCACTTCTGACCGCGGTGAAGTGATCCCCATCCCAAGCCTGGACAAGTGAAGCACAGACGGCTTTTCGAAGGGACATCACTAGGCGCGAGATCATCACCGGTATCAAACTGGAAGGGATGCAGGGTCAGCTGACGAACTGAATCGGAATGGGGAGGCACGTGCGCGATGATCGCGACCGGTGGGAAACTCTGGACGGAAGGCTAGAGTAACGGGGTATCAGAATGTATCTTTTGGTGAGTGGGAGAAGTACTGTTACCCTTGCAAAGTAAGTGAAGAATACCATCGCGATGTGGAAGCTAGCCACGATGAGGAAGTAGAGAACGCTGTCTTGGAGGATCGTGCGCATTAGTAGAGTCATGCGTGACTGGCCGTCGTTCGTCCTGCGTTTCAGCGCGAATACGACGATACAGACGATGGCGATAAAGTCTATAAAGGCGTAAGGGTTCCGGACCTCCGCAAGATAGTAGCAGGGGGTAATAGATACCGGCGAACACGATCTGTGATCTGTAGGCCCACTCGGCGGACACAGAAGCGGTGAAGATGCACGCTCGGAAAGGATCGAGCGGGATTTCGGGCATCTGAAGGGCTGAACGGGGAGGTTAGGGAAATAACGATAACTGGACGCATGGGCTACCTGTCGCTGAAGGCACACTAACGAGCCATAAGCCCGTGGCGACGGAGGAAGCGACCAGGATCCCAAAACCGACACAAACATATTTGTTCGTCTCTGTCAGAGCATATACCCTGCGGATCGAACTCGACTGAGCGAATGCAGATGTTGTACAGATGTGCGTCGTGGTCTCACCTCGTCGTCAGGAATACGTGGCCGAGGGTTATGACGAAAACGAAGTAGTACCCTTCTATCTTTACGGTGCGGTTACACCTGGAATACCGTTTGAACGTCCGAGCCCTTGCGGTTGCCAACGTCGGTCGTAAACTCACATCTCCACCACAAAACCATAAGAACGAGTGCCAGGGTGGGGAGAGAAATGTGCTTACTTCTTGGGTGTAACTGGGCCAGAAAGACGCTACGGATTTATCGGTAAAATGCACCGATCCCAGTCTGACGGAAATGCGGCGTACCGATCACGACCCATGTTTTGTAAATTAGGATGGAGTACCTGCTCTGCGGGGCGTTCAGTGGCCACCCGGGGCAGAGAGCTAGCGGATGCGAACCACGATGAAAAGCCAGAAAGCTACGTGATGGTCAAAATCCTATTTCTACTTGGGAGGAGACCTGACGACGCGGTGCTTACCCCAGGATTTGTCCTTCTTCCACACGTACTTCACTTCATCGGAGAGTGTTATCAGGTGGTCCCAGATGATCATCGCCATTGTCGCGGCCGTAACATACTAAAACCGGACCAGTTTAGCGGTGGAAGCCTAGGAGCAGATCGTGAGCCGGACCTTGGAGATCAGGCTTCGATCGCGAGGTAGGTTAGTATTCGAACTAAGGAAGGGTCATGGATTGGACGTACAGGTCCTCGCCAGCCGTCGTGGCTTGTTGTAATCCTGCTTGATCCATTCTGAGTGTCCGAAGCGTGGAAGGGGGGAGGTGAGACGCGGACCATCGCTCGAGTCGCAGAATGTGGCTTAAATGCGACCACTGTCTTCTCGATTGGGTCCTGGGGTGGTAAGGGTCCCATCAGCCTTGGCATGGGCCTCTTCCCGGGATGCAGGCCGACATTGAATTTGTGCTTCACTTGCATGGGTTTGAAGAGTTGAGATACGGACTGACCACACACGGTGCACTGATTGGCTTTGTTTTGAGTGCACAGCCCCGTGGGAGTGAGACGGGTGACCACAGTGAGGACCGCGCGCTGTTCCAGGGCAGATAGTTTGTCACCGACGTTTGGGCAAGCTGAGAATGTTCATTCCAGAGCGGCGATGAAAGATCTGCGAGGTTGAGACTTTTGGAAAATGGTGATTAGAGATCACGGCCTCGCAGTCCTAGATGCGGGCGGTGATGAAAAGCGGAGGCGAATCGCCAAAGGAGCAAATCAAAGACCACCCACGGGTCAACCGATAATCAGGTTCATTTACTCTTCAGGATTCTCTCAACTGTCGTGTGATCTCCCTTGCCCAGAAGGAAAAGACTCGCGGTTCAAACGTTCACCGCAAGATCGTACATCATGATTAATTCAACGGGCTCGTTGCCCGCGGTGTTGGTGATCTCGCGCGATGGATTGGGCGGGCGAGTGTGAGAACGTCCGATCGTGTGGGCGTCTCGGACCGGGCCAACCGTTCTTCCAAGTCGGCAGCTGTCAATATTTCTGATGGGATGATGGACGGATGAATGTCAGGTGCGCCACTCCCTTGGTCCTAGCACTCCGCATAGACTATGATGCGCGCGTGAGGGCCATACACACTGAAGGTGAGCTGGCTTGCAAACGGGGAGAGGTTTTCGAGTTGAGCTGGGTGACGTTTTTTATTCGGGGACTTCCCATGATAAGGAACCCCTCCCCACAGGGATTGGAGACGGGGACAGCAGAGGTCCCATGTTTGATGTCCAGAAATAACTCACCGTAAGGTTTGGTTCGGATCTGAGCGTAGCGAACCCACAGGAGAAGAAATACTTAAGCCGACAGCGCTCGGGGCTCGTTCTCAGAGTTTGGGACTCCTCTCTCCTTCCTCTTCCTCGTCTCCGATGGCCCCGTACTTTCTGCGAAACCTCATCCCAAAGAGGGAGAAAGCAGAGCGAGCGAGACCGTTGCTGGAGGTCCTCGCCGGTCTCACCTGGACACAATGGGGCATGTTCCTCTCTGGGTGAGTTGAACATCCTCCTTGGCGTTGCCAAGACCGGTTGAACTTTGATCTCGATGTCGATTTCTCTGCAGCTGGTTGGCCTGGGCTTGCGACGCCATCGACTTTTTCAGCGTGTCGCTCACCGTCGTCAACCTGCAAAAACAGTTTAATCGGTCCACGCACGACATCGTCAGTCGACCCCCCCCCCTCTCTTGCCACGTTCTCGCTGACCTCCTCTTCCCTGAAATAGACGACATCCATCACCCTCACGTTGTTGTTCCGTTCCATCGGTGCTGTAAGTGGAAAGTTCCCTTCCATTCCCTGTCCACCTCTCACACCTATCCGGCTCCCAGGTCACCTTCGGTCTCATATCTGATCGATTTGGCCGGAAATGGCCGTTGGTCGTCAATCTCCTTATCGTCGCCGTCCTCTCCCTCGGCTCTGGATTCGTTCAAACGTTCCACCAATTCCTTGCCGTCCGAAGTCTTTTCGGTATCGGTATGGGAGGTATCTGGGGGTTAGCCTCTGCAACCGCTCTCGAAAACCTCCCCGTCGAGGCTCGCGGTCTCGCTAGCGGAGTTATGCAGCAGGGATACGCTGTCGGATACCTCATCGCCGCTGTCATAAACTTGTACCTTGTTCCGCATACCACCTGGCGTGCGTTGTTCTGGACTGCTGCTGGAATCTCCGCTTTTGCCGCCGTGTTGCGGGCTCTCCTTCCCGAGAGCGGTGTCTTCATCCGTGCTCGAGAAGAGAGGCAGAACGATCCCGAGAAGCCCGCCCAGTCCAAGACACGCATCTTCTTCCATGAGGTCAGGCAGATGCTCAAGAACCATTGGTTGCTGGCCATCTATGCCGTGTTGTTGATGACCGGGTTCAACTTTTTGTCTCACGGCTCTCAAGATCTCTACCCGACTTATCTGCAGGAGAGCAAAGGGTTCTCAAAGTTCAATTCTACGGTCGCAACGATCATTGGAAACTGTGGAGCAATCACGTAGGTCTTCCATCCTCCTGCCTCTGGACGGTTTCCTGAACACTATCAAATGTAGCGGTGGTGTGGTTGCTGGTTGCCTGAGCCAGTACATCGGACGTCGTCTTACGATCATGTGGGTATCGTTGCGAGAAAATTCCTGCCGGATCTGATTTTATTCTGTTTCCCAGCATCTTTGTGCTCCTCGTTGGAGTCTTCATCCCGCTCTGGATCATTCCAGGTACATTCAGCAAGCTCTCCGCTGGTGCTTTCTGCGTCCAATTCGGCGTCCAAGGGTAAATCACGCAAGCTCGCCTCGAGAAATTTTCTGGTTCTCACAGCTCGTTACTTTTGTAGAGCCTGGGGTGTCGTTCCGATTTTGCTGTCGGAAATTTCTCCTCCCGCGTTCAGGTCCACCTTCCCGGGTGTGGCTTACCAATTGGGTAACATGGTGTCATCAGCTTCCGCTCAGATTGAAGCTAGTGCGTGCATCTCCTACGATGGCTGGACTGTTCGCACTCATCTCGTTCATTCCACAGCTGGCGGAGAGCACTCCCGCACGACGATTCAAGGGCCGAACGGCCCGGAAGACGTACCGAATTACGCCCAAGTCCAGGGCATCTTCATCGGAGTTGTAGCCGCCTACCTGATCGTCATGACCCTCATCGGGCCGGAGAATCACGGAAGCCATTTCGAGAGAGGCAAGACGGCGTTCCAGGCTGGTGCCTCGAAGGAGGACGTGAATTCGACCCCGGACGAGACCGAGGCCAACAGGTCGAGCACGGGAAGCGGAGGTTACGAAAAAGGCGAAACTCAGCACGCCGAGGGCGGAAGTCGGGCCAAGAACGACTTGGTGTGAAATTCAAAAGAGTTGACACTCCGTCATGTTTTTGATTTTTACGATGTATCAGATGGAGGAGAGTTAGCGATAAGATATCCGCGTGTAGTACTACTTAGCCAAGGACCCAGGATATCCCAATAATTTCACGACACCCTGCCAGCCGTTTATCTTCGCCCGCCCGTAGGTAGCGCCGGGGGGATAGCCATCTCAACCAATCAGAGCCCGCTTTCATCTCCGGAGAACCGGCGCCGCCAAACAGAACCAAATCGAGACTTGGGCGTACACGCGAGACCGAAACCGAGGGAGGGTTCAGTCAAGGGAACAAGACGGGTCTTGTATGCAACACTCGCCCACGCTACTCTCGGCACACACCCTCCTCAGCCAAACGACGATGGCGACGACGAGCAACCCCGGGTCTGGTCAGAAGCAGTCCACCTCGTCATCCTCCCGCTTTGCTTCCCTCAGGGTATTCAAGTTCGCCGCCGGTTCTTCCAAACATTCCCCGCCAATACCACCCCCGAAGGACAATCCGCCACCGACCAACAACTCCTCTCTGTCCCTCGTCCCCGACCCGTCCACCCCAATGACACCCGTTTTCGCAGACTACACTCGCTCACAGTCAACTCCCCCATTCCCCGCCGCTCAGTCGCCAGTGCCCAGTTCGCAAGATCCGCCTTCGGCCTCATCTTCGACAAGTTTTGGGAAAGGGCTGATAAAATTCGCAAAGAGGAGTCTGACGCCCAAGTCTGCCTCGAGACAGCTGTCCGAATCTTCGGAGGAAAGTTCGATCTCGTTGCCTTGGGGTTTTCAGGTGTGTCTCATCTCTAATCACCCTCCCGCCTTGCAGCATATATGCCGCGTTTCCCCTCCATCCTGCCACTGTTCCCCTTTATTCAGTTATTGGTCTCTTTGATTTCGGTTGTTGACGCCGCTTTCTCTCTCTTTCTTCTAGCACAACCTGCACGTCGACGAAGGGTGAGTTCTCGTGACTTCCGCACCCAGAGAATACGTTCCGATTCTATGTTCCAGATACAATGGGCTACCTCCGAGTTGGACGGCATCGCTCGCGAGTCTCGGTTACAGCGAAGAGGAGATCGAGGCTATCAACTACCGACGGTCCTCCTCCCGGGCTCCATCCACCGTCCCATTCCAGCACCCTAATTTCCCAAACCTGCCATCAACCAGTCAACTATCCATCATCACCACGACCACCCAGAACGCTCGGGACCGCGGCACGCCATCACCATCTGTACGCAGGCAACCTTCTCAGGCTTCGATTCAGTCAAGAGGGACGAGACGGACGAGGAAGGTGTCCACGGATACCTCCAGGTCGAGGCAGAGCTTTTACCAGTCATCGAATGGGAACGATAGTTTCGGTGATCTTTCATACGCGACGGAAGATTATCCTCCGCCTTTACCCACCGCTCCGCCGATACACCTCAATGGTCACAAACCCAAGAAGTCCAGCGATACCCTCGCCTCTGCCACGACGAATCGGAGTGGGCGGGTGCAAAGTCCGACGACAAGATTGAGGTCGCCACACGATTTCCCTCCGACACCACAGTCACAAATATCGATGCAGCCACAATTACAACCACCTTCACGACCTCCGCAGACCAGGAATGCGTCTCGGGACGGTATGCCCCAGGTGGGTAGAACAACAGGACCGACGGCGTTCCATCGGCCAAAGACCCCACCGAGGAGCGCGAGCCAGACCTTCAAAGTCGTAAACGCCGATGTATTGTCGCAGTCTCCACCGCCAGCGTATCACCTCGATAGCCCCCCACCAATCAGCGTTATGGAAAAACCACCGTTACCCACCTCGCAACCAAGACAACGCCAGCAACTGACTCCACAATCCCAACTACGACGGGTGCCCTCGACACGACAGGAGCAGGTGTATGGTAAGCCGAGAGCTTCGGTTATCTCGACATCTACCGTGACACCGGAATCCGGGCAGCAAGCCACTTCCGAGGTCAGCGGCGCCAATCAAAACAATGGAGAGGTGGGTGAAGAGGACGACGAGCCCACTTCGTTACCCCCGCTCGAGTTGAGCATGTCTTCCTTGTCGATGTCTCCGGCGGTTTCTGCGAAGAAAAGGAAGAGGTACTCGTTGGCACCGCCGAGGTTGAGTCTTGGTCAGGACGCGTTTGCGGATATTGGGAGTTGGGGAGATACTTTGTTCGAGTCTCTTTCGGCCACCCCGACTGCAACCGATACTTTTAGCGCGAGTACCAAGAGCAGCTCGGTCGAGAAGAGCGCACCTGCGTTGGGTAGGATTGGTGTTAAGGAGAAGATGAAGCCGCAGAAGGGTTTGAGTGCTGGTGCTGTTGGGAAGAGCTTAAATTCGACTCCCTTGGCCACCAAGGAGAAGAAGGAACCGAGCAGAACGTACGGTTCGACTTCACAATCGAGTTCGCTAACCTCCCCTCCCTTGGTGACGACTCAGAGTCTCCCAGCCCAGAAGACCCACGAACGTCCACAACCGTCCTTCTCCCAACCCCAGGTTTTAGTTCAACTACAACCACGGTCGGGGCCTACTCCCCTGCCGAAGGTTGCTCCTATTATTCCTTCCCCCCAACCCTCGAGACCGTCAACGGCCTCCTCAACGTCAAGTACCACTTCTACGTCCACTTCCAACTCTCATCCAAAGACGCGGGCACTGCCTTCGACAACGAAAGTGGCGGATCGGTTCACACCTTCGCCATCACCCTCTCCTGCTCGGGGTCGCACAGGACCTGGCCCTCCCATACCTGCCGACCCTGCCTTACCAAAAACCACGCCGACTAATACCCTTCCCAAGTCACCACCACAACCTCGAGAACGCTCGACTTCGAGAGCTAGCACTGTGCATCGCCCGTTACCCCCGCAGAAACCGTTACCAACTTTATCGCTGATGTCGCCGGTACCATTGCCAAACCCTCCTTCACACGTAGAGTTGAAGGGCAAGATTTCGACGGTTAGTCTGAAGGCTGCGGCGAAGAGGGAGAGGGAGAAGGAGAAGGAGGCTGAGAAGGTCGGGAAGGTTACGGACGTTGAGAAGAAGGAGAAGGAGGTTGTGAAGAAAGAGAAGGCGAAGGCGAGGGAAGCGGGTGAAGGGGAGAGGTGGCCGATGACTGCGAAGGAGAGGATCGAGCTGATGGCTTCCATCAACCACGATAACGATGGTCTGGACTTCGGTGGAAAGAGGGGGGAGAATCAAGACACCTCGGCCTCCTCTGACCTCAACAAGAAGACGAGCACTGCCTCGTTGGATCCACACAGGGACGCTCATCTCTCTGTTGACTCTACCCAATTTGATCCAAACCGTCTGTCTGGCGCCTCTGCGGGCAGCAGGGGCAGTACCCGATCCAACAGCGGGGGTGGGCTGAAGCTGATAATTTGCCGGAGCGACTACCACAACGATAACCGCGATTCGAACGTGTCCACGTCAACCATCACCAACGCCACTATTGTAAGTGGGCCTGTGGAAGTTGCGACGAGGGTGAGAGCGGACCTGGTGGCTTCGCCTTCTTCTGCGGAGCTTCTCCCGGGAACGGGATCGACGGAAACCACGCCTAAGCAGACCGCACCTTCCGTCTCGAACGTTGACGTGATCGTGGACGACGAGAGGTCGCGTTTCGGATTTGGGGGGAGGACACCTTCCCCTGGTTCTTCGACAAATTCCCATTCGAGCTCATCGGCAACTACGTTATCCTCCACGGGTCCTTCATCACTCAAGTCCGCGAATAGGACAGCCGGGTTCGCTCAACCGGTCATCAAGCAACACTCTGGTTGGGAAGGTGAAGAAGGGGCTAGGAGAGCGGTGGCATCCAGCTCGTCGTCGCCGTTGCCATCTCCGCACAAATCAGAGTTCAACGAGGAGAGCGATGAGGAAGGGGAGGATGATGACGATGAGATTGAGATTGGGGACGAAGAAGAAGACGCGGTCGTTACCAGGGTCAGCCCTCCGCCGTCCAGCTCGAGGAAAGGATCTACCGCTGGTCACGTGGACGAAGTCACTGGCAACAGGCGCCCCTCGCTCGTCATTCCTTCTCACCCCTCGTATTCGTCGATGGCTCGAGATCCCCATACCGCCCCCTCAGCCACGAAACAGATGCTGAGCCTGTTCAGCACCGCGCCCCATTCAGCTGGATCCGGCGGGTCCTCACCTGGACAGAGGTACCCGGGTTGGGTCTCGGACGTGCTTTCGAGAGCTGGTCTGGAGATTTTCGTTGACGAGAAAGTGGAGCCGAGAGATTTCTTTGATGGGCTTGCGGAAGTGGCGGAGGGTGAGTCTGGGTTCGTGTATCAGGCAAAGGTCGTTCGGACCGTGTCCGGATCGAAGTTGACCAAGAGGGAGCTTCAACCGGGCGGCGTGGTCGCGATCAAGGCTGTACCAATTTTACCGTCTGGATCGAGCAAGCTGGACGATTTGAGGAGGGAAGTGGACGTGATGAAGCGGGTGTTTGAGGACGATAGGTCCGCTGGGTCACCGTTCGCTTCGGCTTCGGGGTACCCAGCTGGAGCGGCCCATGTGTTGATCATGGAGGCGATGTATGTTGATTTGCAGGAGGACGCTCTGTGGATCAGGATGGAGTTGATGGAGAGGAGTTTGGCGGATGTGGTTGCGCTTGTGGAAGGGGGACACTTGGAGAGGATCGATGAGAAGGTCGTGGCGAGGTTTGCTTCTGACGTGAGTCTGCCCGCGTTTGCTCTCCTTGGCTTTGCTGTTATCTGTGGGAGATTGATCGTTCTTTGTATTGCGCGCTTAGATTGTCCAAGCTTTGAGTTACCTCCACGGTTTGGGAATCGCGCATCGTGATGTGAGGTCCGACAATTTGTTGTTGAACCGAGATGGTGTCTTGAAGATCGGTAGGCTCGTTTGTTGTTGATTGTGGGTTGAGAGGCTGATGCTTAATTCAGCTGATTTCTCGAACGCGGTGACGATTACCCCCGGATCACCAACGTGCACCGGAGTTGTGGGTGTTATTTACTGGCAAGCGCCAGAAGTCCGAACGTACGTGTTTTGCTCACTCCCGGACTCATCACACTGATGCTCAGTCGTCCTTCCTTTTTTTCTTCTACTTCTAGTGGCGTCTACAACCCAACAAAAGCGGATATCTGGTCCCTCGGTGCCACGGTTTGGGAGATGGCTGAGTCCACACCTCCCTTCCACGAGGCGGCTAGCGCGGGTGATCTGAGGGATCGCTGGCCTCCGCTCACGAGAGCGAAGGAGTTTTCACGATCCTTGCACGACTTTTTGACATTGTGCTCGAATCCTGTTGGGGCGAGACCGGATGTGAGCGTGCTCGCTCAGGTGAGTAGCTTTTCTTTTGGGGAGGGGGTGGTGGTGGGACGATTGACTGATCGGTGTCGGGATTTGATTTTGTAGATGCCTTTTGTCCGGAGCGCTGCTCGTCGCTCTGCTATCATTCAGATACTCAAGAAGTGCCGAACTATTGAGAGCCTGCTTATGGGTGGTCGGCCAAGCGTCGATTCCCAAGGCACGTTTTCGAGACGATGACCCATTCATTTCCACTCTATACGCATTCAAGGTTCCGACCGACGGATAGACCTCTCTCCGCCTCCTCGATCAACATAACCCAACATACACCCATTTATTTCGACCATACAACTCTCCCATACTTTCTATGCCGCATTGACCCTTTCCCACCCCATCTCTCTCCTCTCTTTTGGTTCTCTCTCATTGCTGGATCTCGATGTTAAAGTTGCTGTGATCACTGCTGTTTGTGTTTTTACCGGTCCCACCCACAATTAACTACTTACTCT
>Ga0307509_10011287_pt1 | contig 10835 bp, 10 predicted proteins | sample 10_EM_MG_FD_202245 | JGI IMG/M metagenome (GOLD analysis project Ga0307509, IMG submission 202245) | Populus trichocarpa ectomycorrhiza microbial communities from riparian zone in the Pacific Northwest, United States - 10_EM | ecosystem: Host-associated > Plants > Roots > Unclassified | place... | reverse complement strand
CTTATGAAGCTCCAAGTTCAGTGGCCGGGGTAGGATCGTGAGGTTCTTTGGTGTTTTGCCTCGTTAACACCTTCCCAAATAGGAAGGTGAAAAGCGGGGTCAGGGTGGTAGCGGAGATGGAGCTTGAGCTCGCATCTTACTCTTCGAGTAGTATGATATATGGAGCTGCATGAGTGGGAGCGTCACATGCACTGTGATACCGTAGAATTCCATAAATAAGCCGCACCTTGGAATAGGCCGCAACCACCCAAAATCAAGCTCACGTGAGTAAGAACCCTTAGATAATCCCTTGCTTCACAACTCAACCTTTGAATAAACCGCGCGGCTTATTTATGGAACTCTACGGTACTCGTACTTTAAGGTGGAGCAAAAATTAGCCGCGACAACAGAACTACCAGAGTATGCAAGAGCGGTTCATTTTGCAATTGCGTGGTTTTAGTGCCCGGACCTAGGAGAGAAGAAACACAAAATCCGATTTCATCCTTCATCCGTCATAAACAATAGGAGTAAAACAAATAATCAGAAAAACTAGAAAATAAATACTAAAATTGCTTCCTCAATTGCCCTGAGTAAAAGCGCTGATAGGTGGAGTGAAGTATCATACCGATGGAATAATAGCTGAATAAAATCAACAGCACCTGTGAGATGCCTATCCCCATAAAGAGATCTGCAGTTGAGCCAGTCGGCTATTCCGGCTGAAGGAGTGTTGAAAACTGCAACGCTATGCGCACAATATTTATTGTTTATCGATTCATGATACTACTGTAGATCGATATTATACAAGCTTGGTGATAAAGGTCGTCAGCACCCCCCTCCTTCCACACTAATTTTAAGCCTAGACAACCCATCTAAAAGCAATAGAGAATTAAGAAAGATACCATTGTGTAGGTAATTCCCTAGACTCTTTGGGTAGGAATCATGAAAGCATTTCCGCTCCGCTATGAGGGTTGGGAGCTTGAGATCCGATTGGATATTGTCGCATGGACCATTTTCATGGGGAATTTCATAGAAAATTAAAGGTCCCTTTTGCCAACGATTATTCTCTCTGGGGATACACCATTCGCATTAATTAAGAGAGTTACACACATGAACGATAACAGCAAGAGGATTCTATAGGCGCGGGCGCATTCTCAATTTTTTCCTGCAACCAACGGGGCGTAGAGTAGGGAGGGGGGGTACGGACGGCTTTTCTCGCCAAGATCGTGCTGCTAGAGCGCATTCCATCGTTGCGAGCAAGAACTTTCTAATAAGTCACTTGGAAAAATCGGACAGAACTCGGCTAGGCTGTTTCGAGTTTGCGGGCATGTTAGCCCGTGGTTTTTCACAAGGCCAAAGGGGTTCCCTCTCGCACCGCGAGTTGCTAATAACATCGAAAGCATTTCCCTTAGAGTCCAATTGATCCCGCGAGACTTGGGAAGGATATCAGTGTGAGATACGTGCCCCCGGATGCCGTATCTGGTGGTGATCGGGGGTTGTTTGAAATGACTGTCACAGTTTCATAACTTACCAAACATCGCTGCTGTGGCAAAAGGCGCCATTGATTTACCTAGGACACCGGGCTTTAGATGTGAAAAATGATGGCTATTATTCGTAATTTGTAGTGGCCATGTATAAGTAGGTGAACTTCCATTTATAGAGAGGGAAAGTTGTGTCGGTTTGCTAAATCTCTCGCTACCACCACTTGCGATGATATTTGTAGCTTCCACCAAGCATTGTTTTTCCTACTGTCGACCACCAAGCTTGATATAATTTATGTATCGATCTGATCTGGGCTTGTTCTACGGTCGGCGATTGGGGTTTATTTGTGAATGGCGGTTGGTTTGGTGATTCACTTTTCTTCGGTGTTCCATGAAGTGGTATGTGCAACGCTGCTTTGATGCCAGAAGACCCCCGCTTTTCCTTAACAAGGCCCCGCTTTCCCCCAGCTCCCAACAATATCATCAACCGACCATACTCAATAACTCCTCATCTACGACATTACGAGCAGAAAAAGCAGAAGATGTCTCAATACACCATCGACAATAGCGCCTTCTCAAACAATATGAATTCTATTAATGTGCAGAATGTTCAGAATGTTCAGAATAACTATGCCGCGGATGATCGGTCTCCACTCTTAACCTGGCTATCACCCCTAGAGCCCAAGTTACGCCATCGGGACATCCAAGAGCGTCGCGTTGACAATATTGGGGAATGGCTCCTAGAAACTGATGAATTCAGAAGCTGGCATGAGTGGAGTGGTGAAGGTGAAGGTGCTAAGGCGGTCTTGTTTGGTTATGGGGGTCCGGGGGTCGGAAAGACTTTCATCAGGTAACAACAATTATTCTCCGGTGAGAGAGGAAAGGGAGCTAGTGCTAACAGGGTGCGATGTCAGCTCGCTAGTAGTTGACAGGTTGTGCGATCAGTCCGATGGGCAAGACACAGCCGTTACGTGTTTCTATTTAGACTTCGCAGCGCGAAAGGAGCAGTCTGTGGCCAGTATTCTGGGTTCCTTACTGAGACAAGTCGTTGGCGGGATGGGAGAGATTCCAGAGGAAATAGCACGGGCCTTTGAAAAGCAGAAAAAGTCCATTGGTGGACGTGGACCGCAACTCTCGGATATCGTGAAGATGCTACAGACCACCACTTCCTCACTACGCACATTTGTATGCATTGACGCCTTGGACGAGTGTGCCACGATGCATCGAGTCAAGCTCCTTAACTCACTCCAACAAATCCTCGAAGCATCCCCGCGCACCCGAATATTCATCATTGGAAGGCCTCATGTTCGGGGTGAGATCGAAAAGCGGCTTGCAGGACGAGTGATAAGTGTGTCGGTAGAGCCTAGCACGAAGGATATCATGGAATACCTTCGTCTTAGACTAGACGAGGACGAGACTCCAGACGCCATGAATGAAAGTCTAGAGGCAGACATTCTGGAGAAGATTCCCGAAAATATGTCGGAAATGTAAGTAGGCACTAATACTAGGAATCCTTCCTCACGCAATCAGTTAATAGATATGCATCTAGGTTTCTACTAGTCTCTTTGAGTATCGATGGAATCCTACACGAGTCCACAATCTCCCGAAGACGGGAAAAACTGAGTAAGATAACAAATGGATTTGAATTGGGAGATATTTACGGAGCGACGATCGAGCGGATTAAAGCGCAAGAAGGGGACAGATCGAAACTTGGGATGACAGTGTTGATGTGGATTAGCCATGCGGAACGGCCGTTGCGAGTGGGTGAGCTCTGCCACGCTTTAGCCGTACAGCTAGGCACCACGGACTTCGACGTTGGCAACATTCCTTCGATGTCGACGTTGGTGAACTGCTGTCAAGGGCTTATTACTGTGGATAAAGAAGCATCAACTGTGCGATTGATCCACTTTACCCTACAGGAGTATCTTTCTGTTCATCTCGATTTATTCATCAAACCTCACTCGGCAATAGCCGAAATCTGCTTGACCTATCTGAATTCCCAACAGGTCAAAGCCCTATCCACTGCCCATTCTTCTGATGCTCGGAACACACCCTTTCTAGAATATTGTTCAGTATACTGGGGAGTGCATGCATGCGAAAACGGAGCTCTCGGGCTACGGGAAATCACTTGCGCTGGAGGTGTTAAAGGAGAATTATAGCCAGATATCGACCGAATTGCTCCTTGAGCATGCAAAACTGTATCACAAGAGCTACGATACTCGTGTTCCACTTAGTGGGCTACACTGCGCATCCTTCTTTGGGATTGTTGAAGTGGTAGTGGCTTTAATAGATGTGGGAGGTTCTGATATCAACGGGGAAGGCTATCGGGGTCACACACCACTTTCATTAGCTGCGTATAATGGACATGAAGAGGTGGTGAAAATTCTACTCGGACGGGGAGAGGTTGTTCCAGACAAGGTAAATAAATTCGGCCGAACACCGCTGTTGGATGCTGCTCAGAATGGACATGAGAGGATTGTAAAAATACTACTCGAACGGGAAGAAGTCGACCCCGATAAATCAGATAAATGGGGTGAAACGCCGCTCTTGGATGCCGCTAGGAATGGACATGAGGGAGTAGTAAAAATACTACTCGAACGGGAAGAAGTCGACCCCGATAAACCAGATAAATGGGGTGAAGCGCCGCTCTCGCATGCCGCTAGGAATGGACATGAGGGAGTAGTAAAAATACTACTCGAACGGGAAGAAGTCAACCCCGATAATCCAAATAAATATGGCTCAACACCGCTCTCGTATGCCGCTCGGAATGGACGTGAGGGAGTGGTAAAAATACTACTCGAGCGGGAAGAGGTCAGCCTCGATAAACGAAATCAATTCGGCGAAACACCGCTCTCGTATGCCGCTAAGGAAGGACATGAGAAGACACTAGCACTGCTACAGTCTCGCAAGGTAGTCACTCCCAGTACTACTTAATTCCCAAGAGGCGCCGCCTATTAGAGGTACCAGCCGGCCCCCTTCCATTTCCTGGAATGTTACCGCTATAATGGCACTTGGACATCCCCTTGTCGAAGGAGGTAATCCCACCCCCTGGGAATGCAGAGACACGCCATACCCTCTTGCGCCTATTGGACATTTTCTTTCGCGGCTGAGTGAGTATTTACGAGTTTCCGCTCACTAAGTTCCTTAGAGTTTGGTTTGAGTGAAATCTCTATCATTGGGAAGCTCGGTTTATACATAGCTTGCAGATTTCACCTTCATATTTAATTATTTCTCTCTCTTTGAATTCTTAGATGCCTTTTCTTTTTCTTGTATAGCCTTCTTCCTCGTCCCTTCCTTCCTGCCCTCCCCTCCAGGACAATAGATAAATTGTATAGCATAGTGTTTTTTTTTAATTAAGAAATTTAGTGCATGAGAGTGCGGGGATTCTTGCTGAGATTGTTAATCCTTATAAATTTAGTCGTTTCCCCATATTTAACTGGCAGTTAAATTAGCGCCAACCATCATTAGAGCAGTGCGATTCTTTCACCTCCTGCCTTTGTTCTCATTTTTCACTTACTACAGAGTAGTGCTGGTGGGAAGGGCAGCGCTAACCGGGATGTTCCCCGGGCCCCCTGGACCTGGACCGCCGCTATGACAAAGAATTATCTTTCTATTAGTGAGGATTCATCGCTATAAACCCAATGAATGAGCCCAGTAGGCCAGCCCTAGCCCTAGAGCAACGGCCGGGCGCATTTTGATCAATCCATGATTTTACCTCATTAAAATAAAAAATACCCCGCGTCCCCATGTTTGTCTGTTTCTCGTCAGTCTAGCGAAAACTAGCCTTGAGATTCTAGCAAGCCAGGGCGACATCACTCTAACTCACCCTGTCGTTGTCCTAGAGGGCTGTGGCCATGTCTGTTCTTCCATCGGATTGTATCATACTCTTGTATGTTTACGACTACATTGAAACAAGCTAACTTGAAAAAAAAAAGTTTGAGATTAGGGGGATTTCTTAATCCAGAATTCTGGATCACTATCGTTATGATGGGCCTGTTTACTATGACAACAGCAGGGTCGGAAAAAGGAGGGATTTCCTGAATATTACGAAAACTTGGGACAAAATTATCAGCTAGTGGTCTATTAGCGTCTAAACACATATGGGTTGCCATCACATTGTGCTCCTGGCACTTCATTTACCTCCTCGGAAAAAGTTGGTATCTTTCCGCTTAGAAAACGGAAATTTTATCCTCAACTACGACATGGCTGGATATCGCTGGCATGGGAGCTGAGCCCTGGCCTGGACTTGTTGCCGTTGCGACAAGCTATTATATCATAGCTCATTACCTGCGTCTATCCGAGCGCCCATACTCCCATACTGCTGTACATCGGTACCGAATGTGGGGCTTTTTTCTCGGCATCCTAATTACTCGTGTTGTTCCTACAATCAGCCTAGCATGGAAAACCCTCAACTCTACAGGCTCTTTCTCTCAGAAAAAGGGGGTTTATCACTACGATATGTGTATGATACTTTACGCGCGCCGCATATTGTAAGAACTTTAATGCCCCGAATGTTTACGGAAGAGCCGCCCGGGGGAATACAAAATAGTTATTCCAAGAGGTTAGAACAAGCATTAGGTGCCCTCAGGGTTGTGTTACCCACCAATGCTAGGTGCTCACTTCGCAATGCCTATCTCCACCAATTATTTACATTCAAGACTAGGGACTTTTCACAAAAATAGGATATCGATCGGTACAGTACTTTTTCCCCTTTCAACTGGCACATTGTAGATAATCTCGAAGATACCATCAGTTCTGGGTTGGGGGAATTGGCAAGTTTTTTGTACTCTGATTGGCCTAAAAAAAATTTATGGTTCATTTCTGTACTGTACTTCTACTCACTGTGTCGGCACCTCGCGATGCTGGAATACTCAAGTATTATACTGTATATGGACGATACATTAGCGGCATCACTGGCACACTGGCATCCAGTAATTGAACCTCACGCTGCGACGTTGGAGTTGTCTTGGCTAGCAGGGTTTGTTTCTTTTTCGGCCTCAAGTTGCGGCTAAGGGCGTCAGTTTTCTCTATTCGCTCGCCTGCCCTATCCAATGACCGGAGTTTCAGCCGTCTCAGCGCGAGGCTCAATTCCCTTAAGAATTCGAATAAACGATCCTTGTGCCAGGACGTTGGAATTGCCTCTCTCAGTAAGGTCTGGTGCTTTTTTCTTTTTTCTTTGTCTCGGGGGGTTGAGTTTTGGTGTGTTTTTCGCCCCTTTTCCAGAGGAGGAAATTTCGGACTACGGTGCAAGGATCGTTTATGAGAGTTCTTATGGCACAGCAATTTCGTCGAGCTGAGCTAATAAGTCCTTCCAATTCCCCTCATTCCCCACTGCTTTTCTCGCTCATTTATTCACGTAATATTCCATCCCTAGTCTCTCTTTTACAATACCCTACGGTTACTTGAAAGCGGATCTTACATTCATTCCCTCGTTTATCCAGACCTTTTAATCCACCGGCTATCATACAAGCGCTCGACCGATCCACAGTGCCTTCAATAATATTACGATCTCCGCAACCCCCTCACTCTCCTTAGCGCGGCAACCCTAGCCACCGCAACAATCAGCTGCAACAGCGCCCTCACCGACCCGGATCACAAAAGCCCCTATTTCGACGGATCAATCCCCGCCGCCTCCCTCTCCGAATCCTGCGGGCGCGCGTACGCGCACGACATCCCGTGCGACCAATGGCTACTGAAATCCCCCGACAACAGCGCCTCTGACGCTGAAAGGTTCAGCAACGACATGCTCAAAGCTGTATGCATCGACACCTGCCTCCAGGGTTTGCAGAAGAGGCCCGACGACGTCCGTAAGTCCTGCACCGACAAGGACGCGGGCAGCAAAGACACTCTCGACCTCCCCGCCCTCTCTTCACTGCTCGACCCGAAAAAGTTGTTCAATGACTCTTTGTATTGGTCGTTTGTCTCAAGGATTTGTCCGCCCCCCTCGCCCTAGGCTTGCATAGGAATTTGTTTATGCTGACTGGATCGTAGGAATAAAGGCATGTTCTGCTGCGCCGGAGGTGCCGAACAGCAACGACTCGGAAAACACGCCGGAAATCATCGACTCCTTCTGCAAGGATAACTGCAAGACCCAGTTTTCCCTGATTCTATGGTTCGTTACTAAATCGATATTTAACACGACCGAGGGTGTTAATGTTGCCGACGCGAGGAAGGTTTGTAAGGAATTAGACACGAGCAAGTATCCGTTTTTGAAGGATGTGAATTCTATAGGGGGTTCTTCGGGTTCTTACGGCTCTTCCGGCTCTTCCGGCTCGGGGGCTGGAGCGGGCACAGGTGCCAGGAATGATGGTGGCAGGGTTGGCGGGGGTGTCGGGTTATTATTGGCTTCCGTGGTTTTGGCGACGGTAGTTCTTGTGAGGCTTAGGAGCTTCTGAGGGGTTATCTTCCCGGAGTGGGGGGATTTACATATTGTTTGGGTAATTTTAAATGGATTGATGGATGAGAGCGCATTGCCCGGCAATCAGTGACGAGCGAAGAATGGGTGCAAGGATGTTATTTTATGTGAACATTGGAGAAAATCGGTATTCCTTCTTGGGTTGCCTATTGGGGCACAATTGCTACTATTTTCTTTGTTTGATTTGGTCTTTCTGTGCCGGAGCTGCATTCGAGTAGAGTGTAGTATTATAGAATTAACTAATGTCCTTGCTACAAAACCCTCTAATATTTGGTGAGGGTTCCAGTAAAACATCAGCCAGCCGAGGTAGATTGGGCAAAGAAGAGTGAGTATAGGCAGGAAGTGCAAGTGTAGGAACCTGTGAGCAAGCAGCCAACCGGATATGTTCTGCCAGTCAACCTTGAATAACTCCGGACAGTTCCTTCTTTCTGGGCATTGTGCGTATTTAGAGTTTCTCTTAAGCGTAGCGATTCAACAAGGGCATTGTTGGAGGGGTGTTTCACGTGCTCAACAACTCTATCTCGATATCAAGAGAAACGAACGGGTGGATGTTAAGCGAGGCTTGACAAATAGACTAATCAAGGGTGCATTTTAGTTGCTTGCACGGAAATCTTGTGCTAAGCCACGCTCAGCCACACTGAGGATCCTGGAGGCTCGCCCTGTGAATACTTTTACCCCACCGCCCGATGCGAGCCTAAGGCGTGATATTGGCTCCACAAAGTTTGGAAGGTACTTGTATGTATGGCCGAACTATCATAGGACTTCATTTGCAAGGCTGGGCAATTGTGATAAACCCCGGTTTTCTCACCCTCATGAATTTGATCACCGAACGCTACAAAATGTTGGACGGAGACTGTTTTTGAGTAGCTCACCACATGCCGTACTGTACTTCGCTACCGGTACTCAAGCGGCATCGGGTGTGGCGCCGTCAGGCTACCAAGGGGCTCGGGCGGGACGCTAATACGATCAAAGGGCTCAGATTGTGGGAGTATGGATAGGGATAGATAAGGGTAGCACTTGGCATGAACCAGGTATAATGGCTTTCTTAGCTTAGCGAGTTACAAGGGAATATCTTCAGCGTTGCCGGCCTCTTGACAGGAAGTTTTACACCTCGCACTGGGACTTTGATTAGTAAATTGTAGGCTTGTATCATGCGCTATTGGCCCTGAACGAAATGGTTTAGAAACATCTGGTCTCTTCGGAAGTGGAAGAAAAAAAAGGAAGGCCGTGTCTTGTAGGGTGGTTTGCGCTGCAGTGCGGATAAGGATCAGAGGACGTGGACACGTCTTTTGGGCTCAATCATACAGCCCTGTAAACATGTTTCTTATCAACCTGATAGCGAGGAAAGAAGAGCTTTAATTTAGTATTGGTGATTTGACCAAGGGCTTTGCCAAAAATACCCACACTAACCGAATATTTGGTGAGGACTACAGCAAAATAGCGGCTGGCCGAGGTGCTTTGGGCAAAGAAAAGTGCGTGTTGGTTAGAGGTATTTCCTACTATACTTCGATCTTGGTGACAAAGGTCTTCGGCATCCCCCTCCTTCTACTACAGTATCCACTAACTTTGAGTATTTACAACCCATCTAAATGCAATACAAAATTAACAAATCCGGTGCCATGGTGTAAATAATTCCCTAGACCATGGATATAAATCATAAGAGTTTTCTCACTCTACTATGAGGGCTGGGAGCTTGGAATCCAGATTGGACATTGGCGCAAGTGACTTTTTCATACAAGATTAGAAGCCCTTTTGTCAACCACTACTCTCTCTGGCAACGCGCCATGGGCATTAACTAATAGAGCTTGCCACTTATGAGGGATAATGTCTAGATCATTCTGAAGGCTCTGGCTGATTTTGAATTTTTTTGGCAATCAAAAAAGCTGAGTTTCTGTCAAGCGAAGATGCCCATTTTTAGTGTAAAATGTGCGGGTGCGGAGGTTTTTTTCCTTTTCTTTTTCTTGCCAAAGTCGAGCCGCTATAGAACATTCCCAATTGTTAGACACATCAGTCAGAGCTTTCCTGTGCTATAATACTTCAAGCTGGCCTGGATGTTAGCCCTGCGGTTTTTCACAAAACCAAAGGGGTTTCCTATCGCATCCTAAGTGGCTAAGGGGCTAGAAACCGTTTTTCTTCGAGTCTAATTGAACCTGAAAAACGTGGGAAGGACATCGGTATGAGATACGTGCGCCCAGGTGCTGTATCGGATGGGGTTCGTGGGGTTCCTTATAAAGACTATCTTATCGCAGTTTCATAACTGGCCAAATCTTCGCATCGTGAAAGGAACCAGTGATTTCCCTGGGCACCAGGCCTTAGATGAGAGAAATGGTGGCTTTTATTTCATAATTGTAGTGGCCATGTATGTTGTGGGTTAAGCTTGGTATCTTGCTATCACCACAGGCGATGATATTATTGCCTTCCACTAGGCTTTTTTTTTTGTCGCAGTGCCGGCTACCAACCCTGGCATAATTTATGCATAAATCTATTTAGGTTTTCTCTACGGCCGGTGCGTGAGGTTTCTTTGTGAATTGCTGTTGGTATAGTGTCACACTTTTCTGCTGTTCCATAAAGTGATATGTGCAGGGCTGCTTTAATACCGGAAGACCCCCGCTTTTCCTTCCAAGACCCCGCCTTCCCACAGCTCCCAACAATATCATCAACCGACCATACTCAATAACTCCTCGAAGACCGTGCGAGCAGCAAAACCGGAAGATGTCTCAATTTACCCTCCACAATAGCGCCTTCTCCAATAATATGCACTCTTTTAATGTGCAGAATGTGCAGAATAACTATGTCGCGAATGATCGGTCTCCACTCTTAACCTGGCTATCACCCCTCTATTCAACAACAGGCTGGAAGCTCGCAGTGGATTGCACTTCTGGTTTGCCGGACGACAAAGAACTTTTATTGTACGAACAAGAATATAGAAAGAAGGTGTAACTAAACAAAAAGATGACGATGAA
>Ga0307509_10011286_pt1 | contig 10837 bp, 13 predicted proteins | sample 10_EM_MG_FD_202245 | JGI IMG/M metagenome (GOLD analysis project Ga0307509, IMG submission 202245) | Populus trichocarpa ectomycorrhiza microbial communities from riparian zone in the Pacific Northwest, United States - 10_EM | ecosystem: Host-associated > Plants > Roots > Unclassified | place... | reverse complement strand
TTTGTTTCTTTCCTTGGTCTTGCAGGATTACAGGATTCCGGTATGTGCGCAGCTACTGGTAATGATCGTGATTGCAGGAAGGCTATCGCTCTTGGGTTTTGTATTTAAACCAGTCTCCTGGCTAGCAGGAGACAGCAGACTTCGACAGACCTTCAGTCTAAGAATACACTTGGTTGAACGGCAATCCCTGAGTCCCTTAGCCCTATTTGTCCTTCAACTATTATCCTTCTAGCTACCGGTCACTTGAAGCCTCCCTTAGCACCAGCGCTAGCAGGTCTATCGCCGGTCCTATTGTATTTTCGTTAGACAGGAATAAACCTGTTACAGGTATAAAGCACGCTTGATGGCTCAGGGCTTTCGCCAGGTGGAAGGCTTGGATTTTACGGATACCTTTGCGCCGGTAGCGAGTCTGTCGAATGTTTGTGTTGTGTTGTCTATTGCAGCAGCAAAGGGTTTTGCAGTACGTCAAATCGATGTGGTTACGGCATTCATAGGCAGCGAGCTGCATGAGGAGGTGTATGTGTCGCTACCAGTTGCGGGGTTTGGACGGGAGAGGCTAGCATGTCTCAATCGCAGTCTCTACGGGTTAAAACAGTCTCCACGATGCTGGTACACCACGATCGACAACTTTTTAATCACAAAAATGGGGTTTAGCCGAGGCAGGTTTGATTGCTGTGTTTATACCCACGACAACGGAACGATACTGGCACTCTACGTTGATGATATGCTCATTGCAGGAGCGTTGGGAGAAGTGAAGCTCGTATGTGATAAGTTAAGAAGCAAGTTTGAGATGGTTGATCTTGGAACTGTGAGCCATTTTCTTGGTATGCTCGTATCGATGGATACGAATAGTCATATGATTTCCTTGACACAGGAAGGGTATATTGACCGGGTGTTGGAGCGGTTTGGCATGGCGAATTGCAAACCCGTAGGAACACCAATGGAAAAGGACAAGCCGGGCATGAAAGGAGGGGGAGACAAACCGTGCGATCGCACTCTCTACTTGCAGCTTATTGGGAGTCTTGGCTGGATTATGACGGGCACCCGTCCTGATATTGCTTTTACGGTTTCTTACCTTGGAAGATTCAACGCGGATCCTAATGATCGTCAGTGGCTTTGTGCGAAACGGGTCCCCAGATATCTTGCAGGCACGAAGAAGCTCCGGCTCAGTCTGGGGGGAGAAATGCGAGCAGGCGTACGTTGAGCTGGATTTGGGGATTCAGACTTCGCCGGCGACGCAGGAACGCTGCAATCAACTTCCGGATACATCTTTCTTCTCGGAATGGGAATGATTCAGTGGCATTCGAAACGTCAACCTCTTACGGCTACGAGCACTGCAGATGCGGAGTTTATCGGGAGCGCATCGGCAATTCAGGACCTCGTTTCGTTTCGAAACTTGATAAAAGAGATCATTAGATCCGAGTTACCTGTCAGTACTCTATATAACGACAATCAAGCCTCACTTTCTACGTTTAAAGACACCGCCTATAAACCTCACAGCAAACACAGTGGCGTTCGCGTGCATCAGATCAGAGAATTTATAGAAGATGGAAGGGACGTCACGATGGATTATTGCAGGACAAACGATATGGTTGCAGATGGGTTGACCAAACCCCTTGTACTTACCAAGCATATTCTGTTTGTGCAGATGTGTGGATTGTCTTGATAGCTTTCTACTTTTACTTTGAATTTTGTTTTAGATAGCTCATATGAGGGTGATACCCAACGGTGGAGTGTGGGGGAGTGTTATATGGGCATGTATACGGGTGGCACCCGTAGGGGGAGTGTTGAGTGTAGTAGGGTACGGGCAACCACCCTAGTAGTGTTGTGGAGCAGATAGGACGGCGTTGAGGGTAAACCACTAGTTGCGCACACATGTTTGTTAGTCCTATTTAGTTAGCAGCGGCGCGCATCTGTGAATAGAACAAGTTCTCTCACATCCACCACGTCCACCTATCCAACACCATCAGCCAACTTGAGGGCGGGAGGGTGAAAGCCGTGGGCTACGAGCGGGGCGAGGAGGTCCTGAATTAGGTTCGGAGCCACCCGATGTATTCTTTTCCATACCGAGTTGGCACTCATGTCAGGGCCAGGGGCTGACGACGGTGACGATCGGGCTAGGGCTCTGCTAACCTCGTCCGCTGCCAGCGCTGGGCAGTCTCTGAACGGGAGCAGGATGGAGTCGAAGGGCCTGGCTGGTTCGCCGGGGAAGAAGTGGGCGAGGAGGGCCTTGTTGAGTTCGAACGGCGTTGAGGCTCCCGGGAGCTCAGGGAAAGGCGGGGGGGCGGCCTATAGCGAACTTCTTCGCCTTCCATACCATTTGCGGGGTCGCGGTAGCCTGGAAAGCGGACCAGTGGGCCCTTTTGGCCTTCTTAACGGCTTTGAAGTAGGCTGTCCTTGCAGCTCTTGCCGAGGCAAGGAACCGCGTCGAATCTGTCTGCCTTGGAGGAGCGGAGGGCGGAATTGTAAGCTCTTCTGAGCTGAGAGAGGAGACCGGACCACCAGGGTTTCGATCGGAAAGTAACCCGTTCAACTGAGTTGTGGAGGGCCAACTCGGCTGTTATCCTGTGTAAATTTGTTCTGAACCAAATGTCCATCGACCGGGTAGTAGGGATGTGAGGGGCAGGCGAGATACGCGTCGCCTTGAGAGAGGACACGAGCGCAGGCCAGTCCGTCAGGTCCCAGTTGGGAACGGGGGGGGGGGGCGAAAAAGGGGGGCTTCAAAGCGGAGGAGAATTGGGATATAGTCGGAGCCAGAGGAGGGGAGGGGGTCGGACCATTCTGAAAAATAGGGAGCGAGGAGGGGGCGAGCAAAGGCAAGGTCGAGGACGCTGGGGCGCCCAATGAGGGACATAGAAAACCGAGTAAAAACACGAGGGACGTTAAGGAGAGTAAACCCCAATTCCGTGGTCCTGTCAAAGTAGGGGGTCGAGGTGGCGATCTCGTCCTCTTTGAAGACCCTAAGGGGGTCTGCCGTGGCGTGGTGAATATTGAGGTCAGCAAGGGTTAGTGTGGGAAGGGGGGAGGGAGGAAATATAATATGCGGGGGAATGGAGCGGGTATTGTTGTGGCGACCCATCGTGCTGTAAGAGTTGATGATTGTAAAACAAGTCATGGAGGGGTCAAAGAAATCATCAGGGCTGAAGAGGTCCAGAGCCATAGCGTCACCGCGACCGAAGAAGCCGGGCAGGAGGGAAACAGTAGCCAAAAAGGAACTATAGACGTAAAAGGCCACTCGGGGCTTGCAGCCACGATCGGTTGGGGGGGAAAAAACCGAATATAAATTGAAAGAGGGAAGTTTGCCCCTGTAGACCGCAGGGTCTTGCAGGGCGACCATGGAAGGAGGTTGGGTCAGTTGCGTGAAGGACTCGAAAAGCGAAAGAAACACATCCCAGCTCCCGAGGCAGTTGTGTTGAACAAGTGTGAAGGGTTTCGGAGGGGTCGGGAGGCCTGTTCCCCGCCCCAAAATGTATTATTGCACTGCATTAACGGGCCAGGCCCGATGGGTTTCTTGCTCATGGGAGAGGGGCTAACAGGCTCCGCGGGAGGGAGCGGCAGGTCGCCTTGGCTGGGCCCTAGGGGGGCCGGAAGTATCGTTGTGCTTCTGGCTCTTGGAGTAGCCATCTGGAACGCGGACTGGAGAGAGCGGGTGGGTGAAGCGGGGGGTGAGAGGTCGCTATGGTCGGTGGCCGTGTCCATCTCGTCACTAACGGGCGGTGGAGAACAATCGTTTCGGCAGCGGTGGAACGCGTGAGAGGGGGCGGAGACGGGCGGGACTCACAATCCCTGTGAGTCACAGTGTGGGGCCCTCCGCAGTTGATCAACCACGGTGGGGAGGAAGAGCAACAGCCAGGAGTAGCCTTAAGGTTGCCACTTCCAGGGCAAGTGGGGTTGGGGCAACGGTGCATGGCACGGGTGTGATTGAGGAAGCAGATGGGGCAGACTGGGCCAGTGGCGGGGCACGTGGGGGCAACATGGCCGAACCCCCAGCAGTTCTTGCACTGCGTGTGTCTATTGGAAGAGTATGCACGCTCAATTGTCCTTGAGCGGGTGAACAGACGGATCGAGGTTCCCATCGCCGGGACATCCCCTGGGTGGACGGAAACGATGACGGAAGTGGCAGACTTTGCCTCCCTCGACTGTGCGTCCGGGTTGAGGTATCTGGCGGCGAGGATGCGTATGTCCTTGGAATTGAGGATGGACTCCGTGAGGCAGGGAAAAAGCTCTTCCGGGTCCTCCGGAAGGAAGGCAATTGGGAGGGAGTGGATGGCGAGCTGGGCTTCGTTGGGGGCGAGGCAAATGGGCAACCAGGGAGTATCCCCCACTGGGAAGGACTTGTTGAGTTGGGAGGAAAGGGCGTCGAAGTAGGGTGCGAAAGCGGCGGTGGGGGTGGCAGGGTCGGTGACGAGGAGGGTGACTGACCCTCGGTCGTTGACTTTGGTGGTGACTGCCAGAGCAAGGATACGGTTGGCATCCCTAAGGACCCAAGCAGCAATGTCTGGGAAGGTAGCGGCTATCAGCGATGCTTGCGGGTGCTCGGAGGGCGAGGAACGGGGAGCGTATAATCTTCTCTCGGCCGTAGGCAGCGACCTGGGTGGACGGGGGGCAGGCACCATGTTGCTGGCTGACGCGACTTTGGCGGCCATGAGAGAGCTCTGATCCTTCTTGCCCTTGGGAGCACCGGAGGCGGCCTTGGCATACGATTGTGGGGCTTGGGGCAGTCTGGGGCTACGTGCCCAGCGATGAAGGTGGTAGGGTCGGGGTACTTCCTCTCGCGAAACGCGTTGGCTTCCCAGGAGTCAGGGAATCTGATCGCGTATGCCCGAGGGTCGCCGTAAAAGGAGCGTGTGTCCGGGTCATACCTGGGTATGTCCGGGTTGAAGGAGGACGAGGGGGCCTTGTTAGGGGGGAGGGCTTGGGCTTTGGCCCGGGGACGGGGCAGTGTGGGAACACCAGATGGGTGAACCGGGGGCTGGGCAGGGGCAGGACCCTGTCGTGTGGTAGTACTGGTCGGGGGAATGGGAGGCCGAGCGGGGGCTGGCGCCAGGGGGGCAGCTGACACGCTATGTGACAGGTCACGTAGGGCCGCGTTAATAGGGGTAAGGGTGTCCTGGAGCGCTGCCCAGGTGGGCATGGAGTGTACGGCCGCTTGGATGGTGCCTAATTGGGGTGTTATGGTGTCAAGCTGACGCGTCATGGAGGCGAGCGCGTTCAGGGCGGAGCAGGAGAGGGGAACGAGTATCGTCTCGCCGTCCGACAGGCCGGAGAGCTGATGATCGTCGAGTATTGGGAGTCGGGTAGAGGTAAAGTTAAGCCTCTGGCGGGTCTCGCAAACAAAATGACGTATGTAGAGGTGGGACTCGTTGAGCTCCGGGGAAGAAGACTCTGCCGTGGGAGCTCTTGACGAGTTCCTCGAGCAGGGGAGGGGAGGGAGTTCCTCCATCGTGACGATGGGGGGGTCAGGGACGCGAAGCCTGAAAGGCAGGTAAAGATACGGGGTGAGGGGGGATCGTGCACTGAACGACGTGGAGTTGTAATTTCAATCATGGGAGGTGAAGGGGGTGCGAAGCGTGGAGCGAGGGAGCGGTGGGAGGTGTCTTTATATAGATTTCACTAACGCTGTACATTTTGCCGACGGTGAGCCCTAGGGGACGTACAAGCAGGGAATGCGACTTAGGGTGTACCGTGACGTCGTGATGTAGATCTGGATCTGTATGGCTTGGATACTGTATCGTGGGATAGATAACGAAGGCACTTTGCCAATGACGGCGGATAAAGATATAGATCTTACGTTGTCGAAAGATTATGAAAAATACTGAGTCTTGATTGTCACGGGTGATTTGCAGCACCCCCTGCGATAGTGGTTTAAGCCTCACAAGTATGCATGCGCCAAGACCCTAGCTCCCGGCCTGAACCTGAACACAACACCACAAGCTATCATACTACACCATGTGCGAACCAAGACGAAGGAACTCATCGAAGCAAGATCTAAACGCTATTCCAAAACTCTTAAGTACTACTCTATGAACTCTATGGAACAGAAATTGAAATCACTAATATATGTCTTAGTATACTTAGCATACAAACGACGCGCCGTCAGATTGACCACACTCCAATCCACCACACTCTGCGGACAATGTCAAACCCAAGCTCTTAACTGGACTGGCGTCCTCGTCACCTTTTTCGTCATCGACCTGTGCCCGACGCTTCCGGTCCTCCGTTGCTTTCAACCACTCGCGAACATTTGAAGCTTGACGCAATTTCTTATTCAAATGCTCCCAATCTTCCGAATCGGATGGAGCTCCGCGCTTCTGTACCTTGACATCCGGAGTCTCACCCCCGTGGCCCCCCAGGTCCCACCCTTAGTGGGTATTCATTTTAGATGGCGATAGAATAACCAGGGGTATACGAAAATGGGGGTATTCGGTGGGATCTGCAATGGCGGATGGTGATGTTCCAATGATTGCTTCACATCCCTCGCCGGCGTCGGAGAGATCAGATGATGAACTGCTAGATACCGGGAGAAAAAGGGGAGAGTCATTTGCCTGGTTACCTCCATCATTGGCTGGGCCGGGGTCAGGTCTCACTTCTTTTCGTAGGGCTTGAATGCCAGTACGTGCCCCTGGTTGCCGCGCCCAATCGGCGATGGCATTTTTAGGAAGATAGTTGTGCCTTCTCACGGGCGGAGTGGGTACCCTGTCCGCAGTATATCGGCGATGACAATAGACCACCAGATCCAATTGATCCTCGAGAACCGGATTGGACAGCCGCCAGGCCCTTACGCCTCCATCATTCTTGATGAAGACGTAATTTATATAAGATAAGAGGAACGCGGGATGAAGACGCAGCTCTTTGCGGCCTTCACCAGTCGGGCCAAGTATATAGCGAATCGCGTTGTGTGGCACAGTTCTCGAAATAATCTCTGACAGTCCCCTTATGTCCTAGGCATTTCACCCCGCAAAACCTACCCCATTGATATGAGGATTGCGCCTATGGGGAAGGCGATAATTTGGTTGTGGTGCGTCGATATCGGCCGAATTACGGACCCAAACAATACGAACCACACGTGGACGTCCAAGCATAGCGCTCCAATCTATATATCCTAAGTCAGTAAGTTAAAAAAAAACACATCCGAATGGTTGCGAAAAAACTCCCTAATTTGGGACCGTTCCGACACTGCGCGTGGTACTCGTTTTTCCATGCCAAGGTATTCAAACCCCGGATCCTCCACGATCAGTGCCGCAGGTGCCGGGATATCCGCCGGAGGAGCATCTTGCATCCCTAGTGGGGTACGTAGAATGCCCATTGGGGGAACGGCTTGGATTCGCGCAGGAATAACTACCTGGATGGCAGGATTGTTCGGAGCGTGGGGGTTCGCTGCGCTGGCAGGATTGTTCGGAGCTTGGAGATTCGCTGCGCCGGCAGGATTATTCAGAGCTTGGCGATTCGCGGCGCCGGCAGGATTGTTCGGAGCTTGGACATTCGCCGGAGCATGTTGGACCCGCACTAGCGTACCAGGGATAAATATTGGGAGACCCAGATGGTTTATTGCAGAAATATTCGCTGGTGGGTGCCGATATTTTGGCCCCAAGCACAGAACATTCCGAGCTCTGGGATTCGCCGGGCCTGGGGGTGAAGGATTGTTCTGAGCTTGGAGATTCGCCGGGCCTGCGGGTGGGGGGTTGTTCTCCGCTTAGGGATTCGCTACGCCGGGAGGATTGTTCTGAGCTTGGGGGATCGCCGGGCCTGGGGGTGGGGGATTGTTCTGCGCTTGGGGATTCGCCGGGGGAGCAGGTACGTTTTGGGCTGGCCCAGGAGCATTGGCCTGCAGAGCATTTTGGACAACTGGGCCAGCGTTCGGTACAGCTGTTGCAATACTCCACTGGCACTGAGGTGGTGCGTTGAGAGGTAGTAATATTGGGTTCAGAATGACTTGCGCAGGGGGAACGCCCGGGCCGGGTGGAGGCACGTGGTTATTGGTCTCAATGGTCTTGGTCAACTTCTTCCCACAGTCCTTAACCAATTGAAGAACTGCCTCATCGATCTCCTGCATACTAGCCACGTTATTGGCTGCTGACGCAGTGGCGAGTTTATCGCACGCAGGTTTTAATCTCCTCATGCCGGTGACGATTTGCTGGAATTCGGCATCTGGGATGTGCCAATTATCTGAAATATAGCCTCTTGCTAACATGTGATCTTTGACAGCATCCCGCCAACAAACGTATACGGGGGGGCTTGTTTTTGGCGTGATGGGGGATGCCCATGCTCAACTTATGATCGTTAATCAATCGACGATCGGGGCGTCGATGCGAATACTCCCCCACGAGAGTAAAAGGCGGAAGGTGATAGGTCTGACCCGTGGGCGGCGCCTGCTACGCACATCCAGCCGGCATGACAGCGTACCTTACAATGTTGTTATTCTGCGCCATATCCGTGGATCCTTGGTGTATATAAATGGCAGTATTTAGGGATACTTGTGATGTGATAACGGTGGCTGTTGTGGAGGTTCTGAGTGGGAGATGATACTTGGTATGAAGCCCATCTAGTATCAGGATCAATTCACTTTATATATCAAACTCCCAGATCCTCTAGGTGATTTGAAAGAATGATGAATTCGTTTCATGATTTGATAAGAAAACGCGAATCTGACGCTCTATGACAGGACTCTTCCATTGTCTGATTCAACTTGAATAAATGAAACATGATAAATGCATTCGGGGGGGAACATGATATTTGTCGTCTCATTTGTTGAAAGAAACGACAGCTGATACCAGGTGACGCCTACGCTAACTCTATCCACGCCTAGATTATGATTATCGCATGCGCGCCCCTTGGCCCTACATGCCATCAATACGCGTTGGTGTCAACACTCGACATAGCTGCACCCTCGAATCTACACGGAGCCCCAGGGATCAACGGAGCAAAGTCCAACTTGAACCATGCCTAGCAAATATCCATTCTCCTGCCGAAAATACACCCGGTCTGGTGGATATGAGAAGCACCTGCAGACTGCGCACGCAGGTCTGGACATTGTCCTCGCGTCAACCGTACAATATATCAATATGAAATCAAGCGTATCGCACAACCCGGATGCGAGCGAGCGCCAGGATTCCGACTGTTAATCCGATCCAGGCCCTGCTGGATCGGAGCCTGACGAACTTTGTCAAGACATTGCATACGAGTGTCATACTGAAGTATTCGATGACGCTACGACACCCTCCGGCGGTAAAGAGATTCATTATGAACGCGCTGGGCAAGTAATCCGAGACGTCGACGGTTTTGAGCAAGAATACAGCAACCTGTGCGACGACCCATGGGCACCATCCAATAGCGAACAAGGTTTCAAACTGGCATCCTGGTTCATGGAGGGAAAAGTATCCAAATCAAGAATCAATCAATACTTCTCGAGTGGCCTAGGAGATGCTGAATCAGTCGGGTATAGCTCCATGCACACGCTGGAGAACCATCTCCGGTTACTGGATCTGTACAGTCAATATCTGCCATGGTTTGAAGGACAGGTTGAGGATGTGCAAAGAACTTTGCCATTTTTTTACCGCAACGTACTAGGTTGTGTTAGATATCTCCTTCGCAAGATGGCATACCGAGACAACTTGGTCTACGCACCACGGCATGAATATGACTCCACCGGGTAGAGAATATATGCAGAAATGCATACGGCGGATTGGTGGTGGGACGTCCAGGTATAGCAACCCATCCGCTTCTGCTGAGAGGTTCGCTGACCGATTATAGAAGACGCTTCCACCTGGTGCTACTGTTATTCCAATAATTGGGATGTCAGATCAGACGAACGTCACCAACTTCTCGCGTGACAAGAAAGCGTGGCCGGTCTATATTACGATCGGAAATCTTCCATCGGCCAGGCGCAACAGCCCAGGTTCAATGGCTGTTCTGCTTCTCGCCTTATTGCCCATTCCTCCCAAACTCTCAAAGTCCTCCAAAGCCCACCAACGTCAGAGAAAAATCAAGGTTGACATCCTACAAGATGTATTCGGACTCATATTCGCGCCCCTACAGGACGTGGCGCATACCGGCATGGCCATTGACTGCCCCGACGGCAAGGTTCGACAGTGCTTTCCAATTCTCTCCGCGTGGATCGCCAACCATATGGAAAACGTGGAACTACACAGGTTAAAGACGAACGCCTGTCCTAAATGCGAGGTGCCTATCCACGAATTCGGAACAAATGCCAGAAGCCATCGTACCAGCGATTACCCAGGATACCAACGATACAAACCTGAAAATCAGAACTCTGGCTCGGAGTCCGACGACGACCACATAACGTGTGACAATCTTGGTATCGGCCAAAATATTTTTCACCGCCTCGACCCGGTTTCGGCGTCTTATGTGTACAAGCCAGACATGCCCCATACCATTTATCTCGGGCTATTCAAGCACATGATGGACTGGATCGAAGGCTTTCTGAAGAACCATGGGCGACTGCAGGCTTTCGACGACGTTTGGAAGGCATTACCGCTATACCCGGGAATCTTGGTCCCCAAAAAAGCCTACCGTGAAGTTACGCAGTGGCAAGGGAAAGAGATGAGGAATCTGGGGCGCAGTATTTTGGGAGTTGTGGCCGTGCGTCTCCGCCAGCCTGGAGGTGCACAAGCAATCCCTTTCAAACGTGCTCTCGGATGGGTCAGGGCACTGGTCGACTTCAATATGATGGCGCAATACCAAAGCCACACGTCTGACACCATAGCCTACATGGAAGATTATCTGGACCAGTTTCATAAGCTAAAAGATATCTTCTTAGAATTTCGAGTAACAAAACGCAGACAGGACAAGGTTGACAAGCAACGAAAGGAGATTCGAC
>Ga0307509_10011285_pt1 | contig 10838 bp, 16 predicted proteins | sample 10_EM_MG_FD_202245 | JGI IMG/M metagenome (GOLD analysis project Ga0307509, IMG submission 202245) | Populus trichocarpa ectomycorrhiza microbial communities from riparian zone in the Pacific Northwest, United States - 10_EM | ecosystem: Host-associated > Plants > Roots > Unclassified | place... | reverse complement strand
CCACGTGAAGCGCGCCTTGGGCTTCGTGCACGCCGCGTCTTCGTACAGGACCGTGTCCTTGCGGTGGCTCTGCCCGTGGGTCAGCGCCACCGTGTCGGTCGTCGCTTCCTTGCGTGCGTAGAGCGTGATCAACATCGCGTGCCCCCTGGCTGGTTTCTCGATGTCTCTACTTTGCCGATCTGGGCCGGACGGCTAAGCGTGGTCAAGCTTCGATTTCGACGGCTGCGCCCTGGCGGGCGTCAACCAACGCAATCGCCTCACCGATTCGGTCGAGCACTTCCCGTGTGTCTCCATCCGTCTGGACGAAGGCCACGCTGTCCAGCAGGTCGCGCGCCTTGATCAGCGCGCTGCGGATCTGGCCGACTTCGCCGACACCGGCCAGCAGCTCGCGTACGACGGCACCGCCGCGGCTGTCCTTCGGGCCGTACCCTTGCATGCGTGCGATTTCCAGCGCGCTCGGTACCTCCAGAACATTGGCCTGCAGTTCGTCGGCCGAACCTGCGCCCACTGCTTGGGCCAGCATGTTCAGTGCCCGCTCGTTGTCGATGGTGAAGCCGTCTTGAACCCACAAGGGCGCGACGGTGAATCGAACCACCCAGCTGAAAGGCTTTGCTGTCGGCATTCTGGTGCTCTCCGGTTTGTGCGCGGCCCGATGGGCTGCAATGTCTCAATGATCGACTTGCCAGCGCCTCAGCTAAGTGCCCAGGCGGAGTGCAACGCACTCGTCCTGCGGCCGGTACACGTGCTCCGGGAAGCGTGCTCGCCAGGCGTTCACCTCCCGCTCGAGATCGCGCGCAGTTTCCAGGGGAACAACCTTCGGCCACGATTGCGTGTGGTTGCGCTCCATGGCTTCCATCGCGTTTTCCGAAACCGGGGTTGCTGTTCCCATCACCATCTCTCCTGCGGGTTGCGTGAATCAGGCGCTGGCCAAGGCTGCGCGGCGCTCGTCTTGCGCTGCAACCTCGTACGACAGGCTGCCGCACTTGGGGCACTCACCGTCGGGCATGACGCACCGTGGGTCGTCCTTCGGGTAGTCCAGGCGCTCGCTCAGACGCTGGATGGGCTTGAGCTTGGACAGGCCACACACGTGCCCACAGTTGTCGCATTTGCATTGGGTCATGTCGGCGCCTCAAGTCGGGGGCGTTCTGCCCCTTGTGTTCTGGATGGTGCGCGCCTAGCGGCCGCGACGTTGCTGGCGGGCCTGGATGTCGGCCCAGTCGTAGCCAAAGATCTTGGTCGTCGGCGCTTCCGTGTCTCGCTCCACGAACCAGTCGCTCTCGCCGGTCTCGAAGCCGTCGGCGCCGACCAGTGCTTTGGAGAACACGCTGTGGTTGCTGTCGCCGAGTGCGCGTGCAGTGTCGCGCGCTTCCTGTTCGCTGAAGGGACCCGCTACCGTGATCTGTGCCATTGCGCGCTCCGGGGATTGGTTGTCTCCATGGTGCGCTGAAGGGTCACGCGCCTAAGCGTTCGTTCGCCGCGGCCGCCTGCACCGTTGCTTCCTTGCTAAGCTCTGCGTAGCGTTCCGGATGGGCAATCTTGAAGTGCTGGATCATCAGGCCTCGCGCCTTGTTGCCGGCCACGAACCCGTAGCTCCTGCCGACGCCTCGCAGGCCCTTCTTGACGAGCTCGAAGTGCTTGCAGCACTTGCAGTTGCGCACGACGGCTACAGGCCCGTTGAACGTGCTGAACATGCCTTCGTCGTCGATCTTGGGTCTGATCTTGGTCGCCATGGCCTTCTCGCCTTCGTCCTGGTTGCCTTTGCCGAATGATCGCGCACCGTGCGGTGCTGCCAAGCCGGGCGCCGATGCCTCGTCGTCAATGGATCCCGCACCGCTCCTTGTGGGCACGTTCAGCCGAGGCCGCGGCAATTCGCGCTTCCCAGTCGTTGGCGAACACACCCACATGCACCGGCATCCCGAGCGCTTCCTCGTAGCTCACGCTGCGTGCCTCGAAGGGGCCGTTCGCCAGGTCGACGGCGTGGTAGCCCATGCCGGCCTTCAAGTCGCTCCCCCGCCAGATGCCGCGCACCTCGTGGAAAGTCCTCGTGGGTGCCCGCTCGGAGATATTGCGCCTGTCGCTGGCGTCGGCGATGTTCGTCATCCAGAACCCCAGGCGTGGGTCGTAGCTGTCGCAGTAGTAGATCTGGCTGTTCCAGCCCACCCAAAGGCGCCCGATGGCCCAATGGTCCGGACTGTTCGCCGGCGTCAGGATCTCGTCGCGGCTGTCGCTGCTTCTCATGTCACTGCACCGCCATGGTCGGCCGCAGGGCAGCCTCGAACGCCCGTTCTGCCTTGTGCATCTCGCCCTCGGCTTGCATGTGGTCGGCGTAGGCGTTGTCGAGCGCCGCCTTCGTCTCTGCGCTGACGATGCACAGGGGCAACTCTGCCGCCGTTGCCCACTCTCCAGCCACGACGACGTGGAACCCGCCATCCGGCATCGTCTCCGCCCGTTTGATCTTGCCCATGATTTCTTCCATCGAGCGTTGAAACCGCGGGTTGTAGTGCCAGAAGGGGCGGGAGCTGAGCACCTCGGTGCACCCCACCGACCCCTCGTGCGGCCGGACGGTGATGCCAGTGGGAACCTGTGCGTTCGTCATCATGTTCTCTCGCGAAAGGTGGTGTGAGGGTTCAGGTTCAGATCTTGTAGATCCTGCCACGGTGGAGGGCAAACAACTCGTCGTTGAGCCGCATTTCCTGCAAGCGCTGGAAGTTTGCATCCCGGCGCGAGTCCACATGGAAAGCGCTGACCCCGTCGGACACCTGGACGGGGTACATGTTCACCGCGGGGTAGCTCTGGCCTGCGCGTTCGCCCGTCATGTACCGGTTCAGGCTCGTGCAGTCCATGCCTCGGTCTAGCCGGTAGCCGATGGTCCTCAGTTCCTGGTCGAAGGTCTTCAGGTCGACTTGCCGAGACCCGCTTGCCAGCAGGTGCGCGACTTCCACATTGACTGCCTCGAATTGCATGGCACAGAGCCCAGTTGCCGTCTAAGACTCAACTGTGCCGGGCTAGTCGCCTCGGAAAAGCCTCTGGTCCTGCTCGCCACCGAGATTGGTAGCGACAACCTGTGACGTGCGACAGCAGACCAGCTTTCAAGGCAAAGGGCTACTTACCGCATTTGCTGTTGGCCCACCCGGGGAACCGACCAGTCACGTCTTGCGTGGTGCCATCCGGATAGGCCACCCAAACAAACCTGCTCGTCAGTACGTAGAAAGGGATCTTGCAGTGCGCCGCCGAGAGCGTATCTCCGCGCGGGTCCTTGTCTGTTGGACGGGAGGGTTCCGGACCAATGTTCGTCACCCGGTTGCGATCGTCGACGCTCCACGTGGGATGTGTGTGCACCTCCGCGACTATGTCGGCTGCTCCTGTGCAAATCTGGGCCGCGTGGTTGACCTTGCTCTCAACCCTGTCCGCCACGTCATACACGCACGTGTCTTCATGCTTTCTAATGAAGCCAGCAGCCTCTCCGATACCCGTTGCAGACGGCGAACCCTCGTAGAAGCATCTGAGCATGTTCTGTAGCGCCGGGTCTCTGCCTATTGGCTTTAGCTTGCATTTTGGCGTTTCGTCGTCGCAGACCCCTCGACATGTCCTGAACTTGTTGTCTGGAATTGGCTTGCCAACCTCCCAACCACCGCACGTGCATTCCCAATGGCACCGCCCAGAGCCTGCGTCGGGTAGCCCAGCATCAGGCAGTCCGCCGTCGCCTGGCTCTTGCGGCCTTGGGCACGCGTAGAGCGGCTCGTAGGTCGGCTCCGGTTCCCTCTGCGAATAAACGTTTGACGCAAGGGAAAAGCCCAACCCCAAAAGGCACAGAAAGATCAAAGTTCCACGAGGATCAATCATTTGACGGCTCCTGGCGTTTCGTTATTGCTGCAGTGCGTACGTGCTTTTGAGCCGCGATTGTTTTGCCTGTCCGTTCGTTCTGTCTCTCCCTAGCAAACCCATTCGGGGAACCTGTGGTCAGCGAAACCGGCTTGCCGCGCGTGCGCACGTCGGGCACCACGACTTCTTGTTTCGAACGTTGTCCCAGCTCGCTGCCCACTGGTGACCCTTGGCGCACGACCACGCGACAGGAGCTCGTGCAGACTCATATGCCGGGGCCAGGCATTTGCCTCCTAGACGTTTGGCATGCTTGCCCATCCGCGCGAGCGCGGCCACGAGGAGTTGGCGCTTCGCCGCTTCGGCGCAGGGTGGACACCAGCAGCCCCGCAACAAGTCCTTGCTGCTCACTGTGAACACGTGCTCTCTAACGCACTTCACCTTCAGCAGGTAGCTCCGTGCGGTCGGCCCGTCCATTGACGTTGCTGAAACCAGCTCACCGAGTCGAGCGCTGATCGAGCGCTTGATCGTTGGCAGCCTGCCGGCCAGAAAGGTCGGACGAATTACGCCTTCGATGTCGACATCCTCCGTGGAGGTGCGGCCGCGTTGACCTTGCGCGGTCTTACGTGCTGCCGTCAAGAGATTTGCCATTCGAATGAGATTGAAGTTGGCCCGCTCACGGAAGTCATTGTCCGGCTTTTGCCGCTCAGCAATAGCTAGCGAGAAGACGGCTTATGTGCTTTCGCGCTGTCACAATCCCGTGCTGAAGAAATCTACACCGCACACGCACCCAATGATTCGAATCGGCCACAGCAACATTCATGGTGACGGCGCGTTTGCAGCGCGAGACATAGCCGAAGGCGAAAGGATCGGCGTCTACGAAGGCCGCCGCTACAGCGCACGCGCCGCGACCCGGCGCGACTGGGACCACCAAGTCACGTACGTCTTTGGGCTTACCGACGGCTCGCTTATCGACGCAAGCACCGGTGGGAACGCCACACGGCATCTGAACCATTCGTGCGCGCCGAACTGCATTGCGTACGAGGAGAGCGGCCCGCGCGGCCGCCCGGCCATCGTCTTCTATGCCCTGCGACCGATCCGGGCCGGCGAAGAGCTGTTTCTCGACTACTGCCTGCAGGTCGACGAGGATCACGACGCCGGCGCCTTCTTGTGCACATGTGGCGCGGCGGTGTGTCGCGGCACGATGCTGGCAGCCTGAGGGCAGTTCGAGCTCAGCCCAGGCGGCTGTCAGAGCGCGGCGAACTCGCGACCAACGAAACGACCAGTACTGCCTTTCGTCTGCCGCCTATCGGGGCCCGCCCGTCGACGCTACGGCGGCGTGGAACCTGCCTTCGTCTTCGCCATCCCGGCGTGTGCCTCGTAGGCCGCATCAATCGCCTTCCCCAGACGCTCGGCGCCTTCGGACGTGTGCTCTTCCACCCTCTGCTCGTAGGTCTCGTACGGCTGCGTTTCACGCTCAGCGGGACGATGACCTGTGCCAGTCTCCACGTTGGCAACCGTAGACGGCTCAGTGAGGACACGGCGTACCTCGCTGACGACGAAGCTGTGTCGCCACGATTTGCACCCCACCTCGCCGTCATCAACGCGGTGGTTGTCGTCCACCATGCGAAGTACTTGGAGTGCGTCGGCAAGCCGCTGTTCTGCCGACATGCGCCGCGCCGCGGGGTTGAATGCCGCGTGGAGACTCGCCGCCGCGTTGTCGCTGATCTGATCGTGGGTCATCACAGGCCTCCGCAAGAGCACACGCCAATGAAACTCAAATACCCGAAGCTGCTGCCCTGGGCTTGGACTGCCCGACCTCGCAGGCACATCGCAAAATAGCAACAAGTATCGCGATGCCAACCGCCAATAGCATTGACGCTCCCAGCAACCAGTTCCACACCACGGCTGCCAGCATATCCAGCCCTTGTGACTCTGCCAGTGCCAACACTTGGCCCCAGCTCGCCCTCTTTGGCAACGCGGCATAGAGATCTTGTGTCGCGAACACTGACCAGATTGTCATGCCCAAGAAGAATCCAATGCCAGCATAGATCGCCTGCTTCTTCAGCGGTGCTTTATCGTCGCGATAGACACGAATCGCTCGCCACCACTGTCGGATGATCCAAAGTCCAGCGGCGGCAGCGATTGCAAGTCCCACAACATAGGTCCCGCCAAGAAGCGCCAAACCAACCCGGGTGAACACGTCCGCACTCGGCCAGGCAGCGGCAAAGAGGTTCGTACTCGGCCACGCCGTGGCAATCCCGAACTGATCTCCTGCGTCGAGCAGGGCGTTCGTACCTTGAAGGATCACGGCGATGAACAGGATAATCCCAGCGAAACTCGCGCAAATCTGCAAGAGCCCCGACGCTAGCGTCCGTGCTGAGCACTTAGTGGTTGATTTCATGGGGCGAATTTCCTCTTGGTTGGAGATCACTCGTCTGGCTGGACTGAGCAAAGTGTCGACGTCACTGTCTATCGCTTTGACATGATGCCATTCGCATGTCGGCCGAGTTGATCGGCAATAGCGTGGAAATGCACCACATTGGCAAATGAACAACAACGGGAGGGTCGTTGCAAAGTGCCGCGCGCTCTCGTTAGCTCCAAAAGGACGGCGCGTTTCGCGCCTTGGTCCACCGCCTTTACAGTGCTGCAAAGGTCTTGTCTTGGATCGGAAGCCATTGCGCATTGAGCGCCCTGCCTGTGAACCCGCATTCGTTACAACCGCTTCCCGTCGACGCCAGCACATTGGGTCCGTCGTGACACCCGCTGCATGCCTGCGACCAGCGCGCAACCTCGAACACCAGTGCTCCACCGCACTCAGCATCCGGCTTGCCGTCCGCGGTGGTGGCGTAGGTGCGCCGTCGGTCCAGTCGCCTTCCGGCCAGACGCTCCGCTTCTTCGACGTCGAGTTCGCGCATGTCGTTGCGGCTCTGCATGCGTTTCAGGCTGCTTGCAGCCGCTGAAGCACAGCCGCCCGTTGGTCGCGCCGGAACCTCAACACGCGGTCTCCTGGGTACTGGCTGGGCGTCACCTCTTCCAGCGTTGCGCCGGCCAGGCGCTCGACTTCCGCCCGCATGTCCTCCATGAAGATCACCTCCTCACCCTCGATGAAGTATTGAAAGTACTTCATGGTCACGATTCTGCTGACCACGTCCTCGCCACCGGCGATTCGCTGCGCGATGTCCTTCGCTTCGTCTGTCATGGTGCACATGGTCTGTCTCCTTGGCTCAATGATCTGCCGTTGGCACCATGGTCGAAGCGCCGCCGTCGTCACGGGCCTTGGACCGCTTCAACGTTGCCGACTCGCTGCGAGCTTTCTGCCGAGCATTCTCGGGCCCTAGGCACGCTGCTGTTGGCCACCTGTTCGACTACCAGCATCCGCACTGAGTCCATCTGCCGCTGTCGTTGGCAGTACGTCTTCGAGCGCTTCAACCTCGCCCAGTGGCTTCAGCAGCCACATCACCTCCGCTTCGGACATTTGTTCTGCCTTGACCAGTGCTGCTCCATCGACCACCGAGTCGAAAAGGCGCCTCTTGCGGTTCTGGATCTGAACGATCCGCTCTTCAATCGTCCCCGCGCAGATTAACTTCATCGACGAAACAGTCTTCGACTGACCGATCCGGTGAACACGGTCGGTTGCTTGGTCTTCTGCCTTTGGATTCCACCACGGGTCAAGGTGAATCACCGTATCTGCCTCGACCAGATTAAGACCAACGCCCCCAGATTTGAGGCCGATCATGAACACGTCAGCGTCTCCTGATCGGAACCGAGCGATCTCTGAATCGTTGTTCGTCGTTGCACTGCTGTAGAGCTTTGCGTACTTGATCCCACGCTCGAACAAGTGCACTTCGATGTAAGAGAAGAAGGACGTGAACGTGGTGAACAGCAGCACCTTGCGTCCATCCTCGAGCATCCGCGGAAGCTCCTCAAAAAGCCAAGCCAGCTTTGCCGAACCCATGACGCGTTGCTTCCTGCCGATCTCCGTCAGGCCAGGCTCGCAGCACACCTGCCTCAGGCGAGTGAGCTTTTCCAGCACAAACGACGGACTCACATGGACCCCTTGCTTCTCAAAAGCCTCACGAACGCTCTTGACTGTGCTGAGCCTGACTGTCTCGTACAAATTCGCCTGTTCCGCGCTCATTTCGACTCCGACAACCGACTCGATCTTCGGCGGAAGCTCGACAGCTACCTGTTTTTTCGTGCGTCGCAGCAGGAACGGAGCAAGGCGCCTCAGGAGCAGCTGATGCTTCCCGGCGTCACCTTCACGTTCGATTGGCTTACCGAACAGTTCGGCGAATCGAGTTTGGATGCTCAGGTATCCGGGCAACACCGCGTCAAAGATGGACCAGGTGTCGAGTAGCTTGTTCTCCAGGGGTGTCCCGGTCAGTGCCAACTTGTAGTTCGCGTCCAGCTCTCGCACTGCTACTGCGGCCTGGTTCCTGTGATTACGGATGTTCTGCGCCTCATCCAGAACGACCGCGTGCCAGCGCTGAGACTTTAGCGCGTCGACGTCGTTGTTCAACAGCTTGAACGTGGTCAAGACGACGTCTGCGTGCGCTCCAAAGTCTTCGAAGTACTTGTCCCTCCCAGAGCCCCGAAGCGCTACCACCTTCATCGAAGGCGCGAATTCCGCGATGGCGTCTCTCCACTGACTGAGCACGTTGGCTGGCGCAACTATGAGCGCCGGCAATTTCATGACACCTGCCGCCTTCTGCGACATCAGGTGACAGATCGTCTCCACCGTCTTTCCGAGGCCCATGTCATCACCTAGAACGCCACCAAGGTGATACTTGGCGATGACTTCTAGCCAATGGTATGCCGACCTCTGGTACGTGCGAAGTTCCCCGATGAACCCCGGTATGAAGATCGCGTCCTCGCATTCCTTCGCCGTCATCAGCTCTCTAAGAATCTTCAGCCCACGGGTGCCGACGATGTCGGCGTGAAGCGATGCCTCGACGCGCAGTGCTTCGATGGTGGACACGCGAAGCGATTTCCCCTTCAGATCCTTGGCGCTCCGATCCCCCACCAAGTCAGCAAGCGCCGCAATCCATGGAGCCAGTTGGCCCTTCGGCAGCCCCAGCCACGTCCCGGTCGCGTCTCTCACCCACACCCGGTCAGTGCCGTTTGCCTCCACTGCCGCTGGCCGATTCGCCACGACCTTGATCTTCGCGATCAACTCCGGCAGCATCGGCAGCAGGTTCACTCGCTTTCCGTTCAGGATGAACCCAATTGAGAAATCGAGCACTGCAGCCGCGCTACCGTCGTCGCCGATTCCGTTCCAGCCTAGATCAACGGATTCCACCTCTCGGACACGATCTGTCCAACCGCTAAGCTTCTCGATTTCAAAGCCAGCCGACCGCAGAGGTTCGAAATCGGTCGCCAGCAGTTTCGCGAAGGCATCGTGGCGCTCAGCATCCGATCCCGTCAGCGACCACCGGCGGCCATTTCCCGCACCGATCCCGCACGCGCTCAGCGTGTCGATGTGCCGTCGTTCTTCGTGAACGTCGCGGTGGACCTCGATGTGCTTCTCGTCGCGCTTGATGAATGCGATCGATTGCGAGTCGTCGCCCCAAAATCCCCGCTCATCTCCGTACCTGAACGACAGGTCGAATTCGGCGTCTGTTCCGCTCGCCGTGAAATCAACGCGAACGATGGGAACGGGTTTGACGCCACTGATGACCACGTCTGCGGCCGGCACCACATGCGCAGGCACTTTCGGTAGCGCTCTCAACGCCACAGGCTTCCTGGAATTCGACTTGATCCAGGAGTCCGGTATTGGCGGTGTTCCTGGACCACTTGCACGCTCTGCTGCCCGAACGTCCATGCCAACCAAGTCAAGCTCGCCGATCGTCAGCCCATCATGGTCAATGTACAGCGGGGAGCGTCCGAAGTACGGCAATCCACCATCAGCAACCCGGCACTCAATGGTCCACAGCCGTGATTCTTCATGCAGGAGCCAGTCCCACTCCAGCTTGCGAGCAGGTCCCCACGTGACGGGCGCAGTCGGCCTGCCATCTGAGTTTTCGCAAACCAACCGCTGTTGCCCGATTGCCGAACGCAGAACGAGCATTCCGACTTCATCATCCAGCCTGTTCGACCATCCATACCCACGCTCGTCTAAGTTTCCCTTTCCCCAAGCGAAGAACAGCCGATACAAATCGTCGGACATGAACTCATGTCGACAAACAATTTCGGATTTGCCCTTTTCCAAATAGCGCAGTTTCGCGAAACGGTCAGGCCCCTTGATCGCTTTCGTCACGGCGGAGTACATATGCACTCGTCGTGTTCCCGCCGCGTGTGTTTCACGCCCCGCCAGGACAACGACAAGCTTGCTCTCCGTCTCAGCTTCAGACGGTGCGCTTGCCGGAGCCATTAGCCACGACTCAAGCCTCGCCTCGGGTGAGATTTGTGGTTGTTGGTAGTCGCCGTAGTACCCTAACCGTTGCCTTCCCACCCACTTGAAATCGTCCACCCAATTGGGCGAGTTCCTGAACGCCTGCCACATGATGCCCGCCACATGCGCGCAAAACTTGTCTACACACAGGCAGCCTCCTATCAACCGCCAGCGCCCGTCTCGTCCCTCCTTCACGCCAGCGAACCCACGCTCGCCCTTCCAAGCACGGCCGCTCCTACCGTCAGCCCACTCGGCCGGATCCGCCGTGACGAAGCCGCTCGCGGCGTCTCGCGCTCCGCGCGCCCATGCGAACTCGCTGAAGCAGCCATGGATTTCAGGCAGGCTTACGGCGCTGATGATCTGTTCGCTTTCCATGTGTTCCTTGTTGCGTCTTAGCGTTCTTGGTCGTGGGTTAGCGCCAGTGTGTCAGTTCGCCTGGAGCCGCTGAAGCACCGCTGCCTGATCCCTCACCGCGAATCGCAACACGCGCTCGGCCTGGTATTGTTGCGGCGTCACCTCTTCCAGCGTTGCGCCGGCCAGGCGCTCGACTTCCGCCCGCATGTCCTCCATGAAGATCACCTCCTCACCCTCGATGAAGTATTGAAAGTACTTCATGGTCACGATT
>Ga0307509_10011284_pt1 | contig 10839 bp, 12 predicted proteins | sample 10_EM_MG_FD_202245 | JGI IMG/M metagenome (GOLD analysis project Ga0307509, IMG submission 202245) | Populus trichocarpa ectomycorrhiza microbial communities from riparian zone in the Pacific Northwest, United States - 10_EM | ecosystem: Host-associated > Plants > Roots > Unclassified | place... | reverse complement strand
ATTACAATCAAAATCAAGACAGTACCAAGTACCGATCATGGTTGTAGTACTGGTAGCCATTGCAACCAGTTGCAACTGCGCCAAGGATCTCGGTGATGTTGCTTCCGTCCCGATCGGACTTTCGATCGCGTCCTGAACGCCTCCCAGCCTGGCGTCGGAACCTACTTCAACCCACCAGGAGTAGTCGGCCCCTTGTTCACATGGCTCACAAAGATTGCGGATGAGGCCATTGTATGGTACACCATTCCCACCTCTAACCCGGCCCATAAGCTAAGATTGGCCCGCCGCCTCGCCGACCAGGTACCTTGACGAGCATGTGAGGGCAGGATACAAGTTCCTCATACAGAACTACCGGGCCGGGGACAAAGTCTGTCTCTTTGGTGCGTGTGCGTCACGGTCCTCGCTTCGTGAGAGCGAGAGAGCTGCGCGCCAAAACTTTTGCCGCGCGATGGCTGACGGTTCCGAATCAGGATCCTCTCGTGGCACCTATACCGCGCGTGCGTGCTTTGGCCGGGCTACTCCACAAGGTAAATTCTCCTACTCAAGGACTGGATCTGAAAGCACAAGTCATAATTTGATCCACGACCGACCCCTCCGGAGATTAGGTCGGCCTGCTGCCACGAGACAACGATGAGCAAATCCCCTTTGCCAACTCCCTCTACCAGCATAGTGACAAGGCCGGGCTCGAGCTTGCTGCCGGATTCAAGCAGACCTTTTGTGTCCCCGTGAAAATCGATTTCTTTGGACTGTGGTCCGTGATCCGCTCTCTTCACTAACGTCGGAGCGCTGATGAAGCGCATTCAGGGACACCGGCACCAGCGTCGGATTGATTTACAGTCGCAACCTCCCCTTCACGTCCGCGAATTCGGCCGTGAGGGTGTTCAGGTGTGCCTTATCCTTGGACGAGGTACGTAGTTACGGACATGAAAACTTGCGTCTGACCTGGGAATCCCAGCACCGCACGCGATATCAGCCCAACCTATTCCACCACGAAACGCCAGAAGAGGCCTCCGAACACCAGTACGATCTAGAACTAGCGAGTCCCGTCAGCGCAACCGCCGCACCATCGGAACCTCTTCCGGCCGTCCAGCAAGTCTGGTTTGCTGGGTGTCATTCCGATGTTGGCGGTGGTGCGGTCAGGGATGCGGTCCGTTATTCGCTTGGGGACATTTCCCTCCGATGGATGGTCAAGCAAGTCATCCTTTCCAAATGTGGAATTAGGTTCGACACGGCGACTCCGAGGATGGCTGACATCGATGTTTCGATGATCGTCCTTGTGGGTCCCGCGCGACAGACTGGACCAGCTCTGGAGGAGGAAGTCCGACGCTAAGGCTGTAGCTGCCTCGTCGGCATTGCCGACTCCGTCTGAAGAGGATGGTAGCGGAGAATATATGATCCCGAAAGGGAAGGGTAAAGGTGTCGAGGAGCAGGTTTGGCCGAAAGGGGACATTCTGGCTTACATCCATGATAAATTGAAGTCCCAACCGTGGTGGTGGTTTTTGGAACTTATGCCGATGAAGTTTACTTGGCAGGAAGCCGATGGAACGTGGAAATCCAAATGGGGGTAAGTGCTCACGCGCTCACGAACGTCACCCTCTTGTCTAACAAACTCTCACTAACTTATGTTGAATCTTTTAGAATTAACTTTGGCCGAGGTCGAGAGATCAGGAGTGAGCGGCCCAATTTCCACGAAAGTGTGCGCCAGAGGATGGCGGCCGTCACAGATAACAAATATAAGCCCATGGTAAGATGGACCTCGGAGACGGAACGATACATTGAATGAAACACCATATTTAGGGCGATTGTTTGTCTTATTAAGTAATACATGGAACTGACGACCATAACACGACTGTAGGGACGATTTTTGATGATCATTGTGATGGCCCTCCACCCTCTTGGATGAGTGTGATAGCACAAGAGCTATTTGAGGTGAAAGAGGGCGTCGTTGATCCTGTTGGTACCTCATAAACCTTCAGTGCAGACCACCAAAAGACCTCCGCGAATAGGCCGAGGAAGCAGTAATCAGCACTGATTCTTCACCCCCACTGGTCCCAGAGCTCTATCATCGTCGCGACCTGGAAGACCCACTTCGCGGAACACTGACACCCTGAGACTCAGCACCAGCCCAACAACTTGTTCCGCAAGCGGAGCCGTAGTTGCACTCAGTCTCCCTCTGAGTCGGTCCAGACGCGGCCAGGGTCAGCACAGGTAGGAGCAGTCACGAGGAGGGATCGGGATAAGGTGTCTGGGGTTGTGTTTCATCGGCCGACTGCTCGTCTCAACCTAGGTCCCTCACCTTCACCGAGTGATGAGGGGAGGTTCGATGGTGTATGAGGGAAGTCCAGAGGGGGTCGCAGGCCGTCCTTCACGGGTCGGCCGCCCTCATCGTCCTGGAGCCTGGAGGGGCAGGGCGGTCTCGCGCTCTCGCGGGACCGCCTTCCTTGCTCACTCTCGTAGTTCGGAGACGTGGGGATGTGAATGGGAGCAGAGGGCGGGAGTGGCTTGGGAGGTGATTTGGATGCCTGTGTGACATAGCGACTTCTCGGTGCGGACTTGTATTTTTGGCAATCGCCGCCCACTCCTTGCCGCGGCGGGCTCCGTGATCCGAATCGTCGAACCGGCCACGCGGCATGTGTCTCAACCGCGCAGCTAGCACCTCCCACCTCCCGTTCACGAACCCCGAAGCGTCGAGTGTGGGCTTGTCCCGGCGCTACCCTGAAACGAGTACATTCACCGCTCATATGCTGGATTCTTGGGGCTGCCTTTCCCATCTTTGGAGGATGCACTGGTTCCGGACTGATGGGCAACAAACGCACCCGAATTCCCCGCCACCTCGTATAAGCTCTCGGCGCCGCGCCTGTCCTTCCTCAGTTTCCGGACCTTGCACCCTTCCATAATGTCCACCGACTCAACGATCCCCCAGCCCAGAGTCATCGTCCTCTGTTTCGACGGAACCTCCAATCAGTTCGACGAAACGGTCAGGCACCTCGTAGATCTTCCCTTGTGGCGGCCATGCTGACGTGCGAGAACATCAGAACACGAACGTCGTCCAGTTCTACTCTCTGCTAGACAAATGTTGTCCTCTCGAACAAATTGTTTACTACCAGGTCCGTTCAACTTTTGCTTCCGTCTCCCGATTGAACTTTCGATCGTATCTTGAACATGCTTGACCCGCCTGCCAGCCTGGTGTCGGAACCTTCTTCAACCCTGGAGTCGTCAGTCCCTTGATGACATGGCTCGCCAAGACTGCGGACGAGGCCATCGCATGGTCCGTCATTCACACCACCGGACCCAACTCCGAAGCTAATCTTGGCCCGCCACACCACTGACCAGGTACCTTGACGAGCATGTCAGGGCAGGATACAAGTTCCTCATGCAGAACTACAGGGCTGGGGACAAGGTCTGCCTCTTCGGTGCGTTGCCACTGTCTTCCCTGCTTTCCACGAGAAGAGGCTTACCGAGTTGATTGCCGCGCGATACGGCCATTGATGATTCTTCTGCATCAGGATTCTCTCGTGGCGCATACACTGCACGTGCCTTGGCAGGATTTCTCCACAAGGTGAGCTCTCCTACCCGAGGGTCAGACTCAGGTTCCGAAGGACAAAATCAGCTGATCTCGCGACTTGCTTCGACCTCTCCCGAGACTAGATAGGGCTGTTACCACGAGACAACGACGAGCAGATCCCCTTTGCTTACAGCCTCTTCAAGCGCACCGACAAAGCTGGGCTCGAGCTTGCTGTCGGGTTCAAGCGGACCTTTTGTGCCCCCGTGCCAATTGATTTCCTGGGAGTATGGTCCGTGATCCGATATCCTCGCTAATATCAGAGCGCTAATGGGGCGCCTTCAGGGACACCGTCGCGAGCGTCGGGTTGGTTTACGGGCGCAACCTCCCATTCACCTCCGCAAACTCGGCCGTGAGGGTGTTCAGACATGCCTTATCATTGGATGAGGTACCTAATTATAAACGCGAGAGTTTACATTTTTCTGACCTGAGGCTTCCAGCGTCGTGCGCGATTCCAGCCCAACCTGTTCCACCACGAAACGCCGGAAGATGCCGCGAAACGCAAGAACGGTACGAGAATCACGAACGTCGTGAACAAAATCACCGCACCACACAACCCAGAGCCCAGCGAGACGACCAAACCTCGCAAGCGTCCCGGGCTCGGCACGAGATGGGGGATTGCCGTTCAGCGGCTCTCTTCGCAAGAACAGTACCGGATCCGTGGCGGGAGCCGTAGAACCCCGAGTAACCCGAAACCCCTCGGTTTGGATAGGAAGGAACCTTCTACGGCGTCATCGACTGCGTCAGGGAAGTCGGAACCTCTTCCGGCCGTGCAGGAAGTCTGGTTTGCCGGGTGCCATTCTGATGTTGGCGGCGGTGCGGTTGAGGACTCAGTCCGATACTCACTTGGGGACATTTCCCTCCGGTGGATGGTCAAGCAAGTCATTCTTTCCCAGTGCGGGATTACGTTTGACGCGGCGGCTCTGAGGAGGGCTGACATCGATGTTTCGACCATCGTCCTTGCCGGCCCTGCGCAGCAGACTGTGGAACAACTCTGGAGGAGGAAGCCCGAGACCTCGTCAGGACCGCTGTCTCCGTCTGCAGAGGATGATAGTGGAGAAGATATGATTCAGAAAGGAAAGGAGAAAGAACCCGAGGCGCAGGTTTGGCCGCAAGACCAGGACGTTCTAACTGACATCCACGACCAATTGAAGTCTCGGCCCATATGGTGGATCTTGGAACTCATGCCGATGAAGTTTACTTGGCAAGAGGCCGATGGAACATGGAAATCCAAATGGGGGTACGCACCCACGAATACCATCCTCTGATCGGGCGAATTCTCACTGACTCGCGTTCAAATCCTCTTTTAGAATCAACTTTGGCAGAGGTCGAAAGATCAGGTGCAATGAGCCCAATTTCCATGAAAGCGTGCGGCAGAGGATGGCTGTCGCAGATCTCAAATATAAGCCGAAAGCAAGATGGAATGTGGGGACGGAACGATATGTTGACTGAAATGCGCTTTACGACTGTTATTTGCTTTTCCGGTCCACGAAGCTAACGACATGGCATGACTTGGAATGATTTTTCGAAGACGCTGGCGATGGTATATTCTCCCCCTTGGACGAGTGTGATAGCACGCTAGCTGTACTTAGTGTTTCAACAACCAGCGTTTTGGAGGCACCTCGTTTTATTTATGAATAACTTACGCAAATTTATAGTGACCGTGATTTTTTGCCCGCACGAAACCCACGCATAACGAATGTGGAAGGTGTGAGCAAGCGTGAGACTTGCCACTGGGGATCCGGAAAGGGTCGGGAACTCAACATGAGATCTAATCCCACCTCAGACTCCTATATTGCGCAACAAAAGCTCCGACTCGGGAGATTTCCTGACGATAGCTCGGATGATTCTCTCTTCGCTGGCGAACGATAACTCCACTTGGCACGTCTGGAGGCCCCAACTGTGTTGTTGATGGGTCCACGGAGTGGTTACTCCCTGGCCACCCCGCGCGATGCACAGTATCCCGCTCTCTGTACTCGAGGGTGGGCGGATCCGACGACCGGTGGGTCGGTCCTGCCCGGGTGGAGGTTTCGTCCTCGCGCTGATTGACCTTTCTCTTGGTTTCCGGGGTTGGGTGCAGGGGTGCGGGTTGTTGGCCGAACCATTTTTTTGGGGGTGGGCATTCAACGTTTGGCGTTGTTCCTGTGATAGAGAACTATGGTCTGATGACCTTCTCTACCTTGTTTCTGTAGGATGTGCGGCGAAGAATGTGAAGGTCGTCACAATGTCGCCCAGCCCCTTTGTATTAACCCTCGGGGTAGTCCCTCGGTTTGTGATCCCTGTGATCGCCAGGATCCTTGGTGCGTTCCTCGCGTGGTTCCGACGACCTCCACCCTACATGCGACCATCCGCGGAACAGGCTGTACCCCTCTGGGACCAGTTCTGTTCAGGCTGGCAACATCTGCGTGCACTTGCATTCGTGGTCTCCCAAATCTGCCTCATACCTGACTTATACTTCATTGGACATCGTGGTCCGAGATCTTACTTGCGACGGTCGGGGCTGTTCGTCGTGCATTTGATTGTGAGAGGTTAACCTCCCGCAAATTTTACACCCTCTGGGCCATACCGATGGAAAAACGAAGCCGCTCCAACTGTTCAATATCCAACTGCAAGGGGTCGGACCCCTCGCGCAAGCGGGTTTCCGCCCACATAATACGTTCCAGGAGGAACAATCAGGTCCTTAGCGGGACCCGCAAGCTGTAGGCTCAAGATATCCGGGCCTGTGTAATGTGTCAAGATTCAACAAGCTAGCCGATCGCGGCAACGGTGGCCTTTGGACGTTTGAACGACAGTGCATTACCCCCATCGGTAAATCGTTCCGATCGGTTGGATTCCCGGAGCGGGCGTTGACCGCTGTCCGCCGTGTCTCCACATAATTACCTCGAGGAACCGCTATCCGGCTGCAAGTGGTGCCGGAGATCAGGGGTCGCGCCCCTCCTTATCACCCACCACTTGAAGGGGAGCTGATTGGGCGGAAGCGACGAAGGCAATCAATCGCCTACATTCCGTTCGGTTCGTTGACTTGCACGGTACGCTGTCATAGCGTGGCAGGGGATCCGTGTTCTCACCCCGCTCAACCACTCCTTCAAAGTCCGCCCACTCCCAGTCGAGACGTTGATTTCTTCCACGACGTCAAGGGATGCAATCCGGGGTGGCGAACTCCCTCTATGTATGCGATCCGGAAGACGTGTTTTTGTCGTGAGCGTTGTGTTGCAACAGTAGAATGGTTGGAGTGCGGATATGGTGAAAGCCCCGTCTTCAGAGAATGGATCCGTCCTGGGTTGGTTGACTGCCCCATCCCGTGTGGGTGGCGCTGGTCGGCGATTTCGGTGCGTACCGATGGGAGTATCGTCAACAATAACCGCGGCCAAGAAAAGGTAGAGGGCTTCGCAAGTGAGCCATCCGAATGAGCACAAGTCCAAGTTATGTCACTCGCGCTAATGGTCCGGGGCACCCAATCTCCGCCACCTTTCATACTTAAGATATGGGGGCTCCGCCTATCCTTCGTTCCCTAACTTGCGCCCTTCCACGATGACCGTCGACCCGACAGTGCCCCAGCCCCTCCAGGCCCCTCCGCCAATCCCGCCCAGAACCATCGTCCTCTGTTTCGACGGAACCTCCAGTCAGTTCGACGAAACGGTCAGGCGCCTTGTATGTCGTCTCCTGTGGCGGTCATGCTAACATATGATAACATCAGAACACAAACATCGTCAAGTTCCACGGTCTGCTAAAAAAGAATCCCCTCGAACAGTTTGTTTACTATCAGGTCCGGATCCGTTCAACCTTTGCTTCTGTCCCGATTGAGCGTATCCTGAACCCGTCCAACCCGTATCGTAGGCTGGCGTCGGAACCTACGTCAACCCAGGGGTCGTCAATCCCCGGTTGACATGGTTTGCGAAGATTATGGATGCTCTCTTCGCATCGTACGCTACCCCCACCCTTACCCTACTCCCAGACTAATCTTGGCCTCCTGCAATATCGCCGATTAGGTATATCAACGACCATGTCAAGTCAGGCTACAAGTTCCTTATGCAGAACTACCGGGAAGGAGACGAAGTCTGCCTCTTTGGTACGTAGTTGCCTTGTTCTTTCACAAGGAGCTTTCAGAACTGATTGCCGCGCGATTCGACCGATTTTAATTCAGGATTCTCTCGTGGCGCCCACACCGCACGTGCCTTGGCAGGACTGCTCCACAAGGTGAGATCTCCCACTCAAGAACCAACCCGGAAGTACAAGTCATAATTCAACCTTTTCGGAGACTAGATCGGCCTGCTGCCGCGGGACAACGACGAGCAGATTGCCTTTGCTTACAGCCTCTACACGAGCACCGACAAAGCTGGGCTCAAGCTTGCTGCCGGATTCAAGCAGACTTTTTGCACCCCGGTACCAATTAAGTTCATTGGAGTATGGTCCGTGATCCGATATCTTCGCTCACACCAGATCATTGATGGAGCGTCTTCAGGGATACTGTCGCGAGCGTCGGGTTGGTTTACGGTCGCGACCTCCCCTTCAGCGCCGGACACTCGGGCGTAGACTTCTTCAGACATGCCTTATCCTTGGACGAGGTATTTGATTATTAACGTAACAGTTTACGATTCTCTAACCCAAGGTTTCCAGCGTCGCGCGCGATTCCAGCCCCGCTTATACGTCGAAGAGTCGGAAGGGTCCGCGAGTCATGTAAACACAGTCCCCGCACCACGGAGTCCAGAGCCCAGCGGGACGGCGATGTCACACAAGCGTGCAGGATCTGGGTCGGATTTTGCTGTTCGGCGGCTCTCTTCACAAGATCATTACCGGATTCATGGCATCAGCAGTAGAACCCCAAGCAACTCTAATTCTCTCAGCCCGGAGAGAAATGAACCTCCTGCAACTTCATCGACGCCCGTAGATATTCCGCGGGTGCTGGAAGTCTGGTTTGCCGGGTGCCATTCCGATGTTGGTGGTGGCTCAGTCGAGGATACAGTCCGATACTCGCTTGGAGACATCTCCCTCCGGTGGATGATCAAGCAAGTCCGACTTTCTGGCTGCGGGATCGAATTCGACTCTGAGGCCCTGAGAAGGGCTGACATCGATATTGAGGAACTCGCCCCTGCTGGTCCCGCGCAACGCACTGTGGAGCAAACCATCTCGTCGGCACCACTGAGTCCGTCTACAGAGGGTGGTAGCGAGGTTCACCTGCTCCGGGAGAGGAAGGAATTAGAGACGCAGATTTTGTCTCAAGAGCCGGAAGTCCTGGCTGACATTCACGACGAGTTGAGCATTGGATTTGCGGATCTTTCGTGGCGCAAGCTTCGGGATTGGCTTGGGTTCTGGGTGCTGGAGCTCATCATCCCGGCGACATTTATTTGGCAGGATTCCGATGGAAGGAACAGACGCCAACGAAGGTGAGGACTCACGAACACTACCCTCTGACCCAAAGAACTTGCGCTTACTTACGTTGGAACCCGTTCTTAGGTGGAACCGCGGCAACGGTCGAATTATCAGGAGCGATCCGCTCTATTTCCACGAAAGCGTGCGCAAAAGGAAGGCTGTCGCGGACCCCCAATATAAGCCCAGTGGGAAACCGGAGTTGAAGGAACGGATTGGGAACCGGGAGCCACAATACGTTCAGTGAAACGGGCTTCACGATGGTCGTTTGTTTTGTCAATTCACGGAGCTGACAACACAACACGGCTAGCAACAACTTTCCGATAATATTGACGATGGTGCCCCCTCTTGGACGAGTGTGATAACATACTGATTGTACCTTGTGTTTCTAAGGCCAGCTGTTTTGAAGGCATCTTGTTTTATCTATGAGCAAATTACGCGAACCTACCCGCACGAAACCTACATAATCCAAAGGCGGATGCGTCGCTTATTTACTGTATCGAGGGTGAGACCCTCTTGTCGCCCACGTTGGACTCTAGAGGGTGTCGGGGGTTCTGCGTTCATCGTCACACGCGCCTGTCGTTCCTCCAGACCTGCGCCCTTCCACGATGTCCTCCGACTCGACGACCCCCTAGGGTCACCGTCCTCTGTTTCGACGGAACCTCCGATCAGTTCGACGAGACGGTCAGGCGCCCGGTACTAGACCCCGGTATCAGAGTCCGCTTGAAAAGATGTGGTCGGCGCGGCGTTTGTCGGGCACGTCCTCTCACAATCCGTTGGCCAACCGGGATACGTGAGAGGAGGCCCGCCCGTACCTCAATTCCTCCTTGTTAACGAAATTTGACGTGTTCGCCGTACCTCGGCTTGCGCGGCCTTACGGATCCGGATCGACGAACTTGTACGAACCCGGGGGAAGCAACGTCGACGAAAACCCACCCGTCAGCTCAATGAACTGGATCTTTAGAACGTGACGTCTTCCCCTTCGCCACCCCCCGCGCCCACTGCGCGTAACCCGAATGCGCAGTCGTAATCCGGGGCTATGATTTGTACGTCCGTTCCCCCCCACGGTCGTACCCGGAAATTGAATGGACTGGGGCTGACCTGGTGGTACGTTGTGATCTATTTACATCGCGGTCGCGACTGATGATACCTATCGCTCCTAGCGTTCGTTTCACATGTGGCTCCGTGGTCCCTTCGATTCATCGAGGGTTTAGCGCCGACTTCGAGCGCTATATCTCCAAACCTCTTGGTGGTTGAACGGTCACGACCATGGTGGACACTTCGGGTCGCGCCCAGCTTGCCCTCCGTGTGATATGTATTGAGTACAGCGCCACGCTACCTAGGCTGTACGCCGGGCAGCAATATATTTTCGTCGCCGGTTCTCTAGGATCCCCCCCAGCACTTATGTCTATTTCTCGACAACGGCATCGAGCCGGAGCCGACCCTGACCGCGTTCCCCAACCGGGCCAAGGCACTGGGAGGGAATACTCGCTGACGTTGTCGCCGGGCCCTCCAATCAGACGGTTGACCTGCCGGAGGAGTGGTTTCTACCGTGCATCGAGCTCGCAGATCCAAGCCTCGGCAACAAGGATGAGCATACTAAGGATATATATATGTGGGCTGTCTCTGATGGAGAGAGTGGTGGGAGCCTTGCCGGAATCAAAGTGGGCAAAGATGGGGAAGAGCTGGTGGACTACATCTGGCTTGTGTCACGGGTACCGAGTTTTTACCTTGCGCATGTGGGTTTCCACTCACACAATACGTTCCAGGAGGAACGATCAGATGCTTAGCGGCACTCGCAAGCTGTAGGCCAAAAATATCCGGGCCTGTGTAAAGTGTCAACATTCAACAAGCTAGCCGATCGCGGCGACACGGTCTTTGGACGCCTGAACCCCAGTGAGAATTGGATC
>Ga0307509_10011281_pt1 | contig 10840 bp, 8 predicted proteins | sample 10_EM_MG_FD_202245 | JGI IMG/M metagenome (GOLD analysis project Ga0307509, IMG submission 202245) | Populus trichocarpa ectomycorrhiza microbial communities from riparian zone in the Pacific Northwest, United States - 10_EM | ecosystem: Host-associated > Plants > Roots > Unclassified | place... | reverse complement strand
CCTTGTTTAAGATGCCTAGTTACATGGAGTTACAAGGTTAAGTTTTCCAGACATTGTGATCGCTCGATCGTTTTGGCCCTGATTCAGCACGGGTAGTTTCCGATTTTTAAGGACACCCCCGAGTACACAGCGCGATGTTGCAGGCAAGATGACGAGGATATCTGGCGCCCGGAAGCTCACTCTGCGATCCTTCACCGTGACCACTGGGCCTAATCCCCCAAAACAGGCCAGTTGGAGAGGGTCAGTCGACGTGCGTGGACAGCGAAATCCACTCCATTTCCATGTTCGTATTATAATACGCTCCAAAGCACTGAATTACGTAGGGCCATCGGCAGCGCTTGCGCACAAACTAAGTCATGATGCAACGGGTCGTTGATCCCACCACAACTTAATTTGTGCTGGAATGAAACTAAAAACATATAAATATACCACATGTACTTCTCGTCTCCCTTTTCTTCAATCCCGAGCTCCCCCCCTCCCCCTCCCCCTCGTGCTCCTCATGTTCCTCATGTTCCTCATGCACGCACAATCAAACTCGAAAACAAAAAGAGTCCCCACGGGATTCCGTCTGCCCGTCTGCGCAAGCGGCTGACCATACCATATGAAGCAAAGAAAGGCAGCCCTGTGAACATCTGGGAACGTACTCCACCAGTATATATATCTGCTCTCATGGGGGTTGGTTCGCCTTTCCTGGTGCAATTGGCTTTTTTTTGGGGGCGTTCGGAGTTTTCATTATTATTATCTTGTCCTCCCCTCCAAATTTCGCAGGCGGACAATCGATATATCGCGTTCAGTGATTCCTCCAGGGCCCGCATACAATGCTACGGATACTCGCACACTGACTGGGTAGGATGCTCGGAAACCCGGAAATGGTATCGTGCTGCAGCTTACACCAGAAGTAGGTACAATGCAGGAACATCTGCGGTCATGAGCTAAAATATTAATATCTTGAGCACTGGAAAGCAATTAGCTCCCCCCCCCAAGCCAATAGTATTCATACTTTCTCTTGTGGAAGGCAGAGGCTGCAATTGGTGAACTCGCCAACGAGTGAGCAACATAAACATTTAGTTCGACAGGGCTCCACAAGAAAGGTATCGGTATCATATGATATTACAACATCCAGCCCTCAAGGGCGGGGGATTCCGTCGCGGTATTATTAGGCTTAAATACGCAGGACACACCTGTACCGTAAAATCTCGTATGGTGTGAGGCATCTACCGATACCATATCATATGATCCACGATCAGATTATCGGCAGGGATTTGAGCATCGACCTACGATAATTTTAGTTCGACAGATTACTATAATCACGAACACCAGCTAACTAGACTCGGCGGGCTCAGCACGCTCAGGCTTTGCCGTGTGAGGAAAATATTAATCCTTCTTAGGGCTTCTTGACTCTGGACACGGAGGTCTAGCCTAGCGGAGGCAACAGGGCCCGGCAAGAAGTTAAGTTATTGAACAGCTATTTAGGATTAACCCGCAAAGTGGTCCCTGGCTTGTGCAAAAACATCTCCCCCAGCCCTTGCACGATACCCTACGGTATATCAACATCAAAAGGGATTCCATCAAGGCCCTGTTTGGCACGTCATAAATGGCCTTCTCTTATATCGCGGCGCGCGAAAAAAGGGCCTACCGGCAAAACATGAAAGAGCGGGTGGAATGGAGCATTTAACAACCCAAACCTCCTATCTTGGCTTTTATAGGCTTGGAAAATCACGAACGATAACTCTGTTTTTTCTGAGCGGCAGACGTCATACAAACTTTGACACACGCAGAAGTCAGCCCGGGAGATGTAATCGGTTCGGGATTCCCTTCTCTCGAGCTTACCGGTAGGTCTCCCGCTCGATGGGAAATAAGACAGCTAGTAACGTCAGTGTGGGGTCAAGGTGCTGTCCTACAAGTGAAGGGCTTACTAGCATGATAAAGAAAGCATTACTCCTCCCAACCATGCCGGCCATGGCATACAGCCAACCGATCAATACTATTATAATACCGAATGTACCTACGGCTTTCTGGGCGGGAACCTTGACATCGCTGTCGACCATTTGGAGGCGCACGACGGCCAAAAGCAAGAAAGTGAAGCCAAGGCAGAAGGTGAAAAAAAATACCACGAGAGTTGATTTGAGAGAGCAATCGCATCAAAAGTGTCATAGGCTAATGTTTGTCTTTGACGTTTTCAGCTTCCATCAATTTAGAATTAAGCTTGCATCCAGCTACCGTTCCCCATACACCAGCCATGTCCCAGACTAACGACGGTATCCAGGTTCAAAACACCTCTAAAATTGGCATCCACAAGCCTCAAAACGAAAGCTATCAATACTAAGGCACAAAGACCCAATAGTCCAGGGCCCGCAAACCTCTCGAAGCTAAGCTTATATGGGCCTGGTTGGAATGTACTACTAAACGCTGGCATCATAGTACTGTTTGTCGGGACTCTCCTAATAGGCGCAGCCGCGCCGTGTCGGGTAGGCGTTGGTGGCATATAGCTGTTTCTGATGGAAGTTGCATTTCTTCCGGTATCTGTCCCCCTGGAGTACGTGGAAGCATCCTGCGCATTGATAGCTGCCATAACTGGAATATCCTCAGTAGGTTACCGGTATTGCGCTTGAAAGGGTCCTCTCCCAGGGTGCTTTGGAGTGGGGATCCGGGAAAAGCATGACCAGCAGGGTACAACTTAGCTTAAATAATGATGAAGAACGCCGCTACTTCAGCTATCCCCACCCTTGAAGCTGCCCTCATTGAATTGGGGTACAGGCGAGAGTAATTTGTACTAGTTCGGGTCAATATAGAGAAAATTATGGTGAATCAAACTAGTTTACTACACTAATGCGGCCCCCTTCTCCCGTCATGGACGTTTGGCTTTCATCCTGTTAAAGCACGAGAAGTGCAAGCACCCCCACCAAGATAATTGCTTTAGTCACACCCCTCCATCCCGAATCTCAAGGGCCCAGATGCCTCTCTATCTTATAGGAATATCCGTGGGTTCTAAAGTTCCCCACACCAATAGTCAGCCTGCTGTCCCGGATCATCCGCTATACCGGACAGATTCTTGGGATTTTGGCCGTCTGGGATAGCAGGATGCGACTATACTTGTCGCAATGGTTAAAAATTCACCAGTTATTCACCGTTTGCTTCTGCTGGGACTAGAGTGTCGCAGCCGTATAACTGGACCTAGTCCATGGCTGAAGCTCCTGACCTCCGGGAGCCGTTTGAACCCTGGTGGAGGGCATCCTGACGTCCGCCATTTGTTAAAGGGCCGAACCGCCAAAGCTACCAAGAAAAGAGGCATTCAGCCTTTCCAAACCCACATCGAGCTCCTTCCTCCCAAGAACTACATTCGCCGTTCGAAAGTATCACATGTCCCGGGGAAGCTACTAGAGTTGATGGCTTTCCCATTATCAACGCGCCTAATATGTTTTTTGTTTTTTTTGGCGGTTGAGAGAGATATATATGCTCACCCTCGCGAGCTGCATTGAGCGAGACACCCGGGGGGCAAAGAAGTGGAATACCATATGTAGTATACAAGCTCTACTGACGCTGGGAAACTAGAAGGGAACGAATTTGATATCCCTGCACAACCCGACATAGCATTATACCTATCTGCTCCGGTTTGAAACAAACGCCCCGTCAGTTATCGCAGAGACTCAGCAATATGGACCGACAATAGCGGACAGCAGGCACAGCCTGCGGTAAATAATAATAAAAAAAGGAAAAGGTTGGAAGACCTTCTGAGGTTTTGATTGGAGTGTTAGGTGTGCTCGAGCCAATTGAGTAACCGTGTTTTGGATCATTTCCACACTTTTCGATTCTCCCCCGCCGCAGGCTGTGCTTGCGCCCCTCTTCTTCGTCGCAAGTAATCCCCCATTTAGAGACAAGGCCTAGTCCAAAATCACCAAGTCAAATGGAAATTTTTGCCCCTTCAGAGCCGTTCCGACGGATGCACTGATGCCTAAAGTGTTGAATGGTTCAGGAATGGGAATGGCGCAACCAACCCGGCACTGTGTGTGACCTTTCCCGGGCCTGCCGAGGCCCATGTGTCCCCGATCCGGTCGTCAGCAGCACCAATTTGGCCGTTGGTCGGACCGTAAGTACTCGTACTTGTACACTCGCATCCGCAACGACACACCGGTACAATATTAGAATAGCCCTCAAATAACCCCCAGGCAACTCCTCTCGGTAGAAAAGGCCACCTCTGTGAAAGTCGAGTCCTTTATCCAGGGGAAAATAAATACCATAAAAACTCGATAGATCCACAATCGGCGGTCAGGCCCCTAGCCTTCGCAATCCGAGACAAAACGCCACGAGAAGGCATAGTGTTTTCCAGAGGCGGTATAGCTTGTTTAAGCCCGGATCCCGTTCACTAGTACTCGAGTACTCGAGTATTCGTAATTTTGTCAACCTACTCCGCGAAGCCCATTGTGGGTTGAGATCCCCGGTGGTGGATCTATCGAGTTTTTACGGCAATAATCCGCTGGCAAGCCCGAGCACTAGCCGGCTACTTTAACATCGGGTCCTTGCGTCGCGAGCGATCCAGCTCTCCCAACAATCCATAAAGTTACCCGGACATGTTGCTACGGGCAGGGGTGTGGAGTTACCCGAATTAGTTATCATGGCTATCTATCATACCTTCTTAGTTCTTTGATACGGTATTCCCTCTAGGGCATATGCACGGGCCTCTACTACCTGCTTGTCACCGTATTTTCCCTTTCGCCTGGGTACCTGTCGACTTTTCCTCAAGAATTCTCAAAGATATCGTACCTACTAAACAGCTTCATGGGATATCATTCGTATTCCTCCCATCGACTGACAGGGCTCGTGGCACATTCCGGTATCGTACGTATCTCCGCTGGTTGCGATTCGGATTTCCCCCTCTCCCTCGGTACCGGTATACTGCCCTTTCATCTATCGGAAGTGCAAACTCCACCCAGGGTAAAACTGCCGACAGCCCGTGATTACTACTGAGCGGCCTAATAAAAAAACGAAATCAAATAAATTGAAATTAGATAAAAGCAAGATAAGCATACCTGATCCCCCTTCTCTTATGAGCTAAGCGTATATAATCCCTTGACTACTACGATATTTACATCCCGGCGCTCGTCGAGAGTTTCCACCGTAAAAGGGGGGAGAAAGAAGGAAAGAAAAGGAGGAAGAAACCCTGGGGATTAACTATTATACATCCCGGTTAGCTAATTTTTCATCAAATCTTTAGTTATTCCTTCCGCTTGTCCGGTGGTTGTGTGTCGACTCAGGCTAGTTAAGGCACCAGGCTCGCCTCTTCTCAGCCCGTTCCCTTTCCGACGGGAAGTTTGTTAGAGACGTCACCAACCGACTGCTTCAGTACCGTACTCGAGTATAATAGCCGGCCCTCTACAGCACATGTCACTGATAGGATGCACACCCATGTTTATCGCGCCGCAACGGGAACGCTTCCTTTACCAACAGATCGTCACGAATCCGACCTTGGTTGTTTAGTTTATTTCGTTCGCCTTATCGGTTCAAGCTTCTGGGATCTACCGGTGCCGTAATCTGTGTATCAGGGTGGGGTTATCGAGGGGTTATCATAAGGGAGGCAAGGCGAATTGCAGGGGGGGAGCAATAGGGATGATGTGAGATTAGCTAGCTGGTCGTCGTCGTCGTCGTCGCCAGACGCCCATTTTACGAGAAATCAGCTACCTATCATACCTGTAATGATTTGGGGAGTCTCGATCCTAGCGTACCTAACTTTGGTCGGTTCATGAGGAAATATCGGGTGGGACAGTTGTCGGGGTTGGTTGTTTGGTTGTGAATGAGAGGAGTTCAGGTTCCTCTTTTACCAACCAATCAGGCATCGACGGCAGGAGAGAATGAAAATTAGGTCGAGTTATCCATGGGAGAAGAAGGATGCTGCGGTGCAGTACCTCAAATGAGTCACTTGGCAAGTTGGATCTGTGCGGAGGCTTTGCTCTTGTGAGGCCTTGGGATTGGGTTGATTGATTAATTTCAGTGTCACTGGTTCAATGGATTGGAGCGTCTCGATGGTATCATAATATCAATGCCATTTTGCTTTGGAAAACCTAAGGTATCCGGTACACTCGATGACAGCCACCCCCCCCTTTTCCCCTTCGAGAGCAACTCGGAGGGACAAAACTTTCTAGCTTTGAAATTCTCCAGAAGTGTGAGAGAATTGAGAACGGGGTGTGTATGGGAAGAAGGAAAAAACTGAGAAGAATCTCCATGCCAAAACGAAGCAAATGCAATAAAACCCAACCCGAAAGTATGCTAGATACTGCTGCTACTACTACTACTACTACTACTACTAATCAAACAAAACGGTGATGATGATGGTAAGAATAATGAGATGAAAAGATGCGCCGGTGTCCGTCAAGACAAGATAAAAAAGACAAAAGACAAAAAAAAAGAAGTTCCCTATCGCGACTAGATGACAATTTAGACATCTAATAAGAAATAACTAAGGAGGCACGATCGGAACGCAGGCAGTCGTGTCGTATCTTCCAAGGAGTTCATTCGGGACTGGGGCAGGCGGGGCAGAAGCAAAGACCCGTGTTTTCGCTTTGCTGGCTCATTTTGCGACACTGGTCGGTATGGTCCAATCCATTTGCATACGCTTCACCCAAGTCTGTAGAGACAGAACCCATAAGCTGACCGCCGGAATTGTGAACGGTGACAGTTGATTTGGTGATCCGAAAGTAACCGGCCTTATTCTGTGAAGGACCGCCGTGAGGGTTGCCTCCTTGAGGGCGGCCGGTTTCGACATATTCAAGACCCTCCTCCCCGACTTTTCTTGCGGGGCGGGTTTGTGAGGCATCGTGCTGTGGTGCGGATGAAGTCGAAGTGTTGCTCGAGTGCGTGGATGTTGTCTCGGCTGAAGCTACAGAGCTTCCTGAGCTAGAGGGAGCTTTCTGAAGAATGACGACCGGGCGGCGAGGAGCATTGGTAGACATGATGTTTTTCGGTTATTTTTTTAGGGGAAGAAGGAAAGGCGTCGGTTGTCTGATCTATGGCAGGCGGGTGGGGTGGTTAAAGGCGTTGGAAGCTTGGTGACAGGAGAACAGGATGTGGATAGGCAATGTGCCTAGTAAGATAATATGATAAATGGCTTGAGGGGGTTGTTTTGAGCGTGCTGTGGGAGCGGAGTGGGTAGGAGGAAGAAGGAAGAACGAAAGAGGTCCTTATATTATCTCTTTATCTTCTCGGATCCTGTGGCAATGCCCTCCTCTCCTCCCCACACACCCACACGGATCCAGGCCCCGAGCGAGCAATCCAGAACCAAGTGGAATGCCATCGCATCGGGATCCTCACGCGCACTCGGTCATAGCGCAGACCACCCGCCCGAATGACTAACTAAAGCCCTCCGCCCACTCCGTGCGATAACGAGTCCAGGCAACCAAGTACCGTCGCCAGGGGAGGGGAGCACTAAGCCCTATTCTGGCAGCGCGGCAGTAGGGCAACAGCCAGGAATGGAGAGGGAAAGAAGCTTGGGGCAGTGAGGGGAGATACGGTAGAATGAAGCCGTCATGGGGATCACCATGGCGGCTGGCGGGACCGTCCGCAGATATCAGTGTTATTATGTCAATCTCTAAATGGCCCCGCTTTATTTATTTCCCCCCTTTTTTCCCTTTCTATTTTCCCTTCCCTTTCCCAAGGCTAACAGCCCAGGCCTGAGCGCAAAGAGGTGAGGTTCCTCAGCACCGTAGATCTGCTGCGGTACGATGGTTGTTGGGGCGCGCGAGCTCGGAGCAGAGGAGGGCCGCGGCTGCAAACGGCATTGGGTTCTCAGAGTTCGGCTGGGAGGTTGTGGAAAGGGAAAAAGCGAGAAGCCTAGAGCCGGTACAATTGCTGGGGCAGACAGAGTGTGGTCGTGGGGGGTGGGGCTGAGTGAGTGAGAAGGGTACCAGTGCCCTGTTTTCTTTTTCTTTTCTTTCCTGCTCTATCCAGGCACAAGGAGGTGAGGAGTGTAGTTCTGTGCGCCTTCTTCTCCGCCACATTTCTTCTCGTCCACTCGGGAAACATTTTGTGCTCATTTCTGTCTAGACCGCGCTCTTCTGTTTGTGCAAAATGGGTCCCATCACGGAGCGGGAAAGACTGGGCCGGCACTGTATGGTGCGATGCCCTGCGGCTGCACAGGTTGATTTGTCGGGGCCGCTCTACTCGAGCATTCAGCTCGGCGAGGGCATGCATGATCCCGGTGCTGGGCTGTGGCCCAGAGCATCTGGAAGCCTGCCACTTTCGTTCATTCATCCACACCTCATCTCTCATCTCTCATCCACCTTGAGCCATCCATCTCGGAATGTGGCCGATTGCATAGTATGCCACGTCGTACCTTTTCTTTTTTTCTTTTTTTCTTTTCTTCCTTTCTTTCTTCTTCTTTTTTCTTTCTCTCCTTCGCTCTCCTTCTGCTCTTTTTGTTGTTGTTGTACGGCAGTTGCTCTTGTTGCTTGTGATAATGACGGAGATGCCCCCTTCAAGTTTTCAGCTGACCTCTGGCTGGTCGGCGGCGCTGCAGGGTGCGATGTATGCGATGGGCCATTCACCCAATCCTATCCAACTCGACGGATTGGATTTGTACTTTGTGCAGTAGCACCGCAGCCCCATCCATTCAGACGTCTGCGGCTGTCTATGATACCGGTATTGATCGTACCCGTTAAAGAATAAAGTATCCCCCAAGTCTACAAGCACAGATTGAGCTCGCAGAATTGAAGCGGGGTGGTGGTGGTGGTGGAGGCAGGAGCACTTTGTACTCCACTTGTACTTTCTACCGGTAAGGGCACATGTACTCTACATACAGTAGTACACTTTATTTTTTTCATTTTTTACTTCGTCTAAGCCTTTCACCCACCTTTTTCTCTCTCTTTCGTACCTGCTCATTTGCACTTCCATGTGATGCGCCTTTATTTATTAATTCGGTAAGGTACCAACCAGGCAGCCTGAAGCCTTACAAGTATGCAATTGCTCGATATTACTGTACCATCCCGCCGCCGATCACCCACCACACGATAAGGGTTAAATGGATAAAATAGTAATACTGTGCTGTATGATACATACCGGCAACAGCGAGAGAGAGAGGTGAGGAGAAGAAGAACAATAACTCCCAAAAATAGTATTAGAACTCATTCACTAGCTAACTCACCCAGTCATCGCTCCTGACCCCCTGCATTTTAAGATTTGTGACAAGGCAGGGGAGAGGAAAGAAAGGAAGAGAGGAGGAAAAATAAATGGGGAAGCGCTGGAGAAAAAGGGGTTGAGTCGGGTGGTCTACGATATGACGAGTCCGTCAACCAGCCCCATTTCACGGTGCTATTCTGAGAAATGGAAGGATACCGAGGCGAAAACCCTTCTCCTCCGCTGCCAGGGGGGGGGGAGCGAAAGGAAAGGAAGAGAAGGAACTGGAAGATCATACTGGTGATACCCCAGAGAGCAAATTCGCACACACAAAACACGAATTACGAATGGATACTCGAGTGGTGAGTATGATATGATGGTTAGGCGGAGGGGCAGGGGGCGGGGAAGGGGCAAGGCACTATGGTTCAAAGTGCTTACCTGTGTCCGGCACTCGAGCATCGTCCTGTGCTACAGTACAATACCGGCAGTTCCATGGGTATGGAGGGAGCTGGAATGGAAGATAAAGGAGGTATCACCGATATATTGTACTCGAGTGCGCAAAGAAGAAAAAGAAACAAAACTATTTTACGTAGACAGACCGATTGACCACCGAACGAACGAACAAACAAACTCCGTCTATACCGAACGCTACGTATCCATAATTATCCATAATTATCGTCACCAATCATATCATTCGCAAATGGATAAACGAGACCGTCGCTGCGCACAACTGTTTCGCGCACTTTTTTCCCCCGAACTTTTCTTCCGATCGCACAGACTTCGCACTTGGCTTGGGGATTTTGCCTTGCGTATTAAGGTTAGTAGGTAGCCGCCAGCGAGTCAGCCATACTATGTCGCCGCAGCAAAATCACTCATTATCAACCTGTTGCTCCAATTGCTCTTTCCCCTCTGCCGTTGTCGCTGTCGAGGCCAATGACTCTTTGGTCTCGGTGGATTGGAGCCGGACTGGAACGGCGCCCATATATTTCCCCACGCGGAATAGGTGCCAGCAGCTATTGTTAGGATTTGCCTATGTGTTAGCCCTGTTTTTCCAGCTGCCGGGAGATTCTATATTTTACAGGTATGGCATGATGTATGACGGTTTGGGGAGTGGAAGGGGGGAAAAATAAGGCGGCAGACGTGGGGGCTTTGCACTCAATGATGCAAAAAGTAGGCGGACGATTTGGGGGGCAGGAAACAAAAGGGGGCTTGCCTCGGCGCTTCGAGGACATATCTTTGCATTGCCTCGCGGAATCGATGCTTGTATTCTCTGGGGCTGGTGACTGTTGGCTTCTTCCCTCCACCCCCGGCGAATCCCTTCTCCTTGACCCAGCTCTCAAGTTTCTTATCCCAAGTGAAGGTCCTGATGCAGTCTTGGTGGGGCGTAACGTTAGCACAAAAAGAAAGAAGGCTGAATGGAAATAAAAAGCAAGTGGAGAAAACAAAAGGAAAGAGAGGACTAAAAGGTGTAAAAAGGATGGGGCCGACCGGGTGAGGAAGAAAAAAGGTGGGCACCTACCTATTATTCCAACAACCAGCTCCTTCTTCGCCTCATCGATCCCTATCATCAGCGAATAGTCCATGACGTTCTGTCGAGACAGAAATAACGTGTCGTTCCACAAGGATGCCCGAAGAAGCTTTTTCGAGTGCTCTCTCACAAACAGAGGGGACTCGTAAATGAATTCTACCATGTTCTCGTCGAGCAACACTTCGTTCTGGTCGCCCGTGGCATGAGTGT
>Ga0307509_10011280_pt1 | contig 10840 bp, 5 predicted proteins | sample 10_EM_MG_FD_202245 | JGI IMG/M metagenome (GOLD analysis project Ga0307509, IMG submission 202245) | Populus trichocarpa ectomycorrhiza microbial communities from riparian zone in the Pacific Northwest, United States - 10_EM | ecosystem: Host-associated > Plants > Roots > Unclassified | place... | reverse complement strand
TTAATGATATTAAGTTTAACCGTTTTGATTCTTCGTGAATTATTTACTCTATCTTTATCTTCTACTTTGAGTTTTGGTGCGGTCGCAACCTTAGAGTTCACCTCTCTATAGGGTGCCCCCGTTACAAGCTCGCTAAAGCGCCGGGCACGTTCACCTGCCATAACTGGTGCATCTATCTCAGACAAACCATCCTCTTCATCATAATCCTCATCATCTTCAACCTTCTGAATAAACCGCATCAAGGTCTTCTCATCTCTCTCTGTCGCGGATACCTCTCTAACCTTTACACCATCAAACGCAGATGACGTGGGAACTATCTCGATAGCGCTCACACCCGGAGTTGAACTTCGAGGCTGTGGTGGTGGTGGTGGTGGTGGTGGTATTAAATCGCTCGGACGTGTCTGTCTAGTCTGCCTGTTCTCGGGATATGTAGAGGGCGGGTCGTACAACTCAAGCTTTGGACAATGGGGACGTATATGGCCCTCTTCACCACAATGATAGCACACAATTGTATTCTGCGCAGGGTAGTAGAGGACGCCATTCGGTCCAACAATAGGCTGTATTGTGCGATTCATAGGACGGGACGTTTGATAAGAATTCTGAACAGTGTTCAAGATGGCTGGCCCCATGCGGGTTGTCTCTTGTCCACTCCCAATTGAGCGCATAGGACCTGCTCCACCAAACTGCTGCGCCTGGCTACGCCGGTTGTAGTACTGTGGTTGACGTGTAGAAAACTGACCTTGGTTAAATCGGGTGTATTCGTATGATTCTTGAGATGGCGGTGGCGGATAGCTGCCATAAGTACGGTTAATAGCATAGCTATCTAGGGGGATAACGTCCGCCTCAGAGCGTGTAGCCACAACGCCAGTACCTGGGGCGGCAGACGCCTTCTGAATCTTCATCAAATCATGCATCATCTCCCGTAACTCTTGGACCTCTCCTCTCACTGACTTTTCCGGCCCATCGCTCTTGCGGTTTTTGATCTCCTTACTTCCTGATTTCTTCTTCTTCCTATTACTCCTCCCTTTTCCCTTTTCAGACTTTCCGGACCTTCTCCTATTCCGGGAGTGCCTACGGTATTCATCAGAGTCAGACTCGCTATCGTCGCTTGAGTCCTCTGTATCACCAGAGGAGTCGTCGTCATCGTCGTCATCATCATCGTCAGTCTCATGGTACTTGTCGTATTTCTTATAGCCCTTGACCCCCAACTGGGTAGCTAGACGCATAACGCCCTTGACAACTTGGGATGGCGTCTCATGGGAATCCGGCTTCCGATAACTCATGGTTGCCAGTTCGCGCAGCCGACGGCTTGCCAGTCCATTAATGTAGTAGCCGATCAGAATCTTATCGAACTGGTGAAACCCACTCGGTTTGCGCTGGAGAAGTTTGAGTACTTTTTCCGAATACTTGAAGACATCTCGGTGCCCCTGGTGAAGCGCATGCATCGCGGACATAATATCCTCACTGGCTTGGCCCTCCATCTCTGCATCATGGAACTGCTGCATCAAAGCGTCCCGTAGTCTATCCTCATCCCATAACACATCCTTTGTTAACGTGTTTAGAAAGTTCCGAGCAAGTGAAGGAATAGGGCAGGCGACATGAATTTGGGCGACACGCCTTTTCTTTGACTCGGCCGTTCCACCGCTAAACTCCTCTCCCATAGTGACGAACCACGAATCAATCCATCTCAGAAACTCCTTGACCCGGATGTCTCCTTCCCCAGTAAACTGTATACCCATATCGCCGTTCGAACCCATTGGGCTTTTCAAACGATTCAAGAGAGGTCGTGCGTGAAAATCCGAAGTTGAAGCGGGATTGCCACCGTCTGGCTCTGGTAGATCTAGTAAGGCCTCTATCGCGACTGAGTACCGATGTCCGTCTTTGGTGAAGTATAATGTTTCTATATCCTCAGAGGTGGGTGTCACTCCGGTGGCTTGTCTCACACGTTCTAGGGTCTCAGCGGTAACGGTGGAGAGGTTTCTTTCTACTGCGCCCTCAATGGTAGGCAGGTAGGTAAACAGACCGCCAAACAACCGGAAGAATGTCGCTCGAGATAGTGGCGGCGAGTCGTCAAGTTCAGCACCAATCCGTTTCAGAGCACCAGTTGTGGGAGTTTCGCTTGACCTTCCCTTAGGCGGATGGTGTGTTGACCACGCACGCAACTATCGGCGAAAGGATGTTTGTGACCGACTCAATATACCGTGCAGTAGAAGGACTAAACTTGACCCGGAGTAACTACTGTGTAATGTTGTCGATAAGATGAAAGCGAATCACAGACAAAGCTAAGCTCAATTGAGACGAAGTGGTGATCGAACTGACCGGAGCAAAGAGTGGTGTGGTTGTACGATGCTAACTAAAGGATCTAAGAGGAAAAGCCTTTATGCGAATGGGCTCTCCGCCAAGCCTCACTCTCGCGGGCTCCTGCCAGCCTCCCAAATAGGCAACCAGCCCTGCTAAACTGCCCTATCAACCGTCCAGGGCACACCGGTACCACATCAACTCGTGAAATTCGCTGTCTCCAGCACCCCTCCCATCGCTAGATTCAAAAGCTCCTTAAAAGGGTTAGTATGACAAGAGATCTACGGTACCTCCAGGATCTGTTTGACCCACCAACCGGTGTGCGCAATTCCGCTGCCTCGCAGCTTGTAAACCTAAACCTATTGTAGCCTAGGGGGGATAATTATTCGACAGTTGGCGTTGAGGCTCTTGAAGAGCGACGAAGGCTCGGGCCTCGCTTACTTTAGTGCTTTCACTTGCAAGTTAATTTACCCGGCCGACCATCACTTACACCTAGCCACGGCACTTTGTACAGTACCAAATTGTGTTTTCTGGGGAAATCTCGACGCGCAGTCTATCAGCCCATTGCGGAATCGTCTCCACTTATCCGACCCTACCAACCTGCAGCAGCCCGGGAAAGCGGTATCAGTCCATCTCCCTCCACCGGGCTTGTACCAGCCTTCGCTCCATTCGATAACACCCTCGGAACTTCCTAACAGCTAGCCTCAGTAGCGAGAGAAAGCGGCGAGCGTCCATCGCCATCTCCAAGATCCAGGTTAATGCCCGGATATCCCGGCAGCTCCTTCACCCTTCCGACATGCCCACACCCCACAGCCCCAGCCAGCGGTGCCAGACCTCCACTACATACTCACGGGGTCAAGCTCGGCATCGTCTCTTTCCATAGGCCCCATTGATAGTTCCTTGTGTCCTAATCTGCTCGCATAATGCAAAGGTGTTTGCTGCGATTATCAGCGCGATTAGGATCCACCTTCTTGCCGTTCATCAGTAGCTTCACAGGTCTAGGGTCGCAAGTAAGTAGGAGCCCCTGCGAGGGGGTTGCCCCGTCCGTGTTTTGTTGATATCTATCCGCTCTAGCGACTTCTTCGCATTCACTCCCGTCCGCAGAAAGCGACGGCGCGAGTGGTGTCCAAGCAATTTGGCTTACCTCCGCCCTGCTGGGGCTAATGTCCCATACCCCAGGAGCAGTCTTACTACCCCCCGTAGTCACTCGCAACTGCGAAGCTGGATGGTGTATGCCCTACTGCGTCAGGGGCATTTTGACTGATGTCTTCATGCTCGAACAGTATTATAATTTCATAACTTCCACTTCAGCAACTCTAGGGGTAGAATAGAGCGGTATTTAGCGGGTCCCCCGGTTGGTCGTTAGGCGACATCCTCCTGCTGAAGCAAGAGTTTCACAATACCCCCCCCGACCGGGTCCATCTGCCTAAGGGGGTGCTCCTCGGCCGCAGTAGCCTATGGGATAAAGGTTGTCAGTGCGCTCGATGAACAGTTTCGCCGCATCCGACCACTATGGTACAAACTCACCCTTTAAAATGCGACGGCTTTATCCTCCGCGAGACATTACCTGCGCATGGGTAGATAGGGGGGATATGAGGGAAACTTTTCAACAAGATTTTTGTACAGGGGCCCAATATGTAGGTACAGAGAGGTATGAGATTGTAAAACTTCAGAACTATCATACTCTAGTTAGAAAGTAGATAGGCAGAAATATGAGTCCCTTCTCTTCTCATCCTAACGTTCACTAATTTCCCTAAACTTGACCATGCACGCTCCACATCCCACCCTTGGGCATACTATATATAACTCTCGCACCTTACGCTCAGGTAAGAAGACTAAACTCGGGTCGAGTTTAGCTCAAATCCGGCTCAAGTGCGGGATATGTTGGCTCGGAAGAAATGGAAGATGATTACCGTGCTAGCCTAGGTTTCCATAGGATGTTACCGGGGGAAGAAATATCAATGCCTCTGCCAGCCGGATGATGGGTCTTTGGCTTTTGGGTGGTCCGGATCGGGAGAAAGAGCATTCCCTGGGCGTTTTCGGGGGAGGGGGGTTTGTGGAAGGTGTCTATATTGCAGATTTTCTACCTGGGAGTTGCTAGCCGGCAAGCGTGAGAAGGTGTAATTGGGAGTAGACATGTTCTATCCTCGTGGTAAAGTGTTTTGAACGGATTAGCTTGATCGACGGTGACAATCAAACGAAACTCCAGGAGTTCACACAGCAAAAGTACTCGAGTACGATCGCCAGCACACGACATGGGGGTGAGTGGGGAAATTCGCTGGTTCTCTCCTTCATTACCACTATCTATCGCTCCTCGCAAATAACCAAGGCAAAAACAGGAGTATATATAAAACACAACAATGTCGTCCTCCTATCCTTCTATGGATCACCACACATACACGCTCTTCTTCTTCTATGTAGTTTCCCCTTTTTGCGTGCTCCCTTGCTCACCAAGGAAAGACAAAGATTCCCACTGATCATAGCCTCTGGGCATCCAGCCCTTTTACTCTTCCTTCCGGTTCTTCTGCTTTCCTTCAGGCGCGTGCATCGATACAAAACCTAAGCGCATTTCCGGAGCTTCAGCGCGTTCCCGGAAGCCATGCAAACGATTAAACAACTATCTCGAGAGCATGTTGAGCAGCATCTCACGGCTTCGTGGATTCCCATCTATCCCGGTCAGGAAAGAGAGTGTTGAAAATAATCGATGCGGGGGGTAATGATTGGCGGTGAGGGTTTTACGAAGCGGAGGGGAGTGGCTTGAGTGGAGATAAAGATTTTGTATTAAGCGATGAAGAAGTTCCCGATTGATTGAGTCGAGAGTGTACAAGTAGAAAGGAAAGACATAAGGAAAGTTAAGAACGGGAAGGAAGAAGTTAGCGAGGAAAGGACAAGAGGGATGGAAAAACATATAGGAGAAAGCTTGAAATAGCCTGTGTGTCCCTCCGCTGGCGTATGCGTATACCACTGGACCTTGAGGTGTGGAAATTTCTGATAAAAGGTGGGGGGGGGGTGAGTGATAGGGCGTGAGGAAGAAAAATATTGCGAGGAATAACAGGGGGAACTGGGCCCCGGCATGGGGAAAAATTGCTTAGCTGGAGAACCAGCGCAACTAGAGAACATACATCTATCTAAAGTACTGGGATATTCTAGTTATAAAGTGCCCAAGTGAATTTCTTGATGACAGATGGAGCAGATGTCCATCTAACCTGGCCGCTCCGGAAGGTATGTACCAGAAGTTCATCTCAGAACCCGGGAATCAGCCCTCATGCCATAGCTCGATCTTACACATGTTATTCATTTCCTTCTAGAAGTGATCTCAGCCTACAGTACCTAGTAGCAGTCCGATACCCCCCTCCTTTCACTCTGATGTCAATCTGCACTGTTTCCCTGGGATACCGAACAAGGCTTTTGTTTAGTTAATCCCTTCTCTTGCCCACCCCCCAAGAACCACAAATTTCACTACAGGCCAAAACAAAAAAAAAAAAAAGAACTATCCTCCATTTCGGGGGGAAAAAAACCATCTTTTAACCGGGCCCACTTAGAGCAGTACCCCACCCCTCCCTCTCCAGATTCTCAGGGTTATAAGCAATACCGAGCCCGGCACGCCCCGCGCAAAATTTACGACCTCCCTCTCTGAAAATCCACCCTGGCTGGACAAAGCCCCCCCCCCCTAAATCAAATCCTACAAATGATTCTTGTCCACAGTGGCCTCAACGAACTAACTTAAGTTAATCCCTAAACGAAAAGAAGAAAAAATAGTGTTTGGTTGTCCATTGTTTTTGCGCAACGACTTTCTGCGAGTGGGGGGGGTGGCACAGTGCCCACACGGCTGATCTTCGAGCTAACTATATCATTAGTAGCGCAGTAGTTCCATTTCTACCACGAGGTCTTATTCTCCCCCATCCCCCTAATCAGGAACGATCCATCAGCACCAAGTCGACTATCATACTATTCTCCGTCTTCTATAGAGATCCTAGAGCATGAGTTATGTTGAAAAATGGTTCCTTATGTTGAGGAACGAAGGTCTAGTATGAGCTCCCTACTCACTATTGCGATTGAGTTGGCAGACGCGGAGGCTGGAATTCTACGCAATAGCTTGCGTCATCGAGATTGGGTATATATATACACCGTTCGCGCCTCCCGTAGTTAGCTAGCGAAATTAATCAAAAAAATTCCGCTGCAAGACAAAGACGTTCAATTCCCGAGAAGTTATCATAGCAGAAGAATCATCGAGTGATATAGTATGAAAGAGTGTAGCGACTTTATGTTTGTTTCTTTCGAGGGGCAGTGTTACGGTAAATTACGACCGAAAGCCATCAAAGATCCCGGGTATAGGGTGAGAGGATCACGATAACCTCTCCCATTCAAAATAACAATGAAACTTGCATTTTCACCGCACCAGTTTGTCCAAAATTACAAGCAGAAGCCTACTAGGAGATTCGCACTCCGGGTCCAGAGAGATTCAAGTTTTTCTTTATATCCCTAAGTTTATAGGAAAAAGTGAGTAAGTATCCCCTCAGAGTTCCCTGCTCTCCGCAGCCACAGCTTGTAAAAAAAAGAAACCCTATAAATAAACTAAAGGCTGAAAACCAGGTTGGGACATGTCTACTTAATTTAAATTCAAAAAGAAATCTGCTCAAGATGGGGTGCTAACAACCTCCTACGGAACTTAGGGTCTATTATTCAACCCCGCCGCCTTCGGGATTGCTCTCTCCGGCATCTCATCAGCGGGGTCCTTTTCCTTCTCCTTGTCAGCGAGGCGGTCCTTTATCCTGATACGATCATGGTCGTCTTGTTTGTCCCACTGTTCTCCGTTGTTAGCGCATTGCTGAGCTAGAGAGTTGAGGTGGGGAGGTCTTACATTCGGTGAAATCGCACCGAGTAAGACCTTCGATAACTGTTTTTTAAAAAATGTTAAGTCAGTGGGATCTCCATTTCTAATTAATGAACTTGGAGAGGAGTAGCTTATGGCTGGCATACCACAAACCACTTATCTTCCATCTGGAGTTCGAAATCGAGATCGAGTGAGAACGTGCTGATGAATTCTCCAATGTCGGGATCCTGGTCTAGGTCTTCCAATAACTTGGCTGCGCCGGGATCGTTTCCGATGCGTGAGAATTGGAGTAATACGGCTGTGAACCCATCGTAAGTATTGAAGCAAAAGTATACCACCAAGGCTCCAGGGCCGACTAACCGTCTCGCCCTTTACCAGCCTTTTCACGCTCGTAGACACAGTTTTGAATAATATTCTTTAGATGACCTGTTCTCTCGCCCTCAACCTATTTTCTCACGGTTATTAAATAGCCATAGAAATCTTGGAAGGGGAGCATACTGCGCTATTAGTGACAATTAGCACTAGCAAGGGTTTGCTCTGTTTGGAATTCCCGATGGCATAAAAGTCTAGAATCTTCTTCTTAAGCTCCGTTCCTATCCTTGTCAAACCCTCATAGTTGTGTTTTTCCAGGTATTCTCGCGACTTCCCAGTCCACTTTTTCTTGCCACCACGACCATTCATGAAACGCATAGCGAGGATGCCGGATTCATTTGCCATCGAATAGGCTTCCGTGATGTGGTCAACAAACTTTATCAGGGTCTCCTTCCTCGCGCCCCCCTCCTCGGAGATCATAGAATTGGAGTCATCTATCCATCCATCCAACGATAAGCAAAACAAGCCCCAGGGAATGCACACTGGCACTAGAACATACCGATTAAGATGGCTACATCATAAAGCGTCAGCAGAGTCAAATTTTTCGCAACCTCAATATCGCATCCCATTGTAATCAACTCTCTCGCCATATCTTCCCCCCTTTTGGTTGGCGCCTCCAGAGATATATCCAGTTCCGCGTCTGTTTTTCCATACATGTTCTGCAGTCCTATTCGACGGTTCATGATTATATTCTTGAGCCTTTTGCCAACCTGTTCGCCTTTAGGGATTGATTTTTTCTTTGGCTCTTCGACCACTGACTTTTCTACTGCTTGTTTTTCAACTTGGCTCCATTCAAGTAGGATGCTGACGACTCCATCATGTCCTTCAGAGAGAGCCAACGACAATGGAGTTTGGTTCTTGTTATCTGGTGTGACGGTACGGACATCTTTCCGTTCCAAAAGCACTTTTACTACCCCCTTGTGCCCACACTCGGCCGCCCAGGAGAGCGGCGTACGGCCATATTTGGTGTCCGCCGTATTGGGGTTAATTTCCTCCAGCTCCAAAAGGATCTTTACTACCCTCTCATGCCCGCACTCAGCCGCCAAAGAGAGTGGCGTTCGGCCATATATGGTGTCGGCTGTATTAGGGTTGACATCCTTTCGCTCGGAAAGCATCGTTACTATCCCCTGATACCCGTACTCGGCCGCCAGCGAGAGTGGCGTTCGGCCGTATTTTGTGTCTGCCATATTGGGGTTGGTATCCCCGCGCCCCAAAAGCATCTTTACTACCTCCTCGTGCCCGTAGTCAGCGGCGAAGGAGAGTGGCGTTCGGCCGCATTGGGTATCTGCCTGGTTAGGGTCGACGTCTTCTCGTTCCAAGAGCAGCTTTACGAGCTCCTCATCGCCGCGGCGGGCCGCCCACGAAAGTGGCGTTCGTCCGTATTTGGTATCTGCTGTATTAGGGTTGGTATCCTGTCGTTCCAAAAGCATTTTTACTACCCTGTCATGCCGGCATTCAGCTGCTAGTGAGAGTGGCGTGCGGCCGCATTGAGTGTCTACATGGTTGGGATTGACGTCCTCTCGTTCTAGAAGCATCTTTGCGACCTCCTCATCCCCGTGCCGAGCGGCCCATGAAAGTGGCGTTTGTCCGTATTCGGTGTCTGCTGTATTAGGGTTGGTGTTCTCTCGCCCTAAAATCATTTTCACTATCCCCCCATGCCCGCACTTGGCCGCCCACGAGAGTGGCGTTCGGCCGTATTTGGTGTCTGCCATGTTAGGGTTGGTATCCTGCCGCTCTAAAAGGATTTTCACTAGCCACTCATGCCCCTTCTCTGCTGCTAGTGTGAGTGGTGTCCATCCATCCTGGGTGTCTGCTATATTGGGATTGATATCCCCTTGTTCCAAAAGCATCTTTACGACCTCCTCGTCCCCGCGCTGAGCGGCCCACCAGAGTGGCGTTTGGCCGTAATTGTTGTCTGCCGTATTGGGGTTGATATTCTCTCGCTCTAAAATCATTTTCACTATCGCCCCATGCCCGCACTTGGCCGCCCACCAGAGTGGCGTTCGGCCGTATTTGGTGTCTGCCATGTTGGGGTTGGTATCCTGCCGCTCTAAAAGGATCTTTACTAGCCACTCGTGCCCGTTCTCTGCTGCTAGCGTGAGTGGTATCCATCCATCCTTGGTGTCCGCTATATTGGGATCAACATCCTCTCGTTCCAAAAGCACCTTTACGACCTCATATTGCCTTCTTCTAATTGCCCAAGTGAGAGCCGTACGCCCCGTGCAATCGGTTGCATTAGCGTCCCATTTCTTCATCTCCAATACGGCAGTAACTATCTCGGCGATCCCGAGAAATGCCACCCCGTGGAGTCCATTAAATCCTGTGACCCCTCTCGCGCCGGAAAAATAATGGTATAAGTTTTCCGTCCAACGATGGCGCAATAACACTAATTGAGCAGATATATGCTCATCGAATCTATCCAGAAGCCTGAGTGCAAGTAATTTGACATTTTCTGTCATCCCCTTTCTTGTGTGCTCCCCCCAGTAATAAGAAGCATACTCGAGAAGGGGCATTGTTGAGGGGGCAGAGTAAGGATCGGGCGAAAGGTCTCGGACCTGTGCAAAATTAAGGTATGTCAAGCAAACCTCCGCAATTGTTGAATGGGGGCTATTGAATAGGGTCGAATCATTGGAGAGGTGCTCTTGTAGAGTTAAGTGCACCAGGCGGATAGTGGACGAAGACACCTCGATTGTGACAAGACCGAGACAAGATGCTAGAAGCGTCCGCGCCGCGGGAACGTTGTCAGAATTCAGTTCTGCAGATCCCATCTCCACTCCCAGGCCGTGACAGAGCTCCTCGGCCCGTAACGGCCGTTCCGAATACAGCACCCACATCAGGACCTTCAGTCCGAGTATTGATTTATTTCCCTTCTGCGCCTTCAATCGCTTTATGGTTGCCGTGTAGGCATCGCTCAGTCCATTTCCTCGGTTCATCTCTTCAAGTTTCTCCCTTCTCTTGTGAATCGTCACCTCTCCCAGAATAGCGTCAATCTTTAGCGAAACAAGGAGGAATCTGCACACAATCGCAGGTAAGTATGGACCATTAGTAGGGTGGAAATGCTAAATGCTTTTACGCACATATCAGATATCTTTTCTAGAATAATTCTCAAAATATCCGCCCGTAAGTCATCATTCATCGCCTCCGGATCGGGATCCTCGTCCAACCTCTTTTCCAGATAATTTTTGATATCATCCCTGTTAGGACTGATAGGTATCACAACCACCCCGGTGAGATGTCTTAGAATATCTTCCCGAACATGGGGCCTCCCGGTCAGGAATATTCTCGCCGTAGGTGACTCCCGAGCAATATCTCTCAGCGACTTAAGAAGCTCTGGCA
>Ga0307509_10011279_pt1 | contig 10840 bp, 9 predicted proteins | sample 10_EM_MG_FD_202245 | JGI IMG/M metagenome (GOLD analysis project Ga0307509, IMG submission 202245) | Populus trichocarpa ectomycorrhiza microbial communities from riparian zone in the Pacific Northwest, United States - 10_EM | ecosystem: Host-associated > Plants > Roots > Unclassified | place... | reverse complement strand
TCTTCTTTTTGAGCGTTCTGCCAAACCGCGGGAAGGGTCCTCGTGGCTCAAGCCCCCCCAGGTTTCTCTTTAGGCGGGCCTGGCAACCCTCGTGCAGATTGTGCGGGAACTTTACTTTGGTGGTCTTTGCTTTGTTTGATTTTTTGCGTTTCCTTCTGTCTGGATGAATGTGCCATGGGTTTTCCTGACTCTTCCTGCTTGTTCTTTGATTTGATTCCTTTCGTCTATCTTCTTAGCTAGTCAAGGGTTTCTTGTTGGGGGCGAGATGTGCGGTTGGTTCCACACCTGAGGGACTTGGGGGGTTGGCTTTTTCCCAGGGGTATTGGAGGTTTTTTTATGCCATAGCGCGAGCTGCATGCAAGATTTTGTACCTTAAACAATAATCATATGATTCCAAAAAAAGAAAAAAGAAAAAAGAAAAAAAAAAAAGGTACAAAGACAGCCATCCTCCGTCTCCTCTACACACGCGGCGATTGAAATCTCAATACCACGAGATTATCACCACTTTTCCCAACTCCACCCCCCGCTATGGGCTTGCCCTAGGGGGTGCAGTGCATCTCCCCTTATCTTCGCCTGCCCTTAGGTTTATCCCTTTGGGCTTTCTTCACTCTGGATTGATGGATTTCGTCTTCTTTGATGATGTTTCCTCTTCCTACCCCGCATTTGCTCTACCTCGCTTAGAGCATTAGCATGGTCGGCAACATTCTCCTCACCACCCATGTTACAGACGGCCGGGTACACAGTTTGCAGTAAGAGAAAACCTTTCAACAGGCAAAGGTCGATTTCTCTACCCTCTTTATCTTTAAGAAGCTGCCGAGTCAAGACACGAATGCGATTACCGATAGTTTCTACGGCACAGAGTTGGGTCTACCCCTCTTTCTTCTCTTCTCCTCACCGTCATATCGGCTGGCACCCTACTGCTTCTTCACCTTTCTGGCTGGTACCCACAACTACCTGGCTGGTATCCATAACTACTTCTTAACCTTCGGACTATGACCACGGTCCCTCACGGCCTGCCTCTAGGAGGATGGTATTGCACTATCTCCTTCTTCTTTTTCGAGTGTGCGGCCAAAATAGATGGCATCTTTAGCCTCCCCAGGACTTCGATCATGCCGAGCCTGGCCCCTCCCGCGCTGAGTGTGCGGATTTTTCAAGTGGTCTCCGCAACCTTTGCTTTTTGTTATTCTTTTGTTCGGATGATCGTGCCGTGGGTTTTCCTGCCTCTTCCTGCTTGTTCTTTGATTTGATTCCTTTCGTCTATCTTCTTAGCTAGTCAAGGGTTTCTTGTTGGGAGCGAGATGTGCTTTTGGTTCCATACCAGAGGGACTTGGGGGGTTGGCTTTTTCCCAGGGGTAGTTGGGGCTTTTTTCTATGCCATAGCGTAAGCTGCATGTAGGATTATGTACCCATAAACAATAATCATATGATTCAAAAAAAAAAAAAGAAAAAAAGAAAAAAAAAGAAAAAAAAGGTACAAAGACAGCATCCTCTGTCTCCTCTACACACCCGGCGATTGAAATCTCAACACCACGAGATTATCACAACTTTTCCCAACTCCACCCCCCGTCATGAGTTCGCTCTAGGGGGTGTAGTGCATCTCCCCTCAACTTCTTCTGCCCTTAGGTTTCTCCCTTTGGGCTATCTTTACTCTGGGTGATGGATTTCGTCTTCTTTGATGATGTTTCCTCTTCCTACCCCGCTTTTGCTCTGCCTCTCTTAGAGCGTTTGCACAGTTGGCAACACTCTCCTCAACGCCCATGTCACAGACGGCCGGGAACACGGTTTGCAGTAAGAGAAAACACTTCAACAGGCCATGCTCGATTTCTCTATTCTCTCTCTTTCTTGGAGAGGCTGCCTAGTTCAGACACGAACGCGTTTACCAATAGTTGCTACAGCCAAGAGTCGGGTCTACCCCTCCTTCTCCTCTTCTCTTCACGGTCAGATCGGCTGGCACCCTACTGCTTCTCCACTTTTTTGCCTGGTACCCACAACTACCTGGCTGGTATCTATAACTACTTCTTCACCTTTCGGACTATAACCACGGTCCCTCACGGCCTGCCTCTGGGAGGATGGTATTGCACTATCTCCTTCCTCTCTTTCGAGTGTGCGGCCAAAATTGATGGCCTGTTTGGCCTCCCCAGGACTTCGATTATGCCGAGCCTGGTCACCCCCGCATTAAATATACAGGATTTTTTAAAGTGCTTGCTTTGCGTTTGCTTTTTGTTTTTCTTTTGTTCGGATGATCGTGCCATGTGTTTTCCTGACTCTTCCTGCTTGTCCTTTGATTTGATTCCTTTCGTCTATCTTCTTAGCTAGTCAAGGGTTTCTTGTTGGGGGCGAGATGTGCGGTTGGTTCCACACCAGAGGGACTTGGGGGGTTGGCCTTTTCCCAGGGGTAGTTGGAGGTTTTTTATATGCCTTAGCGTAAGCTGCAAGCAGGATTTTGTACCATAAAACAATAATCGCATGATTCTAAAAAAAGAAAAAGAAAAAAAAAAGGTACAAAGACAGCCACGCTCCGCGCCCTGTATTTTCCTCTCCCTTAAAATACTTTCCGCATTCGGCAAACATAAACCTCAGGGTTTGGGCTTTATTTCGTCACGATACACCTATTTTGGCTGTTCACTTGGACTTCATTTTCAAGTGAAATATATATTGCACCTTCGCTGAGAGGATTTCTATTCTTGGAAAGTCAAACTGGAAGTTTGATCTTGCTTTCTCGCTCCCCCGCCTTCCTCTCCTCCGGCCTGGCCTGTTGGCCTTGTCCTGATGTCGTCTACCCCTCTCGCTTCCACTGGTTCAGGCCCGGCCTCACCTGTTGGCCCTGCTTGCTCTGCCTCCTCTCGCCAGGACCGTAGGGGTGATCCCATCTCTCGTTTGTCGTCATCCCAGTCCAGTCATGCCTCTCTCTCCGGGGAGGCTGACAATGTCGCCAATATCCAGGGGCATGCTGCCAGGCTCGCTCGCCTTGACCCGGCTTCGTTCCCCACTGTTTACAATGCCTCCGCCGCTACCTTCCCCGATAGTCAACTCGCTATGGCCCCCCTTCTCGCCCAACTCATCGCCATGGTTAATGACCTTGGTGCCTCTGTTACCTTCTTGACTTCGCAGGTTGAGTCCCTCACCTCCGCCCAGGCAGAGCACTCTGCCACCCCCTCACCACCAGCCACATCCAACCTGGAGGCATCCCTCAAGGACTTGTCCTCTCGTGTTGCTGCTCTCTCCTCTCACCGTGCAACACAAGTGGCACCCCCACTGCCTCAAGCGCCACCCCCTCCCCCCCCTGCTGCCCAAGCTAAACCTGCTCAGCAGAAAAAGTAACTCGCCACCCACTTCACGTCTTGTACGGTCGCCGCCCCTGATTTTCCCTTCCTTTTTGAAGGAAAATGATATGGCAACCCGGACACATATGCTAAACGCCACCCGGACTCACCCCAAGCGGCTATCCTTTTCGCCTCGTGCCACCCCCAATCAGAGGAAGCCAAACTTTACTCTGTGCTTTACCTGACAACCTCACTCTTTCCTACCGGTCCCCCCCCTGGTTTCACTATTTCCGACCCCCCGCAGCACCAAGATCGAACCTGGGCACCGGTTACCAGGAAGGGCAGGAAGGGCAAGAAGAACGCCACGGCAGCACAAGTTGCTGTGTCAAGCAATAGTAGTGTCCCCAAAGGACCCCAACCGCTCCCAGCTGCTCAACGTTGATTCTTTGCCCCCCGTACCTCCCCAACCCTCCCGAACGATTCTTTCATCTTGACTCCTACCCTTCCCGACATCATGGCCGCTGTGCTTAAAGAGGCCAACTGCTCTTTCCCCCTCTCCCTAACTGCCTCGGTCAATCGCAATGGGGCTGTTACTCTCACAGCAAATCCCTACACCCCGTCTTCCGCTTACTCCCCTTTCTTTCATGCAATGACTAAGAAGCTCAACCTGAGTTTCCCGGGTGGAGACAATCCATTCCAGGTTTTCAGGGAGGCACCTACAAGTGTCGAGCTCCTCATCCACAATCTTCCTCTTTCTATTCTCCCACACGAGCCTACTGACCTCTTCTCTTCACTCCTTGAATCAATTAGCAATGCTATTAACGTCCCCATATTGGGTGCTAGATTACTTCAGTCAGATCCAGTAGAAAGGGCTGAGAAACGCACGACCTGGGTGGTCTTCGCAGTCGACCGACTCCATGTTTCCCGGTTCGGCGAATCCATTCGGCTTTTCTCCCGCACCCGCACCGTCGCCTCCGCCTACTCTGCCTCCAAATCCACGCAGTGCCGGAAGTGCTGGTGTTTTGGTCACTCTGCTCCACTAAGGAAGAGGCACAAGCTTGCCCGATCTGCACTCTCCTCCATCACCGCTCTGCCCACAGATGTGCGAACCACAGCTGTCCGAAAGGGGGCTTTGAGAAGTCAGTTGTGGGATGCTGCAACGCCTCGCCCTCTCTCTGTATCAACTGTGGTGGTCACCACGCCTCTTTCGATGGAACCTGTCCCATCTGCTGCGAAATCCTCTCCGCTCTCCGTCCTCCCAGGGACCAAGTCATTCCCGATGCCCCCGATGCGGGCCACTACCAAACCACCCCTCACGGTCCAACCATTCATCCGGCTGTACCGGCCACTCCAGCCAGGCACGGTCCTCGTTTCCCTTCCGCTAGTGAATCTACCCAACCTGAAACCGTTCTAATTGTTCGCAGCGCGTCCGCCTAGTCTAGCCTCACCGCTCCCCTCCCCTGCAGGAACCTCTTTGGTGCTGGCTGCACCCTCTTCAGAACTAGCACCGGTGCCGACTGGAGCGAGCCCGCGCCGACCGACGTCCACATGGATCTTTAGATGTCGAGAAGCCCTGCCCCAACACAGAGTCCTTCACCATCCCAATCATTCCATTACCCTGGTTGTTTAAATCTTTCCATTGTTCACCATAATTGTCTCGGTAGCAGTAATGTTTTTCAAAGTATTTTTAGTTTTTTTACTTCGGTAGAAACTTCTTCTCATATTGTGGCTCTTTAGGATATTCCTCTTTGGAGGAACTGTTCTCCTGTTTTTCACAACTATAAATGTTTTTTTCCTCCAGCAACTGACAGCTATAAGCCCCGAGTTGCAACTTATGTTCACGAAAGGCTATTAAGTGTTATTTCCATTCTTCCATTGCTTTTTATGAAAGGGGTGACCTCATGGCAGTGAACTTTCCCTCCCCTGAGGGACTTTTTGATACTTCTCATAATTTGTTTCGTTTGTACAATGCTTACTCCATCCCTAGTGGTTACACTAGGTCAGTTTCTCCTTTGGATTTGTTTCCTCAGCATGATTTTGCTACACTTGTTCTTGGGGACCTCAACATTCATCACTCCGCTTCCGACCCGACTCGTTTGCTTTCCAACTACGATCAGTTTATAAGTTCTCCTTATTTCGCCAGAGCATCGGCGTAGTTGTTTTCTCTCCTCAATACTCCCGGGGTCTACCCTAGGTTCCCGTTCACCTCCAATCATCGCCCTGCAGTGCTTGACTTGTCCTTTGCCAATACTGCCTTGCTCCCGCTTTTCTCCTCTTGAAACCCCTCCCTCCGGCTAACCGGTTTGGATCACACCACCCTCACAATCATGCTCTCCACTTCGCTCCTGAAACCCCCGCCCAAGGGCCTTGACTGGAAGTACACTGATTGGGATCAGATCTCCCCGCTGCTCGCCAATCTTACGTTTGCAGCTTGCCCTGCTCTCCCAACTCCGCACTCACTCGACCTATGGTTCGACAACTGCCTTGCCAAGATCACACACCTCATCACCTCCAACGCCCCAACCAAACGCCCCTCCACCTATTCTAAACCATGGTGGACCCCAGAACTTACACAGGTACGACGCATCCATCACCATACCTCCAGTCTCATGAGAAAGAATCAGACCTCGCCCGCCCTGGCCTGTGTGGCTCGCAACACGTATTTCAAGGCTATTCAATCTGCCAAAAGAGTCCACTGGTCGCAGTTTCTGGCCAACGTTAACACGCGATCAGTCTGGGATACCAGAAAGATCCCGGCCGGCAGAGCCCCTGATTGTTTCCCAATACTCAAGAACGCCGCATCCCCCACCGAAATCAACAATACCCTTCTACAACATTTTTTCCTTCCTAGACCCTCTCCTCCTCCTCCCGTCATCCTTCCTGCGTTTAAGGACATCCCTCCAGTTTTACCAGCAGAAGTGTCCTCCATACTTCGAAAATCCTCCAACACGTCAGCCCCTGGCCCGAGTGGTATTCCTTACTCTATCTGGAAGCAAGTCCATAAGGCCAACGAGCGGCTTCTTCCCTCTCTGGTCACTCCTCTCCTCACCCACGGTTATCACCCCCTAGCCATGAAGAAGGCCAACGGCATTGTCCTGGATAAACCAGGCAAACCTGATTACCGTACACCTGCTTCCTTTCGCATCATTGTTCTGCTCAAAACTGTCTCCAAAATCCTTGAAAGACTTTCTGCTCATCGTCTTGCCTCCGCCGCCCGCTCCCTTGGCCTCTTGCACTCCAATCAGTGTGGATCCCTGGCCGGTCTGGGCTGTTTCGACGCTGTGGCTACTCTCACCCACGAAGTCCGTCTGCTTCAGGCTGCTTCCTTCCAAGTATCTACTCTCTTCCTGGATGTCAAAGGTGGATTTGACAACGTCTGGGCAAACAAGCTGGCTACTATCCTCACCAGAAGAGGTGTCTCCGCTTACCTAGTGGCCTGGATCAAGTCTCTCCTCTCCAAACGCCCGTGCCGACTCATATTCCAAGGCGCACTTAAGGTTTTCTGCCTGGTCGCCATTGGCACCCCTCAAGGCTCTCTAATTTCTCCTCTCCTTTTTGTGCTCTACATAGCCAGCCTCCACCCGACTATCCCCCAAGGTCTGGCGATTTCATATGTCGACGATCTCACAATCATGGTCGGCTCGGACTCTGTACGTTCGAATATCCGTACTCTTCAATACTATTTCGGCATCGTCCAAAGACACGCTGCCCACCTGAAAGTGGCTTTTTCTGTCCCCAAAACTGAACTCATTCACTGGAGAACACCGAAGGACCGCTCGGATGTTTCCTTCACCCCCATTGTGATTAAGGACATGCTTTTTCCACGCTCTCAAGTTGTGAGGTGGCTTGGCTATTGGCTCACCCCTACTTTACACTCCTCCATTCATTTCCTGAGACGGCTGGCATTAGCCAAAGCCTCTTTCACTACAATCCGGCAGCTCAGTGCAGCTGGCAAAGGCCTTTCCTCCTGGTGCAACAGGAAGCTAGTCTTCGGCGTCATCCTTCCTATTCTCACCTATGGCGGCGACCTTTTTGTTCTTGACTCAGCCACTCTTAAAAAATTCAACTCGTTCTGGCATGCGGTGCTCCAATGGACAACCAATTGCTTTTACACCACCGCCCTCGGCGCCCTGTACCGGGAGGCCTCGCTACCACTCATTTCCTCTATCTCCAAACACCGAGGTCGGTCAGCTGCTATCCGCTTGGTCTGGGCCCCTTCGGAATTCAACCCTGCCACCCCCCGGATACCCGAATCTGTGCCTGCCCGGGACCAGGGTTGTTCTGCGGACGATCATCGCTTTCTCCTCCGTAGCTCCTCCAAAGCCGTCCTCCTTATTTCATGGCTTAGCCCGGCGGTCAATTCCGCCAAGCACCTACTACTAGACTCTTTGTGTCACGACGTTTCAGACCTTATTGAGGAAATCCCTATCCTCCCACTCGCTTCAACCGATCTCGTACCGCTCCGGCTATCGCGGATCCCTTCCGTCACCTACCAAGCCCTCAGAGCTCCTCTGCTACAGTCACTCTGTGCTGACTGGTCAGACCTAAGTCCGCCAGTGCCCTTCTCATATCCTTATAGTGCCTGCCTCACTCCCCACGCCTTTACTAGCCTTCCTCGATTTTTATGTGGCGGCATTCACCAGATGCGTATGGGTGCCAGCTACATTGCCGCGTATGTCTCCTGGAGGAACAGGGACTCCAGCAGACTCTGCCCGTTCTGTGAGGAAGACGATGAGTGCTTCCAACACGTGATTCTCCACAGCCCTGCTAAGGCCCACCCTCGCCTCATCTATCTCTCAGGTGTGGACGACGTCGGCCCTGACGGTCCCCTCTGGCTCTCGGTGCCCCTCCTCAGGGGGCTAGCCGAGTATCTCTACGCCACTCGCACAGGTTTCCTTCCAACCATGTTGGGCATTCGAGCCAATACTGCGACTCATGAGCCGGGTTCGGACTCAGACAGTGCTTAACACAAAACACCCTGGCTCGGCTCCGGCCTTCTAGGTATTGCTTCTTCAATTTCCCCTGCTCGAGATTCTCCTCATGGTATTTTCTATACAGTTCATGAGTTTCCTTTGTTCCTGTTTGACCGCGGCAGTAGGCAGTTAGGGCGGGGAGGTTTTACTATTCGTGAGTGTTATTCTTATTTGGTTGTAAGGAGGACTTTACTTGACTTTTCTTTTGTTAGCCATCGATGGCGATGCGACAGGGTTCTGATGATCCCGCTTGGAGAGTTTGTGCATGTGTTGTTTGAATTTTGGGAGTTTTTTTTGTTAGTTTTTGGAACTAAGGTTTCCTACATGCCATAGCGCGAGCTGCATGCAGGACTTTGTACCTAAATCAATAATCACAAGATTCAAAAAAGAAAAAGAAAAAAAAAGGTACAAAGAGAGCATTCAGCTTTAATGCTATGGCCAACCAAAACGGTACCCTCCTCACCCCAGGAAACATCCAAACCCCCAAGTCCTTCTGGTATGAGCCCAACCGCACAACCCGCCTATCGCCCAACCAAATCCTACGAACATACTCCTATACCCGAAGGAAGTGGAAAGGAATGAAGCAAGCATCAAGGAGAGGAGAACCCTTAGTGACATCTACTACAGAAAGTATAAAAACATAAGGAATCAATGAACCCGTGACAAAGGAAATTTACGTCTGATAAGTGAGGTGGATCAGCCTGAGCTAGGAAGTGAGAGTATGGACCTGCACACCGAAGCGGTGCGGCGAGAAATGGAGGTGCCTGATGGCAGGATAGGATGGTGTATGGAGGCAACTCTGGTGAGGGCTCGCCAGGCGTGTACCAAAGCGGCATTAGCGATGGCCAGGAGGACGGGCGTAACAGAGGCGGGTTTTTGTATAGCAACCGAAGATCGAGCGCGGGAGAGGAGCAGTAAGGTACCAGCTGCAGGGGTGGGAAGGGGAGGGTGGGTGTAGCTGTAACCGCGCAACGGGACGAAGACCAAGAGGGTGGAGGGAGGGGGATGTGAGGAGGAAGGACAATCCGAACACTTGAGACGACCGACAAGAATAAGCGCGGCCGATGCTTTTCCGAATGTGAAACGAAAACGAGGTGCTGAAGTTACTAACCGAAGTGTTCCCTGACAGAACCAGACAATCGCGACGGAAATGTACTTCGCAAAGGGCTTGGAAAGCTCAGCGCCGACCGTGAGCGAAGAGGACAGAATGCCGACCATGCCAAACCTAAGCGAGGTGCAAATAAAGTACGGGGTAAAGGGGAGAACTGAACTGCATGAACGGAAGTCAACGATGAACAGGAACAAGAACCCCATGGAGGAGGGGGTAGACCCCAGAGGGAGAGGAGGGAATGTAGCATCGCTCCCCTAGGCAGAAGCCATCAAGGGGGAGGAGAGGGGGTGGTGGTGGATCCCACGATGATTTCCCTGGTGTTGAGATTTCAATCGCCAGAGGTGTAGTGGAGATGGTTCGTGCTCTAACTACTCTGACTTTTTTTTCGTTCTTTTTAATCTTGCTTATTTATTGTTTCTATCGGGGCAAAATGCACAACTGTGCTCATCCCACTGTGTTAGGTACAAGGGTCCTCGGCTGGAATGTAAGCCATGTGTACCAAAACCTCCAACTACAGTCCTTCCCGCTATCCCCAAGCTAAAGCCCTCTGACCCTGCCCGACAAAGAAAGAATCCTCCGCCCGGTACTATGGGTTGAAACTACAAGGAGATGAGACCACGGGCCTGAAAGCCACAAACCAATAACCCCCGCGAAAGCCTAGCCTAAAAGAAAAACATCCCCAACCGACAGTAGACACAACCAACAAAGAATAGCAAACCCACTCCGCCAAATCAAACAACCTATAAGCTAAACCGTAGTAAAACCCGACAAAGCCCAGCTCCCGAAGGAATAGGGACTCCAGAACGATGGGTCTCGGGGACACAACAAGGGGAGGTAACTCCCGGGGGCATATAGCCCCGCCACCCGAGGCTCAGGAAGAGCGACCAAGTTCGAGAGGATGCCGCATAAAGGAGGAAGGCTCGTGGCAGTCGGAGGAAGATCCGGTCGGCTATTTCGGGAAACATGACCTGGTGGAAGGGGGGCACCCTATAGAGAGGTGAACTTGAAGGTTGCGACCGCACCAAACACTCAAAGTAGAAGATAAAGATGAGGTAAAATAATTCACAAGAATCAACGGTAAAACTTAATATAGTTAAGCTCGAAGCTGCACTCAATTTAGTTCTCGCGAGGAAAAGTTGGTTGTCGAAGTAGAATGCCAAACGCTTAAACTTAAGTAGATATCAGATTTAAGCCTTTGACATTCACCACTACTTCCGACCTTGTGCGAGCACCCTGTCCTGCTCAGGGTCTGTCCGAGGTCTACCCTCCATCAGGATTTTATCCTGCCGGAAGTGTCGGACCAACTCGGGTACACTTAACTCCGTCAATAGGATATGAGTTTCTGCAATGCATCTCCAATACAACCGCAGGTAGAAAAACTCTTCCTATCGAAGTCATACCAGTGGCTAGCTGTTATGACAACAACCGGAGTCAATACCTAGGTGGTGGACTCACTGGCCCAGTGGCAGTTTCGTCTATACAAGCTATGCAGT
>Ga0307509_10011278_pt1 | contig 10842 bp, 7 predicted proteins | sample 10_EM_MG_FD_202245 | JGI IMG/M metagenome (GOLD analysis project Ga0307509, IMG submission 202245) | Populus trichocarpa ectomycorrhiza microbial communities from riparian zone in the Pacific Northwest, United States - 10_EM | ecosystem: Host-associated > Plants > Roots > Unclassified | place... | reverse complement strand
GCAGCTCAGGTAGTTGATCAGGCCGCTCATTTTCTGGTCCCGCGATAGTTGAGGGCGGCTCCGATACGCCCGGCGAGCCCGGCCTGCGTACCGTCGTCCTCCGCCACGGCGGGGTCGTGCGCGGGGCCCGAGGTCGCCGCGGCCTCCAGCCAGGGCCGCAGCCGTCCGCTCATCAACATGCCGAAGCGGTCCGCCTCCTGCTCGTCGGCGAGGCTGAAGTCGGTACGGGCGGCGACCGGTCGGGGACTGCCGTCGGCGGTCGGCTCAAGGGTGGTGTCGGAGGTCCGCTGGTGCATGTGCCACACCTCGTGGCAGAAGATCACGATCTGGTGCCAGGCGGCGGCCCGCTTGTCGATGACGATGACGTCGTAGGTGTCGCCCTCCAGCCACAGCCCGCTGGCGGTGTGCGGCGGGAACACCTCGCGGCGTACGACCACTTCACGCCCCCGCCAGCGCGTGACGGAGTCGACCAGCGCGTCGAACAGGGCCTCGGGCTCGGCGGGGACCGGAACGCGCAGGGGATCGATGAGGGCACCGGCGAACCGGCGCATCTCCTTCTTCGTGCGCACCGCTGCAATATGCCAGGACATACGTCGACTCAGCCACCCGCCGGGTTCGCGTGCGCGGTACCGGCCGGTTCCGTCGCGCCGGCCCCCGTCCCGCCGCCCCGCACCATCGCGCGCACCGCGTCGATCGCGTCGCGCCGGCGCAGGGCCCGGGAGATGGGGCCGATCTCCTGGAGGAGGTCGGCGGTGTCGGGGTGGCCGGCGCCGTGGAGCGCGGGGCGGCCGGCGGAGTCGATGGCGTCCAGGATCGCCACCGCCGCCGCGAGGGCCTTCGCCCGGCGCGGTGTGCAGCCGAGGCGGAGGGCGGCGTGCTGGGCACGGCAGCGGAGGTCCTCGTCGAGGTGGCGGGCGAGCGGGAGGAGGACGTCGCGGATGTACGTCTCCCGCCGGGTCAGCCGCAGTTCGGGTGCGGCGAACAGCAGGAACGGGACGCCGCCGCCCTCGTCGTCGACGGTGCGCATCAGGACGTAGAGCGGACGCAGCCGGTGGTGGGCGAGGCGGACGCGCAGGCGGTCGTGCAGATACTGGCCGGTGTGCGGCAGGATGAATCCGACGGCCGTCAGGACGGCGGCGAGGCAGGCCGCGCACGGGGCGATGTCCGTGCTGAGCGTGTCGAGATCGTGGCCGGTCCAACGGGCCACCACCGCCGTGAGTTTGGCGAGATCGAACACGAGGTCCATCGCGTAACCGGCGCCCAGGGACGTCAGTCCCCAGCGCAGCCAGCCGTGCAGCCCGTCCGCGCGCACCCAGTTCCAGATGAGCCGCACGGTGATCAGTACGGCCACGGTGTGCGCGAGCAGATAGAGCAGGATCTCCTCGCGCATGAATGGCGTGTTGGCGTAGTACGTGTCCAGGTCCCGCACCCGCTCCACGGGCACGTCGGCGAGGGCGAACAGCACCCACAGCGCCACGATCACACCCGAGTACACGGAGATGACCCACCGTCTGGTACGCCGGGTCGCGTTCGAACGGTCGGACAGCCCGTCGCGCCAGGCGACAAGGAGCAGTAACCCGGCCCCGCTGTACGCCATGAGCAGCGAATACACCCACGGCGCCGAGAAGTTGGGCATACCGGTGACCCGGTTCGTCCAGGCGATGACGGACGGCGTCACGGACACGAACAGCGCGCAGGCCAGCAGCAACAGCCCGCCGACCGCCCGTAACAGCGGCTCCCGCCACAGCCGGATGACGGCCGGCAGCTTCAGCGCGAGGGCGGTGGCGAGGACCCCGGTGGGGATCCACGCGAAGGACCCGTACAGCTCGCCGAGAAAGGTCGTCACCACGTCCTGCGCTCCCCCCTTCCCGCCGTCCGCCGCACAAGCCGGTCCGAGGTTACGCGCCCACAACTGCCAACGTCATGTCATCCGGTGGCCGTTGTGGGACCGGGAACGACCGCTGTGTCCGGAAATCGCCCCCGCGAATGAACTGTGCACTGTGTCCAACCCATTGACGCGCAAGCGCTTCGATTTTACGGTCCCGTTCGAAGTTGCGAGCAGCATTCGATATATCGAACACGACGGGATCTCTACAGTAAGGGCAGGCAATGGGACGACCTGACCTGAATCGCAGGCACCTACTGGCCACGGCGGGCGGTCTCGCGGTCGCGGGCAGCCTGGCCTTCGCCGCTCTCGGCACCGGCGCCGACGCGCTCGCCTCCGACGCGGACACCCGGGTGCGCTACTGGAACCTCTTCAGCGGCGGCGACGGCGCCAACATGATCGCGATGCTGGACGCCTTCCGCAGGGAACACCCCGGCATCGACGTGAAGGACTCCACCCTCCAGTGGGGCAACCCCTTCTACACCAAGCTCGCCATGGCCGCGGCGGGCAACCACGCACCGGAACTCGGCGTCATGCACATGGGCCGGGTCGCGGGCTTCTCGCCGGGCCGGCTCCTCGACCCCTGGGACGAGGACCTCCTCGCCAAGTACGGCGTGCGCAAGGCCGATTACCACCCCGCGCTGTGGAACCGCGGTGTCATCGACGGTAAGTTGTACGCCCTGCCGCTCGACATCCACGTACAGCTCTGCTTCTACCGCAAGGACGTCCTGAAGAAGGCGGACCTCCTCGGCGACGACGGCCGGATGGTCCAAGTCACCTCCACCGGCGAGTGGTTCGACGTCCTGAAGAAGGCCAAGGCGGTCCAGAAGAAGGGCCTTCAGACCATCGGCCTGTGGACAAACGACCAGAACTTCCAGTGGTGGTTCTTCGTCGCCTTCTACACCCAGCTCGGCGGCAGTTGGTTCGACGACGGCAACACCCAGGTCCTCTTCGACGCCGACAAGGCCACCCAGGTCCTGGAGTTCTTCCGCCGGCACGTCACCGACGGATACGTCATCCCGGGCGCACCGACCGGCGAACAGTTCATCAACGGCGCCCCCTTCACCTGGGAGGGCAACTGGTCCGTGCCGGTGTTCTCCGGCGCCAAACTCGACTACGGCGCGACCCCGCTGCCGCCCGTCTTCGGCAAGCGGGCCACGCACGCCGAGTCGCACTCCTTCGTCCTGCCGCACCAGGCGGGCCGCGGCGGCGCCACCAACGAGGCCGCGCACGAACTGGCCGCGTACGTCGTCACCCACGCCCTGCAGTGGGCGGCAGGCGGCCACATCCCCGCGTACACGCCGACGCTGTCCACGGCCGCGTACAAGAAGCTCACCCCGCAGAACGAGTACGTCTCCGCGATGAACCACCAGGCCACCGAGCCGAAGGTGTGGTTCGCGGGCTCCACCGGCGTCCTCGCCCAGGACCTCGGCCCCCTCGTCGTCTCCTCGACGATGGGCTCCGCCAAGCCGGCCGCCGTAGCGCGGACGATGAAGAACCACCTCACCAAACTCCTCGCCTCGAAGAACCCGATGGACGGCAGGACCGCCGCGCAAGGAGGTGCAGCCGCATGACCACCAGTGCCGAGACCGTCATCGCACCGGCGCGGACGAGGACCGCCACCGCCACCGCGACCGTCCGCCGCAACCAGGGCTTCCAGCACGGGGGTTGGTTCGTCGCCCCGTTCCTCGCGCTCTTCGCCCTGTTCGTCGTCTGGCCGCTGCTGCGCGGTGTCTACCTCAGCCTCACGGACGCCAACATCTCCGGCGACGGCGCGAACTTCATCGGCCTCGACAACTACCGCGAGGCCCTGCACGACCGGGCGATGTGGGACGCGCTCGGCCACAGCGCGTACTTCACGCTGCTCGTCGTGCCGTGCATCACCGTCCTCGCCTTCCTGCTCGCGATGCTCGCGCACCACATCGAGCGCGGAAAGTGGCTGTGGCGGCTGTGCTTCTTCGCGCCGTTCCTGCTGCCGTCGACCGTCGCGGGCAACATGTGGCAGTGGCTGTTCACCCAGGGGATCGGCCTGTTCAACGAGACCTTCGGGCTCACCACACCCTGGCTGACCGACAAGTCCTACGCGATGCTCGCCATCGTCATCGAGACCCTCTGGTGGACGGTCGGCTTCAGCTTCCTCCTCTACCTCGCCGCGCTCCAGGGCATCCCCGACCACCTCTACGAGGCCGCCAAGCTCGACGGCGCGAACGCCTGGCACCGCACGGTCCACATCACGCTGCCGATGCTGCGCCACATCACCGGCCTGGTGATCGCGCTCCAGGCCCTCGCCTCGCTCCAGCTCTTCGACCAGGCCGTCGTGATGATGGACTTCGGCCCCGGACCCGAGCTGAGCACCCGCTCCTTCGTCCAGTACACCCTCGAACAGGGCTTCACCAGCTACCGCGTGGGCTACGCCTCCGCGACATCCGTCATCTTCTTCGTGATCATCGCCGCCGTCGCCCTCACCCGGATGGCACTGCTGCGCAACCGTGAGGAGGGCACCCGATGAGCGCCACCCAGCTCCGCCTCAAGCCCCGCAAACCCTGGACCCCCAGCCAGATCGTCCTCACCCTGCTCGGTGCCGCCGTCTCCGCCCTCTTCGTGGCGCCGATCGCCGCGGCCCTGTTCACCTCGCTCAAGTCCGAGGCCGAGGCGGCCGAGATCCCGCCGCACTGGCTGCCCAAGGTCTGGACGGTCCAGGCCTGGAAGGCCCTCTGGAAGACCGGCAACATCACGAACTGGTTCGTCAACTCCCTGGTCGTGTCAATCCTCGTGACGGCCATCGTGGTCACCGTCGCCGCACTCGCCGGATACGGCTTCGCCCGCACCGAGTTCAAGGGCAAGACGGTCCTGATGGGCACGGTGATGGCGGGCCTGATGATCTCCCCGGCCGTCCTCGGCGTCCCCCTCTTCACCACCGTCCAGCAGATGGGGATGGTCGACACCTACTGGGGCATGATCCTGCCGCAGTGCGCGCCCGCCGCGATGGTCTACATCCTCTACAAGTTCTTCCAGGGCATCCCCCGAGAACTGGAGGAGGCCGCCTTCATCGACGGCGCCGGCCGCTGGCGGATCTTCTTCACCATCGTCGTCCCCCTCTCCCGCCCCTCCCTCGCGGCGGTCGGCATCTTCACCTTCATCGCCTCGTGGAACAACTTCCTGTGGCCGTACATGGTGACCAACAACCCCGACCTGATGACCATGCCGAACGGCATCGCGACCGTCATGAACTCCTACGGCATCCAGTGGGCCCAGCTCATGGCCGGCGGTCTCATGGCGGGCCTGCCGCTGATCATCGTCTTCGTCTTCTTCCAGCGGCAGATCGTCGCGGGCGTGGCCCACACCGGATTGGCGGGACAGTGACCATACGAAGAGGTCTTGCCGCGGCGGTGCTGGCGGCCGCTCTGACCCTGCTGCCCAACACGGCCCAAGCAGCGCAGAGTTACCCCGACCCGCAGCCCATCACCGGCCAGCAGATCATCCACGACCCCACGGTGATCCGCCTCAAGTCCGGTTCCTACGTCGCCTATTCGACCGGCGGCATCATCGGCGCCCGCACCTCCAAGGACCGCGTCCAGTGGGACGACGCGGGCAACGCCTTCGCCACGCCCCCGAGTTGGTGGTACGACTACAACTCCACCGGCGACCCGTGGGCCCCGGACCTCTCCTACCGTGACGGCCGCTACTGGCTCTACTACGCGGTGTCCTCCTGGGGCACGAACCACTCGGCGATCGGTGTGGCGACGTCCCCCACCGGCCTCCCCGGCACGTGGACCGATCAGGGCAAGGCCTTCACCTCGGAGACCACGGACGCCTGGAACGCCATAGACCCGGCCATCGTCCAGGCCGACGGCAAACTCTGGATGGCGTTCGGCTCGTACTGGACGGGCATCCGCCTGGTCCAATTCAACCCCGCGACGGGCAAGGCGATCCCCGGCGCGACGGTCGCCCAGCTGGCCACCCGCCCGGACGCGCCGTACGCGGTGGAGGGCGCGTACATCGTCCACCACGGCAGCTACTACTACCTCTTCGCTTCTTACGACGCGTGCTGCGCAGGTGTGAACTCCACCTACAAGATCCGGGTGGGCCGGGCGACTTCAATCACGGGCCCGTACGCGGACAGCACCGGTAAGCCAATGCTGGAGGGCGGCGGAGACCTGTTGCTGGCAACCCACGGCCGCTACATAGGCCCAGGCGGACAATCCATCTTCCAAGACAAAGGTAAGGATGTCTTGGCATACCACTACTACGACGGAGAGGATGCAGGCACCCCAAAGCTGGGGCTAAACACCCTGAGCTGGACAAACACCGGCTGGCCAAAGGTCTTTTAGCTTTTAGGGGCGCGGGGCTGTATCGATATGCGGCTCCGCCGCGTGAGCGCGACCAGCCCCCACAGACCCGCAGACAAAACTCAACCCGGAAAGGCCCGCATGCGCACCGCCCGCTTCACCCTCGACCCCGCCTTCACCATCGGCGAAGTCAACCCCCGCCTCTTCGGCTCCTTCGTGGAACACCTCGGCCGCTGCGTCTACACCGGCATCTTCGAACCAGACCACCCCACCGCAGACCCAGAAGGCCTCCGCCAAGACGTCCTCGACCTGGTCCGCGAACTCGGCGTAACAGCCATCCGCTACCCCGGCGGCAACTTCGTCTCCGGCTACAAGTGGGAAGACTCGGTAGGCCCCGCAGAGACCCGCCCCCGCCGCCTCGACCTGGCCTGGCGCTCGACGGAGTCCAACCGCTTCGGCCTCTCCGAGTACATCGCGTTCCTGAAGAAGCTCGGCCCCCAGGCAGAACCGATGATGGCGATCAACCTCGGCACCCGAGGCGTTGCCGAGGCCCTCGAACTCCAGGAGTACGCCAACCACCCCTCCGGCACGACCCTCTCCGACCAGCGAATCACCCACGGCGACAAGAACCCCTTCGGCATCCAACTCTGGTGCCTGGGCAACGAGATGGACGGCCCCTGGCAGACGGGCCACAAGACCGCCGAGGAATACGGCAGGATCGCCGCCGAGACGGCCCGCGCGATGCGCCAGATCGACGCCGGTGTCGAACTCGTCGCCTGCGGTTCCTCCTCCCAGGCCATGCCGACCTTCGCCGAGTGGGAGTCGACGGTCCTCCAGGAGACGTACGACCTGGTCGACTACATCTCGCTGCACGCCTACTACCAGCCGACCGACGGCGACCTCGACTCCTTCATCGCCTCCGCCGTCGACATGGAGTCCTTCATCGAGAACGTGGTCGCCACCGCCGACCACGTGGGCGCCCGCCTCAAGTCGAAGAAGAAGATCAACCTCTCCTTCGACGAGTGGAACGTCTGGTACACGTCGGACTGGGAGGAGCAGGCGAAGAACGCGGACCCCGCCGACTGGCCGGAGGCCCCGCGCCTCCTGGAGGACAACTACAGCGTCATGGACGCGGTGGTCTTCGGCTCACTCCTGATCGCCCTGCTCCGGCACGCCGACCGCGTCACCGTCGCGTGCCTCGCCCAACTCGTCAACGTCATCGCGCCGATCATGACCGAACCGGGCGGCCCGGCCTGGCGGCAGACGACGTTCTTCCCCTTCGCGCAGGCCTCGAAGCACGGCCGCGGCCAGGTCCTCGACGTCCGCGTCGACTCCCCGACCCACGAGACGCAGAAGTACGGCGAGGCCGACCTGCTGCACGCCACCGCGGTGCGCGGCGAGGACGGCTCGGTCACGGTGTTCGCCGTCAACCGCAGCCGCACCGAGTCGCTCCCGCTCGAAGTCGGCCTGAACGGCCTGGACTTGACGTCGGTCGTCGAGCACAGCGCCCTCGCGGACGCAGACCCGGACGCCCGCAACACGCTGGCCGACCCGGAGCGGGTGGCCCCGCACGAGGTCGCGGGCACCACCCTCCAGGACGGCACCCTGACCGCCGTACTGGAGCCGCTGTCCTGGAACATGATCAGGATCAGCTGAACCGAAGCAGAGCCCTGAACCGAAGCAGAACTATCGGCCGGGGGAGGCCACCGGCGCAACCGGTACTCCTCCGGCCGCACTCCCCAACAGCGTCAGCCGTACGTCCTTCGGGCCCGCCGGTGTGGTGCCGTCGGACAGGACGGCCAGGGCGAGTGTGTTGGTGCCACGTGTGCGGAGGATCCCGTTCGGCAGGGCGAAGGTGTGCTGTGGGCCCACGTCGTTGATGTACTGGCCCATGTTCCAGCCGTTGAGGAAGATCTGGACGCGGTAGGCACGCGTCGGGTCGTCGTCGAGGACGAGGCCGATCGAGGCGTCGATGCCGGTGTCCACGGCGAGCTGGAAGCTGGTCCGGTACCAGGCCACGCCCTGCCGTTTGTCGGCGCGGGGGAGGGTGACCGCCTCCCAGCCACCGTCCGCGTACCCCGGCAGATGCCAGCCCTCCCGCTCGCCGTACAGCCCGCCGTTGTTCTGCGGCCCGCGCACGGGATCGGGTGAGGCCTCACCCTGGAGTCGCCAACTCACCTTCGGGGAGGCACCCTTGAAGGTCGCCGCCGTCAGGCCGCGGGCCACCTTGTGGGTGTCGAGGGCCTTGCCGTCCTGGTCGTGCTGCATCCGCCGCACCAGCACGGACAGGACATGCGCACCGGCCGCACGCAGGTTCGCGGGCTTCTCCGGGATCGGGAGAGTGGCCTTGGCGGTCCAACTGCCCTGCCGCACACTGCTGTTCGTCGGTACCGGCATCCGGTGGGTGCCGAGCGGTTCGCCGTCGAGCCAGGCCATCAGCAGCCCCTGGGTGCCGGTGCTGTAGGCGAGGGTCACCGACTCCAGGGCGTCGGCCGTGCCGGTCGTGAACCGGCCCCGGTACCAGACGTCCCCGTAGTGGAAGCCGTAGTCGTCCGCGAAGAGCAGCGGCTGCCCGGAGGGGATGGCCGTCGTGCTGAACGTCGAAGTCTTGTTCGCGGCGGTCCACTTGGAGTCGTCGAAGGCGACCGCGGCCTCCTGGTTCTCCACCTTCCGGCGCCAGCCGTCGAGTGCGGGGAGCGGTACCGCGGGCACCCCCGCGAGAAGCGCGTCCGGGTTCGAGCGCAGGCTGCCCGCGTTGGTGACGGTCGCGGGCACGGCCCGCCCGTTCCAGGTGACGTCGGTGATGCCGCGCGGGCCCCACACCTCCACGCCGGTCTCGGCGATGGTGTCGCCGGTGAGCTGGGCGGTCGTACCGCTGATCTTGGCCTCGCGGAGCAGTGCGGGGCCGTAGACCAGGGCGGTGCCGGAGCCGGTCTCGTACGGCCACAGGCGTACGGAGGTGGCCTCGTCGGCGAAGAGCAGGACGAGGGGGTTGTCGACGCCGCCGGCCTGGACGAGGACCCGGGTCAGGCCGCCGATGCCGAGCGGGACGGTGACGTGCAGGAGACCGCGGTCCCACACCCACGCGGCCTGCTCGTCGAGCCGGGTCACCACCGGCTCCTCCGGGCACTCGACGACGACGTGGGCCATCTCGCCGCGCGTTCCGGCGAACACGGCGAGGTCCTGCCGGCCGGTGGTGAGGGACATCATCGGCGTGACCGTCGAGTACCTCAACTTGCGCCCGCCGAGGGCGAGTTGGGTGACGAGGAGCCGCGCGTCCTGGGCCGGGACGGTGACCTCGATGTCGTCGGTCGCGGTCGGCAGCGTCGAAGTGACGTCCTTCGTGCTGTCGTTGCGCAGGACGTAGACGTGGGCGCCGGTGTCGGCGTTGGTGAGGTGGTAGGTCTTCAGGCCGTCCACCGCGACGTCCGCCGCGCGGTCCAGCTTGGCGAAGTCGGGCACGGTCCGCAGCAGATGGCCGAGTTGGTGCATCGGCACGAGCTTGGCGGTCGCGTTGCGGCCCTCGTCGAAGGCGGCGCCGTAGTCGTACGACGTGTAGACGACCGGCGCGGGCAGCCAGCCCCACGAGGTGCCGCCGAAGGTCATGTAGACGTTGTGCAGGGTGAGTCCGTTGGCGAGGTTGGTGAGATAGAAACGCCGTTCGTACGCCGCGTCACGCGTCCGGCGCGACTCCGCGTACCCCTTGCCGTCGAACCAGGACCCGCCCCACGGATCGAACCAGCCCCCGCCGAACTCCGGCACGAAACCAGGGGTCTTGGGGCTGGCGGTGGCCCCGCCCTTCGCCCCGCCGATCCCGAAGTGCCCCCAGTCCGGCGGCGGTTGGGACGGCGTCGGATACCCGTCGAAGCCGTACAGCCAACCGCCCTTGTCCGCGCCGGTGTCGAAGGACCCGGGGGTCCAATAGCCGTTGCGGCCCTTGTCGTTGTGGAACAGGGGGACGTCGATGCCGTCGGCGCGCACCTTCTTGTACAGGTGGGACATGTAGGCGGCGCCGGACGGCTGGGTGGTCTGGGCGTCGTACTCGTTCTCGATCTGGTAGAGCAGGACCGTGCCCGTGCCCTGGGTGAACAGGTGCTTGGAGACGATGGAGTCGACCTGGGTCAGCCACTCGTCGACGTGCGAGAGGTACGTCGGGTCGGCCGTCCTCGCGGTGCCCTTGGTGGCGGTCAGCCAGCCGGGGAAGCCGCCCGCGTCGATCTCCGCGTTGATGTACGGGCCGGGGCGCAGGATGACGTAGAGGCCGGTCTCGGTGGCCATGCGCAGGAACAGGTCGAGGTCCCGGATGCCCGTGAAGTCGTAGTGGCCCTGGGCGGGGGAGTGGTAGTTCCACGAGACGTAGATACTGACCGCGTTGTAGCCGAAGGCGCGCATCTTCTGCAGGACGTCGCGCCACAGGGACGGGCTCGGCAGCCGGAAGGGGTGCATCTCGCCCGACCACAGGACCAGGCGTCTGCCGTCGACGATCAGGGAGTAGCGGTCGTAGCCGATCGTGTGCGGCTGCCCGTCCGCGCCCGGCGGAGCGGGGGGCGGGCCGGTCGGCACGACGTGTGCGGCGTACGCGTCCTGGGGGGCGGCACTGCCACCGCCCAGCGCGAGGCCGAGCGCGGCCGTCCCCGCGAGGGTGCTGAAGGTACGCCTGCTCAGCTC
>Ga0307509_10011277_pt1 | contig 10842 bp, 7 predicted proteins | sample 10_EM_MG_FD_202245 | JGI IMG/M metagenome (GOLD analysis project Ga0307509, IMG submission 202245) | Populus trichocarpa ectomycorrhiza microbial communities from riparian zone in the Pacific Northwest, United States - 10_EM | ecosystem: Host-associated > Plants > Roots > Unclassified | place... | reverse complement strand
GCGACCGGATCGTCGTGCTGGACATCGGAAAGGTGATCGCGGACGGAACTCCCGCCGAGATCAAGGCGGATCCACGCGTCGCCACCGCCTACCTCGGCGCGACGCAGGACGATACGGACCAGGTGCGCGGGGAGGTCGTCCAGTGACCGGGCCGGAGTTGCTGACGTGCGAGAGTGTGGACGCGGGCTACACGAAGGGCCGACCGGTGGTGCGCGGCTTCGACCTGAGACTGCTGCCCGGTGAGGTCCTGGCCCTTCTCGGACCCAATGGGGCGGGAAAGACAACCCTGTTGACGACGCTCGCCGGTCTGCAGCCCCGCCTCGGCGGGACGGTCACCCTCGACGGCCGGGAGATCCGTGGCGGCCGGGCGCGCGAGGCAGCCCGGCGGGGACTGGTTCTCGTGCCCGACGACCGTTCCCTGTTCACGCAGTTGACCGTGCGGGACAACCTGACGCTCGCACGGCGGCGGCAGGGCAGCACCGTGGACCCGGTACTCGACTTCTTTCCGGCACTGGGGAGACGGCTGAAGGTCGCGGCCGGTCAACTCTCCGGCGGGGAACAGCAGATGCTGGCCCTGGGCCGGGCCATGATCCAGGATCCCCGGGTCCTGCTCGTCGACGAGCTGAGCATGGGGCTGGCGCCGGTCATCGTCGAGCAACTGCTGCCGGTGGTACGGCGGATCGCGGAGGACACCGGCGCGGCCGTCGTACTCGTCGAGCAGCACGTCCGGCTGGCCCTCGACGTGGCGGACCGGGCGGTGGTCCTGGTGCACGGCGAAACGGTCCTCAGCGACTCCGCCGACCGGCTCGCGGCGGACCCGGGTCTGCTGGAGCGCGCCTATCTCGGCGAACGGGCACCGGATCCGGTCCCCTGGCGGAACGACCGGAGCCGGCCGTACTCGCCTACGCGTCGAGGGTGAGCCCTCGGGCGCGGTAGTCGGTGAGTACGGCCGTGACCACTTCGGTGCGAGAGCGCAGACCGGTGCGGGCGAACAGCCGGGACAGCCGGTTGGCGACCGCGTCCTCCGTCAGCCGTAGCACCGTGGCGATCTGACGGTTGGTCAGGCCTTCGGCGATCAGGGTCGCGAGCAACTGCTCGCTCTCTACGGTGGCTTGTCTGCGGCCGGGGACGGTGATCCCGGCCGCGCGCATGGCGGCCCGGGTGTGGAAACGCTCCAGCGCGGCACCGCACTGCCCGAAGAGGTCGTACGCCTCGCGCAGCAGGGTGGGCGGGCCTGCGCCCGCGTCGGCCGCGGCGACCAACGTCACCGCCGTCTCGAACGGCAGGCTGCGCGAGCGTGCCAGCTCCACGGCCTCCCTCAGGTTGCCGTCCTGCCGTAGGAGTCGTGCCGAGGCCAGCAGATACGTCAGGCGGGTCCTTCCGGCGCCCATCCGGGCGGAGATGTGTTCCAGGCGGTCCAGGCAGGTCGTCGCCTCCGCCGTGCGTCCCTCCTGGGCGAGCAACTCCGCGAGGCGGGACCAGAGTTCGTCGGTGCCGGCGACCTGGGCGTGCGCGTCCGCCGCGGCGAGACCGCGCCGTAGCGAGCGCTCGGCGCCGACCGGATCGCCGAGGGTCCGCAGCACGTCGGCCTCGGCGGCGTCCAGTGAGTGTTCCGGTGGACCGTCGACGGGGACGCGCACGCTGTCGATCACTCGGCGGGCGCTGGTGACGCGGCCCCGGGCGAGCAGGATCGCCGCGGTGCGCGCGGGGATCAGATACTTGTCCAGCGCGGGTGTGTGGAACTGGTTGTTCGCCAGCATCCAGCGGCTGGACTCCAGTGCCTCGTCCCACTCGCCCCGGAGGTGGTGGCGCAGGAACTTACCGGAGCGGGGCAGCAGTTCGGGGCTCATGCCCTGAGCGGTCAGGAGGGTTTCGGCGGCGGTCAGGTCCCCGCCGTTGAGGAGTTCGTCGAACTTGGTGACGGTCAGCGTGTAGGCGTGGTCGGGGCCGATGTGCGGGGCTTCCGGGATGGCGAGTGAGCGTCGGAAGCGTTCCGGCCGGCCCAGCGCGAGTTCCGCCGCGTCGCGGAAGCAGGTGGGATTGGCGCGGGCCCGGGCGTCGGTGCTCCATGCGGGTTCGGTCCGTGCCAGGAGGTCCAGCGCTTCGTGCCATCTCGCCAGGAGGCAGAGGGCCAGCGCGCGGCCGGTCGCGGCGGCCGCGACGGGCAGCCGCAGTTCGTCCCACCAGCGCGGGGTGGCCAGCCGGGACAGTGCCGCCCAGTCCCGGTCGTCGGCCGTCGCCGCCGTCAACAGGGTGGCGATCTCCTGGAGTTCGAGCGGGCCGAGGATGTCCGGGCGGTTGCGCAGGATCGACTCGGCGATGGCACGTGCGGTCGCGAAGTCTCCGGCGAAGTAGGCGGCGACGGCGTACCGCTGAAGGGCCGGGACACGGTCGGCCGGACGCTCGATGAGGTAGCCGGCCGCGCGACACCACCGGAGCATTCCCCTGCCCTCGGCGTCGGGATGCAGCCGCTCGGCCGCGGCCGTCAACTCCCTGGCCGCGCGGTCGCGTTCGACGAGGGTTCCCGCCTCCGCGATGCGGTCGGCGAGGTAGGCCACCGCGTCGACATCTGTGTCGGCATCGGCATCGGCATCGGCATCGGCATCGGCATCGGCATCGGCCCAGAGTGTCTCCACTGCGGCGGCGGACAGGCGGCTGCGTTCCAGCGGCCCGAGCCGCTCACGTACGGCGTGTGCCACCAGTGGAACGGCGAACGTCCAACCTCCGTGTGCTTCCGCGGGGTTGAGCCCAGACAGACCTTCGATGATCTCCGCGTCGATCAACTCGCTTACTGCTGCACGGACTTCGTCGGCGGCCAGTCCGGCCGAGGCCGCGATCAGTTCCACGGCCCGTCCGCCGAGGGGCCACAGGACGCTCAGCGCCCCGGCCACGGTGCGGCACGGTTCGCCCAGCGCGGCCAGTGCCCTCATGTGCCGGTCACTGTCCGGGAGTTCGGGGGTCGGCGTCCGCACCCCGACGAAGGCATGGCCGTCCGTCACCCTGATCGCCCCTTGCCCTGTCCACGCGGCGAGCAGAGCGTCGACCGCCCCGGGCAGGCCGTGCGTGAGGTCGCGTACCCGCCGGGCCAGACCGGTGTCAGGGGCCGCGCCCAACCGCAGAGCCACCAGCGCGGTGGTCTCGTCCGGGGCGAGGCGCGACAGCACGACAGTGCGGGCCCCCTCGACGCCCCTCCGGGGACGGGATGCGTGGTCGCGCCCCACAGCCGAGGCCACCAGCCGCGCGCCGAACGGGATTTCCGGGAAGTCGACGCCGCCGAGCAGTGCCAGTGAGTCGGCGTCGGCGTGCTGGATGTCGTCGATCACCACCACGGACGCGGTCCGCGCCAGGGCCGTGTGCAGCAGCGCGGCCATCGCCGTCCCGTCGCCCCGCCCGGCCGCCCGCACCGCCTCCACGTTCCGGCGGTCCTCCAACGCCATGACGAGCCGCAGCGCCAGCAGGAACGGCCGGTCGCCGTCACCCGGAACGCAGCCCACGGCGCGTACGAACACCCCCTCCGCGCGCAGCCGTTCGGCGACGGCTTGCAGGAACACCGTGCGTCCGACGCCTCGTTGGCCCCGCGCCAGCACCAGGCGTGGCCCGTCCATGTCTCCCAGCCAGCCGTGTACCTCCGCCAACTCCCGCTCACGCCCGACGAGTTGACCGGGCAACGGGCCCACACCGACAGCAGTGCCGCGGTGCGCCAACCAGGGGTCCTCGGACGCAAGAGTCATGGTCCACTACGTTCTCTTCTTCGACGACTTGTGCCGGGCGGACGGCAACGAGTCCGGTCGTCCATGTGTTCGGAAATTGGCCCCGGGGCCACATTATGATCACATCCGTTTGGTCGTGTCCGTCGGACGCCGGACGCCGGACGCGGAAGGGGTGGACGTGCGGGCATGGGAACCTGTCATCGGCAGGGACGGCGAACTCCGGGACACGACGCGGGCGTTGATGTCCACCGGCGCTTCGGCCCCCACCCTCCTGGTCCTCGGAGGACCGGGAACGGGCAAGACCGCCGTGGTGGAACAGGCCCGGCGGGCGGCGGCCGAGGAAGGCGCCAACGTCCTACGACTGCGCTGTCACGACGGTGCGAGCCCGCCCGGTGCCGCGGCCCTGGCCGACGGCGTGCATTCGGTACTCGCCAAGTTCCACGACCGTCGCAGTCCGGTGCGGGTCGGCGCCGTCCGCCGGATCCGGTTGCAATCCACCGGCCAGGACGGTGAGTTGGCGCTGCTGTCCGTGCTCGGCGAGATCCTCACGGAGGCGGCGGCGCACCTCCCCTTCGCCGTGGTGGTCGACGACGTCGACCGGATGCCGCCGCAGACGGCGTCCGCCCTCGGTCTGCTGCTGCGCGTCTTCCGCCCCGTCGGGGTCCCTATGGTGATGGCCGGCCGACCGGTCCGTCCGTCGGACGACGGCGCCTCACCTTTGGCGGGGGCGGCCGACCGACTGCTCGAACTGCCGCCGCTGCGACCCGCCGACATCGAGGCTCTCGTCGTACGGCGGCTCGGCCGCCCCGTCGAACCGGCCCTGGTGACAGCGGTGTCGGGCGCGCTGGGCCCGATGGCGGGGATCCCCGAGGCCGTGCTGTCGGTGCTCGACGCGATGGCCGAGCACGGCGACTTCCTCGAACTCGACGGCCATGTCTGCCTGACCCGACCGGAGCGGGCGCTGCGGCTCACCACCGACGTGACGGAGCTGAGCCGCCTGTGCTGGCCGGACGCGCCGCCGGACAGTGTCGGTCTGGACGCCGCAGCGGCGGTGGCTCGCAACCTCGAACACGCCGAAGTGCGCCTGGACGATCTGCTCCGGCTGAAGCCCGGCGGACCGCGTCGGGCGGGTCTGGTCGACCGGTCGCTCACCCCGCTGGTCAAGGACGGGACGCTGACTGTGGACGGGGACGGCCGGATGGCGTTCGCCGTTCCGGCGCTCGCGGCGGCACTGCGCGCACTGCCCACACACCATGACGTGTCGTCGCTGCACGCCCTGATCACCCGGTCGTTGACCGACCGGCTGGGCCCGGAGACCGCGGGCAGCTGCTACCCGCGCCTCGCCGAGCACGTGGCGGCGGCCGGAGCCGAACTGGACGACGCCCTCGCGGTGGACGTGCTGCTCGCGGCAGCCCGTACGGACGCCAGGTCGGACTGGCCCCGATCGGTCCGCGCCTACGCCTCGGCGTTACGGCGCCTGGCACCGCACGACCACCGGACGCCCGGCGTCCTGCGCGAGTCCGCCGAACTGTGCCTGCGCCACGCCGACCACGCGGGTGCGCTGGCCCTGGGCGAACCGCTGCTCGCCCACCTGTCCACCTCACCGGCCGGGCCGGACCGTGGCTGTCTCGACTTCGTCGCCGAGGTGTGGGCCATGGCGGCGCTGCACGAACACCGGTTCCCGGACGACATCGCAGGCGTCGGCTCCCCGGCCCGCGGTGTCCGGGACCAGGTGCCCGCCGTAGCCCAATTCGCAGAACTGGTAGGCCCGTTCGGGCTCGGCGCGACGACGTCCGGACCGGCGATCGGGACCCACCGGCCGACGACCGCTGGACACCGTACGAACTCCGGACCGCCACCGTCCCAACCGACAAGTGCGACCCGCCGAGCGCCGGCCCAGGACCTCCGTACGGAGACCGAACCGATGCCGTCGGCCGCCGGCCCCCGTGCGGACGCCGGACCGCTGCCCTCCCCTCCGGAGCTGCGGTTGCTGACCGCCGCCACGGGCAGCCGTGCCGATCTGGCCGCCGCGTTGCGCGCCCTGTCTCCCGAGGCGAGCCGCGCGCTGGACCTGGAGCGGCTGCGGACGGCGGCCGTGCACGCGGACCTGGCCGGTGCTCTGGACGCCGTGCTCGGGGACCGCTACACGGGGGCGGGCAACAGCACCGCCGCCTGGTACCACGCCATGGTTCGCGACTACCTCGAAGGCGACTGGGACCAGGCGCTGGTGGCGGCCCGCCGGATCGAGGCGCGCAGTCGGACGCACGGCACGACGGCCGGCGCCGCACGGTCCGCCCGGGCGCTCGCGGCCGAAATCCTCTGTACGCGTGGGGAGTTGGGGAGGTCCCGGATCTGGCTGGAGCTGGTCCCGGAAAGTGTTCCGCACCCACTGGTCGCCTGGGCCAGGCTCGGTCTGCGGTACTGGTCGGGGCAGGTGGAGGAGTCCTTGGAAGGGGCGCTGAGGGACGTACGGCGGGCTCACGCGGCCGGTCTGCACTCGGGTACCGAGAAGGTGCTGCTGCGGTATGTCTCCTTGGCCCTGGTGGCGGACCTGCCGCAGGCCATGCGGGAGGGGCTGGCCGAACTGGAGGCGCTGCACGAGGTGGTGGGCTCCGCGACGACCGGCGAGGCGGTGCTGTTCGGCCGTGGTCTGGTGCACCGCGACGCGGAAAGCGCGCTGTCCGCACTGCGGTCGGTACGCGGGCGGGGCGACGCGTACCAGCGCCTGCTCTGCTGTCTGTCCCTGATGGAGATCGGCGACGAGTCCGAACCGTGGCAGGCGGAGGCCTCACGGATCGCGCGGTCGCTGGGGATCGGGCGGGCCACGCGTACGACGCTCGGCCACATGACGCGGCGGCGGACCTTCGGGCTGCCGAGGACGCGTCCGGTCAAGGACACGTTCGACGAGGAGGACGTCAGACTGACCACGATGGTCAGCAACGGAGCGACCAACCGCCAGATCGCGGCCCGGCTCGCGTGGAGCGAGAAGACCGTGGAACGGCGGCTGACCCGGCTGTTCCAGCGCACCGGGTGCCGTTCCCGGGTGGAGCTGGCCGCCGCGTGGCTGGACGGCAGCCTCGCCCGCCGGGCCGGGAGTCCGCTGCTGCCGGGCCCCGGCGGAACGACACCGCCGGGCCGGCTGTGACGGCCGGTCAGCCGAGGCGGGCGGTGTGGGTGTCGATGGCAACACCGAGCCGGCCCGTGTCCAGGGAGCCGTCGGCCCGCACCCGGAGGTTCCACTCCAGGGCGGGGATGTAGCCGAGCACCAGGAGCGTGTCGGTTCCGCGCAACGGGGTCTCGCCCCATCGTTCGTTGCGGTACTGGGCCGCGGTCACCACGAAGAGCCGACGGGCGTGTTTCGGGGCGTTCACCCCGGCGCGGTCCCTGCCCATGTACAGGGTGTGCCGGGCCGATGGTCCGGACACCTGGTTCTCTCCGACGGACAGCGCCTCACCCCGGCTGGTCGCGGTGTGCAGCCGGGCCGATCGCGCGCTCAGCCCGTCGGTCACCGAGGGAGTGGCGGCCGAGCCCACCAGGACGACCGTGGCGAGGGTTCCGACCGGTCCCGAGACCACTTCGGAGATGAGGGCCTGCGCGAGACGCAGGACATCGTCGTCGTCTCCCGTCAGGGCGATCGGGCCGCTGAGCCGGGAGAGGTCGACCAGTGTTCTTTCGCCCCGGTAGAGACCAAGGGTGACGGTCAGCGAGTACGGGTGGGTGAGCGCGTCACCCGCGCCGCCGGTCCGCCGCAGGTTCTTCGTGTCCACCGACCACTCCTTCCCGGAGACGTCCGCGGTCCACGGCGCGGGCGCGTGGGTGTCCGCCTCGGCGAGCCGTAACGTCAGCCGCTGCCCCGAGTGGACGACGGTCTGCAGGTCCGGCAGCGGGCGCCCGCCTTGTGCCCGGCCGACGGCCACGGCCCGCAGCCCGAGGGCCACGGTCTCCAGCGCCTTGCGGTGGGCGCCCGACAGCCCTGAACGGACCTGCTCCGAGGGCGAGTTGCGGCTACGGCGGATCAGCGCGGCCCCGACCAGGAGCAGGCCGAGCAGCACGCACAGGGCAATGGACGCGAGCATGCGGCCACCTTTGTTGCTAGAAGTTGTCGGATTCGGTCACCGGCTCCGTGGAGACGCGGCCCGTCAGAGCGGAACGCCGGCGGTCCCCTGAACCGGGCCCCGGTGTTCACCGCACGGCATCGTCGCGCGCCCGCCGTTTCCGGTGAAAGGCGAAACGGCCAACCTTGCCGGTCTGTACAGGGAGTTGACGGGATCTTCCGCCCAGGACCGTGGCGCCACTCGGACCGAGGTCAGGGCCCTTCTTCAACTCGCGCCAGATTTCCCTCGGTTGACGGTCGAGGATGCGGTGGCACGGATGTGCGGTCGGTGCCGGTGGCACCATCGTCCTTCCGCACGACCGCAGTTGGGAGTTGGGGGCACATGCCTCAGCACGTACTCGGCGAGACCCTGCGCGTGGCGATTCACGCGCCCGCTCCCCTCGTCCGCGCCGGACTGGCCGGTTTCGTCGCCATGGAGCCGCGACTGCGCGAGGTTCCGCCGGACAGGATCCGGGAGGCCGACGCGATCGTGGTCGCCGTGGACGTTGCGGACGCCGCCGTCCTGGAACTGCTCCGCAGTCTGTGCGACAAGCCGGGCGCGCGTTTTGTGGTGGTGGTGGGCAAGCAGTGGCGGGCCGATGTGTCGGCGGCGCGGCACCGGGGTGTCCGGGCGGTCGTGTGGTGGGACTTCTGCAGCCCGGACGTCTTCGTCCGTACGGTCCGCGCCGTGGCCGGGGAGCCCGCCGCCCGGCGAAGTCCCGCAGGTCAGCCCCGTGCTGCCACACCGAACGAGAACGAACGAGCCGTCGCGGTCGCCGGGGACCGGGCCGCGCTGAGCCCGCGCGAGGTGGCGGTGCTGCGCCTGATCGCGGAAGGAAGGCAGTGCGACGAGATCGCGACGGAACTCTCCTATTCCGAGCGCACGGTGCGGTACATCCTCTACGGCGCGATGAAGCGGCTACGGACCCGTACTCGCGCCCACGCCGTCTCGTACGCCATCCGGGCGGGACTGATCTGAGCGGAGGTCGCCTCAACCGGGGCAGCGTGTCGAATGCGCCGGTTCCCGATCGACGTGAGAGTGGAAACACCACCTCCACTACTCAGGAGCGCCTCATCGTGACCGTGACCGCGGATTTCGCCATGTCCCTCGACGGATACATCGCCGGTACCGGCGTCACCCTCGACAACCCCGGAGGCGACGGCGCCGAGCCGCTCTTCGAGTGGATCCACAATCTTGCGAGCTGGCGGGAGCGCCAGGGCCTGACCGGTGGGGAGGAGAACCGCGACTCGGAGCTGATGCGCGAGTGGTTCGACGCCACCGGGGCGGTGGTCATGGGCCGGACGATGTACGACACCGGCGAGGAGTTCTGGGGCGACGACCCGCCGTTCCGAACACCGGTGTTCGTGCTCACGCACCGCCCCCGGCCGACCCTCGTCAAGGAGGGCGGCACCACTTTCACCTTCGTCACCGACGGCATCCACAGCGCCCTCGCCCGGGCGAAGGCCGCCGCAGGCGCAAGGAACGTCGACATCGCCGGTGGTGCGAGCACGGTCCGGCAGTACCTCGGGGCGGGGCTCGTCGACGAACTCCAGTTGCATGTGGTGCCCGCGCTGCTCGGCGACGGACTGCGGCTCTTCGACGGAACGGGTACGGGGCGGCGGCGCGTCGAGCAGGTCAGGGTGGTCGAGACTCCTCTCGCCACCCACCTGAAGTACCGCTTCGTGGAGTGAGCGTTCCGTCGGGACGATCACGCGGCGTTCTGCAACGAGATCGGGTCACCGATCCGAACCGTGCCCGCCTCCAGGACGTCCAGGTACACGCCGAGGCACGACAGCCGGCCCAGGTCGAAGACCGGTACGCGATGTTCTCGGGCGACCGCGCGCATGATGCCGGGGTCCGGCGGCAGTTCGTCGTGGCCGAGGGTGGGGACCACGCAGCGGGGTGTCGGCACCAGGACCCGGAACAGGGCCTCCCCCACCCGCAGGCACGATCCCACCCAGGTGTCCTCCGGGAAGCCGGGTCCCCCGGGGGTGTCCACGACCAGGTTCGGCCGGAAGCGGCGGGCGTCGAAGTCCCCAGCGGGGTGGACGGCACGCATGCGGTCCAGGGCCGCGGTGGTGACGAGATGGACCCGGCCGAAGTCGAAGAACGTCCCCGGGGCGACGCCGCCCGTCGTGATGCTCTCCCCGGTGACGTCGACGGTCGCCGACTCCCGCACGGAGTCCGGGACCCCGCCCTCGTACGCGGGCACCGCGCGCTCCAGCCTGCTGTCCTCCGGCACGACGGCCGACAGGAAGACCTGGCGGCCCAGCAGTTTGGACAACTCCCCGTCCAGGTCCGGGTCTTCGACCGGGAAGGCGGTGCCGTCCGGCAGTACGACCCGGACCACGCCCGAGTCGTCCAGTCGGCTCCGGCAGCGCAGCAACTCGCCCCATTTGCGCGGGTGTTTGGCGCTGCCCACCGCGCCCGTCCCGTCTAGGACGGCGTAGACCCGGTCACCGGAGAGCCCGCGCTCCGTGACCGCCGCGGCGATCACGGCCTCGCCCACCATCGACTTCACCGGGTAGCGGTACAGCGCCGCGACAGTCCCCATGGAGCAATCCCCGTCAGAGAGTGAGCAGTTCCTCGTGGAAGCCGCCGAACTGCCTTTCCTCGTCGATGAGATGGATCTCCAGGATCCAGTGACAGGCGCGGCCGGCCTTGTCGGTGCGGCGCATGGGTGTGAGGTTCTCCGGAGTGACGTACGACTCGACGTGCGCGCCCTCGATCGTCTCGTGCGGGAACTCGCCGACCAGGTGTCCGGCGTGCCAGCCGCCCAGTTTCCAGCCCGCCTTCTCGGCGAGGCGGACGACCTCGGCGTACAGGTGCTCGCCGGTGATGTCCGGGGTGTTGTCGAAGAAGCTCCGGCCGGCCGCGAAGACCTTGGGCAGGTCGTCGCGCAGCCGGTGCTTGACCGGGTCGTCGCCGAGGACGAAGGTCCGGCCGAAGTCTGCCTCGTACTCCTCGAAGATCGGCCCGAAGTCGGCGAACACGATGTCGTCCGCGCCGATCACCCGGTCCGGCGGGTTCTCCTTGTA
>Ga0307509_10011276_pt1 | contig 10842 bp, 4 predicted proteins | sample 10_EM_MG_FD_202245 | JGI IMG/M metagenome (GOLD analysis project Ga0307509, IMG submission 202245) | Populus trichocarpa ectomycorrhiza microbial communities from riparian zone in the Pacific Northwest, United States - 10_EM | ecosystem: Host-associated > Plants > Roots > Unclassified | place... | reverse complement strand
ACTTTCTCTTGGAGAACTTTAACTTCTGCACTCGTGGATTCGAGTGAAACTTTTGGTTCGAGGATTCGAACAAATTCACCCGGAAACAGGCGGTGTCCTATTTCCACAGAAGCTTCCGCTACGTCAGGAGAAAGAGATAGCAAGAGAAACCCTAAAGCCTGTAATGATATTTGCCAAGCTATACTGAATGCGTAAGCATGGCTTATTAGTTATTACTGAGCTGATAGAATTTCTTCACTGCTTATGTTCTTAATTATGAGTAGTTGCCAACTTTGTTTCCAGGAGATTTATATAACAATCCCCTGCGTAGAGCATATCCTACAGCTTGAAGCACTATAGAAGACATCTTGGAGGTGGCCATGGCTTTTGAGATGATGAAAGGAAACCAGTCTATGTTCGGACAGAACATAACAGCAAGCCCTGATGGTTTTGTTTCGACCAAAATTTGTCAGTTGTCCTCGTTCTCTTGGAACAAATTTTTAAGCCTATAGTTGCAAAAATGGAAGTCTGTGAATTCGAAACAAAATAAAGTTGACCTAGCAAACAGCCGAATGCACATCAAATTTTAATTTTACTAGTCCAACTCTTGTGAACTATCATACCATCTAGGTCTGAGACAATCTTCACTGGATTTGGTTCTTTTCACGGCTAATAATTGAGCTGAAAGGCGTAAACACCTGCAAAACAAATTATTTATTGAGCCTAGAAGATTATCTGATGTTTAAGTAAAGCTATATAAGAAAAGCAGCCTTAAATGTTATATATTGAATGTAGCATAGTGTACTGATGAAGATGATAATTGCAAGTACAACGAGAAGACAGTATGTTTGTGTGTGTATGAAATTGATCATCCTCCCTTGCCTACCTAGTGGTTCATTGATGTTTTTATACCCATGAACCACGCATGTGAAAGGGGGTATATATGGGAAAACACTATATGACCTAGTTTAGAGGCAATTATTCAAGATAATAGCCCTTAATAATTGATGTTACACTGTTGAATGAGAAAGAATGGTGTCAAGTACTAGGCTATATATAGGGTATGAACATGCTTTTATGTTGTTCGGGCATGTCTGTCTAGGCATTACTGTGCCTTCGGGATAGTGTTGCTACATTTCAAAGCTAAATAGAGATGTGTATGTGTTGGGCTAGTTGGATTAACTGAGCTTCTCAGAGACTGCATCACACCTCCTAGGTCAAGCAAAATAGTGAACCATGTAGTGTAGTGCTAGAAGCCAAAGAAGAGATATTCGTGTTTGGAATTGGGAGATCCGGAGAGGATTTGGGGCTGATAAACTTTGGGCTGGTAAGTGTAGTGGCTCTTATCTAGTGTCCGTCCTATGCCAAGACCTGGTGCCATGGGGTGTAAGTTCTGCAATCCTAGGCCAATAAATGATGCAATTAGTTGGGCTAAATTGTAAGGTGCTGATCCTGAACCCTGTCACATACCAATCATGCAATTTCTTCATTTGCTCTGAACAGCCTAAGATTTTTTTGTTTATCTTTATCTTTTTTTTCAAATGAATTTCAAGAAATAACTAATAGCATATTACTATAGTTATTGTATTAGCAGCATAAATTTTCTCGTATATATAACTAGTCATAAGAACATTATCAATGCTGAAGTTCTATCAGTTGAGTGATAGCAACTGATTCACTTTATGTCCTTCAATGTTGTATCCTAGCTGGCTTCAAATTAACATGCGGACTACCTTCGATTTGAGTAACTAATTACTTTTACAGTGCGAGTGATTACTATTTAGTAAGAAAATTAGAGCCCTAAAAGGGGCCTTAGTGCTCTCATACAAAAAAAAGAGATGGACAACTTGGAGGTAGAGCCATGGTGTTCGTTGCTGATGGCAAGCATATTCTAAAAAGGAGTTGCTGATGGCTGTACTATTCACATAGCAAAGAGAATTTTTACTGTATCCTTTTAAGAAATGACTGGCATTATAAATTAAAGCAAGATAAGATTCTAATGTGAGTGCATGCATATATGATAAAATGCACGTCATTTGAAACCTTTACTGTAACCTTTCTGTGAATTGTAAGTTAAAAGCAAAATGAGATTCTAGTTTGAATATGATAGCTTAGTTGCAAGCTTCTATATATAGCCAATCCAGGCTAGAGCCTGCACGGTTGCACCCATTATTAAGCAGGAATACAAAGTCCCCTAAGCAGGAGCTGCACGGAAAATTCCAGCTACTTCAGTTGAACTTTCATTACCTAACCATTAGAACATATCGATACGAGATGCACAAGGTTTATTCGACAGAAAGGTCTTTTGTGGTTCCCAACTAAAGCAAGATCGAAAACGGGCAGGGATTGAAACTTTCGTTTTGGAAGATCAATTCTGTATCAATGAAAGATACTTGTGATGAAGTCATAGTGCACCTCCAAAACTTTCGTTTTGGAAGATTAATTCTGTATCAATGAAAGATACTTGTGATGAAGTCATAGTGCACCTCCAAAACCTTTAAACAATTGACATCCAGACAGCAGCATACAGAAATCTTAGAAGTGGAAGGTTTCATCTGATTACAAGTTATATCTCAATTACAGCAACAGCAATTCGCGGGCAAGGTCCGAATTGATTGTTAGCTCTCTAAATGTAAGTTTTTATAGAAGCTGATTTACCGTTCTTCATACGCATTTCCGGCTTCAGCAAATCTTAGAACACCCAAATGTCATACAACAAACTTCAAATATTCCCTTCAGAATAGCCAATATACAAAGGCGGAATGCCGACCTTTGTTTTTTTGATAGTCGAATCAATCAAGGAGATTGAATTGATTGTCTTTTATCTAAAACGCTGCTTGCCTGTATTCAAGGGAGAATCTCTGATGCTTTTGGATGATACATTCGTATGCTTTTGTGTTCCTTCGCTCTTCTTCTTGCGCTTCCCTTGTTGAGACAAACGAGAGTGGTATGATAAAATGGCAAGGTCGTTAAGATCTTGCAATGGAGTGAGAACTTTCACAACTTCATCCATTGTGGGGCGGGAATATGAATCCCTACTGAGGCAGCTGAAAGCCAACTGAGAAACTTTCTGGACCCCTTTAAGGGAGTAATTTAGCTCCAACCTGGGATCCACTAGCTGGTACATCTTTCTCTTGTCAGCTAAATAAGGCCGTGCCCATGTAACAAGATTCTGTTCACCACTAGGTCGCTTCTTGTCCATTGATCTTCTACCTGTCAGAATCTCAAGTAGCACAACTCCGAAGCTGTAAACATCACTCTTAGATGTCAAGTGTCCTGGGAAAAAAGGAGCCAAATGTGCAATTTTGTTAGATCCCCATCAAGGACAGGTTCTGAATCCAAGCTTGAAACATGAATTCCATAGCTGCTTTTGTTATAGTTGGATCGACATGTACCATCTGGTACTGTATTTAAACCTCCAATTCGATGATTCACTTACGGTCTAAAATAGAAAGGTAGATGCTTCGACAAAGTTTCATTCATCAGCTGGTGCTTTTCCTCTTTTATATAGGAAGTAAAACTTGTTTTTCTAGTTGAACAAGTGATAATTTCAAAAGAGTTTGGTCCGAACTAGATATTACAGCTTCCATACCTGTCATCACATACTCTGGAGCAGCATAGCCATATGTCCCAACAACCCTGGTAGAAACATGAGTTTTGTCCCCTTGAGGCCCAGCTTTTGCTAGACCAAAATCTGAAAGCTTTGCATTGTATTCCTGTTAAAGAATTTCCATATTAGGACTTCAGTCTAGAAAAAGATTCAATGCAGCCATTCGTTGATATGGGTCACCACATACCGAATCAAGCAAAATGTTTGATGTCTTAAAATCCCTGTAAATAACTGGTTCAGGACCACCATGGAGAAAGGCCAACCCTTTTGCTGCTCCAAGTGCAATCTTAATCCTGTTGGACCATGGAAGAGGTATTGTCCCTTCAAAAATTATTTCACCATCAGCATTTTCTTCATAAAACTAGAAAATGAACAAGTAATAAAAATTTAAAAAAAAAAACCATTGAGATTTTTTTTAAAACATCGATAACATCAGTTTCAAAGAAATCCCAAACAATTTCATATAGTAGCTAATCCACATTTTCAGTTTATTTCTTCTGGCTGATTCAGTAAATCATGACATTCACTGTGAGATAAATTTAGACCAGTTTTGTCTCTAGTGCTTTCCTTTCCAATTTCAATGACAAAACAAATAACTGATAAAAACTCAGTATGAAACTCGATCAAATAAAATGATGCAGAAGCAACCTTCCATCACTATGAATCCTAGAATAAAACCTATAAGGTACAGTCCTTAAGGTAAAACAAAAAAAATGGACGTCTTCCAAGGCTACGCAACAAGTCTATTCACATCATGACAGTATTAGCTAGTTTAGTGAGAGAAAATGGCACAAAGAACAAGGAGAAATGGATTTCAAAGGAGAGAAAACAATCCTCCATGTATCATGTGATGGAAAACTAAGCCTATAACCATTTAGTAGGAAGATTCTGAAATAGAAATAGTGATCTTCCATAGAAATATGATTCTATGAGAACAGAGAAAAGGCAACGAAATTGTTAAGACTTACTTCTAAAAAGATGATTTTCAAGACTTCCTCGTGTCATAAACTCATAAACAAGAAGCCGCTGATCATCCTCAATGCAGTAACCAATAAGCTTAACAAGATTAGGATGATGAAGCTGTCCAAGAAAATCAACTTCAGCCTGCAATAAGGTAAATTGTCATGATGTCACACTCTTACTTCTACCCATCCACACAACAATTTCTTTCTGACATCAATCTACTAACCCCATGACATCAATCTACTAACCCTAGGAAAGCAGATATTCTACTAACCACCCATTCTCTATGGCCTTGAAGACCATCTGGCTTTAAACTCTTCACCGCAACTGTGATTCCTGACCCAGGTTTTGCTGGTGCTGTCCCATGCTCCTCTATCCATCCTTTAAACACGTATCCAAATCCGCCCTCTCCAAGAATGCTATCAGGCCTAAAATTCCCGGTTGCTGATTTTAGTTCTTGAAAAGTAAACTGAAGTGACTGGCATAGAGATTTGGTATCTGTGGGTGGTGGATGAGGATTGTCATAGGATAGTTGAGCTTCATTAGGAGCACATAACTCTCGATTGCTTGCATTTAGATATCTTGTTTCAGTAGCTGCATCACCAGAATCAAAGTGAGACCCCTCTTTCATTCACAAGTTACATACTTTATTACCAGTTTGATTGGTTTTGAGTACAAAGAGCATTGGAATTTGGAATACAAAATTCATCTTGAGCAGAGCAGGAGAAACTCAAATTCTGTTTTGTGACTCGTAAATAAGAGATTGTTGTCAAGTTTTCGATCATTATAACCTTGTGAATTGAAAATGGAACTTGCATTTCCTAGTTCCGGCAAATCAATACGTTGATCTTTGAAAAAGAATCAACAAAAAAACCCATCTTGAGATCTGTAGTCTTAATATCAAGCTTACCATAATTTGACAGAATACAAGAAAGCCGGTTGAGATTATTTTGAGCTCAAATTTCAAAACTTCAACAAAGAGAGCGAACTTTCGACCGCTTTTAGAATCCAACTACATAGTCTATAGTGATCAGATAGCACAATAAATCAACATAATAGAATCAAAACAGAGGAGACCATTAGAAAATAAGCATGGAACACTTTGATACACACCTAGAATCAACAATTTGAGCTCAAAATCACAAAAGAAATGAAAAGCTACAAGACACACCTGCATCATAAACAAGACTAGTACGAGGGATAGAGTTAGCAGAATCTCTAGAGGCAGAGGACTTGCGAGAACCTCTAACCCCACGTTTTAAGACAGGCCAGCAACCGCACTTGCTCTCCATAACTTTGTTTAGTTTCCTTGTTGGCTTCTTGTTTTCCGATTTTATATCATGGGTTGTCACTATACTTGCATGGGATGTGATAGACAGGCGAGTAGGGATTGTTCATGGTTATGCCATGTGATGAGTAAACTGATGAAGAGCGAATTAGTAACAGAAGAAAAAGAAAGTGAGAGGGAGAGAGAGACAGGAAGAGGGATATGGAACTGTGAAGAGGAAAGAAAGGAAATGAAAAATGTTAATGTTGTTATTGTTTGTGTTAGAGCTGGTCTTGTTGCTCCTGTTGGAGATTGCAGGCATCATCATCGCCATCATCGCAGTTTGTACAAATAGAACTTTTTCCCACAACCTTTTGTGTGGGGGATGGGAATTGCCTCTCTCTAACTATCAAAAAAAGTCGCCATGTATGACAAGGTATTCCTAACATAGGCTATGTCCATAGAGACTTTGGCATGGCTTTCTATATGTTATTTTTATAAATAGAATCTTTCCTGTTTTTAATGTTATGTTTGGTAACATGATTAAACCCCTGTTTTTATTTTGTTTTTTTCTAAAAAAATATTAAATTATTTTTTTTAGATTTTTTTAATAATTTTAATGTTATGATATAAAAAAATGTAAAAAATATTTTAATATATTTTTAATTAAAAAATATTTTTATAAAAACATTGTTCATTATTTATAATTTAAAAATAAACATTATAGTAGTTTAGGAGAGTGCAATAGCTTTTATTTTTAGATGTATTTTAAAAATATATTTCACTTTAAAAGATATTAAAATAATTTTTTTTTCTAGTTCTTTCCGATGATTTTAATATAATAACATAAAAAATCTGAAAAAATATTTATTTTAATACACTATCAAATAAAAAATACTTTTAAAAACATTAAATACATTAAATTTTAAACACACACCAATAAGCTGAAAATAACTCCCACAAATGTTGGTGTTTTACATTAAAGGAGATTCATAATTTCCCCTCGAATGTTACTATTTGTCTCAAGAAATGAGACCAATAGTAACATTAAACATAAAAAAAAAAAACAAAAACAAAAACATTACAATAATAAATTTTAAAAATACATATGAAATCATGATTTTAAAGTGAAATTCACTTGCGAACGTTTAGTATTATCATGAAACAAGAGTAATTATGATATATATATTTTGTTCAATCTTGTGGGCTCATCAAAATCAAATGAAAAGGAAAGTTTTTTTTTTTGTCAACTCATGTATATATTCCTTTATTTTAATTTTCAAAAACTGCTTGAAAGTTGTGAAGGGCAATTTCCATTGATGGTCTCCAAACGACTCTACCAGCTAGTTTATGTCTGTCAATGAATTGGATTTTTATAGCACATATATATATATACCAATATTTCCATATATATTTTTCCAAAAGAATAAATTTCTTGCTGAAATGAGGACCTAATTGGGAAGAAAAATAAAAATATATCAGAAAATATTGTTTTGAAAGCTTGCTCACGGCGCCATGCATATTTCTGGACTTCTAATGTTTTTGCTTTTAGATTATATGTTTCGCACGTTGGACAAGACATGATAGAATATGTTTAGTATATATTCTGAATATGATTTAATAAGTTATGAAATGTTTGGACAAGATAAAGATTGGTTCTTATCATGTCTAAAATTATTCTCAAAGTAAAGATATTGTCCTAACTTTCGGGGTTGAACTAGCTTGTCCAATATATATCATGGGACAAAAATCATTATTTTTTATTTTTTTATATTGCATATTATTTATTAATTAATTTTTAGCTTGATAGACTAGAATTTGATCAATTTTATTAAAGTGGATATTTACATTTAGGGGCTTATATATTTCCAAAAGCATTTATTGAGTTAAAAATAGTCTAATTCGATCAATCTCATCTAACGTTCAATGTAATAAGGACACAATTATTTTGATTTCGATAGAAATAGGATAGCATATTGTACGTAGAGCAGTCTTACATGTTTGGTGAATAAATGTAATGATAATTAATGTATTAGGTTTCACATATTTAAATTAAGCCTTTCATAATCAGATCTTAATTGATCATCCAAACCTAAATTGATTATAAATTATGATAATTTTTTTTTGTTTTGGTTTGACATAATTAATTAGTGTGGGACAGCATGGTATATAAAACCGAAGATATGCATGGCATGGGCTCATCATGATCTCAATTCCCTAGCTTTCGAGTACAATACACTTCTTTGCATAACAAACTGAGTGTATTTAATGAAACCTGAGCTTAAAGATGGTTTCCATGCAAGGAGATTAACAATAAGATCGATTTAGTTTCATAGAAGCATAGTTTTTAAAGATGGCTCTGATTGTTTCTTTAAAGCAAATTTCAGATCATGGGTTAGGTAAATTGATATATATTAACTTTAATGGAAGCAATTTTTTTATTATATAGGTTTTTTCTAGATTGACTCGATCACAAGTTAATTTGAATTTTTAATTAGATTATACTAAGTTAATTATCTTTTTAATTTTATAAATAATTAACCCGGTCTAACACTCGGATCAATTTGTTTATCTGGGACTGGTTTTAAAATAGTGCTAAAAGGTTTCCTCGTCGAGGGTCAAAAACAATCAAAATTAATCAAACAATTCTTGGCCTGTATTATTGTTTGGTCAAAGCAAAGATAGTCAAGGAGCATAATTGAGTGCAATCCCATCGCACACACTCTCTCTCTAGCCATGAGATTGTAGATATATATATTCCTACGTTGATGGAGAATGGAGACCATAGGAGGCTTGATGGAGGTGGTGGGTTTCTATCGAAGGGTGGTATTTTAAAAGGAGGGGGAGAAAAAAAGGAGTGGGGGAGGGAGAGGGGGGTGCTTGGTGAGAAGTCATTTCATCAACAACCATTTAACAAAATGTTACTACTCTATGATGGATGCTTTGGACGATGAAAAGCAACGTGAGATCCTATTCTTTTTTCTACACTGTGCCTGCAACTTGACGAGATCCTTGTTGGAGAAAAAGAGATGCCCATTGCCCCCACTACGTGTATTGACCCACTATAGGACCCCCTCACCACCACATAGATTGGAGATTTAGAGAGAAAACACTTCTACTTGCTAGCGTAGCACACTCAAGATCATCATTTGGCCAAACAAGGCATCTGGAATTTGTTTTAATTGGTTAGATCTAAATTTGCTTTTTAATGGTCATGAATTCGAGTTCTTTTAGGGTTATTGGAGGCTTACATGCATAATCATTAACTTCAGGACCTGTGAGATTAGTTAATGTACACACAAGCTGACCCGGATATTTATATTAATAAAAAATAAAAAATAAATCCTATTTTTGAAGGTAAAGCATATACTTGGTGCAGGAGAAGGGTCCAGATGCATATATTTTCAAGGAGAGGGTGTTGCTCTGCCAACCATTTCACCATATACGCCTTTTGAGATGGACCATTTGCTAAATGGGCAGATTTTCAGCATTATCTAGGGCCCAAAAAGATATCGAAACTCCCCATTAAGCCATCAAACCCTATCTCCATGAACACGAGCTACAAACAAAAAGTACTAGTGCATTATCTCTGAGCTACCATTGATGGTTTGGCATGGAAATTCTCTTCCTTCTGTATTTGTGCAACATGGTTCTTTTGAGGATCTCGTTGGTGGATATATGGTTAGAAAGGGAACCAAACCAAGTGATTGACATGACTGGTTTTTTGCACACGACTTTGGAAGCCAAGAAATCAGTTTTCAACTGGTTAAGAAAAGTGTGTTGTCGATGTAATACAAGCGAAATGTGTGCTATCATTGGAGTTATATCCTCTTATCATTGTTCTTCCTTTTTTTCCATATGTAATTCAACTATATGTTGCTTTCGGTGATCCACGCCTCTTTTAAGTTATAACCCAGTTGGTGGCCAAGTTGTGGGTTATAACATGCGATCATATCATCAAAGGAATAGTACCATGGGAAGCAAAATTCCTCAACTTTTTGGCTGGTCAAAGATTGGATCCTATTATTTAATTTATATATATATAAATTCATAGATAACACAAGACCAAGAAAATCTTCATACAATCATTTAGTACTTTAGGACATGTAGACTTGGAGACTTCAGCCTTGGAGCAATGGTAATCACCTGCATGAACTACAGGTTTTGCTTTATAGTGCATTTTTAAAAGAAATTAACTAATCTGAATGCGTTCGTAATTCATTTTGGAAATAAAACCCCAAAATTTCTAGAGTAAAATAGAAAAAATCTAATTTTGAGTCTTGAAACTTTTTTTTTTTTGGTGTTTTTACTATAGTTATAAATATGACATGATATAGATTGTTCTCATTCAAGACTTGAATGATAAGTTGAGCAAATCAGTTTATATTGACGCATGTCGATCTAACTCATGACTTGAGTCAATACAAAATAAGAATTATTTAAAAAAAAATTAAAATAATATTATTTTAAAAAAATAGAATGAGTCTCACTTGAATTTTGAATAGATCATTAGTTAATTTGGAGAATTGATAAGATTTAACAGGATCAGTCTCACCCGATTCGATATAAAACTAAATTCGTGTTAAATTCTAAGTTAGATAGTCACTAGTTTGATCTAGCAGGTCGAGTCGTGATTTAAAAAAACTATTTTTTACTATTGCGGCTATAATATAAAAACAACCCTTAACTTCTTCTTCTTCTTTTTTAAATATCTATGTTTATATTTTGCTGATTAAATTATAGTGATGTTATTTTTTATCATTTAAACATTAAAAGCACTTCGCACAACATATGAAATTGGGAAGGAAAAAAAAAGGACGTGGGAACAGCGTGCTGGACATTGTGGAGATATATAGATATTAGTTTGTGGTTTGTTGAAAACTATATATCTTATATTCTATACATTTCATACTATAGGTTAAACTTATATTATTAAAAAAGCCTCTATGATTATATGTTTTTTTGCAGCTTTGACATATATATAGACTTATACATACCCTCCCCGTCCTTGTATAAGTGTATA
>Ga0307509_10011275_pt1 | contig 10842 bp, 7 predicted proteins | sample 10_EM_MG_FD_202245 | JGI IMG/M metagenome (GOLD analysis project Ga0307509, IMG submission 202245) | Populus trichocarpa ectomycorrhiza microbial communities from riparian zone in the Pacific Northwest, United States - 10_EM | ecosystem: Host-associated > Plants > Roots > Unclassified | place... | reverse complement strand
GTGGTGAATGTCAAAGGCTTAAATCTGATATCTACTTAAGTTTAAGCGTTTGGCATTCTACTTCGACAACAAACCTTTCCTCGAGAGAACTAAATTGAGTGAAGCTTCGAGCTTAACTATATTAAGTTTTACCGTTGATTCTTTGAATTATTTTACCTCATCTTTATCTTCTACTTTGAGTGTTTGGTGCTGTCGCAACCTTAGAGTTCACCTCTCTATAGGGTGCCCCCGTTACAGCTGGACGCGGTGAGGCGAAAAGGTGTGTACAGTTTTGGGAAGACGTACCGTGGCTCGGTTCCCCTCTGAGGAAGAGCAGGTCAGCCTTAGGCCAGTGAGGCAGCGCTGGTGGTGTAATAGGTAGAGGAGAGGGGGCAGGCAGATTGTGTTGGTGGTTGAGAAACAGTTGGTGATCCACCAGAAGACCCACTGCCAGAACACCGACATTGAATCCATAATGGAAGGAGGGGGGGAACAGATTGCGGATTCATACAGGAGGATCAGAGCCAGAAGTGAATGGGCTAGTCTCAGGCAAAGGCCCGAAGGGAGGCCCATCCCCCGAGATGAGAGGCAACAGATGGTGGCGAAAGCTGAATTGGCCAGGGCATATCTTCAAGAGAAGTGTGCCCTTGGGTCGAAGGATGGTGTAAAGAGAAAACCAAGCCATTTCAGGCAGGACTGGGGGTAGAAAACTTGATCCTTGTGATGCCCTGGAAGGCAACCACTCTGGCAACCTGTATAGTACATTTTATATATGTTCTATCCCCGGGTCAAGAGTTTTTCTTGGTCAAGAGGTATCCCCTTAACCAAGTTGGTCACTTTCCTGGTAGGATATCCGGCTCAGAAAGGCAATTTTGATCTATCCCACTTATCGAGAATTCAGAACTAATCTTCCACCATGCCCTATATAGGACCCAGTAAGAAGTGATTGAATAGTTATTTAAAGCTAACTAGTCAAATATAACCCTCTCCCTCTAGGCCAATAGTGCTCTATTCTAGGTTCTCACTTGTAGATCTACCAGTGCCAGCCAATCGGTCTACCAATGCTAGCTCAGTGCCAGTAGCAAACCCGATATCTTCCCACAGTCGTGCTCAGTTGAATGGCACTAATCGGAGGATTTGACCTTATTTTTAATACAGTGACACCTCCCCTTACATTGTTGTCCTATACAGTTGCAAGATATACTAATTCTTTCACGGGTTGAGATTTTGCCTGCTGTAGCATAAAGGGAAATAACTGTATACATTGGTGTAGAAGAAATAGCAATCTGAGCAGAGGCTGAATTAGGAACTCAGAGTAACTGTGTAACCAGAAAGTGATTGGAAAGTACCCGTAGATAGCTTGTAGCTTATGATAGTTAGAATAGCTCTCAGCAAGAACATGGCAAGTAATTCTAGTAGGATTGGTGACAGCACAATCTTCGCAGAGAATTTTTAGAGTATCAATTTCTCTGGTGATTATCCTCTCAACTATCTATTGACGATTATACTTCCATTGTAAGCACTCTCTCAGCCTTTGCAGCTGCTAGTTACACTACTTGTGCTAGTTCTGTTTGCTCAATTTGGGTAGATGGTTCATGAGATACTGTATTACTAGGTTCATTCTCCTCTGCCTTAGGTCCACTATACTTATTCTGATCATTAACTTAAGCTAATTGACTCTCCTAAACCTCAGTAATATTATTAGTAGAAGCTGCATTCTCTGGCCTAACTTCTTCAAATTCAAATTCCCACTCACTCTGCAGTCAAGTGAGTGCTGAGTTTGGTGGATCAGAAAGGATATCTGAGTCTCAGTTGAGGTTGATACAACTAGCCGCTGCATTTTCTAATTTCAAGCTGTAACGGGGGCACCCTGGAGAGAGGTGAACTCTAAGGTTGCGACCGAACCAAACACTCAAAGTAGAAGATAAAGATGAGGTAAAATAATTCAGAAGAATCAAGGGTAAAACTTAATATAGTTAAGCTCGAAGCTTCACTCAATTTAGTTCTCTCGAGGAAAACTTGGTTGTCGAAGTAGAATGCCAAACGCTTAAACTTAAGTAGATATCAGATTTAAGCCTTTGACATTCACCACTACTTCCAACCTTTGTGCGAGCACCCTGTCCTGCTCAGGGTTTGTCCGAGGTCTACCCTCCATCAGGATTTATCCTGCCGGAAGTGTCGGACCAAGTCAGGTATACATAACTCCGTCAATAGGATATAAGTTTCTGCAATGCATCTCCAATTCAACCGCAGGTGGAAAAACTCTTCCTATCGGAGTCATATCAGTGGCTAACTGTTATGACAACAACCGGAGTCAATACCTAGGTGGTGGACTCACTGGCCTAGTGGTAGTTTCGTCTATACAAGCTATGCAGTCCATCATTTAATCAACGCGACTATCCAAGATGATAAATTGACATGCAAGCTCCCCCAGTGAGATGTAGCCGATGGTTGGCTAAGTGGGCGCTACCCATAGCCATCCTCTCGGGACATGCTCTACCACGATAAGACTCATACCTCTAGAGTCCAATAACAACCCATAGTAATGCTACAAATCAAGAGGAGAAGGTCCGGGCTGGTTACTGAGGTATTTGTCTCAAAAGCACCCTGGCCTTCTGAGACTACCTGAGCACCACTAGGAAGACTACCCTACAACCCGTAAGCTAGAATAGACTCCTGGATGCCCGAGAGACCATATATGAGCGACCCCCATTTTGGCGGTTACCCATACTCCCCATATATATCCTGCGAACGACATTCAGTTGGACGGACGGCGACGACTTATACGGTCTTACGGCAGCTGCTCCAATGACCTGTTTTAACAAGCAAACGAGCAACTACACAGCCGTCTGTCTATGCCGCGCCGTCCCAACGCTGGGGCCAGAGGGGGGTGTTAGCTAAACCCGCCCAAGTTCAATAGTATGTTCGGGCCACTCTTATACAGGCGTGGGGCTTCCCCGCGCAGATGCGTGTTCGCCCAAGAACATCTAAGAGCCCATAGAATTTGAGGCAATCAACCTCTAAGTTCTAGGATGACTTTGCCGGTGAAGGTAGGGTAACTTGGGTTCCTCAGTAGGGTAACTGGGACCCATGGGCATAATGACCAAATTCCCAAGGTAGGGTAACTTTGTCCTCTTATGCCTTTAACCGCTAAGGAAGTCCATCCAGTCGACCACAGAAGTTATCTCAGAGGTCCGTGTAACATTCCCATAATTCTCTTGATCTTATGCGAATGTTCTCCCGAAAGGTTACCCTGCCTAGTAGAGTACCTCAAAGCTACTCAACTATTCCCTAGGCCTTATCCTAGGTTTACCAGCTATTTGTATAATATGTATACGAGACCATACCACCTCTGGTTACCACTTGGTATACCATTTGGGCTAAGGTGATAGTGATTGTAGCTACCTATCATAGGGTCGTTACACAAGCTTGAAGCTAACTCCTCTGTAATATCAGAAATTGTCTGTTCAGCCCGAGTAGCAATGGAGTTAGCCTGTTCCCACCTAGTCTTGCGATTGAACATAAGCTAATAAAGGGAGTGGTCATCTAAACTTGAATGACCTTGATGGCTCATTGCTAAAGACATTTCAGGTAGTGCTTGTGTCCTGCAATGGGAATGACCTCCAGCTGCATCAGTGTCCACTTTTCATACCCGCAAGTTTGTTTTCATTCTACCATCAGCTTGCTTGACTAGTTCTTGAGTCTGTTGGGTTCTTGGACAACCATTCTTTACTTTAATTCTATGGTGTTTGAGTAGAACCAATAGTACACCTTTAAACTCTCCTCTATAATCGCACTGCAAAATCTCTGGTACTTCATAACACCTAATCCAGGGTTCAATCTGTCCTACAACCGCCTCAGCATACTTACCTTTCAATAAAAACAGCGAGGCCCATTTGCTGAAATGATTTTTGATGTGGAAAATCCACTTGTACTATCCATCTGGCTCGTGCCTCATATCAACTAAGTCGATCTGGATTCTTTCCATGGCATGGTTGGATATAATGGGCTCCAGAGGTGCCCAGGAGCTATTTTGTCTATTGGGCATTCAGGTCTGTCATGCTTCAATAGCCACTCAACCTCGGCCTTTGTGTTAGACAGAAGCCTATACCACGACTTGTGAGATAACTCGGGCCAATAATCTTTATCGTAGACAGAGATTGTCTAGGAAGGCTCAACAACTAAATTAAAGGTAGGTAGAGTGATAAAAGATTTTCTAGCAGAAACGTTTTATATTGATAAGATCTCTTCTCCATTCCTTGATGATGTTCAAATAGCTCGCGAGACACCTCAATATTTATATACCGCTTCTGGGTTACTGCAGGCTACATCTAGTTCTCATACTAACTAAGTATCTAGTAACAATTTCTCCCCTTCTTCAAAAGTGCAAACACCATTTGACCCTGACAATTCTGTTACCTCACTTGACTTCTGAATCACAAGTCATGATTATTCCTGACGGTGCTCCCACACATCAGTCCATTCGTTATGATTTATCTTTATCAACATGGAGTCTTGCTTACCACTGCATAAGCAAAATAGTTTCCATGATCAAACAAACAAAGGGGTCAGCTTTATTATCGAACCTCTCAGCATTGCAGATATATCCTGCACCAGACAGCTATGAGCCATAAGATAGACTTGTCCCGATAATCGCGCCAATGGCTATTTAATCTCCACAGTCATATCATTATCATAGGGTTCTATCAGTATCCAAAGAGTACTATTGACATATATGAGTGCAAGTATGTCTGAGATCTCAAACTACTTCTTCCAACAACACCATTCACTTCTGCCATTTTCAATGCGGGAGCTTGGAGTATAGAATGATGTTGCTTAACTAGTGTCCGTAAAAATGTCCTGTTACTTAGTGACCACCTTCGCAACCTCGGTATTCAGTGTCTAGTAACTCTATGCGACATCAACTGATTTGGCGCCAGCTACTTGTATACGCTCGCCAATGGTCTTCCCGCATATATCCTGCGAACCCGATCCCGTCGGAGGCACGGCCGCGACATATATGGTATTACCAGCCGGCCTCCAAAGACCATGCCTTTGGTGAGGGGACATAACTAGAGCAACATCTGCCAGTGTAGTGCTGTCCCAAAGTGGGTGCAGGATAGGGGTGTTGGTTGTCACCTCTGAACTCAGAACCTAAAGTAGGGTAACTATAGATCTTTATTCACTAATGAAAGGCTGAGCCTTCCGGTATGCCTCATACTTTGTTATTCCATACTATTGCTACTTAGTTCTAATAAAGGTCTTATTCATACCATATGTCCAACTTGCAAATGAATATCTCAAATTTTGTAAGAAACATCATTGTCACAGACCACTAGCTAATCCAATTCTGCTATTCTATCCTTGACTAATCCTCTCTGAAAGAGCCGCCTATTCTTTACCAAATCCGAGGCTTTATCATTATAGGACTACTTGTATTACTTCTGGTACTCAGGTTTCCAGGCCGGTTCCTCATTTTCAAAGATTAGCCAGTTCCCATACTTGGCTACTTTTTCGATACTAAATAGCCCCTAGTCATGCAAGTTAGAATATTAGTTAAGTAATTATAACCAATAATTTTGAGAGAAATACTTACTCAGTTCTTATGCTCTGCTGACTTTAACCATGCGGTGAATTCTAATAATATAGCATGAGGGAATAGTGTATAACACTTACTATTTTTATTTATAAATGCTATCTGGATCAGGAAGTGAGTGGAGCGAGACAATCTGGTTCACCACAAAAATGACTTGATTTTTCGCCACTACTGTGCATTCTGGGGTGACATAAAAGCCACACCGGCGAATATTCTGGAAACTTAATTGGGAATTTGGAGAGGTAGAGGCAGGAACAGGTGAGAAATGGAACTGAAGTGTCTAGAGCTAGGAAGCTTAGAGCTAGTTGTGCAGAGAGCCAACCAGAATTATGCATCTGATCATAAGGTCGAAACACAGACTTAGATCCCAGGAAAGTTTTTAAAATTATTTCTACTTGGTCAGTGGGATAATCTAAATTCCACTTGCAGAGTAGGACATCCTACTGGGCAAGCTCCATGCTTGATCAAGCGAATATTCTATTGATAAATATGATATCCCATTAGCCAAGTGAAAATCTTGCCCAGCAGGATGGAACATATATAAAGATGGTAAGGGTCAAGAATTGAAAATTAGCAAATGAGACAGATTCTAACTATCGTCATTTCTTATTCTTGCTATTTTCCACCCGTCTGCTGGCAAAATCCCCTTCACCTATCCAGAACTATATTCTTTTTCTTTAATCTCTTTTCTTATAAGTTTGGATGGATATTGCTATTCTAGCTCAATTTCTGGAGAAGATGAGCATTTAACCTACCGCAGAGGGAATTATTCCCGAAGTCTGAAGCCAGCCAAGAGGAAAAGAGATTTTCCAGGCTTCCAACTTTACTATCTACAACCTTAGAGTCCATGCCAGGTAGACAATTCATCATCTAGCTCAAAGTTTCAATATCCCATATAGTACCATTTACAATCTATAATAACCAGGTCAGTAAGGCAAATTTGCCCCAAAGGATGGTGTGGAAAGACCTTAGATTATAACACCTACTATTTAACAAAAATTTGTTTTCATTGCCACTACACCGCAAGTCGTCGCAGTTGCGGCTTGCCTTGTTCTTCTCTTAGTAACCTGGTACCACTTGGTATGTCCTCTGCCATTGTTCAAAAAGGCCTTCATGAAGAACAATTCCACCACAGTATCACCTGCCAAACGTCATTTGTCACTCTAGCTCAGAAGAGCAAGCTGTTCAACTGGGCATTACAGTATGTCCACTGGGAGTAAAGGAGTGGTGGCGGGTTTCATAGATAGATACATCAACCTTCAATATCGGGAGTGCATATTACAGTATTTAGGTTACCTGGCAAGCAGCAAGTTGAGGAGTATTCCAAAGACTATTAAGTGTCTAAATTTAAAAAGCTTAGTCTTTTAATTGTTTGGGGTACTATTTCAGGAATAGAAAGAAGAGTTAACTTAGTATTTTGGGATAGGAAGAGATAGGGAAGAATGACTAAATAATATCCCTATTGTGATCATATTTTCTTACCTCACCTCCTCCCAATCTATCCCTGCCAACAACCTTTTTGAAGGGCTCCCATAACTCTCATGAAAGACAATGCCTCGGTCCACAATGCCCACCTTATACAGGAAGTAGGTAATATGGATTATCTTCCTTACTTTCCTTGACCCGCTGTTTTGCCAGATGTAAAGCCTATTGAAGAAGTTTGGTGTTGTATGAAAGAAGAAATGTCTTCTCCCCCGACTCGTCTAGGTACAAAGGAAAGTATGGAGGATACCATATGGGCTATTTGGGCTCACCTTGGAACCTTTGAGATTCAGGCAATTATTGATTCAATGCCTATTCGTATTCAAGCAGTACTTCTGCTCAAGTCAGCCATATTTACCTTTAATCTTTTTTTTCCACCTTTCTTGTCTCTTGCTACTTTACATCGATTTTTATTATTACCCTCACTGCTGGTCACTCATTTTGAACTATTTTGAATATTTTGTAATTGGTTTCTCTTGGGATTCTGGTTGTTTCTTACTACTACTCTCACTAAGTGTTGTCTAATAACAACTTTTGTAATAACCAAGCTAATAAATAGGCCCTAATTTTATTCTTCGCACAGACATCTCGCCCACCCCTGCTTGTTACAATATTTCCCCCCCCTTTTTTTTGTTAAATTCATGGTTTATTTGTCGCTAACTATGGGAAAATCCATGGCATGCACCCAGAGTTATAGCCTAAAAACCCCTATCCCATGGCTTGTAGCATGTATTTTACCCTGATTTTGCCCATTACAATGACGACTGACCACATCTAAAATGGACAATACTAGAACAAATAAATTTTAAAAAATACAACAAAGGTATAGAAGGAATTAAAGTGACTGGTGATAGACAAAAAAGCAATTTTTAGAAGAATTCAAGTAAAGAAAAATATTACAGGAGGTGCACTTCCAACATGACTTTAATAAGAATGAACTTTGACTACCCGGAGATTTCCTTGTGAAGAGAGTGATAGAATTGAGCCTACACTGCTCACAAATACCCTACTCCTTCTTAGGAACAGAGATAGGAAGATGGGTGGAGAGAGGAGTAGTGCTAACAGAGTACTGAGGGTTGAAAGTAGCCATTGGCAGGTGGCCAGTCCAGCGCTTCCCTTGCAGAATCAACTCTCATGCAATCTGCATTCTAAAGTCTTTGTGTGTGATTGGTGAATACCCAGGAATATCAGAGTAGATCGTAAAGGAATTAATTAGAGCTGTTTCCAATATCCAGAAAAAAATAGGGTACCAATTGTGCTGGGTGACTAACTGAACAGAGTAATAGGATCGGAATTAATCAGCTATATCAACCTCCATCTTATTATTATTGTAGTCGTCGATACAGGTAGGGATACCAAGTTGGAGTTGCAGGGCAGTCTTAAAAATAAGAGATGGAGCAAGGTGGTTCGACCAGGTACCATGTTTTCTTGTTTTAGTAACTTGACCACTTCAGCCCCTAAGTCTATGAATTGTAGTCATCAAGCTCAGAGCAGCATTATCAAACCACAATAAAACAGCCACTCCTCCAGAAAGTGTCCTAGTAGAATAACGATCTTCTACCTTTGCCCTAGCATTCTCAGGAACTTTTAAACAATCAGGTTACCTGTGCCAGTCTTTCTAGTAGTCTCACAATCCCCAATGCCTAGGTCTCGGAGATGCTGAAAAAGTACAGCTGTTGTGTAATAATTGTCTGTATAGATATTGAATGCAATAGAGGTATATGGCAGCCGCTTAGAGAGGTGAAAAAACATTGCTCTTGTGAGTGTGAGGCTCCGAGGGCTAGATTTTAGAGCAGAGGAAGAAAGTAGATCATAGCTATTTTTATTTCATGAATGTGGCCAAAAATCCCAAACATATCCCCGCTCTGCTAGGCAGTGAAATTTGTACCCAACCTCAATTGACTTTCCAGGCATTTTGCAAATATCTACTGAGCTGCCCAAGAAGTGTATCATTGCCTCATCTAATGTAACATTAGACTGAGGAATGCGATACTACTGGCTTGAAGCACGCAAAACATCCAATAATGAATCAACTATATTATGCCAAAGTGTATAACCCTCAGGTGATGTCTTGGGAGAGTCAAGTGCAGCAACATGAAAGTAGTACTTGATTACTTGAAAACGAGTTTCACCCATGTATTGGCAGAAGTCATGAGAGGGCCATAAGGTATTGTGCTCCCCTCTGCAAAAGTCGTAAGCGGCAGGCAATCGAACCAGCCTCATGTAGACTAAACTCCAAGGCCAACACTTTAACTTACAGCTAGAAACTAGTTTCCCGTGGCGTGTGGTACCGGTTAATGGCTTGAGATGATTGGTAATACAGCCCTCTCACCTTTCGGCAGGATAAGCAATGGTATTTGTGACCAAAACATCAAGAATCTGATTGGTGAAAAACAGACTGAAAATTTGGTGGGGTTCAATGATGTCAGCACAAGTAAGGTATGATGGCAGACACTTCTGCCGCATATGAGATACATATAAATCACATAGTGGGCTGAAATGTGGTATATTGGGAAGGGAGGACTGGAGATTTGAGGAGGGAGCTCTGATTTTAGAGGGTAAATGGGAGGCTGAGTGATTTTTGGTGATCCGGTATTTGGACTATTTTGGCTGGTTTGTTCAGCTTTGGCCACTTGAACTTGCCTGATAAAAAGGTGAAATGTAATAGTTTACATTATCTGAACAAGCTCTAAGTGCTTGAGATGCCATGGTAGAGGAAGAAATCAAGTCAAGAGATTTTGAATCTGTTTGGGTGTGAAAATCACTTTCTCAAAAGTACGGATTCTCTACATATATTCATACATAACAAGTAAATCTTTATTTATGACATCTAGAGATTTAATTTTGCTAGTTCATGATATGTTCTAATTATGATATGACCAATTGGTTCGGAAATAATTACCGATTGAAATTTGTTGTGGCCCACAGGGCCACTATTCTCCGTTCTTAGAAGCTATTGGATAACTGTTAGGCATACCGGAAGGCTTAGCCTTCTTTTAGTGAATAAAGACCTATAGTTACCCTACCTTAGGATTCTGAGATCAAAAGGACAAGCCAACACCCCCCTCCCGCACCAGCATTGAGACAGCGCTACATCGGCAGACGCCGCCGTAGTTGCGTCCCCTCACCAAAGACATGGTCATTGGAGCCCTCCTCATAACCCCGTATACGTCGCGGCCGTCCTTCTGACCAGATCCGGTTCGCAGAATATACGAGGGAAGACCTCGGGCGAGCTTATGCAAGTGGTTCGAGCCAAATTGGTCGACATCGCATAAGGTTACTGAGCACTAAAGACGAGAGTCGTGAAAGTGGTCACTAAGTAACAGGACCTTTTTACGGACAATGGTTAAGCAACACATTCTATACTCCACGCTCTTGCAATGAAAGTCGCAGAAGTGAATGGTGTTGTTGGATGAGGTAGTTTGAGAAATCAGGCATACCCGTACTCACACACGTCAATAGTATTTTCCGATACTGACGGAACCATACGATAACGATACGACTATGGAGGGATAATGGCTATTGGTGCGATGATCGTGACAAGTCTATCTTATGCCTCGCAGATGTCGGTTGCAGAATATGTCTGCAATGCTGAGAGGTTCAATAACAAAGCTGGCCCCTTTGTTGGTTCGATCATGGAGACCATTCTGCCTATGCAAAATGGTAAGCAAGACTCCATGCCGACGAAGATGGATCGTAACCAATGGACTGATGTGTGGGAGCACCGTCAGGAAATTTCATGGTGTTGCGATTCGGAAGTCGAAGTGAGATAACAGAATTGTCAG
>Ga0307509_10011274_pt1 | contig 10842 bp, 6 predicted proteins | sample 10_EM_MG_FD_202245 | JGI IMG/M metagenome (GOLD analysis project Ga0307509, IMG submission 202245) | Populus trichocarpa ectomycorrhiza microbial communities from riparian zone in the Pacific Northwest, United States - 10_EM | ecosystem: Host-associated > Plants > Roots > Unclassified | place... | reverse complement strand
GATCGAACCAACAAAGGGGCCAGCTTTGTTATCGAACCTCTCAGCATTGCAGACATATTCTGCAACCGACATCTGCGAGGCATAAGATAGACTTGTTATGATAATCGCACCAATAGCCATTATCCCTTCATAGTCATATCGTTATCGAATGGTTCCGTCAGTATTAAAAAATAATATTGACGTGTCTGAGTGCGGGTATGTCTGATTTCTCAAACTACCTTATCCAACAACACCATTCACTTCTGCGACTTTCATCGCGAGAGCATGGAGTATAGAATGTGTTGTCTAACCATTGTCCGTGAAAATGTCCCGTTACTTAGTGACCACTATCGCGACTCTCGTCTTTAGTGCTCAGTAACCTTATGCGACGTCGACCGATTTGGCTCGAACTACTTGCATAGGTTCACCAAAGGTCTTCCCTCATATACCCTGTGAACGGGATCCGGTCAGACAGACGGCCGCAACGTATACGGGGTTACGAGGAGGGCTCCAATGACTATGTCTTTGGTGAGGGGACGCAACTATGGTAGTGTCTGCCGGTGTAGCGCCGTCCCAACGCTGGTGCGGGAGGGGGGTGTTGGCTTCTCCTTTTGAACTCAGAATCCTAAGGTAGGGTAACTATAGTTCTTTATTCACTAAGGGAAGGGTAAAGCCTTCCGGTATGCCTAACACGAGCTCCCTCTCTCTAAGCTTCGTCCTCGAACGCTTTTAAAATCTTCCTTCTCTTCCAACAAATGAAATTCTTTTTGAACTCCGGGTAGTAGGGTAAAAAACCTCATGCGTTTACTTGTCCACACGAGGAAAACCTTTCTTCCCTATTCAACATCTGCCCTACTTGGCATATCTGGGTTTTCCTCATGAAAACTTTCTATTAACTCCTGAGCGTTATCTAAACTCTCTGGTGGCTCCCAGGTGTTCTCATCCTCAGAACACCCTTTCCATTTAACAAAATATCTTAGTTCGCGCATTCGCTTATTGCGACCACGAACCTTTCTTGTATAAGAGATTATTTCACTCTTCACAATTCGTTCCACTTCCCATTCGAGATCGCCATCGATCTCTTCTGGCTCTCGTGGAGGCTGTTCTCTTCTCTGTCGGACTGAGGTTCGATAGGGTTCTAACAGCGAAACATGGAAGGTCGGGTGGATCTTCCATGTAGGCGATATTTCGATTTTAAAAGCGCGTTGTCCCTTTGCCTCTATGATCTTGAAGGGTCTATAGAGCTTGGGACTTAACTTCTTTCAGGGCCGTTTCGTACGAATATTCTTTCCATTTAACATTACCAAATCGCCTTCTTTATAATCGGGCTGTTGTAATGCTTTTCAGTCGTAGTACTTTTTCATCGCCTCTCGAGTATAGTTTAGCGCTTCTACTGCTCATTTGTGAATTGTCTTCATCCAGTGAATATACAATTCAGCCCCTGGATTTTGAGCTTGTCGCTCTCGCATCCATTCTCTCTGTGGATGATAACCGTAATTCGCGAAGAAGGGTGACATTCCAGGTGCATTTGTGGCGGAATTGTTGTACGCGAATTTGGCTAATGGTAACAGCTGATACCAATTGTCTTGGTCGTAGTTGACGAAATTTCTTAAGTAACCTTCCAGCACTTGGTTGGTTCTTTCCGTCTGGCCGTCTGTTTGAGGGTGGTATGCTGTCGACATCTTTCTTTTAATCCCTAGCAACTTGCAGAGGGATTCCCAAAATTCTCCTGAGAATTTTGCATCCATGTCGGATATGATTTCCCTGGGTAGACCGTGAAGTTTCCAAACTTCTCGTAGGAAAACGTTTGTGACGTCTTTTGCTGTCGCATTTGTTGGGAGACCGATAAAGTGTGCTATCTTTGTAAATCGGTCGACTACTACCATGATTTGGGTGTAGCCTTGTGATTCTGGTAGTTGGGTAATGAAATCTGTTGAGATAGAGTTCCATGCTGCGTATGGTGTTTCGAGAGGTTGAAGCAGTCCCCATCGTGCATGTCGTGGAGATTGATTGTGTTGGCACTCATCGCATGACCGAACGTAATCGTTTATCCATTCGGTGAGTCCTTTCCAATAAAAATCTCTCGTGATTATCTCTATAGTCTTTTCCATCCCAAAATGTCCTGCTACCTTCGAGTCGTGGCATCCTTTTGCAATCTTTCTTTTTAAAGCATCGTTTGCAGGTATATATAGCTGATTTTTGAAGTAGGGGAACCCGTCCCTGTATTGCCAATTTGTAGGCATTTCTTTGCCATGGGTTATTAGGTCTTTTAGCGTTGCTTCTCTGCTTAACCATTCGAGATCAGGGTTAGACGCTTCTCGGACTTCTTCCAAGAGTTCTAACTCGTATTCCTGTAGTAAAGCTTTGGATATCATAGCGCTTGACACCATGACTTCTTCCTGGAGGAGCCATGGGTTTCGTCCGATATCGTTTTCGCTAAATAATCTGTTTTCCCTGCTATCTGCATATAGCTGACACATGATCGGTTGTACCTGTTCTACCGCGAGGGTTCGCTTAGGCGATAGGTCCGTGCTCCCAAATCCTTTGTTTCCTCGGTCCGTTATTTGTAGGCTGTCTACTTCCATCATGTCTGACATATCTATTGTTTCGATGATCATTTGTGCAATTCGGTCCCCTTCCTGAACCTGATAACTCTTCTTGCCATGAGTCATCATAATAACTTTGACTTCTCCTGTATAGTCGGCGTCTATTACTCCTCCGCCGATTCCTATACTTTCTTTGTATGCTAAGCCGCTTCGTGGGGCTATTCTAGCATAAGTCCCTTGTGGTATTCCTATAGCGATTCCAGTTCCGACAAGCTTTTGTCCTCTTGCTGGAATCAGCATGTCTTCCAGAGCGTATAAGTCGTGTCCTGCTGAGAATCTGGAGCCTCGCGTTGGTAATGTAGCCTTGGATGCCATCTTCATTACTTGAATGGCTGCGGCTTGTTGTACCAGCATCCGTTTTGTCAACTTTTCCTGAACCTGTTCGTCTTGTACAAGACTTATCGCGAAATGTTCTGGTTTTAAGATTGACTGTTCGGTATGCTCACCTCCCTCCTCAGGTCGATACTCCGGTCGTCTGCTTAATGCATCTGGTTTACCGCTTCGCGATCCTGGTTGATAGATAATCTTGAAATTGAATGATGCAAGCAATTGCGCCCAACGAATCTGTCTTTGATTCCACTTCTTTGTCGTCAAAAAGTGTTGCAAATTCTGGTGATCGGTATAAACCGTAATTGGTTTATCGGCACCATATAAGTAGTGTTTCCATTCCATGAACGCCTCCAATATGGCCAGGAGTTCCTTATCATGAATCTCATAGTTGCGTTCGGCTGGGTTCAGTTTCCGTGAATGGAATGCCACTGGGTGGAGTCTTTTATCCTGAAATTGGGATAAAATTGCCCCTAGTGCGAAGTCGCTTGCGTCGGTCTCAATTACCGTTTCCCGTTCCGGGTAGAAATGCGTCAAAATTGGCGCCGTTGTGAACCGCTGTTTGAGTTTTTCAAACGCTATGTTCTGTTCCCGTCCCCAGCTGAATTTTTTCTTGTCTCCTTTCAGCGTTTCTGTTATTGGCTTGCATATCTTTGAGAAGTTTTCGATAAACCTTCGATAGAAGTTTGCAAAGCCAAGAAAAATTTGAACTTCCTTCACCGATCTAGGTGCCTTCCATTTCCTTATGGAGTCCACCTTCCTCGTGCTCATTGTCACCCCGTCTGTCGCCACAATATACCCCAGGAATTCAACAGCCTTTACGTGAAACTCGGACTTTTTAATGGAAACTGCTAACTGGTGTTCCATCAATCGCGAAAGTACTTTCTTTACCATTGTGACATGTTCTGCATGTGTTTTAGAGTAGATAAGGATGTCGTCTAAGTACACCACTACTCCTTGGTCGAGAAATTCGCGTAGTATTTTGTTCATCATGCGTTGGAAAGTTGTGGGAGCATTGACTAATCCGAACGGCATGACTTTGTATTCGTATTGTCCATACCGCGTTCTGAATGCTGTCTTCCATTCATCACCCTTCTTAATTCTGATCAGGTGGTAACCGTCCTTGAGGTCTAACTTCGTAAATATTGTAGCGCCGGCAACCCGATCTCGTAATTCGCTCATTAAAGGAAGCGGATATTTGTCGAGAATCGTCAATTTGTTGAGTTGGCGGTAGTCCACGCATAATCGTAAGCGACCGTCCGGTTTTGGTACAAACAAGATTGGCGCCCCAGCAGGTGACTGGCTATGCGTAATCTTGCCTTGCGCCAGCATCTCATCCAAATAGGTTTTTAGGGTGTTCAATTGGTATTGTGACATAGGGTAGACAGGTCCTCAAGGAGGTTCTGACCCTTCTTTAAGGTCGATCGCATGGTCGAACGTCCGTCTTGGGGGCATTTTCTCCGATGCTTCTGGTCGAAACAAATGCTTAAACCGAGCATATTCCCCTGGTAAAGTTTCCAACTCTACGGGATCCTTCTCTTCTATTTTTCCTATTCTTCCCACATACTGAGCCTTTGGATCGAATGCAACTGTCTCGTCATATTCAAACAGATCTTTTACAGCTTCATTTTCAACATGATCACGGCATGTCATTTGTTCGAAACTCCATTTTTTCGGATCATGCAAATGGGATAATTGGTGTTCATGGTACCACCATCCAAAGGGGATGATGAGGTCAAAGCGTCCTGTGGGCGCAATTTCGGCGGAAATGGGAGACCCATGTCCATTTCCGATTTCGAGTGTGATGGGGCGGGTATATCTTTGACCGCCCGATGAACTTGAAAGTCCATCGAATCCGACTATTCTGATGGGTTTTTTTCAGACTTTATACGGAATGTCAAGTCGTTCGACTAGCTTTTTACTTAATAGGAAACAACTGGCTCCTGAGTCCAGTAAAACATGAATGCGCGTGCGTTTGCCCTCAACATCTAATTGGGCAGGTCATTCCGGACATGAATAATGTTTTGGAGAACTCGGTATTGGCCTCTGAGGGCCATCCGGTTCTTCTTTTTTTCTTTTAAAATGCATCGTCTTGTTGACTGTGGTTGTTTATTACCGCACCCGCGCAGTTTGGTCCAGAGAGGACTCCTCAGATAAACTTTCTGAATTAGTATTTCGGGCAGCCCACTACCAGCGGTCTTTACCTCCTGCCGAGGAGTTCCCAAATACTAGGCATTACCGTCTCGCACAATGGCTCCAGCTTGCGACTAGGCCGGCGCAGTCCGTATCATCGACTTATTTCGTGGATCATTGACGACTGATCGGGAATGGTACCTTCGTCTATACCATGTGGTTTTAACCGAGAAACCTGTTGGGCCTTGGATAGCGTATAGGCCTAAAGATAAGCGTGCCCTAGTCACTAAAGCCACAGCTCGGGTAATTATCCTCGCCCAAGCTCTTCCTCAACGTATTCGGAACCCTCGTGCTAGAACGGCACCTGTCTCAGTCTCAGGGATAGTTTAAACTAGATAGTGAGTCTGAATACCCGATGTATCCTAGCCTTTCACTCCCGGTGTCTTTTATCTATCCCTTACTATGCAGCGTCCGCTTTCGCTAGGTTCCGGTAATTTTGGGCCATCTTGTCCCATAGATCGAGGTAGAATAGTCTCGTCTCTATTGGCTAGCTTCCAGGCATGCAAAGTCGGAAGTTAAATCACGCTTTTTTGCACCCTTCCCGGCCCTCAACGTCTCTCCATCTTTCCTCAACCCGTACCCTGGTTTCTTCCCGTATCCAGTTCAGTACTTTTAACTCAATCGAACTCAACTGCCAACTTCCATGAACAATTACATTGGGCTGTGTTGTCTCGGTGCCTGATTGGATTCTTTTCCTTCTTCTTATGACTTGGTTCCCCTTCTTCTGATTTGTCTAACCGTTGTTTCTCCGAGGTACTCCGACCAAGGGGTTCATTCAGTAGGACTCTTCATTCTGGGACCTCAGTCATAAGGTGCGCGCCGCATTGTTCTTTTGGAGTTTCGATTCCCGGAGTTACGCCCGGACTACCCATCCGCCGTCGCTGGTGGTGCCTCGAGAACTTCTATATTTCTTCGCCGTCGTACATGCTCCATGCCATTGGACGATCTATTCTGTTCACCGATCGTGAACTTTCTCCCTGGCTTCGTTCAGCCACGACAGATACTCTTTTTCTCTGGGTTTGAGGTTGATCGTGTTTTCGTTTGTTTGATTCGTACCTTTTGGTACCGAATGTCGCGACAGATTGCTCTTTCCGACAATGTCTCCAGAAGTGATTGGTCATTCCACATCGTGTGCATGCCTTATTGTTCCTTCGTCGGTCTCTGACATCTTTGGGGATGGTGTCATGAGCTTTATCCCAGTCTGTGTGTACTACCTCCTTTTTGTCGGTAGCCGTCTTTTCCTTTGACCACGTCTTCGTACGAGGTATCTTAGGCTTTCCCTTATAGGCGGCCCGTTTGTCTGCCGTATACCTTTTCGGGGGTCTTGGATTGTTGTTCATTTGAGCCCGGTCTTCTGTCTTTCGACTATTCGATGTCCCCGAGGATTCGCCCTTTCCGTGTCTTAGGCGTTTGTCTTCCTCGTGATTTTCATATTGAATCATGGCATTTTTGAAACCTGCCAGCCATAACTCGTCATTGGGATAGGTTTTGAATGATAGTCTTAATAGTCCGGCCTCCGGCATCTGAGCTTTAAGCATGTCTCTCCATGCTACCCCTTGGAGACCAACTTTGATGTAATGGTTCTCCATCTGCAAACGGAATTGTCGTATGTCCCCATGGTACTTCTCAAGTTTCATTAACTTGTGAGTCCTTTCTGCCTCATGGGTAGGCGAAAATCTTTCGGTTACTTTTTGTTCAAACATGAACCATCTTTCGTAACTGATTTCCTTTGCATATCCCAATGCTCCCGACATCTTTTTTCGATAGGTATCTGTGAAAGGAGCTACATCGTCTCCTTCCATCCGTCCCATGGCGTATTTGATTCGATCTGTCTCCATGGTCCATTGGTGACTGTTCCGTTCAAAAAAGTCTTGAACTGCCATTAACCATATTCGAATATCCTGATAGGGCTTATTTTTGAATACCCATGGAGGGTCGGAGGGTCGTTTGGTATGTAGCAATCGTTCTCGTGCGATTGCTTTTGCCATGACGTCCACGACGTCTTCTTCTTCGTCCCCTGTTTCGGGATCTTGTTTCTCTCGACTCTTCCCCTTCTCTCTGCGACTCGGGCATCCTCTCGGAATCTGCCCGTCGTCGTCGTTGTCATCACCATCATCTGGGTCGGGGTCTCCTGCCCCGTGCATTGTCATTGGTGGTAATTTAGCTCCTCCTTGTTCAGGAGTAGGATTTGACCGTGTCTTTGTAGCTCCGTCGGTATTCCGTCCGCGCTGTTCCCTATTGTCAGTAGCTACAGTGGGGGCTGCTGACCTTTGACCCGATATGGCTCCTACTTGGGCTTTCAGATCTTTCAGGATCTCATGAAGCTTGGCTACCTCTGCTTCAGATCGTCATTGCTGATCTCTCGCGGCTTCCCTGTGTTCCTCTTTGTGTCGATTTATAACCGACACGTAGTTGGCATTGTCGTTTGCTCGGGCTTCCTCTACTTTGAGGATTCCGTCCCGAAGCTGCTCGTCCTGTCGTTGCCTGTGTTCCGCCTGTTCTGCTTGGCGAGCTTGTTGGGCCTGAAATTCTGCTTGAACCTTTGCCACGATTTCTGCCTGGATAGTTCTGGACTCTTGGTCCAGCACGTCGATGGTTTTCTCGAATAGTTTTAATTCGTCGACCAGTATAGACTCACCTAACTCCAACCTGTGCTGGAGTTTTCCTAGTGTTCTTGCCTGTCGTTGGCCTTCGCTAGATAGTCGTCCCATATCTAGGTACATGGATTTCTGGTCTCTAGCCATTCGTTGGCTAAATCTTCCAAGAACTCCTCCAAGGTGGCCTGCGAATTGGTTTAACTCTTCTTTTGAGACATAGTTAAGAGTTGGTGTCTTAGAACGTGCTCGTACTAGTCGTCCAAAATCTATCCTGCCTGTTGTACTGGTATCTGGAGGAACAGGGGTTCGGCTACTGCTATGGATGATAGTTTCATCCCCTCCGGTCATCTCGGAATCTTGTGTTTCCTCAGTCATGATTGGTGATCGTGATGTGTTAGGTCGCTGATACACCGGGAATTTCTTTGTGCTTTATGGCACAGGTTTGGAGGGTATCTGATGATGCTTATCGAATTGACTTCGGTTTAAGTCAGATAAGCGGAATCTTTTCGTCCTTCTTGGACGTAGGATATGGGGTGTTCCAGACTTTGTCTGGAAACTCGTAGGTTTTTATATTCCTCGTGGGATAAGGAGTGTTCCACTCCTCGTCTGGTTCTTCGACCAGATCTCGTTTCTGCTGGGGTTCGGTCCCGATACTCTGAGCAGCTGTAGGGGCAATGGCAACAGTATTGCCGTGCGGGAAAAGGTAAAGTATTTGGAGAATATGAGGTGTATCTCCTAAAGGTTCTTCGAATGTGTAGAATCGATGTTCGAAGATGGAATCGACAAGAGATAAGGGTTCGAAAATAAATGCTTCACTTATCTCGTCGAGGGGAGTTGTCATATAGTGAGCCTTGGTAACAAGGAGAACTATCAATATACTGTTAGGCGGGAGCCTATCTGAAAGTCTTGCAAGATAACTCAGGCCGATAATCTTTGTATCGTAGACGGAGGTTGTCTAGGAAGGCTCAAAGTTTCAAAGTAGGGGTAGGTAAAGTGATAAAGATTTTTCTAGCGTAAAAACTTATATTGATAAGATCTCTTCTCCGTTGCTTGATAATGTTCAAATAACTTAGGAGGCACCTCGATATTTAAATACCGCGTCTGGGTGGTCGCGGGCTACATCTTGTCCTCATACTAACTATGTGCCTGCTAACAAACTCCAGCTTGTTCTAAAAGTGCGAACACCATTTGACCCTGACAATTCTGTTATCTCACTTCGACTTCCGAATCGCAACACCATGGAATTACCTGACGGTGCTCCCACACGTCAGTCCATTGGTTACGATCCATCTTCGTCGGCATGGAGTCTTGCTTACCATTTGCATACGCAGAATGGTCTCCATGATCGAACCAACAAAGGGACCAGCTTTGTTATCGAACCTCTCAGCATTGCAGACATATTCTGCAAACGACATCTGCGAGGCATAAGATAGACTTGTTATGATAATCGCACCAATAGCCATTATCCCTCCATAGTCATATCGTTATCGAATGGTTCCGTCAGTATTAAAAAATACTATTGACGTGTGTATGTGCGGGTATGTCTGATTTCGCAAACTACCTCATCCAACAACACCATTCACTTCTGCGACTTTCATCGCGAGAGCATGGAGTATAGAATCTGTGGTCTAACCATTGTCCGTGAAAACGTCCCGTTACTTAGTGACCACTTTCGCGACTCTCGTCTTTAGTGCTAAGTAACTTTATGCGACGTCGACCGATTTGGCTCCGACAACTTGCATAGGTTCGCCAAAGGTCTTCCCGCATGTATCCTGCGAACGGGATCCGGTCGGACGGACGGCCGCGACGTATACGCGGTCACGAGGAGGGCTCGAATGACTATGTCTTTGGTGAGGGACGCAACTACCGCAGCGTCTGCCGCTGTAGCGCCATCCCAACGCTGGTGCGGGAGGGGGCTATTGGCTTGTCCTTTTGAACTCAGAATCCTAAGGTAGGGTAACTATAGTTCTTTATTCACTAAGGGAAGGCTAAAGCCTTCCTCTATGCCTAACAGTCTGCTCATCCAGCGGCTCGAGATATTTCTCGTGCAATACCAGTCATGCGCTCCGGACAAGAATGAAAGCGCGACACAGCCATAGTTCAAGACATTGTTCTTTCCACACGATGCTTCTTGTACCAGACAAGTGACGCGTAATCCAACAATGTCCAAACTGTAGGCAAAAAACAACAATTCTCAGAAGAGAGTTACATGAGTACGCTTAACTATATACTGTAACGGGGGCAACCTATTGAGAGGTGAACTCTAAGGTTGCGATCGCACCAAACACTCAAAGTAGAAGATAAAGATGTGATAATAATAATTCACAAGAATCAACGGTAAAACTTAATATAGTTAAGCTCGAAGCTTCACTCCATTTAGTTCTCTCGAGGAAAAGTTGGTTGTCGAAGTACAATGCCAAACGCTTAAACTTAAGTAGATATCAGATTTAAGCCCTTTGACATTCACCACTACTTCCGACCTTGTGCGAGTACCCTGTCCTGCACAGGGTCTGTCCGAGGTCTACCCTCCATCAGGATTTATCCCGCCGGAAGTGTCGGACCGACTCGGGTACACTTATCTCCATCAATAGGATATGAGTTTCTGCAATGCATCTCCAATACAACCGCAGGTGGAAAAGCTCTTCCTATCGAAGTGATACAAGTGGCTAGCTGTTATGACAACATCCGGAATCAATACCTAGGTGGTGGACTCACTGGCCGACTGGCAGTTCCGTCCAGACAAGCTATGCAGTCTATCATGAAATCTACGCCACTATCCAATATGATAAATTGACATGCAAGCTCACCCGGTAAGATGTAGCCGATGGTTGGCTTAGTGGGGGCTACCCACAGCCACCCTCTCAGGACATACTCTCCCATGATAAGACTCATACCTCTACAGTCCAATAACAACCCATTGTAATGCTACAAATCAAGGGGAGAAGGTCCGGGCTGGTTACTGAGGTATTTGTCTCGAAAGCACCCTGGCCTTCTGAGACTATCTGAGCACCACTGTAACGATCCTTCCCTGGTAGAGATTAATTATGCAACAGGTAGCAAACGACTTACTTATTCTTCGTCTTTTCAAAGACGAAAGAGTGTTCTTCTTTCCGAGATTAACTTATAATCTCTTCTTCAAT
>Ga0307509_10011273_pt1 | contig 10844 bp, 12 predicted proteins | sample 10_EM_MG_FD_202245 | JGI IMG/M metagenome (GOLD analysis project Ga0307509, IMG submission 202245) | Populus trichocarpa ectomycorrhiza microbial communities from riparian zone in the Pacific Northwest, United States - 10_EM | ecosystem: Host-associated > Plants > Roots > Unclassified | place... | reverse complement strand
GCCGGACGTTTGATAAACGTATAGGATAGGAATTAGGACGTATGAAAAAGCGATATATTGTGTGGTAAAGATGAAGAGTGTGTTGTTTTGTTGAGTAGGACACGTCTGGTCTTATACGCTAGGACTTGGGGGGCGGGTGGGGGGGGTTGAGCATCACATACGATCACTCATTAATGAAAAAGACTATGTGGCTGCAAAAAGGGGTTTTTCTGCTTGTTCATCATTAAGTTAATACTCTGGACGAGCTCATGTATGATGTTAGTCTAGACTCTGGTATCAACAAGTGCGACGGAATGCGTCACTAATGTACGAGGCGTCGTTGAAGTCTGAACCCAAGCAAAAACTAGCCACAACGAGTATCGCTTAGGGACACCAATTCTAGCAAGACACACGCCACGCTAAAAGCACTTTAGATTTATCAATCTTAATCTCCGAACGTTGATTCCACACAATTGAACTTCGAGATATCAGTTTTCACGTCATGCATCCTCGCTAATTGTCTAGTTCTATTGGCCCTCGCCTGCCGCGTTATGGACAGACTTTGCAAGGCGTGCCCAATCGGGAAAAACATATTAGACGTTAGCTCAAGGGGAAGTAAGGTCAAGAAGCTGATGCAAGGGCGCGCACAGGTATCATTAATTGTGTTCTATCTGATACTAGCTACCAACAAGAAGCAGAAAAGAAATTCAATTACACCAAAGGGAAAAGAACATGTAGTAAACGGTAAGGTTGTTTGCGTAAAAAGTGAAAAACAAAGTTACTCAAAAAAGTAGTGAATCTCGTTTTATTTGCTGCCCGTGCTGCATCTTGCTGAACGGCGCACCTGAGGAGTAGATAGGGTGTTGTTTGGGGCTAGCGGAGAACTACGGTTTGGAGATCCGCATGCCGGGTCTGTCACTGGAGCTGGTGGCTGGGTCGGGACTCATTGATTGTGGCTGGCGGGTATTCAGGTGGGGGAGAGGGATGTTGAATTGGTCTCTCCGGAGTCGTGAGATCGAGCCCAGCATGTGGAGGTGTGGGAGGCGAGCGTGGAAGTGCGTCGCCAATCATAGATAGACTGGCAGGAGGTGTGTCCTCGGCGCCATCGTGTCCTTGATGCCTCACAGATACAGCTACTGGGTTTGCCAGCCAATCAAGCATCCACGGGTGCTCCTTCGCCATTTCGCGAAGCCCTCGAAGTTTCTCCAACTCTTCAGGCCCAGAAAGGCCTGAAGAGTGCAACCCCGGCGCCGTCGCATTTGAATTAGAGCTTGCCGGTACTTCGATTTGCGATGGAATATTCCGCCGGCGTGCTGAGAGGCCCGGATCTCGAAGTGCGTGGAGATCCTTTTGTAATTAGCTATTCTATTTTAATGTGAAGGATAAAGATAGATGAATGATGCTGCGGATTAGATACTTACACCGCCATCGTCCACATAGATCACCCCAGGGCAATGAGGCGCCCGGGTTTCCCCCTCTGGCTCGGCCTCTAGCCATTCCTCGTCGTCAACAGACTGTTGATCCCTCATTTCCCTCACAGAGTCTTCTCCTGCAGCTGACTCATCCCAGACGTCGTGGTCAAAAAATTGATACCTCCCCTTGCGAGGCTCTGTGGTTTCGTTCAGGTTCTCTCCATCTTCGCGAGGTGACTCGAGAACCATTAGGTCTAGGGGATCCTGGCCTTTGTTACCGAGGAACCACGCACGAATCTCGTCATTTCTATTGAGATATATGAGCTGGCGTAAGGGCAGTGGATCATCCGCCTTCTGAGGTAGCATGGCGGCACCTTCTCCTGTCACACCAATTAGAGAGCGGGGGCATCGAATTTCCTCTTCCACGTCTTGCGCTCTTACTACACGATGCAAATCCATGATGCGCGGTGTAGTCAGAACCCCCTAGGCGATTCCCCTGTCGGAGTCTTTTACAAACCATGGGTGGCCGGGGAACGGATGCACGGTAGGCAGCTCACTAGTCCTTCGAATAATATGCATTCTCAAAGCACGCGGGGAAAATCGGGAGTGCCAATCCGAGTAAGGAACTGGGATCTGCTGTCAGTCAAGGGCTAACGGAATCAATATTGGTAATACTTACCTGGAGGTTCCGCAACGTCGCCACGAAGGTCCCGCCCAGCCTTTTGGCGCTCATTCGACGTCTGCAGTTTCTTGGCCGAATCTTTGACCAGAATTTTCAGATGAGGGATGAACTCTCCAACATCATCCGGGTGGTGCTGGCTTTTGATGAGCTCATTACGCTCCTTGACTGGCGAAAGGCTGCAAGCAAACAAAACAATTGAGTCAACTTGCGATTCAGTTAGGCGACCGGAGTCAAGAAGGCGAGCTATAATATAAGCCTTGATTTGATCGCGCCATGTAGCCTAGATGGAAGATACGCCACGCGGATGCTTGAATCCACACCACGATTTCGCATACGCAATGTCGCCATATACCGTCCTGGTTTGAGTTAGACAGTCGGTATAACCAATTCAGACCACTCGATACTGTGGATCTAAATACCCCGAATCCCCAATGACTGACTGGAAGTGTGCGCACTCAACAGGTTCCGGTTCTCTGTTCATTTCAAAAAATGCAAGATTTGTCAGTTCGCTATTCTATTCATGCACAGCAGGGGGGACAATGATTGCTCACAATGCGTCTTCCGCAGGGCGACGGCCTGCCAAACGTGTGAGTGTTCTTCTTCGTATTCCGCTCTGAACTTCGGGCGTGCGAGGCTGATCCGCGGGATGTCTGAGAAGCAGAGAGTTAACGTTGATCTCTAAAGTGAGGTGTGGATGTTGGCTTACTTTCCCTTGCATAATTGACGTCTCGCTCTGCCTGGGGGTGCCATTTGTGTGTGGATGAATGAATTGGATCAAGCCGCCAGGGCAAACAAAATGGTTGGCCGACTAAGGCTATTGATACGACGTCAAGTAAGGCTTAGAGGGTATGGATTGTAGTTGACGTCGATGGCTCTTCCAACGAAGGCCGTCGGGGCGCTTTCAAAAAGCTCAATGGTAAGTGGGGTGTGTCTGGAGGTAACAGGAAGATGTGCATGGGGCGCATGAGAGGACCTCTTATAGGCGTCAAGAGCAAGAGCGTTTGGTCAGCTCTTGCTCTTCCTTGGTTGTCACCCTTAGGGTCTGGCGTGTACAGTAGGTGCCTGGGGTAGGGTTGGGTGTAGAAGACACTTTCGTGGTAAAGTAGCACTGGCGTGACTAACAATGATCGTCGATAGAAGAACGAATTGCAAAGCGAGCATATACGAAATGTAGAGAATAGATCAATGACTTAGTCTCCAATCCCGTGTTGTCAAACACCTTTTTAAGCCTCATGTGAGTTTGACGCCACGAGACATCGCGTACTGCGATGCATCTTGGCGTCCCTTGGCGTCCACAAAGGGCTAAGGCTGGGAATAAGACTTCAACCCAACCCTTCAGCGCAGCACACACCGAACACCACCCCCGGGCATCATGACTTTCGCCTGACGAAGATGAACACCTCCGACCTGATTGACGTGCTATGAGAAATTGAATCTATTCTAATTCTAATTATGATACTCTATTAAAACTATCAATATCAAATGCTAATACACCCAGTGTCTCTGTAGACGCAGCCTCAATCTACGCGCCATAATATGGATTACACTCTCGGGGGCAAACATGGTCTTGTAACCTGAGGCTCATCCATACTATCGTCTTCGAAAACCATTCGGCGCTTCTGAAGCTGGTCCTCTTTCAAAAATCCTTTTGCAAATGCAACAAGAGACTGCATTTTGGACCTGCGCACATCCCAATTATCGACGTCAAACTGCGCCATACGCTTCCGTGCCTTATCGTCATACGTGGGACTCCATAGCTGTTTCATGATACGATGTGTGTTCAGCATTCCCTGCGGTTTAATTGAGAGAGGTATCGGACGTCCTGAGGAATCGCCGCCCTGATCAATAGGAGATGTTATACTGACAACCCTACTACGGTGCGAATCAAAGTTGTCTGAAACATCTGATGATGGGCTGGACCATCCCGGAACAAAAAGGGGAGAATCTTGTGGGTTTTGTGATCCACTAGCCTCAGTACTATTCATGGGAATAGCTTTTCCGTTCGGTTGAGCTGCCGGCTAGACATTACGTCCGGCTAAGGCGTGTGCCCAATTAGAGACAGCATTTGGTGCGAGGTATCTGTGTCTCGGCTCCGGTGGTGTAGCTGATCTAGCTGGCGTTGATGGGCGATGACAATAAACAAGCACATCAAGCGAGTCTTCATTAGGTTGACTCGAGAAGAGCCAGGTACGTACGTCCTCATCACTCTGCATGAAAAGATAATTTGAATAATATAATGCATGTGTAGGGTCATCACGAAGCTCGCGCCGGCCTTCGCCTGTGGCGCCGAATATGTAGCGAATGCTGTCCGAGGGTACACATCTTAAAATTGCCGATGACAAGCCCCCAATGTGATATGAATTTAACTCTGCAAAATCCACACCATTGATATGAGAATAGCGCCAAAAGAGGATGCGATAATTGGGTCGCGGTACCTCGCTATCAACCGGATGTTGTTGCCAAACAATGCGCAGGGCCCGTGGGTGACCAAGTAGAGCCCTCCAGTCTGTATCTCATTTGTTAGTAAGTGACCACACAAATCATTTTGGTAATTTCGAAAAACACACACTTATTTGCCTTACATCAGATAGATCTGGCGCGTTTCGCCTTAGATTAGGCTGATCTAGCTCATGGCGAATTATCTGGGACTCATAATTGGCCGGTGCAGGCGTACCAAGGATAGTTAAGGGGGCAGCAGGTGGGATTTGCGGAGGGTTATTCACGAGGGGAGCACGCATTTTGTGCATTCTGACTCACGACGAGCTCAATCTTAATATCGCAGGGGCAATCACCGGGAGAGGATTATTCTGCGTCGCGCTTCCTGACAAACCAGGACCGGCAGACACTGTCGAGGGAGGTTGGTTTGGCCCTTGGGGATTCAGCGGGGAAGCCTGGATTTGGTTTCCTGACGGACCAGCATTTGCAGACACTGTCGAGGGAGGTTGGTTTGGGCCTTGAAGATTCAGCGGGGGAGCCTGGATTTGGTTTCCTGACGGACCAGCATTTGCAGACGCTGTCGAGGGAGGTTGGTTTTGCACTTGGGGATTCGGCGCGGGAGGCTGGATTTGGTTTCCTGACGGACCAGCATTTGCAGACGCTGTCGAGGGAGTTTGGTTTTGCCCTTGGGGATCTGGCGGGGGAGTCTGGATTTGGTTTGCACCACCGGCTATCTGAGGAGGATTGTTTAGTGGCTGGTTATTCACCATGACCTAAGGAAACATTTGTTGTGGGTTATTCGCCGATGCAGCACCTGATATTTTGAGTGTGCTAGCAGACGAGCGCAACAGCAATTTGAGAGGGCGCATCGCCGGGGGAGGCATATTCTGTCCAGCGCTTCCTGATGGAACAGGATTTCCAGACGCTGGCAAAGGAGGTTGTATTGGCCCTTGGGGATTTGGCGGGGGAGGAGGGATTTGGTATGGACCAGCAGCCAGGGCAGGTTGGAATTGAGCTGGCCCGGGTGCAGTGGCTGTGGGAGCATTTGTGGCGCCAGCGCCTGCATTCTCTGCAGCTGTTGCAAGACCCCACTGGCTCCCAGGGGGGGCATTCGGAGGGAGTAATATGTTCGGGACGATCACCTGCGCCGGAGGGACTCCCGGCACCTGCGGAAACGGCTTATTTTTCAAGTTGATTGTATTAGTCAACTTCTTCCCACAGTCCTTAACCGGTTGGACCACTGCCTTGTCCACCTCCTGCATACCAGGTATGTCGTTCGCTGCAGATGCACTGGCGAGTTCATCACAGGCGGTTTCAATTGCTGGAAGCCGGAGAAAATTTGCAGGAATTCTGCGTCAGGGAAGTGGTGAAGATCCGTCTGATAACCCCTGGCTAACATTTGATCCTTAATAGCGTCCCGCCATGGACCGTATATGGCGTCACCTTGGAGACTAACCGCGATGCCCATTCACCTCTTATGCTCAGTGATTTTTCTTTTGTCTGAGCGTCGAAATGAGATTTCTCCCATCAGAGAATTAGCAGCAAGCTGAAACGTCTGCCCAGCTGGTGCCAGCTGCGGCCCGCCGGGTGGCATCAGTGCGTATTGAATGATGTTGATATTCTGCGCCATATCAAATATGTTTTCGAGTATATTGATTTGATAAATATGAGAGGCTAGAGATGTGGGTCTTGTGGATCTTGTGGAAGTTCTGAATGGCAGATGATTCTTGTTATGAGGTCCTCGTGTGTTGATCTGTTCCATTATATATAAAACACTATGATCTTTTAGGCCGGTTGAAAGATGCAAGTATTTTGAACAATTTATTAGGGAACCGGGATCTGACGCTCTACGACAGGGCAACCCCATAATCTGATTCAACTTGAACAAATGCAACGGAATAAAGACTCTTGCGTTCGAACAGGAAATATTCTCGGTCTACTATCAAGATCCTGAAACAAACAATTCAAGGCTGCGTCACGTGACCTTTGCGCAAAGCAATTCAAAATTCTTGATCCAGTTTAGTTCATTCGGGCCGCTTGACCCTATGTGTGATCCACACTCGTTGTTGACATCAGCCCAATAGCCTTAGATTCGAAACTCCACAAGGCCGAGATAATCTGAGAAATCGCGCCCCATGCCTAACAAATGTCCATTCTGCTGACGGAAATACAGCCGGTCTGGGGCATATGAGAAGCACCTGCGAACTGCGCCAGCAAATCTGGATATCGTCTTAGAGTCTACAATAAAATATGCATCCTCACCGACTACTAACGATAACAAAGGAAGCGACATATTGCCCCCGAGGGGCATCTCCACCTGGATTCCGATTATGAATCGGATCCAGATCCCACAGGACATGCATACAGCGCATTCGATGACATCAGTCACGAGTCTGATACAGAGATACTCAACGAAACTCCGAGTCCATTACCCAGTAAAACGATGCTTTATGAAGAGGCCGGCGAATCTATAGGAGATGTCAAGGGTTTTGAACAAGAACAAAGCAATCTGTGTCAGCACTGATGGTCCCCATTTAGTAGCGCGTACGGTTTCAAGCTAGCGTTTATGTTCATTGAGGGTTAAGTACCTAAGTCACGAGTCAATGAATACTTCTCGAGTGGTCTCGGTAATGCTTCATCGGCCGGGTATAGTTCCATGCATACGCTTGAGAACCTCCTCCAGGCATTGCATCCTCACAGTGCATATCTTCAATAGACCGAAGGACAGGTTGATGATGGCAAGCGAACATTGCCATTCTTCTATCGCAATGTTCTAGATTGTGTCAGATATCTCCTGCGCCAGATCGCCTAGAGTGATGACTTCGTCTGCGCTCCGCGCACGGAATACGACACTAATGGACAACGGAGATACGTATAAATGCACACAGCCGACTGCTGGTGGGATCTTCAAGTACAGCCTCATAACCCTTTTGTAAGTAAATAATCGGTTACTGAAACCAGGAGACACTTCCGCCAGGTGCCACGCTTGTTCCGATCATAGGGATGTCTGATCAGATGCATCTTACAAACTTCTCCAGCGACAAGAAAGCATGGCCTGTCTATATCACGCTTGGAAATCTTCCATCCGGCCGGCGCAACAGCCCCACATCCATGACAGTTCTGCTTCTTGCATTATGGCCAATTCCTCCAAAACTATCAAAGTCCTCCAACACAGATCAAGACCAGAGACATATCAACGCTGACACCCTACGGGAGGTATTTGAACTCATCTTTGCGCCGCTACAAGCTCCGGCGCATGACGGCGTACCAATTGACTGCGCCGATAGGAAGGTTCAGAGGTGCTTCCCAATCTTGGCTGCCTGGATTGCTGACCACATGGTAAACGTTACCCTGCATGGAATAAAATCCAATGTCTGTCCTAGATGCGAAGTGCCTGCGGTCGAATTAGGCACCAACATCAAAGTCTATCCTGTTAGAGATTACACAATATATTACCATGACGACTATAAAAATTTGATCGGGGAAACCGACCACGGCGACATCACGCCTGAGAGTCTTGGTATTAGATTAGGTCAAAACGTTTTTTACGGGCTCAACCGGGTTTCGCCGTCAGATTTACACAAACCAGACATGCTTCATACAACTTATCTTGGGTTATTCAAGCACATGATGGACTGGATCCAGGGCTTTCTGAAAAAGCACGGACAACTTGAGACATTTGACGAAGTTTGGAAGGCATTACCGCCTTACCCAGCATTCTTTGTATCCAAAAAAGCCTACCGCGAGGTTAGGCAGTGGCAAGGGAAAGAGATGCTGAACCTTGGGCGGTGTGTTCTAGGCGTTCTGGCTGTGGCACTGGGTCAGCCTGGGAGTGCCCAACTCATACGGTTCTAGCGTGGTCTCGGATGTGTCAGGGTGCTGGTCGATTTCAATATGATGGCGCAATACCGAAGCCACACAGCGGAAACTATCACCTATATGGAAGACTATCTGGACACATTTCAGAAGAAGAAGGATATCTTTGTAGAGTTTCGAGTAACTAAACGCATACGCCCGAAGATCGATGAGCAACGAAGGGAGCTGCCAAATGATAGGCCTAAGACAAGGGAGCGCATCGCATTTTCGAAATGGCGCCGGAAGCGCGACGCACGAAGGGAACAAGAAACCGAGCAACATATGGACTTGATCTTTTGTGAATCGCATTTCAACTTCCTCAAGATGGATTTGCTCAGTGACTTTTGTGATCATATACGCCAGTTTGGCAATATTCCGATGTATTCAACGGAGTTCGGCGAGCTAGCGCATAAGACCCAAATCAAGGCTGGATGGCGGCAATTGAATAAAAACGATGCCTCACGGCAAATAGTGCAGAGCTATAATCGACACCATGGTATCCGAATGAGACTATTGAATCTGGAATCTCTGCGACAGTGGGGTGCAGATCTCTCTCCCGACATGGTGGAGCAGTTGGACACAACTAGCACCACAACAGCGCCTGGCATTCGTACGAGGATGCTGAAGGGACGCCGGGACGATGTTTCCAACATGGCCGATTTTAGTCGGGTTTTGGGGGTTTCCATTCAAAATATATGTCGTGGATTGATCCGATACAGCCAGCATAATCTGCCGCCAGAGCGCCGTCTTTCTGAGGACGCTGAGATACTCGAATCACTTCCAGTGGAGCTACTGACACAACTAGAAATTGCAGTTCTTGCGTTCCAAGAAACCGAAATATACGACATGCACCGTGTGTGATGCACGGGGGCTCTCAACTTTAGGAACCATGGGAGTCGCAGTGATTGGTTTTGGGTGCGGGCCAGAACGGAAGACATGTATGGTGCGCTCCGGGGCCGTCTTCCAGCCAATCTCGTTGCACTCTTCAAAATCAGAGACTACAGATGCGAGGATCGAGTACGCCGCCTCGCTGGCATTCAGTTTGTGAGGGCAGTGAACTCAGGGCGGATATCAGACGTACATAGCCTTGTTACCGTCCAAATCAAGGAGGATGCTCAGGAGTTTACTGTACTTGACATAGGGACAATTCTTGGCCTGGCGCCCCTTATCCCAGAGGGGGATCCGCGCTGGATTGTCAATAGCTGTATCGATTTGAGAACATTTAACGAGGTATATTAAGGGATCCGGATATCAGAAGGCATCTGCGATGCTATTTTGCGTCGGGGATCGATTGAGGGAGGAACCTAGTGCTAGTATAGTTGTATAAAATCTACCAATGAATAAACAAGCTATAGAGTAGAATCACCAGATCCATAAACTCCAAGGGCAGATGATCAGTAGTATATGACCCGCGCGCGGAAGACATGATTTAAAAAAAAAGTGCTACGACTGCCGATGCCAGCTGACACAACGAAGACGCGATAATAGGCTGCATCCATTAGCAGATCGAAGTAACTTGAACGGGCGGGCGCCTGGAGGTATTCACGACGCTGCTATCAGGCAACCTCCCATCCTGACACCCAGAAGCTCGTAGCGCGGCCCGGGTAGCATGGGATGTGAGTCGGCATTGCAAGGAAACTCAGGACGCATGGAATTTGAGCGGGCGTTGCCAGGAACTCAGGACACATAGGGCGCAGGGGACGCAACTCAGGACTCAAAGGGCGCAGGGGACGGAGAGGAGGCAGCTCAGGAAGCACAGGACGCAGGGGACGCAACTCAGGACGCACAGGACGCAGGGGACGCAACTCAGGTGTAACAAACCAGCCTCCCTCGTAGGTATTCGTAACGGGAAACGACTATCTTACTATCATAGGCTATCGACATAGCCTACGTAGTTTGTTTCGTCTATCATTATAGACTAACATCTTCTGTTCGTAGTAGGTATAGTGATCGTAGGAAGTCCTCTCGTGTAGGAATAGACTTTTCGCATACAAGCGAGGTAGTATAGAGATAAGTGCATTAGGTATCTCGAACATATTGCACCTATGGAAGGTCACTGTCAATGGGCTTGGCCCGTGCCCCAGTATCTGAGTGGTGTATTACTTAGATGGTTGCGTGAAGAGCTCTAACTACTGTGACTTTTTTTTTTTATTTTTTTTATTTTTTATTTTATATCAAGTGCGTTTGTTTTATTAAGGTACAAAGACAGCATGCAGCTTTAACGATATGGCCGACAAAAACCCTACCCTGCTCACCCCAAGAAACATCCAAACCCCCAAGTCCCTCTGGTATGAGACCAACCGCACATCTCGCCTATCGCCCAACCAAATCCCACGAACATACTCGTACATACGAAGAAAGTAGAAAGGAAAGAAACAAGCAGGAAGGAGAGGAGAACCCTTAGTGACATCTGCGGAAACCATAAGGTGAACAAAAGAAATATATGAACCCCTGACAAAGGAAAATTACGTCTGATAAGT
>Ga0307509_10011272_pt1 | contig 10845 bp, 11 predicted proteins | sample 10_EM_MG_FD_202245 | JGI IMG/M metagenome (GOLD analysis project Ga0307509, IMG submission 202245) | Populus trichocarpa ectomycorrhiza microbial communities from riparian zone in the Pacific Northwest, United States - 10_EM | ecosystem: Host-associated > Plants > Roots > Unclassified | place... | reverse complement strand
TAGGTCCACAGAGACGAGCACGAGATAAAGATCTCTCTCAAAGCCCGGCATACGTGAGTTAGTGCGATCACGGCTCGGTCTCTAACATTATTGTTCCAGAAGTCCGGAATCAGGGTGAGGACCTCGGGAGGGATCCGATTGATTGGGGCGAGCCTGTTTTTCCAGATCCGGATCAGGTGGAGAATTTCGAAGGCATCCTGCTCAAGAGCCTGGGCCTGAAGGAGGGAACGGATAAGTGATCACTGGTACGTTTGCGTTCACTGGCTGGCCCGACCTCGACCTGGTTATTCCCAACGCTGTGAACCCGAGGTTCGGTCGTCCAATTCAACGTATTCTACTCGCTACAGACGCACCAAGCATCAGAAGTCACATCTTGCAGAATTTCCTTGGCCGCGCGTAAGTGGTGGGATATAGAAGAGTTCCAACTGGTGGGGGTAGGCATGGTCGTTGGGATCTGCTTTGACCCCTAACGCGGATCGGCCGCTCGCACAACAAATTCGAACTCCGCCGCGGTACCGGCCCGGCCAACCGCGGAGGACCCATCCAAACGGGTGTTCCTATGAAAGGCACGGAGTGGCTGTGCGTAGGGTGCGGGGGGGGAGAGAAACAACTGGATACTATCTAAGCGCTCCACCCCAGACACAAGGGCGTTTGCAGTCGAAGAATCATAACGGAGATCAGCAAAATTTGCCTTTGTGAATACTCCGAGTCGAGCTCCCTACATTCACGCGGCGTGCCATAGGGTTGGCTACTATTCGACGTCGGTCACATTAAACGCCCCAGGATCCCCACTGCGGTGCAGACACAACTACAATACAATCCATAAGATTTTGTAGTACTGTACGATGAACATCGTTCAGACTGACACACATTCCAAGTTGGCATGGCACAGTGAACTTCTGCTGCTGGAGCCCTTCCATCAAGGATAGGGTGCACCTCGTCATACGCATAGTCAAACAATGGGACTAGACATCAGGCTCCTAACGGGAATCCCAACCCAAAAACACCCGGTAACATCGCCCATGCCTTCCTCCTCAACTCCACGTGTCCATCCTCCCACCTTGCCACACAACCGCTACAGATGCCGGGGCCAACGCATTGAAGCTTGCCTCCGCGATCCTCGTAGAACTCAGGAACCTCCAACAATCTCGTCCCTAACTGGGAGGAACCCACGATACGATCGAGGACCGTCCGATGGGCCGCCAACGCGGCCGGGCTAGTCGGAGTGCGTGAAGGACAATTCGACGCGGAACATGGGTGGGAGGATTTCGGTTCGAGGATCAAATAATGGGTCTCATTGAACTCCATTTCACGGAGTGCCATGAGCCCCCCCATAGCGGATTGAAGAATCTCTGGAGAAAGCGTGGCGTTTCGTGATAGATGTTTGTTCATCAACGAACCCAGACCCCGCCGAATCGCCATGTAGTATGCCATCGGCAACGCGGACGTGAGCTTCTGTTGGACAAAGAGGTTGAGGACTTCATTCGGGTGGGGAGTCCTTCCGCTGAAGACTCTCTCCCCGAGCGGCTTGGATGGTCCAAGCCCTTCAAAAGTCTCCGGGTATGCATCACGGACGACCTCGAGTATCTTGGATCGGACAGCGGGCATCTCGTATTTCGCCGTGATTCGGAGGAGGGACGAGAACGTGGAGAAATCCGGTACTTTGTTCCGCTCAGGGAATCTGTATATAGACGTCAGTGGAAGAGCCTGGTGACATGTGGGTGGGTGACGAACCCGGGGAGGTATATCAGCTTTAGGAGCGTAGTGAAATCCGCGGCAGTGTCTGAGGACGGAATACGGGGGCAACCATTGGGTGATTCTGCGCCCGCAAGGTTGGTCTTTGCGAACATCTGGCGAAGCGTAGGAGAATGGAAGGAAAGAACGCTGACGGTGACACGGAAGAGTGTGTTCCCACACAGCACTTCCACATTCCCGTCCTCGAGGTAGAACGTCTCGTGCGGAGCTACGGCCGCGGGATCGACAAGAAGCTCATCGTCAGAGATATCCGCAAACTTGTCGGTGGGAGACCCATCGTCAGAGGCACCCGAGGTCGTGAAGTCTGAGAGACCGGCGATACTGATAGATGGAGACTGGGTGGCTGGAGTGGCTGGAGATTCGGGGGTTGTGTCTACTCCTGGGATGGCTGGGAGTTCTGGCGGAGAGGGTTGAGGGATCTGAGGTTCGAGATCTCTGTTGGGAAGTCCAAGGGACATGACAACAGGAGTCGCAGCAGGGTCTTTCTGGTTCACGATCACACCAGTCGGTTTTGGTTTCCCGGTCGTGAACACAGGTGGAGGAGGGAGGCCTTCCCACCCACGCTCCCGTAAGTCGATTACCTCCTGGAAGTTCGCCTTAAAACAATGACCGCCTTTTAACATGCGGGGTTCACACACCTGTTTGGTACGTTCCAGCTCTATCCATGCCGGACTAGTCGCGCTACGCTCCGCGTCATAAAGACGACGGTTCTTGAGAAGCTCAAAACAGCGGTCGACCACCGATGGGTCAGCGTATGCTTCGAATGTGGCACCCGCTAGTTTGAACAAGATGATGAGCGCGTACACTTGGTGATTGTACAGTTTTGGGTGGGAGATGAGTGACTGTAGGATGTGATTGTGGATCGCAACTTCCTCCAGGTATCCGAGGTTAGCCCAGTACGCGATGAGATTTACGTCTGTGCAGAAATCGGCGCGCAAGGAGTCGATGGTGTTGCCCCGCGCGGCCCTCAGATTATTGGCGAAGAATTCTTGAAGGACCCTCGCGTAGAGGCGGTTTTGCAGCCCAGCGCTATATGAGGCAAGGGTATTATCCAACTCTGCATCGCGGGCGAATCGGATGATCAAGTGAGCGGTCGGGTGGATAAGTTTACCGGATGATAGGTCCGACTTCATCGAACCCATCCTTCTGTTGTTCCAGGTAGTATTGAAGACCTGGTCGAGGGGGATTTGATGATATGTTTGTCCTATCCCGAACCAAAAGCGATAGAAGGCGAGCGATTGTTCATAGTTTTCATCAGATAAGTTTTCAACCGCTAAACCCAAAGCTTTGTCGATCTCGTCCATTGCGATTGTGGCGGTAGCGGGAAGGAGAGTGGCCTTTGTTCCGGGTTACGTAAACAGGCGACGCACTTCCAAATGAACGTTTGAACAACCATTACAACGCACTGCGCCAACACCTTGTACTCTTCAGCTGATTTCTGCCCGTGAATGACCATGGCGGTAGACCTAGTGCTCGTGTGCCCGGGCAGAACTCGTGGCCTCTTTGCAACGCGGTCTTACCTTTGACAAGCTCACCCACACCCCATTCCGACTCAACGAACAGTTCGTTAAACCCCTCGAAAAATGAAAACAAAAACTTAGGAGGTTCGTCAGCCTGGGAGGGGTTGAGGGGCGCGCTCCCAGCGGGTTCGTTTATGGGTGGTTCTGGGCTTTCATCTCGGGACGGTGCGTTTGAGGTGCTACCAGAGAGACCCTCCGTCTGAAAAGTTTACTGCAGGAGTGCTCGGGGATAAATGTTTGGACCCGGAGGTGAGGTTATCAGAGGCGGATGTTGGAAGGGACGACCGCTATGAGCCCGCCGAACCTCTGACATTGGGGGCGGTAACTCAAACGAAATCCACACACATAGCCGATGAGTTCTCTGACCCTTGGGCTGGGTAAGTGGACGACTCTCCAAGGTTGAACTCAGGAGGCGCTCCGACCACCGGCCGTAACCGGAACCACTCGACAGGACGGTACTCACTCCCCCTAGTTGAATGTCGGTCCTCCATTTCGGACCGGATAGACCTGCAACCCGCGCAAGCAGATTCCGAAGGCGGGCGCGGTCTTTGACGAATAACAGAAGGCCGGTCGAACGTTCGCGACACGAGCGAGGAGGTGGGTCCGGTGAATTCAAACAGATGGTCACCCTCTCAATCTAATCATATAACCTTCCCAGAGTCACAGACACGACAACGGAGACTTCCGAACGTGAACTGTGCCTGAATGTGCCCAATGTTTGACCATAAGAGGTAGACTCGTCCACAGGGTCTGAAGCAAGTGGGACACTCCCCAGCAATTCTCAGCGGTCGGCGGCATTACCTTAGCCCATCATGGTGGCCTTAGCCGGTAAAAGAATAGGATTTCGATCGACACGACGGAGCTGTGTGAGCACGGAAAGACGCAGGGCACATTTGGTGGGAATGAGCGAACTTTCCGTATTACAGGAAGGACCGTTATGTATCAAAAACCGTGCACGGAGGGTTGGAATGTACATGACTACGTGGATACCATACAACGCGACTCAACTCCGAGCTCTTAGCACTGATTAACCCTTCAACCCAAAAGCATCTGGCAACATCGCCCAAGCACTCTTCCTCAACTCCGCATGCCCACACTCCCACCTTTCCACGCAGCCACTGCAGATACCGGGGCCGATGCATTGGACCCCGTCTCCACGATCCTCATAGAACTCTGGAACCTCCAACACCTTTGTTCCTGACCGAGAGGAACCAGCGATATGCTTGAAAACATCTCGGCAGGCCGTTGATCCTGCAGGACCGGTCGGAGTGCGCGAAGGACAATTCGATGCGGAGCACTGGGGTCCAAAGATCAGATCGTGGGTCTCGTTGAGTTCCACTTCACGGAGCTCCATGAGTCCTTCGCTTGCAGACTGGAGGATCTCTGGAGGAAGCGTAGCGTTCGGTGGTAGACGTCTGTCCATCAACGAGCCCAGACCCCTTCGGGTCGCCATGTAGTATGCCATCGGTAATGCGGTCGTGAGCTTCTGCTGGACAAAGAGGTTGAGAACCTCATTCGGGTGAGGAGTCGGTCCACTGAATATGCTCTCCCCGAGTGGCTTGGAAGGGCCGAGTCCCTCGAAAGTGCCTGGGTATGCACCACGGACGACATCAAGTACCTGGGACCGGATGGCAGGCATCTCGTATTTTGCCGTGATTCGGAGGAGGGACGAAAATGTTGCGAAATCTGGTACTTTATTCCGTTCGGGGAATCTGCGGATAGGTAGACGATCAGCGGGACGAGCTAACAACGTGCGAGCAGAGCGACGAACTCTGGGAGATATACCACCTTGAGGAGTGTGGTGAAATCCTTGGCGGTGTCTGAGGATAGAATGCGACGGCAACCATTTGGTGATTCTGCCGTGGCCAGGTTTGTCTGAGCAAACATCTGGCGAAGCGCGGGAGAATAGAAGGAGAGGGTGCTGACGGTGACACGGGAGAGGGTGTTTCCACACAGTACTTCTACGTTCCCGTCCTCGAGATAGAAGGTCTCATGCGGGACCATGGCCATGGGGTCGACGAGAAGCTCGTCGTCAGCAGTATCTGCCAGCGTGCGGATGGGGGACCCGTCATCGGAAGCATCCGCAATCGTGAAGTCGGAGAAAGTGGCAATGCTGACCGATGGAGACTGGATGGCTGGGGAAATGGCAGATGCAGGAACCGTATCCGTCTCTGAGGTGGCAACCGATTCAAGTGGAGGTGACTGAGGGATCTGAGGTTCGAGACTTCTGTTAGGAAGACCGAGGGACGTGACTACAGGAGTTGCAGTAGGGTCATTCTGGTTCGCGCTAGTCGATTTGTGGTTCCCAGTCGTGAAAACAGGTGGGGGCGGGAGACCTTCCCAACCACGCTCCCTCAGCGCGATCACCTCTTGAATACTCCCCTGAAATTTGCCTTGGTCCGATGACCCCCCTTCTATACACAGGGCACACACCTGGATGGCTCTCACTCGTTCCATGTACACCTCAGAACGTCGGGCGAGGCCCCTAGGATGAGCAGCGGAGTGGGCCTTGAGATGCTCGAGGCAGCGGTCGACCACAGATGGGTCAACGTATGCCTCGAATGTGGCGCCCGCCAGTTTGAACAAGATGGTGAGCGCGTACGCTTGGTGATCGTGCAATGTTGGGTGAGAGATGAGTGACTGCAGGATGTGATTGTGGATCGCAACTTCCTCCAGGCATCCGGGGTTGGCCCAGTACGCGATGAGATTTACGTCCGTGCAGAAATCGACACACAATGAGTTGGTGGCGTCTCCCCCCGCGATCCTCAGATTGTTGCTGAAGAATTCTTGGAGGGACCTTGCGCAGAGGCGGCTTCGTAGCCCAGCGCAATATGAGGCAAGGCGATGATCTGATTCTGCATCGCTGGCAAAACGGATGATCAAACGAACGGTCGGGTGGATAAGTTTACCGGATGAGAGGTCCAACTTCATCGAGCCCATCCTTCTGTTTTTCCAGGTGATATCGAAGATCTGGTCGGGGGAGATCCGGCGATACATTTGTCCTATCCCAAACCAATAGCGACAGAAGGCGAGGGATTGTTCGTAGTTCTCGTCGGATAATTTTTCGACCACTAAATTCAAGGCTTTTTCGATCTCGTCGATCTCGTCCACTGCGATTGTGGCGGTAGCTGTGTGAACTCGGTTCCGGGTTACTTACGTAAATGGACGACACGCTCACGAGCGACGGCGGCCTGGCGCATCCCGCGCGAGGTGTGCCTCCGATATCTAGTGCTGATTTCTGCGAGGCGGTAGACCTATCGTGCGACTTGGCGGGAACTCGCGGCCTCTTCGCAAAACGCCGAAAGACATCGGGTTCCCCCAGATCCGGACGCTTCTTCCAAATTCTGCCCTCCGTGGCGCCACCCACCCCGCCACAGTCTTGATGCAACTTGAAGACCTCACGCATAATCCTTCCCTTCGCAATGAAGAGCTCGTTAAATCTGTCCCCCAAAGGACAGCAGAAGCTTAGGAGATCCGCTATCTGGGAGATGTAGACCTTGGGACGCATTCCTGGCGATTTCGTGTGTGAGCGGCTCTGGGTTTTTCTTTCCAGGAAGGTGCGTACGAGGTATTCGAGAGGTCCTCACTCTAATAACCTCACCGCATAGGTGTTCGAGGGTGAAGTTTGAACCCGCAGTTCGGTTTCTCCCACCTCATGTATATGGTTCAACATTCGCATTTACATTCCTTCACCAAGTTTCGGACTCTGGCTTGATGATGCGTTTGGCCCGGCCGGACGTTTCGAACGAATCCGAATGCTGCTCGTCAACCCTTCCAACAGAAACCAGAGATGCTGCCCGCTGGGCGCGCGTTTGCACCCCCGCGTGCCCGGATATCGGAGACGCCGATGGAACCTCTTTCGGGACCTGAAAAGCTCTACTTCTCACGACGTGTCTCTCAGATCCGCGTGGTGGTATTCCGGTACCCTTGTTTTCGGTGCCGGTTCGCCTCCTGTAGCGAACGCGATCCGTGGTTCGCATGGATATTTCCTCGGGCGCTCTCTGATCCGAGCATGTGCGCCGCCTTTCCTCCACGATCAACGTTTCGACCGCCCGTTGTGGCGATACTCGATCTCCACTGACTTCGTTATTCGCGGCTTGGCGTCAGGTACCCCTGCTCCCACATGGGCGGATACCTCTAACCACTCTAACCCCGATCAAGCTACGGACCTCCCCCGGATGCGCTCGTACAGTTGGTCTTGGCGACCGTTACACATTGCATTCCCAATGGCTTTCGGAGACACTTTCGGTACCCCCTTGACTCCACAGCTGTTGTTCTCCGGTATGGGTGATCGGTCCGGCGTGTCTCGCCCGTGGGGGCTGGAAGCCCATGGTATTTAAGCCGTGCTCGTCCAGTTTCAAACCCTCAGCGAAATCGCCCCGTCAATCCCTTTCACTACTGTCTCTACAATGTTCTCCTCTTCCCTTCGTGCTTCTCTCGTCGCCCTCATCGCCTCTGCGGTCGCCGTCTCTGCTGCCCCCGGCTTGTCCCTCAAGGCCTCCACCCCCAACGTCGATGTCGATGGATTGCAGAACCTGAAGGTCACCACGACCGTCACCAACACCGGTGACCAGACCCTCAAACTTCTCAACGACCCCCGTGGAGTTCTGAGCCCCTTCCCCGAGAACTCCTTCACCATCACCGATTCCTCCGGTTCTCGCCCAGCGTTCACCGGCGCAAAGGTAAAACCGCCCACGGCTCACCTGACAGACCTGTGAACTCACGTTTTCGGTTTCTACTTCCAGGTCAAGTACAGTCCCACGTACGCCGCCAGCCTGAACGATCCCAGCGTCTTCACCGTTCTCGCTCCTGGTGCTTCCGTTGATGTCCCACACGATCGTAAGTCGGATCATATTGATCGCTCTTGACTCGGACATGATCTCACGGAATGATCATCATCAGTCTCCACCACATACAACTTCACCAAATCCGGATCTGGAGAGTACTCCGTTGAGCCATCGAACCTGTTCACCTATGTCGATGGTGATGGCACCCCCAAGGACCTCTACGCCACTGTTGTGGATGTCGCTGAATTCAAACTCTCCGGTACCCTTGCCGTCTCTCGCCCCCACGAAAAGCGAGCTAGCTTCGTCAGCTGCACAGCGGTCAGACAGACGCAGCTCAACACCGCCGCCGGATACGCTCAGACCTACGCCAGCAGGGCCTACTCTTATCTTCTTGATATCTCGGGCAGCACGAGCCGATACAAGACCTGGTTCGGTACCTACACCACTGCTCGCAAGAACACCGTCAGGGACCACTACCGGTTGATCACTAGCCACCCATTCTCGAGCTTCACCTACGACTGCACCTGCACCACTCCTGGCACCTACGCCTATGTCTGTGCGTATATCTTTCAATCGCGAGTTTCTCATTCGGTTACTGATACATCTCTCGTTCAGATCCCGACCAGTTCGGAAAGATCTACCTCTGCGGTGCCTTCTGGAACGCTCCATACCTTGGTACCGACTCCAAGGCTGGAACTCTCGTTCACGAGTCCTCCCACTTCACCGTCCACGGTGGCACCAATGATTGGGCTTATGGTCAGACTGCCTGCAAGAACTTGGCTGTCAGCAACCCGCTCCGGGCCATCGACAACGCCGACAGCCATGAGTACTTCGCTGAGAACACCCCCGCTTTGTAAACACCGTCACTCTTTTGTTTTTTTCGAAAGGTGTTCCCGGCGAGGTGTTAGTCGTCGTCGTCGATATATCCACGATATATACCCATCATGTTGTACCTATTTCTCGTAATTGAAACACACGGTACAGGTTCGCGTCCGTCGCTGTTTGCGGTTCACATTCTCAACTGCTCCAAATGGAAAACCCTTCGGTCGTGATTTCTCCCGCATGTGAAGTATCTGTGGAACTTGAGCCCTTGGACCTCGTACGGGGGTTCAACGTTCCCTGAAATTAATCGATAATGATTGGGTCCTGGGAAATCCGCCTTCCGTGCAACTGCTGGTGCGCTTCAGGGGAGGACACGCGTGCCGTGGAGAGAGAAATTGAAGTTCGATGGGACAACCAAGAGCCTGAGCTTAACAGACAACAACAAATGACCGGTGGCGACCATAAATCCCGTGTAGTGGGTGATTTGGCTCGCGCTGCATCGCCGGCGCCCAGCGCCAAGCGTGGGAACAACCGTCTCACAGACGCTGAATGCCATCCTCAGGGTTCCTCTCAAGAGTCCTCCGCTGGGTGTGCCTCCACCTGCCGTCAGCGCGACGTTCGATAGCTCACCACTCCGTTTGAGACACGCGACTCCGAACGAGCCTCCTCCCTACTCAAACCCTCCCGCTCTCCTTTTGTTCTACGCCCCACCACTCGATCTCGAAGCGCTCCCGACTCTGCACACGTTCGTCGAAGCTATCCAGACACAGTCTGAGATGCGGTAATCCTACTCAACCCATCACAGAATGAAAGGAGCTCTGCCACCAACATAAACCGAAATCAGCCGCGCCCCACCCACATGAACAATCTTGACGCGAACACTCCCGATCCTCTCAGACTCTCGACTTTCGTCCGCCGTGAGTGCCCTCGCCAGCAAATCTTTCTCCCTTCTCTGACGCAGGAGATCTAGGTCAGAAACCCACTCGCAATCTGTGGACCTTGCCGGAGACGCCGCTCCTCCGTTTTGTGGAACTGGCTTCGGGTTCGAGTCGGTCCCTACCCCTGAGGCCTGAGGAACTGGAGAGGATTCAGTATTATCACTGAAGGATGACGGTTAGAGACGCGGATTTTGTGGTGCGTAACATCTTGCAGTTGCTCCGAGTTCGTGGTGACACCCTCGCTGACCTTGATGTTTTCTTGAGATACGGGCTTGGCGACCAAAGAAGACACCTATTATGCGCCGGAAGACTATCCCGTACCGATTCCACTTTCGAGTGGAGAGGGATGTACGAACTCTCCGTCCCGGTATTCGATAACTCCCATACGGGGCCTCTTATCATCCCACCGGACCGAGATTCCCTTGGGATCTTTTTCATTCGTTTCGTTGGCATCCTCTACCGATTCCTCGCTTCGTCCCCCTCCTGGTTCTTCCGGAACTCCATCCATCATCCATCGCCTCCTGCACCTCATTTTTCCGCTTGCGCAACTTCCAATGGTCTTCCGCTTTGGGTGCACGAGACTACTGAGTTCATCATATGCTGCCACCCGGGTACCTTACCACCTTGGCCTGTTTGATCTCGTCCTCGAACAGATCAACGTCAACTGCCAAGGTAGTAGTGTGCCTACCACCACCAAGTAACACGTTTTCTGATCACCGGCAAGGCGACCGCGGCCCACCTCAACTCTGGGTGTGTCACGATCCAATGATCGCTAAGAGCCCTTGATTTGTCCGAGGCTTTAGAATACTATGGACAATCCTCCTGTGAGTTCAAACACTGGGGTATCGAATTGTAATCGAGGCGTTTGTGATAATCAATCAGCCGCTCGCTTGACTCGCCAACGCTAAACAACGTAGTGTCGGCGATGAAACAAACACCATGATCTAAGCTGGAACGCGTTCGGCCCGGCGCACTCGCCGTCGACTATAAGCGGTGAGTTTGACATCCATAAAAGGGTCGAGG
>Ga0307509_10011271_pt1 | contig 10846 bp, 8 predicted proteins | sample 10_EM_MG_FD_202245 | JGI IMG/M metagenome (GOLD analysis project Ga0307509, IMG submission 202245) | Populus trichocarpa ectomycorrhiza microbial communities from riparian zone in the Pacific Northwest, United States - 10_EM | ecosystem: Host-associated > Plants > Roots > Unclassified | place... | reverse complement strand
GCGGCTATGTGGATTATACGGGGACAATAATATTGCTAGATCTGGCTGCTTTGGAGCTTGTTTTTGATCCGGGTAATCAGACCACGTGTCTCCTCTCCGTACTCCCTTTATGGCCCAATCACCAACCACAAGTACAGTCGCGCAAAACTCGATCATGATCTTATCGTGCCCAGTCCATCACTAACCACAAACCTTTTGAATACAAGGAGTAATGAAAGCAGACTGGCGGTCCTCTGGGCCTTTGGGGCCTGCTTTGGGGTGATAGTTGGGGTGGTGCTAGACTGAATCCGGAAGGTGGGGGGCAATATTGTGGCCAAATGCGGAAGGTGGGGTGTCTTGGCGTTTGTCGGGTGAGTATAGTGCAGGTGGAACTTCACGGAATGTGAGAACCAGAGAGAAATTAAAGGTCAAGTAATGGTTGTGCTGAGAACCGTTTCATTGGCTTTTTGTATGCAGAAAGAAGTTGAGAGGAGAGAAGAAACAGAAGCGAAACAGGACAGAGAGCAAACAAGACAAGCGGGTTCCGTAACCGATGACTAAGGTTCGGCGAATACCCATAATATCCAACAGTTATTAACACAATTTATTTACGCGAGTGAGAACCTATGACTTGTTATCCTCTATGATGGGGAGGAAAGAAAAAGAGAAGAAGAAACCATTGAGAACGTGTTATTACCCGCCAGAACTACCCTGGGTTCTAGTGAAAAAAATTAGGTAACACCAGCCCTTTAGGAAAACCCTTCCATACCAGTAGAAATCGAGGGAGCAAAGGAGAGAAAAAACAGAAGAGGAAGACAGACATGTAAATACCCCTGGTGAACCAAGAAGAACCCATGTTCATTTTAGATAATGCACGAGACCAGGCAAGACGTGATTAAAAAGCGGTGTCTAAGCCAAATGGAAAAAATAATATTGTGAAAACAAAAAACAAGCAGCCACTCTGTGAACGATACAAAGCTTTTAAGTTCCGCAAGCAGAAGGAGGTAGAAAGAAACAAGCACTTATTTCCACAAGAAACGAATCAGACCAATTGTGGTGGCCCTTAAAGCTTCTATGCTGTGACTGCGGGTGGGTTGACAGTTTCATGTATCGCAAGCTCGAACTCCCAGAGGTCATGGTTCCACTCGGCGAGATCGAGAGGGGTGAAAACGATGTCATTTTCGCTCTGGTTCAGTGGTACACGACCGAAGAGTTTTGCGAAATTCAAGTTTATAGCTTCGCTGACGGCGGCGGGGTTGGCTGGGGCCACGGCGGCGGGTTGAAGGGGGTCGACCGGAGCCAAAGCGGCTGGTTCGGGGGGGGGAACGAGCGGGGGAACGGGGAAGGTTTCGGAGGGGTCGAAGGGAGGGATGTCAAAAAAGGCGGTGCGTATCGGGGTCACAGTGGGATTATTGGACTGAGAGCGGGTAGTGACCGCAGGGCGGGAACCTTCCCATTGCTCAATTAAAATTTTCCGATTTTCTTCATCGATCGAAAAAAGAAGCACAATGTTAACATTGCCCCACGAGTTGCAGAGCCACCATTCTGCGGCCTCTTGCAATTGATCGAGCGATTGCGATACACCGGTTTCCACGACGAGGGTTGGCCAATGTGCTCTGGTGGGGCGGGATCCTCGTGGCCTGAAGGCGGAATCCGCCTCTTTTCTGCCCGAGCTCCCAGTGTAGGTCGTCCCTTTCATATTCCTTAGATCTTTAGCCAGTCGGGGCCCAATTCTCGCTACCTTCTCCTTCAACCTTGCAGCAAATTGGTCCGTCGCTTCCTCGTGGATCGCACCGATCGTCATGGGTTTGACTATCAAAGTTTCAGGCTCGTTGAGGTAGAAGAAGCGGAGTGTCTTGTAGCGGGTGTCCCTCAGTCGTTGAATTTCGGCGAGTTGTGACTCGGTTACGGATGAAAATATAAGGTACTGTCCATTACGTATCTTCTTCAATGCATTCGTTTGCGCCTTGATCGCTGCCGCGAATGTGCGGTTATCAACGAATTTTCTATGCACTGCCCCTGCTAATCCCTCGGTAAGATAATAGTGCATGTCGCGTGATCTACTAGGCGATGGAACTTGTGAGGAAGATTGGGAGATGGGGGGAGTTGGGTAGACACCGGGTTCGGAGGTTGAAGGAGATGGGTGGAGGCCGATTTGTGAAGTGGCGGGAGATTGGTCGGTATCGACTTGCTGGTCAGACATGGCGGACATTCTTTTGCACAGCTGGTAGTAGATATAGAAGGCGGTGATGTCCCTTGGAGGCTTTGAGTATCCAAGGTGGTTGGGGTGGTCGGCTGTGAAAGTGAGAAGGAGGAGTTGCTTGTTGGCCGATAAATTTATATGTTACAATTCGAGAGTTGATATTTTTCGGTAATACAACGTCACGTGGGATCATCACAGTCAAAGGGCAAGGGTTCTAAGCCGCATGAGGAAGAGAGGCAATGAAACAGAAACTGAAGCAGATCTGCTAGACCCAAAGCCGAGCAAGGGGTGAATGAGTTCATGATTTCTTCCATTGAGTATTTAGAAAGGAAATCAGGCAAGAAGTCAGGAATTCCGCGAGGCGTATATTGCTAAATAGCTCTTAGAATAGAAGTATGATACCGATAGTTGAGGGATGAGTCTAAAGAAAGAAAATAAAGCAAGGAAAACCCCTCAGGGAATGATATTGTTATTAGCCTATCTAGTTAATATTCCCTGTACAACGCTTTTTCACCTAGAAACCTGCTGTCAGAATCCCGCCAAGCCTCCGGAAAATATAGTTATAGCGCGGCGAGTGTCAATAAATTGACAACTAGCAAAATCTCTAGGGGATCGAAACGGTTGGCTTTAGGAAACCTCTCGCAACCTAGCGGCAATCTGCAACTCGAATCTCTCTCGTGCATATGGGCCAGCAAGAATCTCACCCACCATATCGGTCCCTGGTGGGATGTCGTGCTCCAAGATCGGTTCCCCTGCTCTTCTGACATTCGCAAGGACTGATTGGCGGAAATGCCATCTTAGACTTTCTTCGGAAACGCAATGAGAATCGGCGGGGTTTCGGCAAACAGGATCAAGAATTCTACCATCGTTGCCATAAATATCGGTGTCAAATACCACTACCTTGTAACCGCCGTCTGGGTTAACGGAGATGAGGTACGCATTGAACATTATCTGAACAGCTGACATGAGCAGAAACCCGTTTTGAGCTGAGTTGATCTTTGAGGATTCTATAGCATCGTCCATGTCTGTAATCCGTCTTCCGTAATTATACTGTATCCAAAGCCCTTCATGCTCGGGAGGGAAGATATGGGCAGCCTCAAAAGTGGTCCAATTATTAGCCTGGATATGGATTTCAGGAATCGAAGTTCCTGAAATAAGACATTTCCGGTCGCGATCACGGATACCATCACGGAAACTACTCTCTCTACCAGAGATTTCATGAAAAACCAACCGAGGTATCCAAGACTCATTGCTGACTTGGATAGAGGCTGGCAAAATTAGCAAATGGACCAATGAGTAAATAGGGGGAATATAGCACATACAATCGCAATAAATATCGTATACTCCCGTTTGAAGAGGCATGCCAGTTCTGGATACGAATGGCTCACACCCTCTCTTGAACACGTATAGGGCCCTTAATGACAAGCAACATTCTGAGGATGTCAAGAAAGTTTGCCTCCGTTACAGACGCATGCTTGAAAAACCCTCCAAGAGTCTCGTCAGGCTTGGTAGCGTCGTAAAAAAAGACTTTGCGTGGGAGAGAGCGGTTTAGAGCCATCGTTGGAACTGGTGATTGTCGTAAACGTGATGGTTGGAGTGATTTGAGAGCTGGTAGGCAAGGACCCCAGAATTCTCAGGGGCGTATGTTGCTAAATGCCTCTTAGAAATTGGTGTAGTAGGGGTGGTGAGATAATTTTTGCGGAGCTCAGGGGGACGCTGGGGTGTGATCTCGCAAGCTTGGTTGTTTGACAGAAGTGGGAGTGGGACCACTTCTATCCCCTGTCCCGCCCACCAGGCACTCCATTTTTCAACCCCATCAAATTGGGTGACAATTACGCGTTCTACCACGTAAGACAAGCCCACCTCTGAAGATAGATGTAGAAGCTACTTTCTTCGCAAGCGAATTCATTGCACTTAATGACCAATATACTTGGTTGGGTAACACGATAGATATCGTCTTTAAAACCCCTTTATAGTACTTGTGTACTCGCCGTGTACTCAGGTTGTAGCAGAATCTGGCGAATGTGACTTACAGAATCTCTATGCAGTTGCCAGCCAAGACTTCCCTAGAACCCTTTCCCCATCCCCGAATCACGGGTGGTAGGGTATTGCATCTGCTTCATCTGCGCTATCTGCTACGGGGATTATCGAGTGATCTGCCATGAATGTATCACTCAGGACAGTTTAAGCAGAACTAGCATGGAAGGAATCTCTTTGTCTGTCCCGGGATTCACTCACTTTTAGCTCATAAGTGGCCTTCCCAGTTAATACAAGGCTTATGATCATATTAATCTAGACCACTGATTGTGACTAAACTAACTGAAACAGTGGCCACTTAGAAGTGAGCAAGTTTCATATAGTAGCAAATCCTGACCCATTAGTAGGGATGAAATTGAATGCTTGAAAATGTACGAAGGGATACCTGTCTGGAGCTAGGAATACAATTATGATGTTAGATATAATGGGTTGTACGCCGGAGGGGGGGGGGGGTAGTACTTAGTACTCCAGCTGTATTGGTTGTCATAGTAGGGCGGGTCTTCTATGTTTCTCTTTAAATCTCTGTTCCCAACAACGCAAGTGGAAATGATCATCTTTTCACCTTTTGATAAAACAAACAATCTGCTTCGTCCAATTGGAAATGTTATCTCTCCTCCCCTTCCCTCCTGTCATCATCTCTGTGGAGATCACTTCTTGCACTTTTCTTTCACCAGTTTAACCTGCTATTTAAACGACCCTTTTTCCCATGCTTAATTAACCAAGTATTTTATAAACACTCAATCCCCAATGCCACCGGCTGAATACCCAACCTTTCCTTTCAACCATATTATTTTGCTAGGGGCGAGTGCTTGGGTTGAATTGGGCTTTTGGGGCCGATCGATGGAAAGGCGGAATTGGAAAGATATATTCAAGTTGGTGGTATCCTCTTCCGGGCCTAGAAAAAAGGTATCATAACCTTTTTAAATTTATATCAGTGCACAGTACAGTGCCCGCCAGAATATTATTGTGATCTGCTTGGCATGTGTTTAAAGGAAGGTAGTAAGGCATTATACCCCTCACTATACTGCACCGACCTGCTTGTACAAAGTATTTGATATAAATCCAAGCTCATATTTTGAATTTAAACTGGGCAATGAGAAAGAGACTGACTAGGAAACCAACATAAAATGCCTTGCTTCTTGGTGTGCACTGAAGAGGTTAACCCTTGTGGCACTTGGTAAAGATTTGCAAATATCTTATAAAATTAGCACCTACCGATAAAGCTTCAACCTCTATCACTATAACTGGAAAACTTGTGTGTATTATTGTTGTTTCTGTAATGGTGTATTCTAGACCATAGCGAGCGTCATGCATAGAGAGCTATATAAAGGTTTGAGAGAGGCAGCTGGTTGAACTTTAGTCAAGGTATTTGTATTAACTAGTATTTAGGTGGGTGGCTTGCTATGGCGCGGGTTAGGTTACAGTCACTGGATATGCGGATTAGGTGATTCTTCTCTTTCGCCTCAAACTTTCTATTATTTTTAGATTTTTTTTCATCTTTGTTGTATCATAGTCGTTCCTTGTGTAATGAAAGTGCGTATTTTATGTGGGAAAAAGTGCGAAGCATAGATAGTAGTATCATACAAGGTCGGTTTCTTTTGCCGCCAAGATCATTCAGCCATACCTGTTGGAAATGATCCGCGGTCGGCCGAGTTCTTTGAGCGGTAGAGAGAATAAAGTGTTTGCAGACCGCTTGATGGGTAGAGATACTGTGGACAGAGCTTCACTGAGAGTGAAGACAAGAGCGAGATTCAAAGGGAAAATGAGAGTCGTGTTAAGAGCAGTTTCGTTGGTTTAGTTTACTGTGTAGAAAGAACCTTGTTGAGTTGAGTTGAGAGAGAAAAGAAAAGCGAAACGAAATAGAGTGCAAAGAAGACAAGTGAGCCCCATAGCCGGTTGCTAGGAAATCTCCCCCCGATCGAAATGGTTGTCTTTCAGAAACCTCTCACAACCTAGAGGGTAGCTCAGACTCGAATCTCTCTTGGGTATATAGACTGGCAAGGATCTTATCCATCATATCAGTCCCAGAGGGGTGGTCATGCTCGAAGATCGGTTCCCCTGCTCCTCTGACATTCGCAAGGACTGATTGGCGGAAATGCCATCTTAGACTTTCGTCGGAAACGCAATGAGGATCGGCGGGGTTTCGGCAAACAGGATCAAGAATTCTACCATCGTAGCCATCAATATCGGTGTCAAATACAACCACCTTGTAACCGTCGTCTGGGTTAGCTGAGATGAGGTACCCATCGAACATTTGTTGGACCCCTTCCCTGAGAAGAAACCCATTCTGAATTGAGTTGATCTTTGAGGATTCTGTAGCATCGTCCATGTCTGTAATCCATTGTCCGTGATTGTGCTCTATCCAAAGCCGTTCATGCTCGGGAGGGAAAATATGGGCAGCCTCGAAGGTGGTCCAGTTATTGGCCTGGATATGAATTTCAGGAATCGAAGTTCCTGAAATAACACATTTCCGATCGCGATCACGGATACCATCACGGAAACTACTCTCTCTACCAGAGATTTCATGAAAAACCAACCGGGGTATCCAAGGCTCATTGCTGACTTGGATAGAGGCTAGCAAAATTAGCAATGGGCCACTGAGTATCTGGGGGGAACTTGAATAAAGCACATACAATCGCAATAAATATCGTATACTCCCGTTTGAAGAGGCACGCCAGTTCTGGATACGATATGGCCCGACATCCTCTCTTGAACACGTATAGGGCCCTCCTCAATGATAAGTAACATTCTGAGGATGTCAAGAAAGTTTTCCTCGGTTATAGACCCATTCTGGACAAACCCTCCAAGAGCCACATCGAGATGGGTAGCGTCATAAAAAGAGACATTCCGTGGAAGAGAGCGACTTGTTGACATCGTAAGTCTTGGTAATTGTTGTAAAGGTAATCGCGGTGGTGGTGACTTGTGAACCGGGGTAGGCGACAAGACGAGTTTGCTAAATACCTCTTAGAATAGGTGTGGTGGGGACGATGAGATAAAGTTTTGAGGAGCTGAGGAGCTTTGAAGAACGTTTGGGTGTGATCTCGCAAGCTTGGTTGTTTGATATCATAGAAGTGGAGGTGGCCCTAATGAAATAGCCTGTGGCAGCTAACGGTTCTTGGCACACTATTTTCCAATTAAATTCTCTGACTCGACCATTTCGTAATAGACATGCGAAAGGCACGATTTTGATAACAAAACCCACCATACCCGGCGACCAATGCACTCAGTTTGGTAACAGGACGGGGATCAACAGCAAATATTTTAAATGTACCCGAGTATTCTACCTGCACCGGAAAAACTGTTGAAATCCACTATCCCCGGCCCCTATGTGATCTCCTGATTCTCAGTCAAAAGCACGTGAGAAGGATTGGCGTTTTTCCGATATGGTATAGGGTTGGCTCATTGCACTTGTTAGATCTTGTTAACTGGTATTCGTAATTCTGTTAATCGGTTAAACTAAACCTATCGTGCGCTGATGGGCCGATTCACGCCTATAACTAGACACTGGATTTCAAGAGTTTTGACTGCACTGTGGGTATGCTCGAGTAGGGGAAAGTCTGGCGGATGCAGCTCACAGAATTGCTATGTAGTTCGCAGTCAAGACTTCAGCCGTTTTCCTACTCCGAAGTACCGTATCACTTGTGTTGCGTTAGTTTCACATGCTCTCTGCGGATGGCCGAGTTATCTAATGTGAATGTATGGCTTCTTGCTGGTGACCATGCAGAACTAGCATGAAAGGAATCTCTTCATCTATCTCTGGTTTTCAGATTCAGCGGTTCCGTGGGCTTGCAAGGGTTTTACACATATATCCAAGTGGTAGTAGAAGGTGTATTTCTTTTGCCATGAAGCTCGTACCATCACACCCAACAATGATAGCCAAATTATGAAGCGTCCTTTCTGCTCCCTTGCCTGCCGCATACAGCAACACCTCACCAAGACAGCAAAACTATGAACAATTCTTGTCCTTCCCTTCTCCGCCAATATGGCAACAGCCTCAGTCACCTAACCAGAGCTAGCATAGAGATAAGTACAAGAAAAACACCACAGGAATGCAATTTTTATTAGCTCACCTGGTTGATATTCCCCTTCCCGAGCATACTTCCTTACGTGTGAAATCTTTGTCGGAGTCCTACCACACCTCCGAAAAAGCTAACGATCCCTCGCACAGTGTCATTCAATGTACAGCTATAAAATCTCTCTTGAATAGAAGCAGTTGATCTTAGAGAACTTCCACCAACTCCTTGGCTATCTCCAAATCGAATCCGTCTTGTGCATATGGACCAGCAAGCACCTCACCCGCCATATCAGTCCCGGATGGGGAGTCGTACTCGAATATCGGTTCCCCTGCTCCTCTGATATTCGCGAGGACTGATTGGCGGAAATGCCATGTTAGGATTTCTTTAGAGACGCAATGAGGATCGTCCAGATTTCGGCAAACAGGATCGAGAATTCTACCATCATAGCCATGAACATCGGTGTTAAATACAACTCCCTTGTAACCATCATCGGGGTTAACGGAGATGAGGTGCCGATCAAACATTGTGTTCACATTTTGCTGGAGAAGAAACCCGTTTTTAATTGAGTTGATCCTCGAGGATCCAGTAGCATCGTGCATGTCTGTCATCCATCGTCCATAATTATACTGAACCCAGTAACATTCATGCTGGGGAAGGAAGATATGGGCAGCCTCGAAAGTGGTCCAGTTATTGGCCTGGATATGGATTTCAGGAACCGAAACCCCGGTAATAACACATTTCCGGTTGGTATCCCCCATGGTATCTGTGTTGGCTTCTGGCCCCTGGACATCGGAGGTCTTGCGAGATCGTCATGGTCGCTTGGTGTCTCTCCCTTCGCGGTCGGCTGCCCCGGACCCGGCAACTTGAGATGGGTCTGGGCATCGCTGTCTCTTGATGCCTCTTGCTTCCCTGCTCTTAGCTGTGTTTGAATATGACTCCGTATCTGTGTCGCCTTGTGTGGACCTTGGGTCTGTGGATGTTCCCTGACTAGTGCTAGCATATGATGATGATGTTGTGGGGTCTCTCCCTGGGTTACACCCTTCCCGGTCGTCTTGGGTGGGGGTGCTCGTCATCCCGACAGGGAAACTATGGGACAGCCCGGCGTATCGGTGTGGGCCCACTTGTGTTCTCTTGTGGCCGGTAGTCCTATCGTTACTGGTACTTGTGATATTACTACCTATGGTTTGGGCCGGGGTTGAATCAGGTGTGAACCTTTGGTAGAGGCTTTGGATTGTGGGGGATCTGGACCGGAGCTCACAGGAAGAGAGGACGTGAAGGGTGAGGGTCCTTTCCTCTGCGGCGATGTGGATTATACGGGCGCAATACTATTGCTAGGTCTGGCTGCTTTGGAGCTTGTTTTTGATCCGGGTAATCAGACCACGTGTCTCCTCTCCGTACTCCCTTTATGGCCCAATCAACAACCACAAGTACAGTCGAGCAAAACTCGATCATCATCTGATCGGGTCCAGTCCATCACTAACCACAAACCATTTGAATACAAGCAGTAGTGAAAGCAGACTGGCGATCCTCGGGGCCTCTGGGCCTGCTTTGGGGTGATAGTTGGGGTGGTGCCAGACTGAATCCGGAAGGTGGGGGGCAATATAGTGGCCAAATGCAGAAGGTGGGGTGTCTTGGCGTTTGTCGGGTGAGTATAGTGCAGGTGGCACTTCACGGAATGTGAGAACAAGAAATTAAAGGTCAAATGACGGTTGTGCTGAGAACCGTTTCATTGGCTTTTTTGTATGCAGAAAGAAGTTGAGAGGAGAGAAGAAACAGAAGCGAAACAGGACAGAGAGCAAACAAGACAAGCGGGTTCTGTAACCGATGACTAAGCTTCGGCGAATACCCATAATATCCAACAGTCATTAACACAATTTATTTACACGAGTGAGAACCTATGACTTGTTATCCTCTACAATGGGGAGGAAAGAAAAAGAAAAAAACAAACCATTGAGAAGGTGCTATTACCCGCCAGAACTACCCTGGGTTCTAGTGAAAAAAATTGGGTAGCACTAGCCTTTTAGGAAAACCCTGCCATACCCAGTAGAAATAGAGGGAGCAAGGGGGGGAAAAAAGAGAAGAGGAAGACAGACAAGTAAATACCCCTAATGAACCAAGAAGAACCCATGTTCATTTTAGATAATGCGCGAGACCAGGCAAGACGTGATTAAAAAGCGGTGTCTAAGCCAAATCGAAAAAATAATATTGTGAAAACAAAAAAAAAGCAGCCACTCTGTGAACGATGCAAAGCTTTTAAGTTCCGCAAGCGGAAGGAGGTAGAAAGAAACAAGCACTTATTTCCACAAGAAACGAATCAGACCAATTGTGGTGCCCCTTAAAGCCTCTATGCTGTGACTGCGGGTCGGTTGACAGTTTCATCTATCGCAAGCTCGAACTGCCAGAGGTCATGCTTCCACTGGGCGAGATCGAGAGGGGTGAAAACGATGTCATTTTCGCTCTCGTTCAGTGGTACACGACCGAAGAGTTTTGCGAAATTCAAATTTATAGCTTTGCTGACGGCGGCGGGGTCGGCTGGGGCCACGGCGGTGGGTTGAAGGGGGTCGACCGGAGCCATAGCGGCTGGTTCGGGGGGGGGAACGACCGGGGGAAC
>Ga0307509_10011270_pt1 | contig 10847 bp, 10 predicted proteins | sample 10_EM_MG_FD_202245 | JGI IMG/M metagenome (GOLD analysis project Ga0307509, IMG submission 202245) | Populus trichocarpa ectomycorrhiza microbial communities from riparian zone in the Pacific Northwest, United States - 10_EM | ecosystem: Host-associated > Plants > Roots > Unclassified | place... | reverse complement strand
TTCGTGGCTTGACCCAATTTGCTTGTTGTTCAAATGTTCATCTACTGTAGACGCTGTAAGTAATATGATACCCCCAGTACCCCTAGTATACCCATATTAAATGCGTCGGGTGGAGACGACGTGTCGCTCCTTTAGCATCATACCACATCTCCCGTTACCGTCGGTTCCGGTTCGTCGTGTTTATAGAGCACGTCGTCTCGCAGAAAGCAAGAACGACGAAAGTGCCGACACTGCCATTCAAATCGGAAGTTTGGGTGTGACATACGGCACCCCGGAGCCTGTTTTCCGTAACCCATAGCACGCCTAGTTATCCATATGCTCTTTCGAGCACTTGGAGTACTGAAAATCGATCCGGGACCATCGCCCATGGTCAGTGTGCATGGGAAGCCACTGGTGGGGCTTTTCCGTACGACGTCACCTCCATACCCCCTCGTCCCTCCCCTCCGTTTCGGTTTCACGGACAAGTCACTCAAATGATACATTCGAAAACACACAACGTTACTCAAATCAGCTCTTGACAAATTTCAATCCTTCAACCCAAAAACATCTGGAAACATCGCCCAAACCTTCTTTCTTAAGACCGCATGCCCATGCTCCCACCTTTCCACACAGCTACGACAGATGGCGGGGCCAACGCATCGGAGATCACGCCCACGGTCCTCGTAAAACTCGGGAATCTGTAGCACTTTCGTCCCTAACCGAGAGGAACCCACGATATGATTAAAAACCTTTCGGTAGGTCGCCAATGCTGTCGGACCAGTTGGAGCGAGCGAAGGGCAGTTCGATGAGGAACAGGGCCGAGAGCCCTTCGGTCCAAAGATCAAGCTGCGGGTCTCGTTGAGCTCCACTTCGCGGAGCGCCATGAGTCCTCTGATAGCGGACTGAAGGACCTCAGGAGAAAGTGTGGCGTTCCGCGATAGTAGCCTGTCCATCAACGAGTCCAGACCTCTTCGGGCCGCCATGTAGTACGCCATCGACAATGCGGATGTGAGCTCTTGGTGGATGAAGAGGTTGAGAACCTCGTTCGGGTGGGGAGTCGGGCCACTGAAAACTCCCTCTCCAAGCGGCTTGGAAGGAGTGAGCCCCTCGAAATTCTGTGGGTATGCACTGCGAACAACTTCAAGTAATTGAGATTGGATGGTAGGCATCTCGTATTTCGCCGTGATTCGAAGGAGGCTCGAAAAGGTGGCAAAGTCTGGCACCCTGTTCCTCTCAGGGAACCTGTAGATGGTCAGATGGTCAGTGGAAGATCTAGTCCCATGCTGGTGGAACAACGGACCCCGGGAGATATACCGCCTTGAGGAGTGTGGTGAAATCCTTGGCCAGGTCTGATGACCGAATACGGGGACACCCATTGGGCGACTCTGCAGCGGCCAGGTCGGCCTGGGAGAACACCCGACAAAGCACAGGAGAGTGGAAGGATAGGATGGTGGTGTGGACACGAAAGATGGTACTCCCGCACAGCACTTCCACGTTCCCGTCCTCAAGGTAGAAGTCCTCATGCGGAGTTTCCTCCATGGGGTTGGTGGGAAGTTCGTCATCAAAAGTATCGGAGAGAGAGAAGTCGGATAGAGAGGCGATGCTGATGGTTGGGGACTGAGTGACGGGGGATTCGGGATTTATGTCTGCCTCCGGGGTGGTGACAGATTCAAGCGGAGGGGGTTGAGAGATCTGAGGTTCTAGACCTCCACTAGGAAGTCCGAGGGGTGTGGCAACGGGAGTCTCAACAGGGTCCCCCCCTTGGTTCACCTCGGTTGGTTCGGGCTCCCTGATCGCGAGCACAGGTAAGGAAGGGAGGCATACCAAGCCACACCCCCGTGACCTCACTAACACCTGAAAATTGGCTTAGCCTAGTTGCCACGATTCGCGGGGCGGGGCGCACGAACCTGTATTAGCCCCCATTCTACCGAAGTGCAATGGCCGTGGCCGTCGAGAAACTTGAGGCAGCGATCAACCACCGACGGGTCAGCGTATGCCTTGAACGTGGCACCCGCGAGCTTGAACAGGATGATGAGCGCGTGCATTTGGTGATCGTATGGTCTTTGGTGAGAGATAAGCGACTGTAGGATGCGATTGCGGATCGTGGCTTCATCCACGTATCCGAGGTTTGCCCAGCGAGCGATGAGATTAGCGTCTGCGTAGAGGTTGCCCACGCTTCCATCATGCACGGCCCTCAGATTGCTGTCAAAGAACTCTCGAAGGGTTCTTGCACAGAGGCGGCGTTGCAGCCCAGAGTTTTGTGGGGCAAGAAATTGATCTGACTCTGCATCGCTGACGAAACGAAGGAACAAGGGAGCGCTTGAGTGGACGAATCCATTACGGCTGGGGTCTAACAGATTCGCCGGCCTGTTGTCCCAGATTGTGTCAAAGATCTGATCAGAGGATATTTGGTGACAGGTTCGTCCTATATCAAACCAAAAGCGATAAAAGGCGAACGATTGAGCGTAGTTCTGGTCAGATAGGTTGCTGACCATTGAGCCCAAGCCCGCCAAGATGTCCTCCATCGCGATTGTGGCAGTAGGAGAGTGAACCCAGCTGATTACGTAAAATAACACCAGGTGCGGTCATGGCGTGAACCAAAGTCGCGCCCAACAATTGTAAGACGCCCAGGTGAAGGGAACTTCCACCTATGGCCAAAAAGTGTTTGTTGCGGAGATTTCCCGAAGCCCGCCGAGGAGGATTGGGATGTCGGTGAGATTCGGGGACGGGTGTGGCGCCCGAGGGGACGACGAGAACGGTTGGAAATAGATAGAAGGCTGGGATAGATATCACGTCGCATTCCTGGACCCTGGGATGTACAATTTGGTGCTCACCGATGGACAGTAGTCAGAGCCCGTTCCTCCAGGCCATGATTTCAAGCTATCGACTCGCAAATAGCCAGAGCACAGCCCAAGGCGGTTGAGCGCGGTCGGTCGTCCCGGGCTCCCGTAGAACTTGTGCCGTACCCCTCCCCAACCACAGAGACAGGAGCCCAAGCTCAGCATTGGTGGTGAGAGACCAGTCCCAAGATCCGGATCTGATACCGTCGGGCGGGACGCCGCCGGATCACGCCTTCGCTTGGGCCGCCTTTGCCCTCGATCACGTCTGCCTCCCTCCTGACTCCAACTGACAATGGGCGACAGGGGATAATCGGATTCATGGCATTCACCCCGTTCCAAGCCAAGCAGCGGAGACAATCCGTCACTGCCAGTAGACGTAGCCCCCTCGAGTCGGGTTTGCCTGAACGCACACACGCGCAGTAAGATACTGAGCTGACAGGATAGTAGGCATGTCAGACTATGGGCTTACTATCTGACAGGGCGTGCGATAGCCTGAGCGGCGTTAGAGGCCGTGGTTGCCTAGTGCCTGGAAAACCATACCATCACCACCACTGATAGGATAATAAAAGGTGAGTACGATGTTACCTCACATTCCCTCCCAATTCCCAAAATACCCCGACAGCCTGCCGAAGTGTCTCGTAGTTCAGAACGATCGAGTACGCCAATCCAAGAGACCCCCATCCGAACCCACGAATGTCCCTCGAACCAATTCCGTGGCTCCCGAAGATTCTCGTCAGCCCCCCAAAAAGAAACGGGTACACCGTCGTATTTCCAGGGACACTGTTCTGTTAGGGTTGGTTCTCTTATTCTTGGTCGTCGCGTCGCTGGCCGCGGCTGGCAGGTCATTATAACCGACAGGTTCTCGCACAATGAGAGCGGAGTAGGTGTTTTCTGGTACAACCGTCGCACGGGGCAGTTCAACTAAACGATATCTCCCAGGTTGCGATACTCGGCGCTGTCGTCGGGCTAGATTTTCTGGGCACACAGAAGTTATTCGTGAAGTGGTTTGTTGTTGGGTGTGGGGAGTACGCGCTGAGACGACCAGTGGGAACCCATGGTGATTATCCGCCCCCCGATAGAGCGGTAGATGTGTACCTGGACGAGTGGGTACAAATCCGGGTCTTTTTGTGTCCCTGGGTTACTCAGCAATAAAATCCCAGTGCATCAAATCCGGCCCTTTCGTACGACCCAACTCACCTCCCGGTGATCAGGACGGGTGGGAAGTCACTGTGAGATCTTAAACGAATCTGGCTCCGATGGGTTTGATACAACTACCCTTCTACTCAGCACCCCGGAGATGGTTTCTTTCGATCTGGAACACAAGCTATGGAAAGCCGGACAGTATATGACTCCCCTTGACGAGCACTGGTTCACGGCATTCGCTTTCGCCCTTGAGAATGTCACGAACAAGTCCACACCAATCACAACCTTCGCAGTCGGTGACGCTGGACCCGGAGATTTCACCACGACATATGAGATGGTACCGAGCACGAACCAGTTTACCTACGACACTGGGGACGGACCCATCACAACGGGAGTCGGGTCCTACACAACGTTCGCCAAAGTCAAACATTCTACTCGTGCACGGGCACTCACACTTTCTACGCTTCTGATAAATTGGGTATTGACTTTGTGCATCTCAGCGATCGTTGGCCACAGGAGGGGGGTGAAAGATGGTGTCGCCCTTCTCCCCATCACGATCATTTTGTCCATCCCAGCCATTCGGAGTCTTTACGTCGGCTCGCCTCCGTTTGGCATTTTTCTCGGTGGGTACCGGAACCACAGCACTCCCCTTCAAAGGATTGACGCCTTCCCTTAGACATGGTGGAGTTCTTCCCGCGTATGTTAATAGTGGTGGCGTGCACCATGGTGGTTTTGTCCGTTTCCATCCGGGACAGAGGCGACACTCGTGAGAAAGGGGAGGTTTGACCGGGGGTCCTTCTGCGAACGCTTCATATCGTGAATTTGTTCAGTGTCCTCCGCTCGTTTCCTCATGTCGTTCCTCCTTTCGTCTCAGATTCGAATTTCGATCACGACTCTGCCCTTATTCGCGTACTGCAAAGGCAGTGGCTAATACCTAACCTAGCAAATTCCTGTCAGTTACTTTGTTTGTTCTACTATCAGGCACCCCGCCCCCACGCGAGCTGGATCTGACACTTGACGACTCCGCCTTGCTTTGACCTTTCCTTGATATCATGTATGTAGTGGATTTCAAATGGGCGGAGTGTGGAAGGAGACGGGGCGCTTGAGTTGATAGAGACAGGCGCCTGACCGCTCCCCCAATCTCAGTCGTGTACCACAATCTGAACACAATCTCCGACCAACTCCTCAGGCCTCAGCAGTGACGCGTTCGATTTCCAAAAAGAAACAAAAAACAAAAAAACAGCACGGGCAATGTAAGTAAATGGATCTCGACCCTTCGCGGTTCCTAACACGGTCGGAAAACAGAATGGACCGCGAGATCAACATCGATTCCATACTGGCGTTGGAGGAACAAATCAAGGAGCACGAGAGGGCTATTATCAAGCTTAAACGCGCTCGGAACTCGCTCTTGAACGTTTCAAAGCTCCCACCCGAGGTACTCGGCAATATCTTCCAATGGAATATCACCCTCAAGGGCAACTTCGACCGATTGGAGGAAGGATCCCACAACTCCCTGCTCATTTGCCATCACTGGTTCGAGGTCGCTTCACACACTCCCGAGCTTTGGACATTTTGGGGTAACAATCTGGAAGATTGGGAGAAACAGTATCTCCGTTCTAGCCCTGGTGCTCCGCTTGATCTGGTGTTGGATGGGTTGCCCTACACGTTTGGCTCTGTCAGCGAATCACAACAGGTGGCGCTCAAGGACCGTGCCGCGCGAGACACCATACGACGGGTTCACCTTCAAAGCGACATGTCTTGGCTTCTAACCTCCATCATTTCCCCGTTGCTCTCCCCACACGGTGGGTTGCGGACCAACAACTTGGAGTCCCTCGTCTTATATAGCGAAGACCATACACCATTGGATGTCTCCTTCTTCGCCCACTCCCATCTCTCCAAGTTGCGACACCTCGAACTCACCGGCTGCACAGTCTCGTCGTTGGAGCACTTGACGTCACAGTCCACACTTTTGACAACCCTAGAACTTTTCTCCGACATCTCGCCCTCTCCAACCATCCACCAACTGCTCTCCATGCTAGCCTCCACTCCTCGCCTTCAGAAGCTCACACTCAACGCACAGGCGATACCCAACGGTGACGGATCCTGTTCGGTTGTTCCACTTCCCCATCTGGAGGAACTTCGATTGGATGGTGGTCCAAGACAAGTCTTCGGCCTGCTGCGTCGATTAGAACTCCCCCCCAAAATGGGGATCGTTACGCTCAACGTGTCCCACTGCGTTGCTGCGGATGTTTCGCAAACGATCGGGCCTTACTTACAAGACCACCTTCGATGCCGTGGCAGGTCTCGGAACGGACTTGGGATCTCTCTCTCCTCCGGTAGCTACATCGCGCTCAATATTGGCGATGCAGCCAAATTACGCCCCCCAACTACACCGTCTTCGCGGATGAACTCGTTCGTGTCGATCATCATCGGGGTAGATCAAGCACTTCCCGAAGATGCCTTAGATAGGCTAACCCTCGACCTCATCTCGTACACTCCACGGGAGGACATCGTTTACTTCCGAGCGTGTGGGAGTGTCGAAGTCGCAAAGGACCTGCGCGTTCAAATGCCGAACCTGAAGGCACTGGATCTCTACAAGGCGCCATTGTCGACACTGTTTCTGATGTCAGATCGGGACGGATCTCATGTCCACGAGAGGTTCCCCCCATCCCTGCAATACCTCTATTTGGAATGGCCGCATCTGGGCACCTATGGTTGGATCCCACTCATCGCCTTTCTGTCCCACCGTTCATCCTCTGGGAACCGACTCGACTCGCTTATGATCGACGGTCCTTGTCATGTGTGCTTCAGGGTGGCTCGGAGGATCCGGGATGTGGTTGGGAAACTTAAGGTTAACGATGGATGCATGGAGTCGTGGTGTCCCTTTTCCACTGACTGTCGGTGGTTGCCGTGAGGGTGGGCTGGATTAGTCTTTGACCACTGTGTTTTGGCGGTCTGTGTGGCCGCCGCGTGTACTTCTCCAAAAGTCACTTTTTTAGAACCTAAAATTTGACGGGTAGTCCGTGGTACAGATGACACGAGAAAAGAGACGTGGTCGGGTGCCGAAGGAACTCGGGGCACTCTGGAATGCACTTCGAATCTTTAACCAGTCCTGAAACAGCTAGAAAGTGGGGGGGGGGCGAGTTCAACATCGAACCTTAGGAACCGTGTCAAAGAACGCCGTGATGAGCGAATCAGAACAATTTTCCAGCCCAGGTTGGTGAGGTGGTACATCGTTGGGTGTGGGGAGTACGCGCTGCAACCTGTGGATGGAACCCTCGACGATGTTCCGCCCCTCAATAGGCCTGTGGACATATACCTAGATGGCTACTCGACGATGAAATACCAGCGCATCAAAACTTGTAGACTTTTCGTACTGTCCAGCCCACTACCCGATGCTCAAGGGGACAATTTAAGATTTTCAACGAGCTCGACTCCGTGGGAGATAGCTACCAATATCTGAATCCGGTCGACGAGTACCTCTTCGAGGCGTTCATTTTTGTCGTCGAGAAGGCTACGGGCAAGTCCGTACCGATTACAACCTTCGCGGCTCGTGACGCCGAACCAGGAGATTTTATCACGATATCGAACATGACACAGACCACGACGCTGAGGGCGGGCAGATCACTGTGGAAGTCGAATCCTACAGCACCTCTCCTTACCTATGTTACCGTTAATCGCTCTGAACTGGTTTGCGCGTGGACCGTCCCAGAACGATGTTGAGGGTGGGATCCGCTGGTAAGGGCGAGAACGACGGAGGTGCTCATTTTATCATTCGCGTCGGAAGTTCAGATACATGCGACATGCGACACCCTGTAGCCTGTAGCCTGTCTCCGGTAACATCCGCACTACATCCTGTGACGCTCATATCTTTCCCGGACACACCACTAAGACTCCCCAACGTCGTCAGTACCTCTTTTTCGTTTCCCCGACACCGCTTTCGTTCCCGGGCCCCAAAACGCCGTAGGATTCTGCTGATACCTCACCAACTTCACCCTCGAGGACGCCGTCACGGAATCAGGGTGCTTCGTGAAGTCCGTATCCGCATTGGCCTCTTTCGACAAGAGAATCTGAGCCGGAGAGCCTTGGGAAAGCCTATCCATCTTTACTGGATGGGTCTTTATCCAATTCCGAAAGAGATCGTGGACATCTTTCCTCGTCGCTGTCGTCTTCAGGGACCCAGGACAAGCGTGCGATCGAGAAACTTTGTAACCAGAATTGAGCAATCCAGAGCTAGGGGGAAACAAGTGGGCCATGTACACCAGGCAGAACGAGGAGAGAGATACTTACGCGACGTCACCAAGCGGAGGACATTCGCAATGGAATGTACCCGCGATCTTGGAGGGTGTAAAGTAGAAGGGAGTTTCGAGTTCCTCTTTCGCGACCGTCAACATCCCTTTCATCCTCGTCACGGTGCCATATCTTTCTGGAGACTCCTCGAGGTGTTCGAGTACCTTTCCGATGAGCTCCGAGTTTTGGATTGGAGCGGACCACATCGGCCCAGCAAACTAAACACGAGTGTTTCACAAGCGATTGAGTCGGGGCGAGGAAGAGACACGGAGCAAAAGTGCAACTCACGTGAAGGGTCGAGCTACACTCTGGACATTTTTCGGAGACGGGAGGACCGGAACGCGTCTTGAACTGCAGGTTCACTTGCTCGCTGCCTTCGCGTGACTTCTCTATGATCCGTCCCAGAGGTTGCTCATAGAACGATTGACAGCCCGAACAAACATAGTACGTAGATGTTTTGCTAGATGGGACGCGTGAATATTGCAGGGCAACGCCGGAGAGGGAGTGGGGAGTTCACCTTGAGACCTTTTTCACTTCGCTCGGCGAGGAGTTCACGCGAACGAAAAGTCGAACGTAAAAGTCGATCGAAAGGGACAGGAGCGGCTCGATATATCGCCCATAACGCGCGGCGGAGGTGGAGAGTGAGTGAAGAACCAGCCGTAGTGCCTACAGAGTGAGAGTCAAGAATGGATAGAGATAGATGCTAGGGGCGAACAATACAGCTTCGTGACAGTACTCGGCCTTCAAGGACACACCACCGTAGTTGGTGAAGCTAGTGCAACGTCAAAACTCTAAACACACGTGGTAAAATGTAAACACACCATTTTTCTGGATAGTTCGTGGTGGCGAGGACCGATAGATCCGTGCAGGTCACGCAAAGCAAACCTGTATCGTTTACTGATTGAACGGCGGCGTCGAGAAACGGAGCCGCCGTTCCGTACGGATCCAAATCAACAACGTCCACCCGCGAGCCTTCCGTTCTGTGGTTATACATCAATGTGCTAGATCGTTTTGTAAGCAATCTAGACGCAAGGATAGTTTCAAACAACTGCACCATGCGTCCCCCTCGTTTACCACCACTCTAGCCGGAGTAGATTTCGATCCTGGGACGCCAGGATCGGCGGGGGTTTCAGAAAATCCATTGATTTCGACGTTCTTCCTCATTACCTCAGTCGCAGCGTCAGAGAGGTCATTCGCGATGACGTATCTAGGAAAATGGGTCAAACTCTCAGCGGCGGCGAGGTAGAAGCGGGTCTGACTTTACCAGAGGGATTTCCTTGGCGTAACGGATTGACCTGAGCCCCGTGGCAGATAGGGCTTCCAACAATACGAATTTTTGAGCCCGAAACTGCTTGGTGGGTCAGGGACCAAGTTCAACGAAAGGAAGTTATGCTTGGGATATACCTCTTTTTCCCCCACTTCGGCTGACCCCTCTGCGCCCTCCGAGCCTATAAAAACACCCAGGACTATGGTCAATAACTGCAGGGCGATAGTTGCGGTTATCAGGCGCACCTTTCAACCGCTTTTCTGGCTTTTTAGCCTTCTTCTCTTGCACCGCCCTCCATTTCACTTCCTTGGCTCGATTCCATTCCTCGCTCCACACTCGAATACAAGCAACGCTCAAGTCTCGGTTAAACTCTTGAACGGGGTTCAAAAACGCGCCGTTGTCGCCTGGTAGAAGGATATGTGTTGTGTTCTCGGAGTGAAGAGTAAAACCAGGTGGGACCTCGATGGTAGGCGGCTGTTGGGGAGCCAGTTCTGGCATAGCACACGTTGAGGCGTGCCGTATGTACACGCAATATTTACAGGTTGGGGCGATTGGGGAGCGAGGGCGTCGGAGGAGAGTCTGGCGGAGCGTTGTGACGGATGTGGCGAAAAGGACTCTCATGCGTCGATCGTCGATCGCGGAGCCCAGAAGTCCCACCCGGACTCCGAACCCCATCGATCTGAGGCATCGACCCAACTTGTCCTCGAAGCCTTACCCACCCCGCGCTGTCAGTTCAACCTTCGCCATCTACGTCCAGTAGAAGCTCGAACCAGACCCGAGCGAGCAATCTACAAGTCGTGATGTTGGGGGAACGGTGACTTCAAGTGCCCTCTGCTTGCGGAATGTGATTAGCCCCGTGATTTCCGACCGACAACCTGTTTCTACACGTCACACTGAGGGGGGAGGGTAGGGTCTTGGGATGTGTGTGGATAGGATACCGGAAAGCTTGGCCCTCAAACGTGCTTGTTGGGCGGTCTGAGAATCTGGCCCTACGTGGAGTCAGACCAGACCACACGGCAGGGTATTATGAATTGATTGACAGCAGGCGACATTTTATTGCACGTTTGTGCTCCTTTTATCTGGGGCTGGAGGTCCCTGTATGTATCTGGGCCAAGTGAAATATATCCATGATCTGCGAAGGGTGTGCGAAGGATCGTCGACATGGGACGTAGAATCAACGGAGGGGCCATCGCGGCCGTCGCGGCGCAAGTCGATTGATCACGTAGCCCAGCCTCCGGGCCTGGCCGCCGCGACGAAAAACATGGATATATGCTACAAATACTACAGCGGCAAGAAAATACATGGCGCACGACAAGAGGTCCAAGAGG
>Ga0307509_10011269_pt1 | contig 10847 bp, 17 predicted proteins | sample 10_EM_MG_FD_202245 | JGI IMG/M metagenome (GOLD analysis project Ga0307509, IMG submission 202245) | Populus trichocarpa ectomycorrhiza microbial communities from riparian zone in the Pacific Northwest, United States - 10_EM | ecosystem: Host-associated > Plants > Roots > Unclassified | place... | reverse complement strand
CCAGCCGCTCGTGGGCCGGGTATTATACCATCACGGGTTTAGCGGGAGTGGGCCTCTACCCCCCGATGCACCTCGAGCTACGCTCCGTAGGCACAGATGCAGATGCAGTCGCAGGCTTCAACTCCGATCGCGTGCAAATATACGGCGAAGGCCAGGACGGCGTCGGAAGGTTCACCGTCGATGGGACGTGCAAGAAGCGCACCGGGGTGGTGAGGGCAATCAAGGCGTACGCGACACATTCATGGGAGTGGCGGGGTGTGTTGACGCCTTTTGGAATGGCGGGGTTATGGGGTCCTGACTCGAGGAGTGGCGGGTGGTGGTGGATCTGGCCGCGTGAATGGAGTCCTGCCACGGATCGACGCGGCGACTGAAGCTCTTTCTGTACAGCATCGTTGCGTCGCCTGTCCAAGTTTTCCTTTATTCTTTGTATTTTTATATATCCAACTATAGGAAGCATTGTCAGTTCTATACCGCACAATCTTTCCCCTCCTTCCACCCCCCCTCCCAGATGCCAATCCCGAATATATCACGGAGCGCCTCATACCTGTGACCCAAGGCAGTTGTCTGTGGCATCTTTTCTGGGTCCTCGTTTCCCAGGGATGCATAAACTTGACATGGAGGCTCTTCAGAAGGTGCTACGGAGGTCAGTGCCACCACCGACGGGATTACGGTGGGGGGCATGTTTATGTGAGTCTGATAAGTTAGCGAACTGCTGGCCGCAACGACAGTGAACATTCCTGACGACGATCATCGATCAACTCTTGTCATGTGAGCGGCCTAGGGCAAGTGGTGCACGTGCACGTTCAATTAAATTCCGTTGCGGCGGTCGGCAGGCTTGGCAAAAGTGCACCATGCAGTTGCATTTTTATCAGAGAAACAAACCACTTGGAATGTGTGAGCGACTAGATACCGTATACAGTATTGAATTTCGGGACGGACGATTGAGCAAGAACTGAGTGAGATGTTGTCACTCACGTGAGGCGGTTTTCAGACTGTACTTTCAGTAACCCATCAAAGCATTTAGTACCCAAGACAGTGCCAGGCCATACTGCCTCATGTATGGTTCGTTATCAAGCGCTCGCAGTGAGTATCCAATTCGCCAACTCGTCCTGTAACTTGGACACACCACTTGATCTCATCTCACATTCAACACAAGATCCGCGTCAAGCGCTCTAGTAAACGATGTCCGCCTTTCAACGAATCCCCCCAGAACTTTTCTATCAAATCGCCCTTCATCTTCCTCTCACGAAGGACGTCCTCGCTTTCCGTCTCACCAACGCTCTCATACGCGATGCATTGTCGACACCGGCTCTCTTCAAGGCACGTCTGGCATTACGAGGGTGGGATCTGAGCGCCTCGGACGACAAGGGCGACGCCGCACAATCCCCAGGAGATTTTGAGCGCTGGACGCGCATTGATCATAGTTTTTGTAGAACCGCTCAACTCTTTGACGAGGCCACTGCGGAGGGTTACTTTCTTACGACTACCACCTCAGACAGTCCCGCGCATCCTGATCCTGGGTCGGGGCAGGACGACCGAAGCCCTGATCCGGGCCAAGTCCCCGATGAAAAAATGCCGGTCACCTGGTTGCGAAAGCTGAGTTGGGTATTGCCACTGTTTGTTGCCCATCACCGTACGCACGTCCAACTGCTTCTCTCGGCGTTCTCCGAAACGTATCATCTTTTTAACCTTTCCAGGTGGAGGAAACATCTCGTCGCGCATTACCGAAGCAAAACATCTCGATGCGCTCCGTGCTTACGCGACAGTCGTAGATCACTTTTGCACTGGCGTTATCTACGTCCTACGTCCTGATGGCACCCCGGAGTCCGTGCCCAAGATAGTGTCGTCACAACGCAGCTGGTTTGAACGTATCTGCTTCAGTCTGATAGCGCTCCTTCTGCAATGTGCGTTTCCCCCTTTTCCCTCCCGGCCGCCTCGGGAAGCACCTGCTGACGATGAGTGGTGTTTAAACGCCTGTTAGGCGATCCAACCACTATCGTGTCCATCTTCACTGACAACTGCGAGGAATCAATAATTTCCCAGGAATCGGATTACTCCGCATTCGAGCCCACTTTGGTTCGAGCAGCCCTCCACCGTCCTGGATACCCACACACTCGAGCGCATCTCGGAGCGCTACTCTGCCGTGTTCTTCTTCCAGACGATCCTCCTCGCAGCGCTGCACCTAGATTCCGCAGAACCCGAATGGCCACAGCCCTTACTCCCCGCGCATTCGCTCCCGCACTTCGATCCTCACTCATCCTCCTTCTATTACTCACATCCATACCATGGCAATGGCCCACCCGTCGAACCGGGAACTGTCACTACAACCTTGTCTGCCCCCTTGCGGCCCTGGCTGCACGATGGGCTGGCCGGAACCCCGCTCGCAGCTCTCTCGTCCACGACCGGCTGCTCGTGGGCTGGGTACTACACCTGCAGGGGCAGAGCAGACAGGGACCCACCAATGTACATCGAGCTGCGCTCTATGCCTGCACCGGACGCAGCGAATACCGAGTCGTCACATGATCGTGTTCACTTCCGTGGCGAGGGCCACGATGGCGCGGGGACGTTCGTGGTCACCGGGACGTGTGATACGCGGACCGGCGTGGTAAGTGCAATCAAAGCGTACGAGATGATGTACCAGTGGGAATGGAGCGGGGTCTTGACGCCTTTTGGAATGGCAGGGATCTGGGGCGCCGGTTGGGGTGGTTGGAGTGGTTGGGGCGGGTGGTGGTGGATCTGGCCGCGGGAATGGAGTCCTGCCACGACTCGACACCCCGATTGACGCTCCTACTGGACATCTTTTTTGCATGTGTTAGATGTGTAATTATTGCAAAACAAGTCTACATCGCACGCTCTTTTCCCTCCTTCCTCGGACTCTTGCCCCCGATGCCGCCCCCAAATGTATCGCGTAGTGCCTCAAACCGCCGTCTCCGCGTCGTGCTCACGCTCGGCACGACCTTTTCCAACGCAGCTTCAGAGTCCTCAACGACCACCACGCCCGCCCCGTCCTTCTCCGGATCGACTTCGACCGTCTCTTCCAGCGTACCCAGCTCACGCCGGGCCCACGCATGCTCGCCCCATGCACAAGATCTTCCAAACTGGCCCGGCTATACCCCCCGCCACGCGCGCCAGCGACCATCTCCTCGACGCGGTCCGTGGTTGCGTCTTGTGCGGAAGGTGTGCACGATCTCCAAGCGCTGGCCGATCAACGTACGTGAACATATCAAGCCACCCGAGTCCGCACACCACTAGGTCGAATTCAACTCGCTACCCGAGGGAGTCAACTGTCGAGGTGTTCTCCACAAGGGCGTAACGATCGTGCCTGAGACCCTTCAAAAGGTTACAACAGCATTATTTTCGACTGGCCTGACATTCCCAATGTGATCAATGGTGACGAAACCTACGTTGACAGTACACCCAATTCCTGATCAACAAGAATCTGTGAATTCTCATTCCAGGCAAAGCTTGAGGAAAAGACCACCCACTGGTCGCATACGCGAGCATCATCGTCTTGCCGCAACTGGTGTTCGTGCAGCAATATGCCCTGCGGAGGGCCGAGGCTGTATGCTAGCGTGGAGGTAGACCTCGGGGCGCGTGAGGATCACCGAAACGAGCTCGAGAATCTCCATGCACGGGTTCATGCCGCCCCAAGTTCGAGAGGCGCAGGGTTGGGAATGAGTGCCCCCTTCATTCCACTGCCCGTGCAGATGAGACTGCGCTTGCTGCTCTTCCCGCTGCGTGTCGATCGTAGCTTGCGCTTTCTAAACGAGCCAGTCTTCGAGGGCATTCTTCCATTTCCAAGGGTGGCAGGTACTGGCACCGAGCGCAGAGGCCGTTCAGAGGGTGGTGCTGAGGCCTGAGGTCCGAGTCAGCGCCAGCAGCATGATGGTTGTGGATGATGCTGTTCAGATGGCATTCTGTTGAAGTCCATGGCATTAATCGAACTATTCAAAGCAAGATTCAAAGTCCAGGAGTATGTCCAAGGCAGATTTGCCTATCCAGACCTGAAGGATGATCCTCTGGGCACTGAGTAGCTGGGCAAATGTGCCATTATACACCCAATTCTCAGAACAGAGGATCACCCTTTGGGTCCAGAGAGGCAACTTTCAAGTTGCCTTGGACATACTCCTGGACTTTGAATAGTTGCCATGGACTGCAACTAGTTAGACCAGTTCATAGCTTGATTGTGAAGGGTTTTGCCAGCTTTGGTGACAGCAACACCTTGGCAGCATGAATGCATGTGATTGTGGGGGGGGGGGGGTAGCATCAGTGCGTGCCAGTCACCCTCGGTGGCAGCTCTGAGTAGTGAATCCTTGGTCAAATATATTAATTCCAGCGATAATCTCCGGCTAGGTGGTCACTGTGTTGGTGGCAATGTTCATAGTGGATGGAGAGGAAATGGGGTAATGTGGGCGGCGTTCAAAGTGATGCACGTGCTCAGAGAAACAAAGCACTTACCGTAATAACTTATATTGAATTTCGGGACGATCGAGCAAGCGGGTACAGTTTCCGTGATTGAGTCAGTCATCCATCACAGCATTGTACCCAAGGCAGTGCCAGGCCGCTGCTTCATCATGTATGGTTCGTTATCAAGCGCTCGCAGTGAGTATTTAATTCCCCAACTCGTCCCGTAACTTGGACACACCCACTCGATCTCGTCTGACATTCAACACAAGATATGCGTCAAGCGCTCTAGTAAACGATGTCCGCCTTTCAACGAATCCCCCCAGAACTTTTCTATCAAATTGCCCTTCATCTTCCACTCACGAAGGACGTCCTCGCTTTCCGTCTCACCAACACTCTCATACGCGATGCATTGTCGACACCGGCTCTCTTCAAGGCGCGTCTGGTATTACGAGGGTGGGACGTGAGCGCCTGGAACGACGAGGACGACACCGCACAGTCCCCAGGAGATTTCGGGCGCTGGATGCGCATTGATCATAGTTTTTGTAGAACCGCTCAACTCTTTGACGGGGCCACTGCGGAGGGTTATTTTCTTATGACCACCACCTTAGAGGGTCCCGTACATGGCGGTGTCGCTGTATCGGGATCGGCGCATCCTGATCCTGGGTCAGGGCAGGATGACCGAAGCCTTGATCCGGGCCAAGTCCCCGATGAAAAAATGCCGGTCACCTGGTTGCGAAAGCTGAGTTGGGTATTGCCACTGTTTGTTACCCATCACCGTACGCACATCCAGCTGCTTCTCCGCGTTCCCTGAAACGCATCCTTTTAATCTTTCTAGGTGGAGGAAACATCTCGCGCATCACCGAAGCAAAACATCTCGAACCGCTCCGTGCTTACGCGACAGTCATAGATCAGTTTTGCACTGGGGTTGTCTCCGTCCTAAATCCTGATGGCATCCCAGAGTCCGTGCCCAAGTTAATGTCGTCACAACGCAGCTGGTTCGAACGTATTTGCTTCAGTCTGATAGCGCTCCTTCTGCAATGTGCGTTTCCCCCTTTTCCTTCCCGGCCGCCTCGGGAAGCACCTGCTGACGATGAGTGGTTTTTAAACACCCGTTAGGCGATCCAACCACTATCGTGTCCATCTTCACTGACAACTGCGAGGAATCAATTATCACCCAGGAATCGGATCCCACCGTATTCGAGGCCACGGGGACCGAGCAGCCCTCCACCGTCCTGGACGCCCTCACACCCGAGCGCATCTCGGGGCGCTACTCTGCCGTGTTCTTCTTCCAGACGATCCTCCTCGCAGCGCTGCACCTAAATGCCGCAGAACCCGACTGGCCACAGCCCTTACTCCCCGCGCCCTCGTTCCCGCACTTCGATCCTCGCTCATCCTCCTTCTATTACTCACACCCATACCACGGCAATGGTGCACCCGTCGAACCGGGAACTATCACTACAGCCTTGTCTGCCCCCTTGCGGCCCTGGCTTCACGATGGGCTGGCCGGCACCCCGCTCGCAGCTCTCTCGTCCACGACCGGCTGCGCGTGGGCTGGGTACTACACCTGCAGAGGCATAGTCGACAGGGAACCACCAATGTATATCGAGCTGCGCTCCATACCTGCGCCGGACGCAGCGGATACTGAATCGGCACACAATCGTGTTTACTTCCGTGGCGATGGCCACGATGGCGTGGGGACGTTCATGATCACCGGGACGTGCGATACGCGCACCGGCGTGATAAGCGCAATCAAAACATACGAGATGATGCACCAGTGGGAATGGCGCGGGATGCTGACGCCTTTTGGGATGGCAGGGACGTGGGGCGCCGGTCTGCGTGGTTGGGGTGGGTGGTGGTGGATCTGGCGGCGGGAATGGAGTCCCGCCACGACTCGACAACACGATTGAAGCTCCTGCTGTACATCTTTTTTGTATATCTTAGACATGTAATTGTTGCAAAACAAGTCTACACCCCACGCTCTTTTCCCTCCTTCCTCTTACTCCCGATGCCGCTCCCAAATGTATCGCGTAGTGCCTCATACCGCCGTCTTTGTACCGTGCTCACGCTCGGCGCGACCTAGCTTCAAAGTCCTCAACGAGGACCACCACGCCCACCCCGTCCTTCTCTGCGCCAGGGCCGCCCTCGTTTATTTCCTCGAGCGTGCCCAGAGCGCGCCGGAGAGCTCGCACACCCGCCTCACGCACGAGTGCCGCCAAATCGGCCCCACTGTATCCGTCGCCGCGCGCGCCAGCGATCATCTCCGCGACGTGGTCCATGGCGGTGGCCGCGGGCGGCGCGAGCGGGACACGTCGCCTTGTAAGGAGCGTGCGCACGATCTCCGCGCGCTCGTCTGGCGCGGGCAGGTCGACGTACAGGAGCTTGTCGAGCCGCCCTGGTCGGCACATCGCTGGGTCGAGCATGTCTGGCCGGTTGGTCGCGGCGAAGACGAAGACGCCGCGGCGGGCGTCGAGCCCGTCTAGCTCGGTGAGGAGGGTGTTCACGACGCGCGCGGAGGACTCTGAGAGCGTGTCGTCTCGGCGCGGTACGAGAGCGTCGAGCTCGTCGAAGAAAATGATGCATGGGGAGGACGCGCGCGCGCGAGCGAAGACCTGACGAACTGCGCGCTCGCTCTCGCCGACGTACTGTACCGAGCATGGTCATCAGCTGGCCCGCTATCCGTATGAGAAATATGAAGACGCACCTTATTGAGTAGTTCAGGGCCTTTCACGCTGATGAAACTCGCTTGACTCTCGTTCGCAACTGCCTTTGCTAGTAACGTTTTTCCGCAGCCTGGAGGACCCCATAGGAGCACGCCTGCAGGCGCGTCGATACCCACCGCGCGAAAAAGCTCTGGCCTGCGGATTGGCTGCACCACAGCCATATGTAGCTCGCTGCGTGTAGCATGTAGCGCACCGATGTCCGACCATGTCACGTCCGGGACTGTCGCAAAACCTTCGTGCTGCGCGGAGGGCTGAATTTCTTTCAGCGCGAGCATAAAGTCGGTGGCGGTGATACAGAGAGGGGCGAGTTGTGTTGGCGTCAAGGGACCAGGATGGTTGTGGAGGAAGCGTGCAATAGATGAATGAGTGAGGTACGAGGCTACAAGGTGTAGGAAAGGTCCCGGGCGAGTATCAGGCGAAGGCGTGGAAGGACCAGAGACGATAGCAGGTGCTGGATTTGACATGTCCATCTGCATGGGCTCATCGGTGTTCCCGTTAGGTATTGAAGGGTCGGGAATGGTGACGGAACCGTCAGAAAGACCCTTGGAAATCCGTTTGACGGCGATGATTCCTGCTGCCCCAGTGAGCGCACTCAAGTCCGCGCCAACGTAGCCCGGAGTGGCCTTGGCAAGAGCGTTAAAGTCGAACGTGCCATCCAGCCGCAGCTTGGAGCATAAGACGCGGAGAATTCTAGGACATTGTTTTGAGTCACTCGAAGCAGCAAGATAAAAGGCAGCAAACGCACTGAGCTCGTGCCTCGTCATCTGGGACGGTCATGCCTATCTCATGGTCGAAGCGACCTGCCCTGCGAAGAGCCGGATCTAACGCGTCCTGACGATTTGTTGCCCCAATAACTACAACGGGCTTGTCGTCCGTCTTTTCCCATGATAACTCTGGATACTAGGCATGAGAATCTGCTCAAGGTAGCACCATTTAGCTAAAACATACCGTCACGTCAAGAACTGAGCAACTATTCGGCGCTCCATCTCGCGCTGTGCGCTCTCTCGTTTCGGTGTGATTGCATCGATCTCGTCAATAAATAACAGAGATGGCGCTACTCGCCACACGACAGGGCGTTGAGATCAAGCGTTAGGATGCCTCGAAACGCACGTACCTTGGCCTCCTCAAAAGTTTCGCGCAGCGTCTTTTCCGACTCGCCCGACATCCCTGATACGATCGACGGTGCCGAAACCGAAATGAAAGGCACACCCAATTCCTGATTAACAACAAGGATTCTTTAATTCATATCCCACGTAAAGCCCAAGGAGAAAAAGCGCACTTCACCGATTGCGTTCGCGAGCATGGTCTTGCCGCAGCCGGGGCGTCCATGCAGCAACACGCCGCGCGGCGACTGCACGCCAGTGTGGAGGTAGACCTCTGGGTGCGTGAGAGGCATCGCCACGAGCTCGAGCATCTTCTCCACGCATGGGTCGACGCCACCTAAGTCCGAGAGGCGCACAGTGGGGGGCGCGTGCTCTTTCGCGCCGTTACTCACGCCGACGCGACTGCGCTTGCTGCCTTCTTCGCCGCGTGTCGATCATAGCTTGCGCATTCCAGAAGAGGCTGTCGTTTGTGGCAGTTCTTCCGCGTTTCCCGAGGCAGGAGGAACGGAATCGGGACGCGGGGGGTCTTCTGTGGGTGGTGCGGAGGTTGGTGCTGGCAGCGGAGTAGGGGCCACGTTGGCGGATGGTGCCGTCGGGGTAGCGTTCAAGTTGACCTTCCTTCTTTGCCAAAGTCCTTGCATGGACTTGTTGAGAGCATTAGGTCCCTGGCTGACTTGCCGTGAGGACTGCAACCGACATGAAGGATGGCGAGGCGTACCGATATCTCCATGACGTGCTGCTGTAGGTTCTTGGACACCACGGCGTCCAGAATGTCGCAAGACAGGGCTAAAGGCTTCACGTACGGGAGGACTGCGAGGAATAGAAAATGCAGTATCTCCGAGAACCCGCAAATTTTGCTCCGAAGGCCATTTGTCACGTGGTTCGCTCAAGGCCTTCGAGTGGCCTTCGCTTGTCTCACCTCTCACTCCGACTGGTTGTTTGTCTAGCTGCATCCGACGGCCAACCCGGAGCAATCTAGTTCATCACTTTCTATACCGACAAAGACTGCTGACTTATGGACAATATGCGACACCCAAGCGACATCCTTACCCTTCTGCCGAGGATGACTGTTCCAACCAGCCTGAGTGTCCAGACTTGGGACTCTGTCGGTGCGGCACAATCTCTTGGCCATGGAGATTTCAAACGCTGGATGCACATTGGTCATACTTATTGTAGAACTGCTTAACTCTTCGACGAGGCCACTGTAGATGGATTCTTTCTCTCGACCTTTGTACGTAATTTCCCATATAAGGATGTCCATGGGATGAGGCAGAATGTGTCAAGAGCTGCATCCGTTCAACGGACTGGAGCACTTATCGACCACGTGACGGCCTCGGCGCGCCCACAAACATGTTCAAGCCTCCGCCTCCGCCTCGCCCCTCGATCCCTTCCTCACCCTTTGTCCCTCAAGTTTCCCTTTTGCCTCACCTCAAAACCGGCTACCGACAATACCCGGATTTCCCCTTCTCACCCTCTCGGGTTGTGAAGACAACAGCGTACGCGATGCCTCGCCAGTCGAGCCCTCGCTCGGGACCACATATCGCCAGCACATATATCACTGTTGTTAGGACATTCTTTCTCATTTCTGTCCTGTATGTTTCCTTGCCATTCTTTTGCCTTAGAATTCCCGCTCCCCCTCTTTTACCTTCCTTTTCTATCTAGCATCAGACACAGGACGACACCGTCCACCTCTACTCCTGTAGCGTACTTGTATATAACCCTCTCGCCTGGCACGGCGAAGATTATCATCGAACCCATGGAATAACAGCCCCGCTTTCCCCCCTCTCCCCGTCTGCGTTCCGTGCGTCAAGCTTTCCGTTACGCCCGTTACGGCTCCCCTCGCGCGCTCTCAGTTTTCCGGGAATGCGGACCCGCTTCAGACTAGACTTTTCCCCGAACACACTAGCAGTGTGGACTTTCTACCTGCAATACAATTGACTCTCTCGAATTTGTTAAGGTACGCATTTAACGGGACGTAGGACATAACCATTTGGGAGATTAAGGGACAAGTAGAGACTTTTGGTAGTGTAACAAATACACGAGAGGTCTCCATCTGCTTATATGACTGCTGGGCGGTACGCGGCGGTTTCTTTCTCCACGCATCTCTGTCCCGACCCCTCGTGTATTTGGAATCAACAACTATAACTTCAATTGGGATCGAATGACGTCCTTCGAGGGCGACACGGGCCCATACCTGCAATACGCGCACGTTCGACGGACCTCACCGACGCGCAACGCGCAAGAACCCAGAGCTTTTGCCGCTACCGCCGCCGGAGCAGATCGCCGCCGAGACGCCCGCGGAGCAACCGGCTGCGCGCGAGGTCGCGTTTTTGCTGGGCCAAGTGCTGGGCACGTACCCTTGCACGTACCCGGATGTTGTGCGGACGGCTCTGCGCACACACGAGCCGAGTGGGGTGGTCACGGTCGCGTTCCGGCTCGCGCATGCGATCTCGAGCGCGTGGGGTAAATCGCCGACACCCGGAATTACAATACTTCCAATTACAGTAGTAGATGCCGCCCTTGCAACTGTGTTATCAGGGGCCCATCGGCGCATTCCGCCTGGTACCCTCCCAGACGGCTACACCCACCAGCACTCTCCCAATCTTCTCATTTCATG
>Ga0307509_10011268_pt1 | contig 10847 bp, 3 predicted proteins | sample 10_EM_MG_FD_202245 | JGI IMG/M metagenome (GOLD analysis project Ga0307509, IMG submission 202245) | Populus trichocarpa ectomycorrhiza microbial communities from riparian zone in the Pacific Northwest, United States - 10_EM | ecosystem: Host-associated > Plants > Roots > Unclassified | place... | reverse complement strand
ATCTATAACTTGAGTCACATATTTTTCTTTCTTTTTTAAAATACATTTGTGATACCTGAACATCATTTCTTGTAGAAAAAGAAAAATCTTACTTTGCAGTGAAGCGCGAGCACCAGGCCAAGTAATTTATTATATAAGAATCTTAGCTACTATTTCAAGTGCTTTTATATATATATATAAGATTTACTTGCATTGAAATGTATCATTTCAAGTCTTATGCAAATCTGACTATCAAGTGTATTATCAAAAACAAAATACTCTAATAAATTTTTGAAATTTAAAAAGATGACCAAAGAAATTTTTTAAAAAAGGAGTGGAATTACTTTGAATCTTCTATAATTTAGTTATTTTTTACATTATTTTTATTTTTTTAGAAATTACGGTTCATATTTCATAATTTATAAGTTGTATAACACTTTCCTTTACGTCTACTCTTTAATTAATGATTAAAGAGCTTTTATTATGTTAAAATTAAAAAAAAATACCACTCTTTTTTTTTCAAACATAAAACCCTGACTATCAACCTCCGTCATACTCGTCAAGGTCTAACCTCCCAAAACCAACAAAAAAAAATTGGATCATCATCAATAATGTCTAAATCTATGTATCTATTCATCTTAAATATTTGATCAAAACAACAATTTTTTTCCCTAATTTTGTTTTATCTACCCTCAAGAAGTGATCTTTTTCCTGTTGTGGTTTCAAAGAAATTAGATTCAGATTATATAATGACTTTATTTCATGGAAATTTATGATCTTTAATGGATTTCAAATTCAAAAGCTTGAAGCTTTAAAGCAAAGATTGAGATTTTTTTCAAGGAGAATTTTGTGGGAAAAATGTATAAATCCGTGGTGTTAGTGGCGAAGCTAGAATTTTTTAGATGAGGGGGCAAGTTACTAACCAATACTATATAACTTTTCAAACTCATTTTTCTTTGAACTTGATTGAGTTACATGACTTGAAGTTTTGAATGACTTTTCATCCTCAAATACTTGTTTAGTGACATATTAATTTAATTGATGAACCTGCTAGTTTTTTTTTTATTATTATCATTGGTGTCTACATAATAATTAACACAACTACATAATAATTTGTTGTTAAATAAAATTCAGTTGAGTTACACAATAATTTTAAATCTCCCATATGAAATTCATAGCAAAATACATATCAATTCATCAAAACTCATTTCAATTCATATCAATATGCATATAATAAGTATGTTGATTAAATTATACTTAATCATTTCTAGACATTTAAATTATTTCTAGATACACACAAAAAAGTTGTATGGACTCACTAAGTCAAATATATAAAATAAGTTTTAATACTATATTCTAGTTTCAAATAAAAAAAATACTGAGAGAGAAAAAGTGTAGCTTATGGGATTTAAACCCATGTCCTCTCCTAATTCCAAGCATCTCATTAACAATTAATTACAAATAAATTTGTGATATAAAATGACAATCAATATATATACATTGTAAATTAAGAGACCTCAATTAAATAATTAATCAATGATTATAGTGAATTAAGAGACCTCAGTTAAATAATTTCAATAATCTACTCTGTCAATACAAGAGATGCCAATAATACTGGTTTTGCATGAACATTAATTTATTCATTTATAATAAGAAAATAAATATTTAATTAATTAAATTAGTAAATTCAAATATTTATTTTGAACATTTTTGAACACATTCGTATTAAAACTCCTAAATTATCATAAACCCTAATATTTTTAATAACTAATTATATAAAAAAATAAAACTAAATTAAATAATGAAATAAATAGAAAAGATAAAAGAAATTTACCTAAAATATAAAGCAGAAAAAATTAATTTAAAGATAAATTTACATAATAGAAGGAGACACGTAACAACGGCTCAAAAGAAAAAGGGGTGTTAGTTAATGTAGAAAAAGAAGAAGAAGTAAATGAGCTACATGTATAATATATATTATATTAAAATATAAATAAATAATAACTTTCACTTTCCATATATCAAACCTTCATCAAACTATTATATTAATATTTTCATATAAAAAATATTACAAAAATTAAAAGGGCAATTGCCCCATTTTATCTCCGACTCCGCCACTTGGTGGTGTACAGAGGAGATGATACATTGGGAGAAGTAGAAATATATGAACAAGAACAACAACAAGAGAAGAAGAAGAAGAGAACAAGAACAAGAAGACGAGAGTGATTGATGAGATATTGAAGGGAATCAGAATAAGGCATTTCTCACAAACAGGCAAGAGATTTCCATCACTTGCTGAGGCTGGAAGGAGCTATGGATACATTAATTATTGGAGAGGGGCCAAGAGGCTGGAATAACATGACCATTTTTGTTTGCGATATGGTCAAACTCCAAAATAAATAAATAAATTTTGAATTCTTGCAATTAAATTATGAAAACCATATTTTGGCTGCAAGTACGTGTTTAATTGCAAGGAGCTATGGATACGTAATCTGGAGAGGGGCCAAGAGGCGGGAAGAACGTGACCATATTTTGTGAAAATTGGTTTTTCTTGTCTTTTACCTTGTGTGCAGAGGCGGAAGGAAGGGGACAAGCAGGGGCCGGGCTCCTCTAAAATATTTTTTTTATAACTCAAGCACAATAAAATAAAATAAATATTATATTTTATTATATTAATTATAGCCTTTTTAATAAATAATTCTAACTCTGTCCCTGCTTGTGTGGACTTGGGACCTCAACAACATCTGTGTGATCTGTCCCTGTCACGGACAAGGGATTTACGTTTGTGGTCACTTGCACTACTGGACCTGCTGTTCCTCCTGTAATTCGTATATTCTGTGTTTTTGGAAGTGTATTAATATTTTTTAATTTTTTTAAAAATATTTTTAATATCACTACTTAAAATATCTAAAAATATTAAAAATATATTAATTTAAAGTAAATAAAAAATTATATATTTTTTTAAAAAAACTTTTAAAATGTAAAAATAAACTTCGCGCGTGAAAACTCTCCTTTTAACGAAGGCTGTGTAGCCAGCTGTCACATTTTCATCATAAGGTTATTGAAGAACGTTCCCACATGAATGCCCAGCTTGTGGTCTTGTCTCCCATTTCAACTCAACTGTTGGATTCTTGCCTTTCGCGGCCATTAATCAGCCTTGCATGCCGAATCTTCGGCTGCTCCCCCTTTTCTTTTTTTTCTGGCGACAGCCCGATCCCACGTTTATGTTTGGGCTATTTTTAAGACTTGAGTTACAGTCGTGCTTTTTAAATAATTTTTTATATTAAAATATATATTAATAATATTTTTTTAATTTTTAAAAATTATTTTTAACATCAGTTCATCAAAACATCAAAACGATTTAAAATATATAAAATATATTAAATTTTAATAAAAAAAATTAAATTTTTTAGAAACGCGGTTTGCTTTGTTGTGATTACGTAAATGTTTCTCTGGCTCCTTTAATTTTTAAAATTTAGTTGTGATTACGTAAATTCTCTTTTGGTGTATTATTTTTTAATTTTACCTCCATTCTTTAAAGAATTATGTTTTAATATCCTGTATATCTCCCTTTTCACATGTTAAAATAATTAACAAAAAATATTAAATTATTTATATTATATATTAGTTAACAATTAAAGAGTTATTATATTAAATATTATGATTTTGCCATCAAATTAAAAAAGCAAACCCTTGCCACCATCCTCCTCCCCTCCTAATCTGGCAATCCAAACTCAAACCTCTACAAAACTTAAAATTTACCAATGAAGATTAAGAATTTACAGCGAAGCTGTGGTTAGCAGAGACAGATGAAATATAGAATTCAAGTGACTGAACTACTTATGGCCTGCCTATATATATGTAGCCGGCATATAGATACAGTCCCAACATGTGGTTTGTACGCGCCAACACTATCACCTTTTGTTCTAGCTGCTTCGATCCAGATCTAGCCAACTCTTCAGTTTTGAACTTCACTATGTGATTTATTTGTTCTTAGAATTATTTGGGATGTATGTTTTGGGTTTTGGTCAGTGAATGTTCATGTGATTGTTTTACGTTATTTATTTTGTCCTGAGTTATTTTCAATGCGTGAATATTTTTTTTAGGTTAGATTAAATAATAACAAATATTGTAATTAACTCAATTAAACATAATTAACCAACAATATAATTAAAGTACTTAAATTAGAGAGTATAGGGGTAAAAATTACAAACTTGGTTTTTAACGTGGTTCGACAAGTCTACATCCACACCTCAAACACCAAACCGGTCTTAAGTATCGTATTCTTTACTAGTCAAAGTCAAATATTACAATGTCCTTGATGAATCATCACCAAGCTTTTTTTTTTCACCACTTGAAGAAATACATTCTTCAAGATTTTTTACTTTAATGATATACCTTATCAATGACCAAAAGTTTTTCACTTAAATTCTTGAAGGTCATTGTTACCCATTTTGGGGCCCCACATAAACAAAAAAACAAAAAAAAAGAGAAAAAATATTAGAAGAAAATAAAAAATATATATCGTGAGAAGAGCATACCAAAACGCCTAGGAAATTGCCAAAAACTGGTTGAGAAAGATCAAATATACAAGGTTAGAAAAAAATCTGACAATGTATTTTTGATTGATAAAAGCCCTATTAATAAAGAAAATTCAATTTGAGGAGGAAAATTCAAAATTGGATGTTTAAGGACCCAATTAGAATTTTTCAAGGTTTATTTGAATTTATTGAGGGCTTAATTGCATGAAAAAATAATTTTTAAAAGTCAATTTAGGCTTTAATCGGAAGATATTAAAGTCTGGGGGTCGAATTGCAATTTTTAAGAGTTAATTTGGTCAAATCAGGAGCTTAATTGCATAAATATTGAAGTTCGATGGGCAATTAAGGACTTGATTAAAGAAATCTAAAACCAAGGATCAAATTGGAAAATACACGTGAATATAGGGCTGAAATTGACCAAATCAGGGACTAAATTGAAGAAATTAAAAGTTTACTAGTCAATTAAGGGTTAAATGCACAAATTCAAAACCAATGACCAAAATGAAAAAGGTAATCAACTTAAGGGCTGATATTTGAGTATGGCAGGGGTTAAGTTTTTTGTGTCAATTAAGAATGAACGTGACATAATTAGAAGAACAAGGACTAAATTAAAACTTTGCCAAATCCCAAATTAAAAACCTTAATTTCTAAGTTTTACCCTAGACAACAGGTCGTTCAACCTCTGTTCATTTTCATCCTTAGCAGTTCACGATGGTCAGATTGGCACCTTCCAAGAGCTCGTTGTGAAGTTCTAGATCTCCAAATCATAGTTTTAAAACCCGACCCGGTGGTCGACCCGGTATAGTGATCGGGTACGGGTCAGATGGGTTGATCCGGGTCGACCAAAAAAAAAAGAAAAACTAACGTTATTTCTAAGTAAACTGAGTGGAGCATCGCGTGTTCCCATTATTCCAAGAAATAATAAAACTTGAACGACACCACCCACTTGCAGATACTCACACCCTTTATTGTTTACCTCAAATTAAAAGAGAGTTAAAATCTTCCCCCCTGCACCTCCATCACATAGACAGATTGTCTACCAAATCATAAAGACTCTCTGCGTAATTAACCTCCTAATTACTCTACTAATTGACAGGTAACGTAGGTGGTTGTTTGATTCCACAACAGATCAAACAAAGTATGCATGAACGTGGACGATGAAACGAGAGAGAAAAGTCTGTATGGCTGCCGGCTGCTATGAAGAGACATGTGGGTACAAGTAACATTAGCTTCATCTATAGCAGATTTGAAATAGTGATCCAAATTCTTCTGCTCCTCTGCTTTTCTTCACTGTTGAAATGGCTTAGAAGATTTCTAGGTTTTTTCAATTCTCATTTCTGTCTTTATTGTTAATCGTTTTGGCATTTTACAATTAAAACGCCAAAAAGACATCGTTACACACACACACACACACACATATATATAAAAAAGAGGGCGGGTCTCAACTGGGTTTACCCGGGTCGACCGGGTTTCACCGGGCCAACTCCCAGGCGGGTTTTTGCTTAAACCCGGACCGGTCCCATGCCCGGGTCGATCCGCCGAGCCGGTCCGGGTTTCAAAACTATGCTCCAAATAACATGAAAATTTTTTCAAATGGAAGAGAAACATCCATTTTACAACCCTATTTCCATAAAATTAGACGTTTACACCACAATTTTTCCATGGAATTCCTCGACATCTTGTCCCTGATCAGTCATCACTCGATTTTCAGATTTGAGGCTAATCAAGTTGGCACCTTTAAACAAATGAATGTGGAGCTACATAACTTCAAATTGAGCAAAAATGAATCCAAATGAAAGGTGTGTACCTCCTCTACCAAATTCAGGTGGTCTCAAGTAATGATGGCGTCAAAATTGCTCCGAGAAAGCCTTGAAAGTGGGCAACTCAGTCAACCCTAACAATGCAACTATCTTGCAAAAAAGGATTTGATTTTCATGTGTTCACATACAAGGGCTCCTCAATGAGTTCTTATTAAGGATTCACAACACTCCTCTCAAGATCAATAAAGAAAAACTTTATCTCACATTGAAATAGTAAGAGGTTTTGTTGTGCCTTATAATGTGAGGGAAACATAAATGATTTTTATTATTATTTTTGGAATAAACTAATTTAAGTTAATTAATTAAATTTTTAGAATTAATTAATCTAATAATTATACATGACGTCTCTTGCCAAATTGTTCAAATAATTTGAATGAAGAGTTGTCTTTTAAACTCTACAGACTTATTGGTATGAAGATGTATGCCTTTAAACTCTACAGACATATTGGTCTGAAGATGAGTGCCTTTATACTTTACAGATACATTGGTATGAAAGAGTGTTATTTTATTTATAAATACTAATTTGATGGTTGTCAGAAATTAATTAAAAACAATATTCTTCTCTCCCTAATTTTTCTCTACAAACTGTTTATTTATGTTTATAAAAAACAAAACAGAACTTCTTAATAAATATATTGAAATTACTGTCTATAAATCTAACACTTTGCGGTATCCTAAAAGTATATTACTTTAACCCTCCCTCAAATATAGTGAGAATAATTAATACCTTAAAGATAACAGTTTTTATGCTTATACCCACTAATATTATAGTTTGTTCATAATATTCAATGTAACATGTTTCGTAGTGCAGCTCAATGTAGGCTTTTAATTGTTCTAAATATCCATTTTTTTTACATTAAACAATAGCTGCCATTTATTCTTGCGACGAAGCTCATCTATTTGTTTTTTTTTTTTTTTTTTTTTAAGATAGTCATCCTCTATGTTACTGGATGAGTCTTTTTTGTGTTGCTACATTTGACTTCGACAATCTGATTTTATAGATAAAAGAGATAGAAATAATAAAAATAAAATGAACATGTCTTTTGTTCTTTCTGTCTTGAAATGATAAAGATTTCCTTTAAAATTATCACATAGACAAATTAATTTAATTTATAATCTTATCTTCATTTAAAAAATAAATAAATTTATGCTATCTTTTTATATATTCTTTATATCCCGTTATACTAACCAAATATAATATTAAAAATTAATATTATTTATTATGGATTAGTTTTTTAAATAATTTTAATCACAGGACATAAATATTAATAGGATTTACTAAGTTGGATTCGACTAATCATTGACATTATTGGCATGGATGGATATTGCCAGGTGAATAGTATTATTTCTTATTTTTTTTAGGGGTTGTTTGAGAATATAATAAATATTATTTTTTTAAGTGTTTTTTATTTGGAAATATATTAAAATAATATTTTTTATTTTCTACAATTTATTTTTAAAATTAGCATATTAAAATAATTTTAAAAAATTAATTAAAAATAAATAAAATTTAATAAAAAACAGATGACACCGCAACCGAAAATAGGTTCAAGTTTCCTCATTTATGATTTATGCAAATCATAGTAACATTGAGCGGAACGGACTGACCGCGTAACTTTTCAGACAATTGTAAAAACGGTCTGTAACCATTTACCACAAATGTAGGTCACGTGATAGGGCCCCTTAAGAACACACTAACATCTCGTGTGTAGTCTAACTCGGCCACCTTTCGGCACGTGCTACTCGTGTCTCCCGCACCCCCTTTCGAGCTTAACTACACACGCCCCATCCGTGTCAAACCAAAACACACACACACACAAAACACGCTCGAGCCTCTCCACACGCGCGAAACCCTAACCCTCGCACGCAAACACACATCTCCACACGCGCCTCCTTACTCTCCCTTTCACATTGACCGTCCGCTACCTCCACTCGCCGGGAAAACCTCGAATTTCTCGCTTTCTTGCGGAGCTCTGTGTTTAATTAGGCTTTGGAGAGTGGCCGTGAAACGCACCGGAGGTTCTCCGGTGGTCGGCGAAGTTAGGGTTTCAAGAGAGGTAGATGGATCTGTTGTTATGAAGCAGATATAAGGTGAGAAGGTTTGTGAATTTGTTGGCGTAAAAGCTGGAAAAGTAAAATTTGAGTTGGAAATGGAGAAATAGAGGGGAATTTGAAGTGTTAGCACGCAAAAGGTGAAGTTTTTGCGGGATTTTTACGCTGAAATGTGCGGAAGACTGTTACAAGAAGGTGATTGTTGAGTTTATTTGTAGTTAAAAAGTGCTAATTTTTTATTGAAGTTCTGCTGTTAATTTATAGTGAGACAATTGGTCTCTACTTGTTTGGTTGCCGAGAAAGAAATTAATTTTTTGATTATTCTGTTTTTTATTTCTATTTTTCCCTTGATTTGAAGAAACAAAAATAGTTGTAAAAAAAAATAAATAAATATTGAAGAACAGAAATGAGAAAACTTACATGTTTATGCCAAATGTAGCGTTAAGGACAATGTAGCGGAGGCATTTGTCTTCTTGACTTGTATGCAGTTGAAAACACTATAAAAGTTTCTAATAAAGGCTTAAATTGTAAAAGAGAACATTCTTTTTCCTTCTTTGTCTATTAATGATTGAGTATATTTGGGTCATAACTCTTTAAGTTTTTCATTGTTGCCAGGGAAGTCGAAAATGAGACTAGCACATGTTTTTTTTTTTTAGTTTACTGTCTGCATTATTTGAAAAACGGTAGCTTTTCAGATATATGGATACTCAAAGTGGAAATGATGGCCTTTGTCACCGTAGAAGTATTCAATGACTAAGTCCTAGACATTTGGTTGTGGAAGAGAGAGAATGGCAACGGATATCCAAAAATTAATAGGAACAAGTGAAGAAGATGATGATGAAGAAATGGACATGGACGTTAAAGAGGAAGATGATGAAGATGAAGAAAATGGAGGGAAGAATATTGCTGCACAGATTATGGCAGGAGGGGGTGGAGGGATGGCATCAAACAATAGTGATAATCAGTTTCAACATCAACAGCAATTTCAAGAGCAGGTTACCACTCCAGCAGGAGGAGCTCGGAGGTCTAGACCGCTTGAAGAAAAGGAGAGGACGAAGCTAAGAGAGCGACACCGGAGGGCAATCACAGCAAGGATCTTGGCAGGATTAAGGAGGCATGGGAATTACAATCTTAGAGTTAGAGCTGATATAAATGATGTAATTGCTGCTTTGGCTAGGGAAGCTGGCTGGGTTGTTCTTCCAGATGGAACTACCTTCCCTTCAAGATCTCAGGTGCTTATCTCTCAAGTACGAAGCCTTTGTTTGATTTGTTATTTAGATGTTAGTGATAACTGATGAGAATGCGCATTAAATTGTTATTACCCATGGGTTTGAAGAGGTTGGGTTGGTCATAGTACCTCTTTTTCATTCCTTGATTCTTGCTTCAAATGGATCTTAGTAAAATCTAGAGGGAATGGCTATGTTCTTTACTTTTTTGCAGCAGGGCTCAAGGCCTGCGGGTGGCACTTCTGCTGCAGTAACATCATCTTCTTCTCATCTGGTGTCACAACAGACTCCACCGGCTTCCCTTAGAGGAGTCTCTCCTGGTTATCAGACCTCAGTTGAGTACAGTACATGCAGTATGAAAGGTGTTTTTATGCCCAACCCCTCACCTTATGATCTATCAGCAAGCACTCAGCCACAGATCCCAGCAGTGGTGGGGGAGGGAGGAGAGCAAACAGAGAGCAATCTCCATATTGGTGGCTCCATGGACATCATAAATGACAAGCAGGTACTATGGAATTCCTTTGTACTCTATCTGTGCTGAAATATCCATCACTGGATATTCTAATAAATGTTGTTTTCAAGTTGAATGTTTGTAACCTCCTAGTGAACTTTGAACGCTGAAAAAATTTGTGCTGCTGCTTTTTTTTTACTCTACGTATATCTTGCACATTACACGTTAGACATAACTAAATTAACCAACCTTTTGATTAGCAGTGGAGCACAATTTTGTACATATGTAGAACTTGTTTTCAGTCAAGGAATCGAGAGTACAAGTTAATTTTCTAACAAAACTTGGTTCTTCTAGACGAGTTTAATTTCATGCATTTTTCAACTCTCTACTCTCTCTTTTTTCATATAGATTGTTGACATACCTCCAATTCCAAAGCTACCAGAGCGGGATTTTGCTGGCACTCCATTCATACCAGTTTATGTGATGTTACCAGTGAGTTAATCAATCCTACTTTTCGAACAGTTAATTTTGGAGATGGGTGCTATCCTATTTTTATTTCTGCTCAGAGTTCAGACTTTTTATGAAAGATACAATATTGTCATTGATATGTTGTTCTCAATCTAACCTTGATGCCAAATGTGAGATCTATGCAAGTTCTAATCAAATTCATTTTTGTTTGCCATAATTTGTTGGTGTCAGTTGGGTGTCATAAATATGAAATGCGAGCTGGTTGATCCAGATGACCTACTGAAGCAGCTCAAGGTCTTGAAATCTGCCA